>CAACXH010000263.1_pt1 | contig 55248 bp, 56 predicted proteins | sample 2275881 | NCBI WGS metagenome assembly CAACXH01 (sample SAMEA5312483, study PRJEB27640) | indoor metagenome | biome: indoor environment; feature: controlled; material: polymer antistatic dissipative epoxy resin | place: Italy | collected 2014-05-27 | reverse complement strand
TGCTCGCGGGCGATCTGGCGACCAATCAGGCGAGCAAGCGGCATCACGGCAGCGTCTTTGCGCGCAGGATCATTCCGGTCCGTTTCCGGTTCGGTCGAGGGCGTAACCTCGATATTGATCCTGTTCCGCTTGACCGCCATCGTCTCCAATATCCCATGCCCGGAAAGGGGCTGGGGCAATGGAACCGCGGAATTTCAGCGTAGGGAAGGTCTCGGGAAACGCTGTGCGGCGAATGGGATGCCTTGGCGTAGAAAAGGGATGGGTCGGTTGGTGGCGATGTACTCCACTATCGCTCTGTTAGTCGGTTCGGGGCATTATTTGTGCTAGTTCATCGGTGGGACTCGTCTTGTAAGCATCGCAAAGATGGAAAAGCTGCAGCCCGACCGACTTCCGCAGCGTCGCTAGCGCATCTCTAAACCGCAACCAACTGGGGTTTCGGCTGTCGCAACGTAGCGTCACTAAGTCGATTTCCTCGACTTGAACGAAGAACGTCAGGATCGTTTTCGTCAATGATTGGAGTACCTGATCCAGTTCGCCACCTCGGGGTAGCCCCCTTCGTAAATCAAGTAACCTGAACCGCAGACGGTCCAGCGATTGGCGAACCCGGTCGGGAAACTCTGCGTCAAACGACTCCCAGAGTGCGCGATGGTCCTCAAATTCTGAGACTATGTCCTTCGCAAGCTGGGGCGCCTGTTGCCGTGTCTGCAGAAGCACGAGGCTTTGCGCATAGCCTTTCGTGCGAACCTCCGCGATCAGCGCCTCATGGTCAAGTTTCCACTGACGGAGAAGTTCGGGCTTGTGAGGCGAAGCATCCTTATCAACGATGTCACCGCATTCCCTACAAAGCCACAAGCCGTTTGAGATGTGCTTGCGCTGTTCAGGAGTTTGGTTCTTATCGTAGCGCGGCCCGTTGCTTGCGGCGGCCCTTATGTGAGCGGCATGACCGGTTCTCAGGCTCTTCTCCTGATCCGAATGTGGCCCCGCAGTCAACTTCAGGCAGTCAGGATTCGAACAGAAGTGCGCAGCTCGTTCTGCAAGTGTTTGTTTGGTTCTGGGTGAGAACTCATCTCGCGCGCCCATAGTCTTCTCCTTCGGCCGCTCCGTGGCAGCTAGTTTTCTTTAGGACTCTCTCCACCGCTCTCCGCAGCGCATCAATGGTGTATCGGGCCAAGTTACCTTGAGCCGACTATTAACGCTCGTTATTGTCGTCTTCGTAGTCGGACCAATCGTCAGCGGGAGCATAGTATTCTGCTGCATCGTAGGTCTGAGTCTTCTTGTATCGATCGCTGAGCCCCACTGCGGCGAGTTTGGAGAGGCCAGCAATCTTGAGGCCGCAGGCTACGCATTCAAAATGCGTCGGGAGATACTCCTGTGTCTCGATGATTTCGTCGTCGTCGAGCTTCTGCGTTGGGGCCGAAACCGGCTCTCCCAGCACAAGTGCGGTCGACGCACATGACGGACAGTCGACTCTATGACCGCTTTGACGGGTGGCCCACACTGACGCCTGCGTTTGCAGCGTCGCGCGCTCGTGTTCTGGCTTGGCGTTCCAGACCTTCTTGTGTGCCTCAACGTCCCCCCTCACGGCTTTCGCACTCTCATCTGCAGCTGCATCGATCAGCTTCCTAGCAACCTCCGCTTCGTCTTCGCCAAGAAGCTCATCGAGTGGGATGCCCATTGACGTCAGAAGGATTTGGCAAGTCTGATAGAATCTTGGTTGCCAGGTCGATCCCCTAATTCCCTCGAATGCGAGTTCGCCAGTATGAAGCTCGGCATTGCGCTTGCCGGTATGCACGACACCGAAGCTCTCATGCTCCTTGGTGAACTCCGGCAGTATCCCTGAAAGGCGTTTGAACACCTCGCTGATTGCGATGGATCTCGGCGAGAACCTCTCTTCGAACGGAGTGAAGCCAAGCGAAAAATAGAGATTCGACCCATTTTTATCGGCTTCTGCAAGCAGCGCGGGGCTTACATTTGCCAGAGCGGCGCGGGCAAGAAATTCTAGAGCGAGGCTCGACCAGAGGGCGTATTCCCATTTATCGCTGTCATATTCATCCATGTTCTGGATGTAGCGCACAGCCTTCGCGTAGAGTGCCTCCGGGTCGAAGGTTGCCGGCGTTGCGCCCGGCTTGATTGTCGTCTTCATTTTAGCCCTCCCAAATATACCCTCTCAATAGAACGATCCTCTCGTCCTGGCGGTATCGGCGAACGGGCATGCAGCATGCGCCAGTTGTCGATTATCAGGGTATCCCCCGGACGAATGAGGGCAATCGACAAAGGGTCACGTTTCGCAAGCCAATCACGAATCTGGGCGTCGGCGGTGTCGCCAACTTTGCTCGCTGGCCGAAGAAATATTTCATCCCATCGTAGGAGGTCGGTGCCATCTGACGTACGTTCGAGCAGGCGAAGAAGCACAAGGGCTCCATGGCGGGGCCGGCGTGGCTTGAAGACTGCGCGTGCGAGAGTGTCTCGAGAAACGGAGTTGACGAGCTCGCGGCCATCGATCAGCAATGTGGGAACGTCATCATATCCAATCAGGCATCGTAGGAGTAAGTAGCGCGGTGGTGTCCGCCAATGGGCAAGATCGGTATGAAACGGAAAACGGCCCAGACCAAAGTTCCCGCTATATGTATTCGGAGCCGATTCTTCGCGAGGAATTAAAGTTTGGACAAGACCGCCTTCCCAAGGCGTGAGTGGATCACCGAGTTCGTTAGCGACTTCGACGATGTCAGCATTAGGGCGATGCTGGGAGATTAGGGCGTAGCCGCTTTCGGTAATTTTTTGTCTCAGATCGAACCCCATCATTTCTCAGTCATTCAAGTTGCCTTCTGGGCTATCGGCAGGGCGCCGACTCGATATCGAGCGACGGCATGATGTAGATTGCCCCGCGATCCATGCTGTCGAGGAAATGCGTCTTGCTTGAAATCGCGGGCCACTCGTACGTTTGATCATGTGAGACAACGGGCTCTGGTTGTGACGATAGTCTCCATGTGCTTCTTGAAGTGGGCTCAGAATTGCTCTCATGTTACGACCGGATCAGGAGGCAGGGCTACGAGATTGTTCTCACCAAACAGCTCTGTGAGCTTTGCTATCGCTGCGGGACTAACGAGTTGCGTGAACAGCAAAGCTAGGCGCACCTTGGGGCGTGAACATGCAACATAGAACAAATTCCGATTGTTCTCGAAGAAATCCTGTTTGTCAGCAGGAGGCGCTGCATCCATCCATTCTAGGGTCTGTACAAAGTTGTATTTGTTCCAGCCACGTCCCACGATCACCATAACATTCTCGAACTCCGCGCCCTTCACGCCGTGCTTCGTAGCAAATGGCGTGTGCCCGTCGATGAAACGATCCAACGCTATCAATTCCGTATAGTGAACCGTCCGTAGCTTTCTAAGCTGTGTAATCCGGCGGGGTTCCCCTTCTACGGGTTCATCTCCGACCTCAGCGAGCTTCGCTTCGCGTTGTTCCACAGCGGCAGGCAGCCGCATGTGCGGCTGGGCGGCGATGAAGTCGATTATCTCGCCAATCGTTCCAGTCTGCCGCAACGCAATGAGGACGTTCATGCCATTGGTCCAGGCGATCTTGTCTTCATGACGACGGATGCGCGGCATGCCCGACCCGAACGCCTCGAACATTTCCCCATACCGGTTGGCCTCGAACGCAGCGCAGGCGGGTTCAAGCTGGTCCGCAAGAAACTTGATGTGAGGATCATCCTTCTTCAACCAAGGATCGTTGAACTGGCCATAGATGCTCCGAATGTTCTCGTATCCTTGCTCCCGAGCAAGTATACTGTGGCTGAGCATCAGTATTTTTGTTTTCTCTACCGATAGATCCCAGCCCTCGGCTGCCAGCCGATCCTTCATATGCTGAAAGTAAGCACGAGCTGCCTCGGGACTGGTATCATCTTTCCAGTGGCCGCCTCCCTGTCCGGTTCGTCGCTGCCCCGGCCAGTTGTTTGTATGAAATACACGGGTCTCACCCTGTGCAGCGGGATCGCTAACCATCTGCGGCAAGTCTGGACGCATACGGTTGAGGACCTGCACAATCGGATCAACGGACCGGAAGTTCGCTTGCTTGTCTATAACCTCCAGTGCCTGGTGTTCCACCAGCCCACATCCCTCGCCGTAAATCTTCTGCCAGTGGTCTCCGAAAAGACCGATCAAGGGGCCTTCACCTCGATCAAGAAACCACTCTTTCAACGCATCAACGAAACCGGCATCCGTGTCCTGATATTCGTCGATAAGCAGAATGGGATATCGTGAAGTCAGAACCCGACGAAATTTGGGGCGACTCATCGCCTGAATCATCAGCGACAATACATCTTCATGGCGAAGTGACACCTGATCGTCTGTCACGCCGGGGTAGCCAAGTTCATAATGAATACGACGATGACCGACGCCGCCGGTTTCCGCAAGCCGCTCCTCCCATGTCGGCAACCCGGGAACCAGTTCACGCAGCGTAGGCTGAAAATCCTGAAGGACTGACCAGCAAAAACCGTGCACGGTTTCGGGTCTCACCGCAGGGTGCGCGTTCGTTCTGGCAATGATCTCGTCCTTGGCGACGTTGGTGTAGGTGATGCAGCCGATCTGTTGGCGCTGCCGCAGCAACGCGGAGCCTTGCTTTTCAATCAATCTGCGAAGTGCTCTCTCAAGAGAATAGGTTTTCCCAGCTCCGGCGCCCGCCTCTAGACGAAAGCTGCGTCCTTCATCCAGGCAAGCGAACATGCGTTCCAGAGCAATGCGACCAGCGGCATCTGCGGGGCTTTCTTGTCCCTCAGCCATGTTCGCCTCCCTGGATGGGGGCGATCTCGACCCCGGCAGCTTCGGCGAGGATTTCGACCGCTACGGCCACTGGGGGAGGCACAGGGGCCGGATTACCCTGTGCCAACCATCTCAAACCTTCAGAGATGTAACGGGGAACAATCCACTCTCGACGTCAAACGGTCGCTCGCATCCTATGGCGACACGAGCCGTCTCGAGGAGCTGAAGCTCAAAATGATGGCCTCGGCCATGGTCCTGCCGGACTGGCTCTACAAGAACCAGAAGCGGCTGATGGTGGATGCGGTCGAAGTCGCGATCGTCGATGGCGCCAGCCGCCCGAGCGATCATGCCAGTGGTGTCTGGGCGCTGTCCGAACTCGATGACCTCTTGGAGATCGACGGCGTTGCCGCCTGCATGGCCGAACTGCGCCAGCGCTTCGCCATCCGGGTGCAGCAGCTTCTCGAGGCGGAGGCGCGCAAGGCGCTCGGCGACATGGAGCAGCCTGTCTTCGCGCCGAATACGATCGTCGCGCCTGCACCCATGTGCTCGCGGATCAATCTCAACGGGCCGAGCCGGACTTACGAAGAAGACCAGGCGGCGCGCTCATACGATGATGATCACGATCGCGACGAACGGGGCTTCGATGATGGGTCCGATGAGGATGAGCCGACACCGGCCTTCATCCGGATCGGCTTTGCCCGGCGCCCTGCCAGGCACTGAGCCCCGTCGCACATTGCTCGCTACTGCCCGATGGCCTGACCGCCACGCCCTGACGATTGTCGTCAGGTGTCGCGTGGTGATCCCTCGCGTCAAGGCCGCAGCTTTCCCATCCTGTTCTTCTTATGAGCGCTGGGCCCGAATGTGGTCCGGTCAAGGAGTTCCCATGACTTCCGACATCAATCCGGATGTGCCGCCACGCATCCGCTGCGAGGCGATCCCGCCGTCCTCGACGTCCCAGAACCTCGTCTGCCATCGTGCGCACGGCACTGTCCTGCGCTATCTCGGATACGGTGCTGGCCGCCCGACCGGCGACGATCCCGCGCATCTGATCGGCCTGGCGCTCGGCCATGTCCGGCAGGGTACGGGCTTGACCGGCCTCGTACCGGATACGGTCATCGGCCGATTGCAGACCCATGCCGATACAGGCAACCCGGCCTGCCGCCTGCTGCTCGACTGGCTTTCCAGCCGTAATCGCGATCTGGCGGTCTCGACTCAGCCGGATGCGGGCAGTCCGGGTTCGGCCAAGCCCCGTCCTCTTCGCCGCCTGATCCGGGAGCGTCGCCAGGCAAGACCGGGCAGTCTGAAGAAGCGATGGCCGACCAAGGGGCAACCGCCCAGCGGCAAAACGGCAATTATTGCCGCGATGACGGAGGGGCGGATCGATGAATAAGCTGTCCCGCCTGTTCCTGCGTCGCCTCGAACGCATCGCCCGGCGCGAAGCCCAGCGCAACGCCCATCTCAATGGCCTCTTGTCGTTGAAAATCGTCGAAGTGGGCGGGCACGTTCTGCGGCGCTACTCGCCAGCCTTCGAAACCGCGTCTCTTTCCGGAGACCACGACCGCGACGTGGCGTGGGTTCGTCGGAACTTCGGCGGCTACCTTCTGCCGCCGCCTCAGCAGTCCGACATTGTAACGACTGAAGGTAAGTCGCCGACATCTTTCCTGCCGTCTCTCTACCGGCTCGGTCAAGTGACAGCCAGCGATCATGTCGCGGCAATCGATCACAAACGCCGTGCCTATGCCGTCGGTCTGGTCGGGCGGGCGGGCAAGGCGCCGCTGATCAGCAACATCGTCGCGGCCCTCGTGCTGGCCCGTGCGATCGAGAACGGTCGTGTGCCGCTTGCCAGGATCGTCCGTGCTGCCGCCATGTCGGCGCCTGTCGTCGCGCTGCATGGGCCGATCGTCGGCTTTGAGCAGGCCATGCGCCGCCTCATCGAGACACCGGGCTTCGTGCCGGGCGGCGCCTTGAGCGGCATCGATGGAGAATACGTCTATGATGACGGCACCTTTGCCGGACCCGAGGGTGCAGGCCGTACGTACATTCAGTTCCTCGGACATAGCATCGCGCGCATCGCCGGCGCCACGCTTCGGCGCCGGCTGGTGAATGCGACGACGCGTGACTATCCTGTCGTTGCGATCAGCGAGAAGGCGGAGGCCATCCCGTCCGACATCGCCATTGCCGCCGACATCGGCCTTGCGGCAGGCAGGCTGGACTATCCCTTCCTCAGTGCCATGGTGGAGGCGATGCATGGTGCCAACGGTATCACGGCGCTGGAGCAATGGTCGACGGCCTACGACGCGCATTACCTGACGATCGATGATGTCGTGCTGGCGTTCCGGCCGGGGCGCAGCGCATCCCAGGTCATTGCCGTGCTGGCGTCCCTCACCGAGCGCAATCGTGTTGCCGCTCGGGAGGATGACGATGATGACGACGAACCGGCATCCAAAGGCGCTGGCAAATCATCGAAGTCGAAGCAGGATGCGAAATCGTCGGAGAAGTCCTCATCCGGAAAAGATAGCGGCGGTGGATGGAAACGCGACAAGCTGTCAGGCGCCGAGGTCATCCAGCCGGAGCCATGGGGACCGGGAGAAAACGATCGTCCGTCGCTCGTGGTCGAGACGCTCGCCGGTTACGGCAAGGCCAAGACCTGGGCGCTGGATCTGAAGGCTGATCTGGCCGATCACAGGGCGGGCGCTCTCGCCTGGTCGGACATGAGCACCAAACTTCTGCTCCATGGACCGCCCGGGACCGGAAAGACGACTTTTGCTCGGGCGCTTTGCAACAGCCTGCAGATTCCGCTGGTCGTCACATCCGTATCGACTTGGCTGCAGGGCGGGCATCTCAACGACGTCATCGACCGGATGAGCAAGACCTTCGTCGAGGCCCGGGCCATGGCGCCGGCGATCCTGTTCATCGACGAGATCGATGGCATCGGCAAGCGGCAGCCGGCCGAACGGGAATATGCCGACTATTGGAACACCATCGTTAACAAGGCGCTCGAGTTGTTGGACGGGGCGGTCAAGAGCGAGGGGTTGATCATCGTCGGCGCGACGAACCGGCCCCAGGAGATCGATGATGCGCTGAAACGCTCCGGACGCCTGGAGACGCATATCGAGATCCCCTTGCCGGATATCGCCACGCTCACGGAAATCTTCGCTCACCATCTCGGCGATGATCTCGCATCGCTGGTCGATGGAAAGGCGTCGGATGAGACCAAGGCCGATGAGGTGGGTTCCGAGGCCGCGGGGATGAGTGCCGACGAGGCAGAAGCACCCAACATCCAGGCCGATCGGGACAGCGACGAACACACCTTGAGGGACGCTCGGGAAGGAGCCGCGACATGACAATGACATCGAAGCACATTGAACCGGGTACGCTTGAAGCGGCCGTGTCCCTTCTGAAGCGGCTGGCAACGAGGGCGATGGGGCTGACCGGCGCCGATATCGAGCGGATCGTTCGCCAGGCGCGGCTGAAGGCCCGCCGCGAAAAGCGGTCGATCCGGTATGAAGATCTCGAGGATGGTATCCGGATGGACCGGCCGCAGGTGCCGTATGATTTGCGCTGGCGCTTCGCCATCCATGAGTCTGGTCACGCAGTCGTACATCATGCCTTGAGGTTGGGGCCGATCCATGGGCTCAACATCGATGCGCCCGGAGGCGGCGGCTACAGCCAGCTCGGATTCACCGCATCCGGCAGCGATACGCTGGGCTACCGTGAGGACATGCTCGCCATGCTCATGGCGGGGCGCGCCGCCGAGCAGATCGTCGTCGGCAAGGTGTCCGCCGGATCGGGTGGCTCCGATGACAGCGATCTGGCACGGGCCACGAAGATGGCGCTCGCCATGGAGCGGTCCCTCGGCTTCGGGGCGACCCAGCCGCTGCTCTACCGCGATGATAAGGACCCGACCGCCGTGCTCGATGCTAATCCCGATCTCGCAGCCCGCATCCATGCGCGCTTGGAAAAGGCATTTGCGAGGGCGGTCGAGATTGTCAATGAGAACCGCGATAAGCTTGATGCGCTCACCAACGCGCTGTTCGATGCGCAGGCTTTGGATGGCGAGGCCGTAAGACGCCTCCTCAAAGACGGTGATCGACCGCCTTCCGTGTAGACTGTGATTCGGGCGAGCATCGATTGCCGTCGGTGATTGCTCCGATGTTGAGTCAACGTCAGTTTGCCATCAAACGGGGTAAGGCGGCGCGCTTGGACAGAGGACGTTTTGGCGAGTCTCGCCGTTCGTTGAGCTAAATCAAGATCCATTGCGCGAAAACGTCTAGGGTGAGACCATATCGGACGGAAGACAGGAGTTCGCTCCGCATGACCTTGTATCGGCCTTGGTCGGACGCGGCGTCGTGGTTGCTCAGGGACCATTAGGCCTATTTGCGCAATCTCCTCGAATGCGAACGTCGGCCTTTTCGATCCGGCCGCAGGGAGAGAATGCATGGCGAATGATCCTGACCTCGAAGACCTCGCGCTGATCGACCGCTACTGGCGGGCGGCCAACTATCTTTCGGTGGGCCAGATCTACCTGATGGACAATCCGCTGCTCCGCGAGCCTTTGAAGGCGGAGCATGTGAAGCCGCGCCTTCTCGGCCACTGGGGCACGACGCCGGGCCTCAACTTCATCTATGCCCATCTCAACCGCATCATCCGGGCGCGCGACGCCGATGTCCTCTATATCTGCGGCCCCGGCCACGGCGGGCCGGGCATGGTGGCCAATACCTATCTGGAAGGCACCTATTCGCAGGTCTATCCCGAGATCGGCGAGGATGAGGCGGGGCTGAAGGCGCTGTTCCGGCAGTTCTCCTTCCCCGGCGGCATTCCGAGCCACGCGGCCCCCGAAACGCCCGGCTCCATCCATGAGGGCGGCGAACTCGGCTATGCGCTGGTGCATGCCTATGGCGCGGCCTTCGACAATCCGGGCCTCGTCGTCGCCTGCGTGGTGGGGGATGGCGAGGCCGAGACCGGCCCGCTCGCCGCCGCCTGGCATTCCAACAAGTTCCTCAGCCCCGTCAGCGACGGCACGGTGCTGCCGATCCTCCATCTCAACGGCTACAAGATCGCCAACCCGACCGTGCTGGCGCGCCTGCCGGACGAGGAGCTGGCCCATCTCTTCACCGGCTACGGCTACGACCCGATCTTCGTGGAGGGGCATGAGCCGCAGGCGATGCACAGGGCCATGGCGGCCGCGCTCGACGCCGCCTTCGACCGCATCGCGGCCATCCGCGCCGCGGTGAAGGACGAGCCCGCCCGCCGGCCGCGCTGGCCGATGATCGTGCTGCGCAGCCCCAAGGGCTGGACGGGGCCGAAGGAGGTGGACGGCAAGATGGTGGAAAACCATTGGCGCTCCCATCAGGTGCCCGTCTCCGAGTGCCGCACCAACGCCGCCCACCGCGACATCCTCGAAGCCTGGATGCGCAGCTACGATCCCGAAGACCTCTTCGATGCGGATGGCCGCCTGAAGCCGGAGCTGCGGGCGCTGGCACCCACGGGCGCGCGCCGCATGGGCGCCAGTCCGCACGCCAATGGCGGCGTCCTTCGCAAGGAGCTGCGCACGCCCGATATCGGCGCCTATGCGGTCGCCGTGGAGCGGCCCGGCGCGGTCGAGGCACAGGCGACGAAGATCCTCGGCGACTACCTGCGCGACGTGCTCCGGCTGAACGCGGCGGATCGCAACTTCCGCGTCTTCGGGCCGGACGAGACGGCCTCCAACCGGCTCTCCAGCGTCTTCGAGGCGACGGACCGGGTGTGGATGGCCAAGACGCTGCAGACGGACGACCACCTCGCGCCGGAAGGCCGCGTCATGGAAGTGCTCAGCGAGCATCTGTGCCAGGGTTGGCTGGAGGGTTATCTGCTTACCGGCCGGCACGGCTTCTTCTCCTGCTACGAGGCCTTCATCCACATCGTCGATTCGATGTTCAACCAGCATGCGAAATGGCTGAAGGTGGCGCGCGAGCTGCCCTGGCGCAGCCCCGTCTCCTCGCTCAATTACCTGCTCACCTCCCATGTCTGGCGGCAGGACCACAATGGCTTTTCCCATCAGGACCCCGGCTTCATCGACCTCGTCGCCAACAAGGGGGCGGATATCGTGCGCGTCTACCTGCCGCCGGACGCCAACACGCTGCTATGGGTCGGCGACCATTGCCTGCGGACATGGAACCGCATCAACGTCATCGTGGCCGGCAAGCAGCCGGCGCCGCAATGGCTGGCGATGGACGAGGCTACCCGCCATTGCGAGGCCGGGCTCGGCATCTGGGACTGGGCGGGCACGGAAGGCGGGCTCGAACCCGACGTAGTGATGGCGGCGGCCGGCGACGTGCCGACCATGGAGACGCTCGCGGCGGTCGACCTGCTCCGCCAGGCGGTGCCGGGCCTTCGCATCCGCGTCGTCAACGTCGTGGACCTGATGGCGCTGCAATCGCCGCAGCATCACCCGCACGGCATCGACGATGCGGCCTTCGACCGGATTTTCACCCGCGACCGGCCCGTGGTCTTCGCCCATCACGGCTATCCCTATCTCATCCACCGGCTGGTCTACAAACGCACCAACCATCCGAATTTCCACGTCAGGGGCTTCATCGAGGAGGGCACGACGACCACGCCCTTCGATATGGCCGTGATGAACCGGCTCGACCGCTACCATCTTGCCATGGAGGCCATAGAGCGCCTGCCGGCCCTTGCCGCGCGCCGGCCCGGCCTCATCGCCGCGCTGGAGGCGAAGCTTGACGCGCACCATGCCTATGTGCGCGAGCACGGCGAGGACATGCCCGAGATCCGCGACTGGAAGTGGCCCTATCCGCGGCCGGAAGCGCCTTAGCGGATCGAGGAGCACATCGGGGAAGGGGAGGCAGGACATGCTGTCATTGAAATCGCTCGGCGGTGCCGGGACCGTCACCGGCTCCAAGCATCTCCTCCGTCTCGGCGAGCACCGTATCCTTGTCGATTGCGGCCTGTTCCAGGGCCTGAAGAACCTGCGCGAGCTCAACTGGGCGCCCTTGACGGTGGCGCCGCGCGACATCGACGCGGTGATCCTCACCCATGCACATCTCGACCATTGCGGATACCTGCCGCGCCTCGTGCGCGAGGGTTATCGCGGCAAGGTCCATGCGACGCCCGCCACTCGCGACGTCGCCGAACTGATCCTGATGGACAGCGGCCATCTTCAGGAGAAGGACGCCGAATTCCTCAACCGGCACAAGCTGTCGCGGCACCAGCCGGCTTTGCCGCTCTATGGCGTCGGGGATGCGCAGCGGGCGGTGGAGCATTTCTCGACCGCCGAGTTCGGTCAGAGAGTGCGGCTTGGCGGGGATGCGTCGTTCCGCTTCCATCCCGCCGGCCATATTCTCGGCGCGGCATGGGTGGAACTGGAGTGGGGTGACCGAAATATCGTCTTTTCCGGCGATATCGGCCGCTACGGCGATCCGCTGATGCCCGATCCCGCCCCTACCGTGGAGGCCGACTATATCCTCGTCGAATCCACCTACGGCAACCGCATCCACGACAGGAGCGACCCGGCCGAGGCGCTGCGGGTGGTCGCCGAGCGGACCATCGCGCGCGGCGGTACGCTCGTCATCCCGGCCTTTGCGGTCGGCCGCGCGCAGGAACTGCTCTACTATTTTTGGAAGCTGAAGCGGGCGGGGCATCTCGGCGAGATCCCGCTGTTCCTCGACAGTCCCATGGCCATCGAGGCGACCGGGCTCATGGGTCGGCACCTGCCGGACCACCGCCTCGACGCGAAGACCTGCAGGGACGTCTTCTCCATCGCCCGCTGCACCGGAGACGTCGAGGCGTCGAAGGCGATCAGCGCCAGCCGCTTCCCCAAGATCGTCATCTCCGCCTCTGGCATGGCGACGGGCGGGCGCGTGCTGCATCATCTGAAAGCCTTTGCGCCCGATGCGCGCAACACGATCCTGCTCGCCGGCTTCCAGGCCGCGGGCACGCGCGGGCGCGCGCTTCAGGACGGGGCGAGGGAACTGAAGATCCACGGCTCCTGGGTGCCGGTCAATGCGGAGGTGGCGCATCTCGACATGCTCTCGGCCCATGCCGATGCCGGCGAGCTGATGCGCTGGCTCTCCACCTGCCCGCGCCCGCCGCGCAAGGTCTTCATCGTGCACGGTGAGCCGGAAGCCTCAGAGGCGCTGCGCATCCGCATCGGGCGGGAGCTCGGGTGGGAAAGCGTGGTGCCACGTCTCGACCAGGAATTCGAGCTGTGAGCCGCAAGGCCCGGCTCAGGTGAGGCGGAGGTCCTTGCGGATCAGGATGAGCGTCGGATCGTCGGGATAGGGAACGGCGAGGAAGCCCTGTTCGCGTTCCAGCTCGATGGCCTCGCGGTTCTCGCGGCTTTCCAGCGATTCCAGCGCCTCGGCGCCGCGAGCCTGCGCGTAGCGGGCCGCATGGCGCAGCATTTCCCAGGCGACGCCCTTGTGCTTGTCCTCCGCGCGTACCGAGATCGCCACCTCGGCCTTTTTCGTCGACGGGTCGCAGGCGACCATCGCCGCCGCGATGATGGTCCCGCTGTCCTCGGCGAAGGCGAGGAAGTGCTCGGTCGCGCGGTGATCGACCCGCGTCATCGCGACGAGGCGCTCATGGCTCACCTCGCGCACGCCGCCGAGGAAACGGAAGCGCAGGTCCGCGGGCGCCAGACGGGCGAAGAAATCGCCGAGCGCCGCCTCGTCCTCGGGGCGGACCGGGCGAATGCGCAGCACGAGCCCGCTACGCGTCACCAGATCGCAGCGCCAGAGGTCGGCGGCTTCTAGCGCGGCGGAGGCGTCCGCCCGCTCCGGCTGGTCATGATGAGGATCCGTCATCGCGGTTCTCCTTCGCAAGGGTCTGGATCGATACTATCATTGTGCGCCCGCCGCCGCGACCGGGCCTTGATCCGCGTCAAGGCGCCGTCCCCCGGCGGGGCTATCCTTTGCCGCGACAGACAGGACGGAGGAACAGTCCCATGAGCTACAAATCCATTCTCGTGAACCTGGATATCGACGGGCCGGCCGAGCCGGTGGTCAAGGCGGCGAGCGAGCTGGCGCAGCGCTCCGGCGCCCGCCTGATCGGCTTTTGCGCCGCCGACGCCTACCTGCCGGTGACGGGCCCCGAAGGCGTGGCGCTCGCCACCGAAGTGATGCAGCAGATGCGGGAAGACGACGAGCGCCGCTTCAAGGAGTTGCGTGCCGAATTCGAGAGGCTGGTCGCCGGCGCGGTCGAGACCGGATGGCGCCAGGCCACGGAAGGACCGACCTATGCGCTCGTGCAGATGGCGCGGACGGCAGATCTCATCGTTACCCAGGCACGGCGCGGGGCGACGACGGGCGACCGGGCGCGCGCCGCTGATCCGGGAAGCGTCGCCCTGCAGGCGGGCCGGCCGCTCCTGGTGGTGGGGGCCGGCACGGAGCAGCGCGTCGGCCGCAAGGTCGTCGTCGCCTGGAAAGACACGAAGGAGGCGCGGCGGGCGGTGTTCGATGCCGTGCCGCTGCTTCAGGATGCAAACGACGTCGTCGTCGCCACCGTCGCCTCCACGATCGACCAATGGGCCCGCGAGGGCATCGCCGACGTGGTCTCGTTCCTCGCGCGGCACGGCGTTGCGTCGCGCAGCGAGACCGTGGAGAGCCACCGGGAAAGCGAAAGCCTGGTCGAATTGATCGACAGGCACGACGCTGATCTCGTCGTATCCGGCGCCTATGGACACAGCCGTTTGAGGGAATGGGCCTTCGGCGGCGTGACGCGCTCGCTGCTCGACGAGATCCGGCTCAACCGCTTCATGTCGAACTGACAGACATCAATCGGGGCGGCCAGGAGCGGAGACATGCATATGCAGCCGGAAACGTTCTCACCGAAGACCGTGGATGCCGCGTATTGGTCTATCCCCGCCGACACGCTTCTCACCGGGCTGGAAAGCCGCGCGGACGGCCTTTCCTCCGAGGAGGCGAAGGCGCGCCTTGCCGCCTTCGGCGACAACGCGATCCATGCACGGCGCGGCTCCTCGGCCGTCGCGGCGTTCCTGCGCCAGTTCCGCAGCCCGCTCGTGCTGATCCTCATCTTCGCGGCCGGCGTCTCGGCCGTCGTCGGGGAGGGGAGCGAGGCGGCGATCATCGCCGTCATCGTACTGGCGAGCTGCATCCTCTCCTTCACGCAGGAGCACGGCGCCTCGCGCGCGATGGAGGCTCTGACCGCGCGCATCGGGCGCAAGGCCCTCGTGCTGCGCGACGGCAGGGAGACGCCGATCCCCGTCGAGGAGGTCGTGCCCGGCGACATCGTCCGGCTCTCGGCGGGAAACCCATCCCGGCCGACGGCATCCTGCTGGAGACGCGCGAGCTCAATGTCAGCGAGGCGGCGCTGACGGGCGAAACCTTCCCGGTGGTCAAGACTGCGGGCGTCTGCCCGCCGGCGGCGACCGTCGGCCAGCGGACGAACGCGGCCTTCACCGGCACCTCCGTGCGCAGCGGGACGGCGACGATGGCCGTGGTGAAGACGGGCGGGCAGACGGAGTTCGCCGCCATCGCCGCGGCCATCGCGCATGTCGCGCCGGAGACGGAGTTCGCGCGGGGCATCCGCCGCTTCGGCTATCTCATGACGAAGATCATGCTGGTCATCGTCATCCTCGTCTTCTTCGCCAATCTCCTGCTGCACCGGCCGGCGGTGGATTCGCTGCTGTTCTCGCTGGCGCTCGCGGTGGGCCTGACGCCGGAGCTGCTGCCGGCGATCATCAGCGTGACGCTGGCGCGGGGCGCCCGCACCATGGCGGCGAACGGCGTCATCGTGCGCCGGCTGGAGGCCATCGAGAATCTCGGCAGTATGGACATCCTGTGCACGGACAAGACCGGCACCCTCACCGAGGGCGTCATCCATCTCGACGCCTGCCTCGACGTTGCCGGGGCCGAGGCGCAGGAGGTGCGGCTCTGGGCACTCCTCAACGCTACCCTCCAGACCGGTATGGCGAACCCGCTCGACGAGGCCATCGCCGCCGGTAAGCGGCCGGAAGACGACCTTGCCGGCTATATCAAGGCGGACGAGATCCCCTACGACTTCATTCGCAAGAGGCTTTCGGTCGTCGTCCGCCGGCCGGGCGAGGCGGAGGATCTCGTGATCTGCAAGGGGGCGGTGCAGACCGTCGTCGCCGCCTGCTCGTCCGTGATGGAGGCCGGCGCGACTGTTCCCCTTGACGAGGTGCAGGCTGCCAGGATCGACGAGACGGTGCGAGCCTGGAGCGGGAAGGGCTATCGCGTGCTCGGGCTCGCCGTGCAGCGTTTTGCGCGGAAGGATGCCTATCGAGCCGAGGACGAGGCGGGGCTTGCCTTTGCCGGCTTCCTGCTCTTCCTCGATCCGCCCAAGGCGGGCATGGCGGAAACGCTGAAGGCCATCGCCGTGCGCGGCATCAGGGTGAAGGTCATCACCGGCGACAACCGCCATGTCGCCGCCCATCTGGCCGAGATCGTCGGCCTGCCGCACCGCCGCATCCTGACGGGAGAGGAAGTGCACAGCCTGACGAAGGAGGCGCTCGTCCGCCGCGTCACGCAGAACGACATCTTCGCCGAGATCGACCCGAACCAGAAGGAGCGCATCATCGCGGCGCTGCGCGGGCACGGGCATGTGGTCGGCTATCTCGGCGACGGCATCAACGATGCGCCGGCCCTGCACGAGGCCGATGTCGGCATTTCCGTGGACGGCGCGGTGGACGTGGCGCGCGAGGCCGCCGACATGATCCTGCTGCAACGCGACCTCGGCGTGCTGCTGCGCGGGGTCAACGACGGGCGCAGGACTTTCGCCAACACGATGAAGTACATTTCCATCACGACCAGCGCGAATTTCGGCAACATGGTCTCGATGGCCTTCGCCTCGCTCGCCCTGCCGTTCCTGCCGTTGCTCGCGCCGCAGATCCTGCTCAACAATTTCCTGTCGGACGTGCCGTCGCTCGCCATCGCCACCGACAATGTCGACGCCGATCAGGTCCGCACGCCGCGGCGCTGGGACATCGCTTTCGTGCGCCGCTTCATGGTGACCTTCGGGCTGATCAGCTCGCTCTTCGACTTCGTGACCTTCGCCTTCCTGCTGTTTGTCGCGAGGGCAACGGCTGAACTCTTCCAGACGGGCTGGTTTGTCGAATCGCTGATTACGCAGCTTGCTATCGTATTGGTCGTGCGTACCCGGGTCTCCTTCTGGCGCAGTCGGCCGAGCAAGTTGCTCTCCGGTCTGACACTGGTCATCGGGCTCCTCGCACTTGCAATTCCCTATTTGCCGGGTGTGGGCTGGTTTGGCTTCGTTGCATTGCCTTCACCGGTTCTTGGTGGCCTGGTCACGATCACGTTTGCCTACCTGGCGGCTTCGGAAACGGCAAAGCACTGGTTCTTCGCGCACGAGCGCCACCATGGCAACGCAAAGCGTAGTCTTTGACCCGCATAAGGCATGTGCGCGGCAATGGTTGATGATATCCGTAAAGGAGATCGCCATGCCGCGCTGGATCCTCACCATAGCCGGCCATCCCGATCTTGAATCAGTTGGGCGCTGCCTTCTGCCGAAGGTTGTTACCGGTGACGGGCTCGGGCAGGGACCCCAGAAAATGCCGGTCACCCTCCCTCCACATTGACGGGGATCAAGGTCGTGGCGGCACGCTTCAAACTCATCAATTCTGCCGTTTGCGGGGGCTTGAAACTTGAAAAGACGTGGGCGCCAAATGGGTAAAGGGTAGCCGTGCGGCCTGTTTCGAATGCCACTGGCTATCATTGATGTTTCTGTCGCAGCAATTGATCAATGCCTCTCAAAGAGCGCACGATCGAAGGATCGTCAGGAATACTGTAAAGGATATGTCGCCCATCGCGACGCGGGCGAACGAATCCCGCGTTACGAAGTTTCGCCAGATGCTGCGAGAGCGATGGTTGCCTGATATCGAGGTCGATCCCGATTTCTTCTACCGAGCGCTCATCACCTGTCAGCAGGTAGTCAAGAATGAGCAAGCGCTTGTCGTTTGCGAGTAGTTTCAGGAAAGCCGCAGCTTCATCCTTGTTCGGCAGCGCAAGGCAAATGCGTCGAAGGTCTGGAAGGAAGGATGGTCGATCCGGCGTGCCGGGATCGCTTTTCTCGAACTGGGTTGCCGTTCGCTGCTCCACCATCATTTCCTCCATTCGCACGACCGTTTCGCGGCTACTTGCCTCTGTTCGGCGGGCAGAACGCGTCGTGCAAAGCCTGCACGACAGTCAGGATTTCCGGTCGGACAATCGAGTAATAGACAGTCGTTCCCTCGCGCCGCGCCTCGACCAGCCCGTCCGCTCTCAACCGCATAAGTTGTTGCGACATCGGCACTTGTTCGATTGCCAGTCCTTGTCGCAGTTCGGCGACCGATCGTTCACCATCGACCAGCGCGCACAGAACGAGCAGCCGCTGGGGGTGCGACAGACTGCGCATCAATTCGGCGGCCTTTTCGGCGGCCGGTATCATTTCCTCTACATTCATACTCTTGAATTTAAAACCTTTGAATGTTAGATGCAAGCCATAAAGCCTGGAAGCGTCTGAATTGAATGGCCTCCGGCAACCAGAAGTGGGCAGACCCATCATAGAAACAGCGGAGCGAAAGCCATGACTCATATTGTCATTCTCGGCGCAGGCCTCGGTGGAATCATCATGGCCTATGAGATGAAACGCAAGCTCCGGCGTGAAGATCGCCTGACCGTCGTCAATCTCGGCTCCAGCTATTCCTTCGTTCCTTCCAATCCATGGGTCGCGGTTGGCTGGCGGCAGCCGCAGGACATAACCGTCGATCTCGTTCCCGTTCTGAAGCAGCATGGAATCGCACTCAGGCCCGAGGGAGCACGTCGGGTCCAGCCCGCGCAAAACCGCGTCGAACTCAATGACGGCTCCCTTCTCGATTATGACTTCCTGATCATTGCTACCGGCCCCGCCCTTGCCTTCGATGAGGTGCCGGGCCTGGGACCCGATGCTCATACCCAATCCATCTGCCAGATCGGCCATGCGACCCAAGCGAAGACCGCATCCGACGCACTGGTGAAACGGCCCGGTCCCATCGTCGTTGGAGCTGTGCAAGGCGCCTCCTGCTACGGTCCGGCCTACGAGTATGCCTTCATCCTCGACACGGCGCTGCGCAATGCGCGGGTGCGGGATCAGGTTCCGATAACCTTCGTCACGCCCGAGCCCTATATCGGCCATCTCGGGCTTGATGGCGTTGGCGACACCAAGGGGCTGCTCGAAAGCGCCTTGCGCGAACGTCATATCAAGTGGATCACCAATGCCCGGACGACGACGGTCGAGCCTGGCAAGCTGATCGCCGAAGAGGTCCACGACGATGGCACCGTCAAGGCAACCCACGAACTGCCCTTCGCCTTCTCGATGATGCTGCCGGCCTTCCGCGGTGTGCCGGCGATCGCTGGTATAGAAGGGCTGACCAATCCGCGCGGTTTCGTCGTCATAGACAAGCACCAGCGCAATCCGGCTTTCCCGAATGTCTTCGGCATCGGGGTCTGCGTTGCCATTCCGCCGGTCGGCAAGAGCCCGCTCGCGGTCGGCGTGCCGAAGACCGGCTTCATGATCGAATCCATGGTGACAGCGACGGCCGAAAATATTGCCGCTCTGCTGAAGGGTGAGGAGCCAAGGGCCGTCGCGACCTGGAACGCGGTCTGTCTCGCCGATTTTGGCGATGATGGCATTGCCTTCGTCGCGCAGCCGCAAATTCCCCCGCGCAACGTGAACTGGGCGTCACGCGGCAAATGGGTCCATGCCGCCAAGATCGGGTTTGAGAAATACTTCCTGCTCAAGGTGCGGCAGGGCAAGGCCGACACGTTCTACGAAAATCTCGTGCTCAACATGCTGGGCGTCGGGAAGCTGAAGGATATCCGCATCGAAACCGCCGAGTAGGTCACACCCCTCGGTTTCAAACACACTGGAGTATTCAAAATGACGATCGATCGCGCCGTATTGATGTTTGCCGGCTGCATGGTCCTGCTGTCCCTCGCGCTCGGCTTCTATGTCTCACCATGGTGGTATCTGCTGAACGTCTTCGTCGGTTTCAATCTGATCCAATCGTCGCTCACCGGGTTTTGCCCTGCGGCGATCCTGTTCAGGAAGCTCGGCTGTCCGGCGGGTGTCGCGTTCAAATAGCCGTCAGGTTTTCTTTTTAACGACCGTCGCGTGGAACGCCGGTCTTCTTTGGAAGCAATCCCTTCATGTATCGTCCGACCCCTTACCCTCGCGCGGCAATGCTCGCCCTGCTCGTGGCTTTTACGAGCCATGGCGCATACGCAGCCGACTTCATCGTGAAAACGACGACTGTTCCGAACATGAAGGCTGTGTTCGGGCAGGTCGAGAGCCGTATCGTGCTGCCGGCGCGGGTTCGCACCGGCGGCTCGGTGCGCGAACTGCGCGTCAGCCAGGGGGACGAGGTCAAGGAAGGCGACGCCATCGCTGTCATCGTCGATGACAAGCTCTCGCTCCAACTCGACGCCGCCCAGGCCAAAATCGATGCTCTCAGTTCCCAACTCGACAATACCAAATTGCAACTCGAGCGGGCGCAGCAATTGGGGGCAAGCGGCGCCGGTACGCAAGCCAGCCTCGATCAGGCCAGAATGCAGTTCGAGGTGGCGACCAATCAGGTGGTGGCGGCTCGGGCCGACAAGACCGTTATCGAACAAAGCACTCGGGAAGGCACCGTTGTCGCGCCTGCCACAGGCCGTGTCCTGACCGTGCCGGTGACGCTCGGCTCGGTCGTCCTGCCGGGCGAGGAGATCGCGCGCATTGCTCCCGGCCCCTACTATCTGCGTCTTTCTCTGCCGGAGCGCCATGCGGCCGATATCGTGCAGGGAGCAAATGTCACAGTCGGCGAGCGCGGCCTGAAACGGTCGCCGGATCAATCCGAAACGAGGCTTCCGGGTCGGATCGTCAAGGTCTACCCAGAAATCGTCGATGGACGTGTCACCGCCGATGTCGAGGTCGCCGGCATCGGCGATTATTTCGTCAATGAGAGGACCCTCGTATCGATCCCGGTGGGCAAGCGCTCCGTGCTTGCTGTGCCGCCGGAAGCGGTGCGGACGCTGCATGGGATCGACTACGTACGTGTCGCTGGAATAGGGGGCGCGATCGATGTGGCTGTCATCATCGGCGAGCGTTTCGAAGATAACGGCCAGCCCCGCATCGAAATCCTCACCGGCCTTCATGACGGCGATCGGATCGTGCTGCCATGACGCCGCCAAGACTTAATCTCGGTCTGGCCGGTGGCTTGACCCGTGCCTTCATCGGCTCGCCGCTAACGCCGCTCTTCTTGCTGGCCGCCTTCGTCCTGGGGCTGGTTGCACTGGTATCGTTGCCGCGCGAGGAGGAGCCGCAGATCTCGGTGCCGATGGTCGATATCCGCGTACAGGCGAACGGCTTGAAGACCGAGGATGCGGTCAAGCTCGTAACCGAACCGCTCGAGACCATCGTCAAAGCGATCGACGGCGTCGAACACGTCTATTCCCAGACCGAGGATGATGGTGCGCTCGTCACGGCGCGGTTTAAGGTCGGCACCAATGCCGATGCCGCGATCCTGCGGGTGCATGAGAAGGTCCGGGCGAACATGGACCGCATCCCCGTCGGCATTCCCGATCCGCTGATCGTAGGACGCGGGATCGACGATGTGGCGATCGTCGTCGTTACGCTGCGGCCAACACAGAAGAGCGCCGGGCACTGGACCGCCAACGGGCTGACAAGGCTGGCGCGCGAGCTGCAGGTCGAGGTCGCCAAGCTGCCTGATATCGGCCTCACCTATATCGCTGGCGAGCAGCCCGAGCAGTTCGAGGTCGAGCCAGATCCGGAAAAGCTCTCGCTCTATGGCATCACCCTTCAGCAACTCGCCGCCAAGATCGAGGGGGCAAACCGTTCCTTCCGCGTCGGCACGGTGCGCGAAGGCGGCCAGCAGCGCGCGATTGTTGCCGGGCAGACGCTGCAGGAGCTCTCCGAAATTGGCAACATCCTTCTCACCGCGCGCGACGGCAGGCCCGTCTATGTGCGCGATGTCGCAAAAACGGTCCTTGCCACCTCGCCGGCGGAGGCCCGTGTCACCGATGTCCGTTCGACAGCAGATGGGCTGCAAAGGGTTCCGGCGGTTTCTCTTGCGATCGCCAAGAGGCCAGGCACCAATGCCGTGGTCATTGCCGATGATATCGTAAGGCGTCTGGAGCAGACCCGCGGCCAGATCTTTCCGAAGGATGTCGAGATGACGGTCACGCGCGATTACGGCGAGACCGCCAACGAGAAGGCGAACGAGCTCCTGTTCCATCTTGGGCTCGCAACCGTCTCGATCGTCTTCCTGGTCGCCATTGCCATCGGCTTGCGCGAGGCGATGGTGGTCGCGGTCGTCATTCCGATCACCATCCTGCTCACGCTCTTCGCGTCCTGGCTCATGGGCTATACGCTGAACCGTGTCAGCCTGTTCGCCCTGATCTTTTCGATCGGCATCCTGGTCGACGACGCCATCGTCGTCATCGAGAACATCGCCCGCCACTGGGCCATGCAGGACGGCCGATCGCGCAGCGCGGCCGCTGTCGACGCCGTTGCCGAGGTCGGCAACCCGACCATCGTCGCCACGCTGACCGTCGTGGCTGCGCTCCTTCCGATGTTGTTCGTGTCGGGGATGATGGGACCCTATATGAGCCCGATCCCGGCGAACGCCTCGGCAGCGATGCTGTTCTCTTTCTTCGTCGCGGTGATCCTTACGCCCTGGCTGATGATGAAGCTCGGCCGGAAGGAGGCAGTGCGCGGACACGCTCATGCCGCGGCCGATGGAGGGCGTCTCGGCAGAATTTACGCGATGGTCGCGCGGCCTGTCCTGCGGAGCCGCGCCCGGGCCTGGGCGTTCCTGCTGGTCGTCGGCATGGCCACGATCGCGTCGCTTGGCCTTCTCTACACCAAGCACGTCACCGTCAAGCTGCTGCCCTTCGACAACAAGACCAACCTTCAAGTGATCGTCGACCTGCCCAAGGGCTCTTCGGTCGAGGATACGGACCGGACATTGCAGCAAATGGTGGAGCGGCTGGGCGACATGCCGGAGATCGTATCCTTCCAGACCTATGCCGGAACAGCGTCACCTTTCGACTTCAATGGATTGGTGCGGCACTATTATCTGCGCGCCGAACCGCAGCAGGGCGATATCGTCGTCAACCTTCTGCCCAAAGGCTCGCGCGGCCGCGCGAGCCATGCGATCGCCCTTGATATTCGCAAGCGCCTCGAGGGCCTTGCGCTGCCGCAGGGAACAGTGGCGAAAGTGGTGGAACCGCCGCCTGGCCCGCCTGTGCTGGGGACGCTGCTGGCTGAGATATACGGACCGGACGCCGAGACGCGCCGTGCCGTCGCCGGAAAGGTTCGCGAGGCCTTCAAGAGCGTGCCCTTCATCGTCGACGTCGACGACAGCTACCACAATCAGCCGCAGCGTATGCGTGTCGCGATCGACCAGGACAATCTCGATTATTATCGGGTCGAGCAGTCCGACGTCTATGACACGTTGCGTTATCTCTATGGCGGCACCACGGTCGGCTATTCGCATCGCGGCGGCGGCCGTCAGCCGATCCCGATCCGCATCGCCCTGCCGAAGGGTGAGAAGGTGATCGACGAACGCGCGCTCACCACGCCGGTCCCGGCCAACGCGCTGCCGGCGGGCCTTGGTGTCGTCGAACTCGGCGACGTCGTGTCGGTCTCCGAGCAGCCGGCATCGTATCCTGTCTTCCGGCACAATGGCCGGGCGGCGGAGATGGTCATGGCAGAGCTTGCCGGCGCTTACGAAGCGCCGATCTACGGCATGCTCGCCGTGAACGATGCGATTTCCAAGGCGGATTGGGGCAATGTTCCGAAGCCGGTGATCGCGCTCCACGGTCAGCCCGATGACGAAACCCGCCCGATCCTGCTCTGGGATGGCGAGTGGGAGGTGACTTGGGTTACTTTCCGCGACATGGGCGCGGCGTTCATGGTGGCGATCCTCGGCATCTATATCCTTGTGGTCGCGCAGTTCGGCTCGTTCAAGCTTCCGCTGGTCATCCTGACGCCGATCCCGCTCACCTTCATCGGCATCATGCTCGGGCATTGGCTGTTCGCGGCGCCGTTCACGGCAACCTCGATGATCGGGTTCATCGCGCTTGCCGGCATCATCGTGCGCAATTCGATCCTGCTGGTGGATTTCATCCGCCATTCCGGGGGGCAGGGCAGGCCAATGGTCGATGTACTGCTTGAGGCCGGCTCCGTCCGCTTCAAGCCGATCCTGCTGACCGCGCTCGCCGCGATGATCGGCGCGGGCGTGATCCTGACCGACCCGATTTTCCAGGGGCTCGCCATCGCGCTGCTGTTCGGTCTCGTCTCCTCGACGCTTCTCACGGTGCTCGTCATTCCGGCGATCTATGTGGCGCTGAAATGATCGGCGCTTGCATAGCCTCTTGAAAAATGGTCTAAATTGTAAGATAGTAATTAATTACTATCTTTGGGGTAACCGCTGATGCCGCGCTCGACCAACCTCTCAGCTCCGGAACGACGCAGGGTGACCGTCGAGACCGTCATCGATCTGGCGGCCGAACAAAACCCTGCGGACATTACGACCGGAGCGATCGCGCAGCGCATGGGTGTGACACAAGGCGCCTTGTTCAGGCACTTCCCATCGAAGGACGCCATTCTTCAGGCGGTTATGGAGTGGGTAGCGGAGCGCCTTCTGGCGCGCATCGACAAGGCCACGTCCGCGACGTCCTCTCCGATTGACGCACTGGAAGCGGCATTCTTCGCGCATATCGAGTTCATCATGGAACATCCCGGTGTGCCCAGGATGCTGTTCGGCGAACTGCAGCGCGCGGAGCAGACCCTTGCCAAGCGAATGGCGCATACTTTGATCCAACGCTACGGCGAGCGTCTCGGGCGGCTCATCGCGGACGGCAAGGAGCAGGGTGAATTCGCCGACACGCTGGATGACAAGGCCGCCGTAGCGCTCTTCATCGGGGCGATCCAGGGTCTTGTCATGCAATCCCTGCTAGTTGGCGATGTTGCGCAGATACGTGCAATCGCCCCAGGTGTTTTTGCGTTGTATCGGCGCGCTGTCGAGGTGCCGAGATGATCGATCGGCATTCCTCGGCGACGAAATCTCCCGTTCGCTCGATCAAGACGACGTCAGCGAGGCGCGTCACCCCCATCGCAGATCATTCAATGACGCAGATTTGCCTGGAGGCAGGTCGATGAAACTGCCTTCAATGCAGCGCCGCACACTGTTGCTCATTGGCGTTGGAGCTGTGACCGCGGCCTTGTTTGGCTATGTGGTCCTGCGCTCCGGCCCTCTCGCGCCGGTGTCCGTTACGACTGCCGTCGTCGAGGCCCGTTCGATTTCACCGGCGTTGTTCGGCATTGGCACTGTCGAAGCGCGTTTCTCCTACAAGATCGGCCCCACCAGCGCGGGACGTATCGGCAGGATTCTTGTTGATGTGGGTGATCAGGTTCGATCCGGCCAGACCCTGGCCGAAATGGACCCGGTAGACCTTGATGCCCGCATCGCGGCACTTGAAGCGGCGATCGGCCGAGCGGAAGCGTCGATCAAAGTCGCCGAAGCGCAGGTGGTCGATACCAGGACGCGCAAGGATTACGCACTTGCTCAGGCGAAGCGGTATGAAGAACTCTGGAAGACCCGCGCCGTGAGTGAGGTCGCAGTCGAAACGAAGCGGCAAGAGAGCGAGGTGGCGCAGGCCGCTCTCTCGGCCGCTCAGTCCAATCTTCTCGCTTCGCAGCAGGATCTCCATCGTAACCGCGCCGACCGTGACGGTCTGGTCAAGCAGCGGGAGAACCTGGTTCTGCTTGCGCCGGTAGACGGTGTCGTTTCCGCAAGAAAAGCAGAACCGGGAACGACCGTGGTCGCAGGCCAATCGGTCGTGGAAATGATTGATCCAAAAAATCTCTGGATCAATGCCAGGTTCGATCAGATTGCCGCCACGGGCTTGCGGCAGGATTTGCCCGCCACGATCGCGCTGCGCTCACGCGCCGGCGAGGGATTACCGGGAAGCGTTGCGCGGGTGGAAGTCCTTGCGGATGCGGTGACGGAAGAAAATCTTGCAAAGGTGAACTTCGACACGCTTCCCGTGCCGCTGCCCTCAATTGGCGAGTTGGCCGAAGTATCGGTCGCCCTGCCCGAGATCGCCGCCTCGCCGACCATTCCGAATGCCGCGGTCCAGAACCTCGGCGGCAAGTTGGGTGTCTGGAAGATCGAAGGTGGGAAGATCCGGTTTACGGTTGTCCAACTGGGGGCTGCCGACCTGGAAGGAACCGTGCAGATCACGAAGGGTCTGAAAATTGGCGACGAGATTGTCGTCTACAGCGCCTCGAAATTGCTCAGCACGAGCCGCATTCGTGTCGCTGACAATCCGGCGGAGCTCCTCAAATGATCAGTCTTGCCGGACGCGACATTTTGCATTCCTGGGGGAAGTTTGTCTTCACGGGTGTCGGTCTGGGTCTGCTGATCGGTGTGACCTTCACCATGGCAGGCGTCTATCGGGGGATGGTCGATGACGGCAAGGTGCTGCTCGACAATAGTGGCGCCGATATGTGGGTTGTCCAGCAGAACACGCTCGGTCCATACGCCGAGTCCTCGAGCATCAACGATGACATTTACCGCATGATCCTGGCGATCCCCGGTGTCGAGCGAGCCGCCAACGTGACTTATCTTACAATGCAGGTCCGCAAAGGAACCTCCGACGTGCGATCCATGGTGGTGGGCGTTGCGCCAGGGGACATGGCGACACCTGGCCGACCGCCCTTCCTTGTCGCCGGGCGGCACATCACGCGCAGCCACTACGAGGCGGTTGCCGATGTCGCCACTGGTTTTTCTCTGGGAGACAGGATCGTTGTCCGAAGGAACCATTTTACCGTTGTGGGTTTGACGCGACGGACGGTGTCGTCGGGCGGCGACCCGATGGTCTTCATCCCGCTGAAGGACGCGCAGGAAGCGCAATTCCTCAAGGACAACGACTCCATTGTCCGTCAGCGCCGGCGCACTAGCGAGAATCCCGAGTTCAATCGGCCGGGCGTTCCCGGCTTGCTGGACGCCATCATCGCCTCGCAAAACAGCAACCCTTATGTAAACGCCGTTCTGGTGCGCACCAAACCGGGATACGACCAGGACCGGATCGCGACAGACATCGCGAGGTGGAAGCGACTGACGGTCTACACCCGCCCGCAGATGGAGGAGATTCTGGTCGGTAAGCTGATCGCCACCTCGGCCAAGCAGATCGGCATGTTCCTCGCGATCCTGGCCGTTGTCAGCGCAGCGATCGTCGCCTTCATCATCTACACACTGACAATGGACAAGATACGCGAGATCGCTGTGCTGAAGCTGATCGGTACCCGCAATCGCACGATCGCATCCATGATCCTGCAGCAGGCAATCGTGCTCGGGCTGATCGGCTTCGTCGTTGGCAAGATCACGGCGACCTTTGCAGCGCCGTTGTTTCCGAAATTCGTCCTTCTTCTTTCCGCCGATACGATCATCGGCGTTATCGTTGTCATCGCCATATGCGCGCTCGCCAGCATCGTCGCGATCCGGATGGCGTTGAAGGTCGACCCCGCCGAGGCGATCGGTGGCTGAGATGGGCGGCGGGATACTGATCGAGAAAATCCGCAAGCGATATGGCAGCGGCTCCACCGCCGTCGATGCCCTCAAAGACGTCAATATGCGGGTCGCGCCCGGCGAGGTCGTCGGTTTGATTGGACCGTCGGGTTCTGGGAAGAGTACCTTACTCAAAGCTCTGGGGGCGGTCATCGACCCGAGCGGTGGGCGGATGACCCTTGGTGACGAGCTGATCTATGACGATGGATGGAAGATCCGCGATCTGCGTGCGTTGAGGCGCGACAAGATCGGTTTTGTCTTCCAGGCGCCTTACCTCATTCCCTTTTTGGACGTGACCGACAATGTCGCCCTGCTTCCCATGCTTGCCGGCATCCCAAATCATGAATCACGCCAACGCGCGCGAGAGCTTCTAAAAGCACTCGATGTCGAGCACCGAGCCGATGCGATGCCATCGCAGCTCTCCGGCGGCGAGCAACAGCGCGTTGCCATCGCGCGCGGATTGGTCAACCGGCCGCCTGTCATTCTTGCCGACGAGCCGACCGCCCCGCTCGACAGTGTGCGCGCGTTGACCGTGATCCGGATCCTCAACGACATGGCCGTGAAATTCGGAACGGCGATCATCGTCGTCACGCACGACGAAAAGATCATCCCCACCTTCAGGCGCATCTACCACATCCGCGACGGGGTCACCCACGAAGAAGCAGGCGAAGGGCGCGGCTTCGAAACGGGCCCGTGAGAACGATTATCTTTCCGCTGCAACGATGGCGGTGTTTGCTGACCGGAAGCTGACGGCAATTTCTGCCGATCTTCAGTAGCCCGTCAGTCCCTCTGTGCATGATTTCCTCCATCGACAACACAGCCCAGGAGAAGAAATCATGAGAAAGACATTGGCAGTGCTTGCATTGCTCGCGGTGCTTCCGGCAACGGCTGCGTTTGCTGGAGAGGCGTGCGACGTTCCGCCTCAGAAGAGGCAATCCTTCGAAGCTCTCGGGAAGCTTGCGGGCGACTTCGGATGGACCATCGACAAGATGAAGATCGACGATGGCTGCTACGAACTTCGGGTCACTGACACCAGCGGGAACGTCCTCAAGGTGAAGATCGATCCCGCAACGCTCGAGGTCGTCGATGGCAGCGTCAAGCGCTTCGGCGATGGCAGTACCATCGGTACGTCGCCGGAGACGGAATTGGACTAGCGATGGTTGCCTTGCGAGTAGGCTTAGCCTCGAAGCTGTCTATCTGTGGGTGACACCGGGTCGTCCGGCGGGCGAGCGATCTTGGTCTTGATCGCAGACCTGCCGGGATCCGGTGATCGCCCAATGGCCGTAGACCGTGTGGTTGGCTAGTGAGGTTCCAAAGGCCGGTTGTATCTTGAATTAGTCCTTTAGTTAGAATAATTCTAAACTGAACATTTTTCTGCGTTTTCCTTCCATCACGGAATGAGGTTGCGTCGACGCAGCATCATCCCGCTGCACACACAATCACTGCTCGGAGCACCATTCATGCGCGCCCTTCACAAGGAAAATCATCTCATCGAACGGATAGGCTGGCTTCGGGCGGCTGTACTGGGTGCCAATGACGGGTTGATCTCGACGTCGAGCCTGATCGTCGGTGTCGCCGCGGCGACCAACGCCTCGCATGAGATCCTTGTTGCCGGTGTTGCCGGTCTGGTGGCCGGGGCGATGTCGATGGCGGCGGGCGAATATGTGTCGGTCAGTTCGCAGGCCGATACCGAGGAAGCCGACATGGCGCGGGAACGGCACGAGCTGGCGACGCAGCCGGAGGCCGAGTTGGCCGAACTCGCGGCAATCTACGAGCAGCGCGGCGTGGCCCCAGAGCTGGCCCGGCAGGTCGCCGAACAGATGATGGCGAAGGATGCCTTCGAAGCCCATGCGCGGGATGAACTCGGATTGGCGAGCCATGTGATGGCAAGACCGGTTCAAGCTGCGCTGACCTCGGCGGTCACGTTTGCGGCGGGTGCGGCTTTGCCGTTGATCGTCGCCCTGCTTGCGCCGGCCGGAACGGCTGCATGGACCGTGTCCCTTGCTTGCCTCATCGGTCTTGCCATCCTCGGCGCAATCGGGGCACGGGCGGGCGGCGCCAGCATCTGGAAACCGACTATCCGGGTGGTGTTCTGGGGCGCTGTCGCGATGGCCTCGACCGCATTGATCGGCTCCGTGATCGGCCGGGCGGTGTGACGATGAAACGTCTGTCGCTCGATTTCCAGACCGTCATGTCGGCAATTGCGGTCCTCGGGATGATGCTGGCCGTCGCCGGGACCTGGCCGCCGGCGGAAGGCCTTTCCATTCTAAGATCTCCCGGTCTGGCGATGGTCTATTTGGCCGGAGGGCTTCCCGCCACCTGGAGCGCCCTGACGGCGTTGTGGCGCGATCATATCCTCGACATCGATCTTCTGATGGTCGTCGCGGCCGTGGCGGCGGCGATCGTCGGGGCGCCGTTCGAAGGCGCGGTGTTGCTGACGTTGTTCAGCGTGTCGACCACGCTTGAGCACCAGGCATTGGGACGCGCGCGCAGGGCTATTGAGGCGCTCATGGCGCTCCGGCCGGAGACGGCTTTCCGCAAAGGAGAGGACGGGACCACGGTGGAGGTTCCTGCTGCGGAGCTTGCCGTCGGCGATGTGGTGGTGCTGCGTCCGGGCGCACGCGTGCCGACCGACGGTGTGATCCTGCATGGCCGTGGCGGAATCGACGAAGCCAATATCACCGGTGAGTCGATGCCGGTCTCCAAGGAACCGGGCGAGCAGGTTTTCGAGGCGACCGTCAATCTTGACGGGGTCCTTGACGTGACCGTCACCAGGACGGTCGGCGACAGCACGATCGCGCGCATGATCCAGCTCGTCACCGAGGCGCAGGAAGCGAAGGCGCCGTCCGAGCGCTTCAGCGCGTGGTTCGGCCAGCGTTATACGGTCGGTGTCCTGCTGGGCTCCGCTCTGGCCCTTGCGGTCTTCTATTGGCTTGGCCGCGACTGGGAACAGGCCCTCTACAAGGCCGCGACACTCCTGGTCGCCGCCAGTCCCTGCGCGATCGTCATCTCAGTCCCGGCAGCGATCCTGTCGGCGCTCTCCGCCGCGGCGCGAGGCGGCGTGCTGTTCAAGGGGGGCGGTGCGCTCGAAACGCTCGCCGCTGTCGATACCTTCGCGTTCGACAAGACCGGGACCCTGACCAATGGACGTGCAGAGGTTACGCGCATTGTCGCCCTGGATGGTGAGGATCGCCGTTTCCTTTCGCTCCTTGCCGGGCTGGAAGCGCATTCCGAGCATCACATCGCTGCCGCCATCCGTCGTGAGGCCCTGGTTCATGGCGTTGAGCCGGTGGCGGTCGTGGACGTTACGTCGCATCCGAGCGCCGGCATCGTCGGCTACGATTCCTTCGGCCCGATATGGGCCGGCAACGCTCACCTCGTCGAGGACATGGGCGCCTCCGTCGATGATCCGGCGTTCCGTGAACTCGCCGACAGTTCTCAGACCGTGGTCTATCTTGGGCGCGGTGCGACCGTTCTGGGGGCGGTCAGTGTTGCGGACGAAGCAAGAGCCAGCTCAGCCCCGGCGCTGGCCGCGCTTCGCGCCGGTGGCGTCAACCGCATCGTGATGATGACCGGCGACCGCAGGCCGGTGGCCTTGCGCATCGGTACGGAACTTGGCCTTGCGCCCGGCGAGGTTCATGCCGAGATGCTGCCGCAGGACAAGGTGCTCCAGGTCGGCGACCTCGCGCGTGATGGCAAGGTCGCTTTCGTCGGCGATGGCGTCAACGATGCCGCCGCATTGGCTCGCGCCGACGTCGGCATCGCCATGGGCGCGGCGGGGTCGGACGTCGCACTGCAGGCCGCCGACGTCGCCCTGCTGTCGGAAGACATGAAGAAGCTGGCCGATGCGCACCGGCTTGCACGGCGGACGGCCGTCATCATCCGACAGAATCTCGTCCTCGCGATCGGCGCCATGCTGGTACTTGTGACCGGCGGCCTGTTCTTCGACCTGCCGCTTCCGCTCGCGGTGATCGGACACGAAGGCGGCACCGTTCTGGTCGTGCTGAATGGCCTACGCCTCCTGTCGGACCGAATCCGCGCCACCGACGGCTATCTCCACCATTCTCGTCAATATGAGTTCCAGGATCAAACGGGCAGCACGTCCGGATCGCGGGCGACCTCGCCCACCACACCATGATTGGACCCAGTGCTGATTGGGCGGCAGCCGGACCTTCCCTGTCCTAAAAACCGCAAAGGGACACCGATGCTGACTTTGACATCGCTCGGCGCGCCACCGCATCCTTATCGACTGCGGGCTGTTCCAGGGGCTCAAGAACCTGCGCGAGCTTAACTGGGAGAAGCTTCCGGTTCAGCCTGCGGCGATCGGCGCGGTCATCCTGACGCAGGCCCATCTCGACCGTTCCGGATAGTCGCCGGCATCGGATAACACATGCCTCGTCTCACTTGCGCCAGATCAAGAACGTTCCTTTGCCAATGGTGTATCAGGGGGGGAAATGAAGGATCGGATCGTGGTCAAGGCACAAGAACTACCCTCAAGTTTCCACCACGTGCGGTTGGTTCTCGCTCGCGGCAAAGACCATCCGGAGGGAGATCGGGAAGAAGGCTATGATCTTCTGGTTCCGCTCAACCACGAAGGATTCCTTGATCCGCTGGAATGGAAGAAATCTCGCGACGCCTGTCGCGTCCGATATTTTCGGGACGGTAAGACGGCCCGCATCGGGCTGTTGCGGCGCAAGCCCGGCGGGCAGTGGTATTTCGATTACGAGCTGGGTGATCGGGACGACGAGATCGGTTTCCGCCTGGGCGAGGAGTGCTTCCGTCTTGGCGAATACATCTCGGTCGGGCGGGAAGGCGCGTTTGTCACCTATCAGGTCGCGCGCGTCGAAAAGCCCTGACGCCGGGGCGAAATTGCAGAAAAGGAGAAAGAACCTTGTCGAATACACCTCACACTCTTGGCGACGAATTCCCAGACCAGATGGACGCCATTCATGCCCTGAAGGCGAAAAGCCCGGAGTTTGCGCATGTTTTGACGGAATATGACGCGGTGAACGACAAGATTCATCGGTCCGAGACACGTCTCGACGCCATTTCCGAAGCAGCCGAGGCCGATCTGCGCCGCCAGCGGCTGATGTTAAAAGACAAGATCGTGGCATCGCTCCGCAACGCGTGAGGGGACTGCGAGGCCGCGTTTTGCTGCCCCGCTTGCATTACCCGATTTCGGGGAGATCAGCGACACCACTCTCCCCGAAACCATCGCTTACAGCCGACCAGACCGACCCATCAAGGCCCGAGTGTGGCCGCATGCCCGGCCGCAATCTCCCCCTCAATTCACGAACGGCCAAGATACAGAGACGCTGCCATGCCGGCCGCAAGGCCGAGCACGCTAAGGGCGCTGACGGGCCCGCCGATCCTTGAGCCTCCGACCCATGCCGCCATCACGGCTTTGACAAGTGTATTCATGGCCACGGCGATCAGGATCGCATCTGCCGCAAGACCGGGCTCGATCGAATGCGACGCCAGGCGGGCCATGGAGATCGAAATCGCATCCACATCGGCGATGCCCGAAGCGGCGGCGGTCACCAGAACGCCCGCATTCCCGAACGACTGCTGAAGCAGATGCGACACCACCATGACCACGGTGATGAGTGTCCCCATTTTCAGGGCAGGCGCCAATTCCAGCGGGTTGGTGATCGTAAGTTCCGGCTGTTCGGAGGAGCCGCGACTTTGTAGCAGCAGGAGCCCGGCGCCGATGGCGAGCACGCCACCGCCGATGAGCAATGGCCATTTGAGATGCGGAAGCAAGCTTGGGTTCAAGGCCGTCGCCACGACTGCAACGCGGATGATCATGGTCAAGCCGGAAAGAAGCACGCCACAGGAAAGCAGCGTGCTGGACTCGGGGTGCCGGCGGGCAAGCCTTGCCAGCGTCAAGGTCGTCGCTGTCGAAGAGGCGAGCCCGCCCGCGATCGCCGTCATCAGGACGCCAAGCCGGTCCCCGAACACGCGGACGGCGACGTAGCCGGCGAAGGAGACCGCGGCGATCAGGATGGTCAGCAACCAGATCTCATATGGATTGACGGTGCCCCAGGGATCGACCGGCCTGTTCGGCAGGATCGGCAGCATGAGAAAGGTCATTGCCAGAAGCGTCAGGCCCGACCGGATCTCATTCCAGCTCAGCGACGCGACCCAACGATGCAACGGCTCGCGCAGGGCAAGCAGCACAGCCGTGGCAACAGCCCCGGCGATGGCGGCTGCAAGGTCGCCGACGACGGCAAGCGTTCCCAGCAGGAACGTGGCTATGCCGGCGACGACGGATGTCGCGCTGTAATTTCGCTCGGCCCGCGCTTCGAGCCAGTGGTAGGAGGCGAATGCCGCGGTGAACCCGAGGAAAACAAGACCGATCACGAGGCCAGAGTCGAACTGCCGGGCCAGGGCGCCGGTAATGCCGCCGGTGAGACCGGTCAGCGCGAACGTTCGTAGACCTGCCGCGCGCAGATGGTCTTCCTCGTTGCGGGTACGCCATCCACGCTCCAGGCCGATCAGCAGACCGATCGAAAGCGATACCGCAAGGCGGCTGAGCAGGGCGTCAGTGTCCATGGTCTCCCGAGTTGCCTTTCAGCATCTGGCGTCGATGTCGATGATCATTTGTCTATGAAGAACCTTGCCTCAAACCCGTCAATCCTGCCGCTTGCGGGAGATTGGAGTTCTATCCGTCCATTTGTTCCGGCAGCAATGGTCCGGGCGATGGCGAGCCCCAGGCCGGCCCCCCGCACCAGAGCCTGACCGCGCTCGAAGGGCTCGCTCAGCCGCGCAAGCACTGCGGAAGGCACGACCGGGCCGGCGTTCGTGACGCGCAGACAGCCGTCTGCCGACAAGGTGACGGCGACCGGTTCGTCCCGCACGCCATGCTTGAGGGCGTTTTCGATCAGGTTCCGGGCCAGGATGGCGAAGGCGTCGGCGTCGATGCTTGCGAATACCGGCGCGTCTGGCAGTGTCAGGTCGATGCGCCCTGCAGTCTCGGCCTGCCCGTCGAATTCGCTCACAACCATCCGCAGGATGGCGCCGATCTCGACCGGCGCCTCGGCGAGAAGGCGTCCGCCCTCGGCTCTCGCCAGTTGCATGAGTTTCTCGGTGAGGCGGGAAAGGCGCCGCAAGGCGGTCTGCATATCCTCGGCGCGCTCGCGCGTGGCGTCGTCCGGCGCTTGCGCGATCATGCGCTGCGCCTGCGCCAGTGCAGCAGCCACCGGTGTCCGCAGCTCATGGGCCGATTTGGCCGCCAGGCTGCGCTCGGCCTGCAAGGTACGCGTCAATCGGTCCAGGAGGTGGTTGACCGCTTTGGCGACGGGGCCGATCTCCGAGGGCAGGTCCTCCGCGTCGATGGGTGTCAAATCACCGCCGCCGCGCGCCTCGATCTGCGAGCGGAAGGTCCGAACCGGGGTCATGGACAGCCGGACAATGACCCAGATGCCGATCAAGCCGAGCGGGACAATGACGGCCAGCGGCAGGCTCAGCCCGAGCAACAGTCGCCCGGCGGTCATCCGGCGATGCGACAGGGGCTCCGCGATGGTGATGGTCAGATTCTGCTGGAGGGTCGCGTCGGAGTAGAGGCGGTGCGTCGGCGTCGTGGCAAAGCCCATTCCGGAAAACGGCGGGAATGCCGCGAGATCGGCGCTGTGCGATCGCAGCAGAACCTTGCCCGCGGCATCGCGCACGACATAGGTGAAATACTCGTCGTGCTGGCGGAGCGTGGCAACGCGCTGTTCGGTGTCGTCGGCATCGCGGCCGATGATCTCGATCGCCGCAAGCGGCAGGATGCGTTGCGCCGTCTCTTCGAGGGCGCTGTCGAACACCTCGTCCATTTCGTGGCGCAGCATCTGCGCGGTCACGACCGCGGCAAGTGCCCATAACACCGTTAGCCCTAGCCCCAGCCATAGCGAGAGCCGCCATTGCAGGCTCCTGGGCCGCTTCATCTTGCCGTTCCAAGACGATACCCGATGCCCCGCACCGTATCGATCGCGCCGTGGCCGAGCTTCTTGCGCAGTCTGCTGACGTGAACCTCGATCGTATTGCTCTCGACCTCTGCGCCGAATGCATAGAGCCGATCTTCGAGCTGCGCCTTGGTCATCGCGATGCCGGGCCGCTGCAGAAATGCTTCGAACAGCGCCCATTCGCGACCGGTAAGCTCAACAGGGCGCGCGCCGTGCATCACGGTCCGGGCGGCGAGATCGATGCGCAGGTCGCCGATCTCGATGAGAGGATTCGGGTTGCCGCTGTATCGCCGCGCCACCGCATTCAGCCGCGAGGAGAGTTCCGACAGATCGAACGGCTTGATCATGTAGTCGTCGGCGCCGGCATCGAGGCCCGCGATGCGGTCGGAGATCTGGTCGAGCGCCGTCAGGATGATGACCGGCGTCACGCTGCCCTCGGCTCGAAGCTTTTTGAGAAAGGCGATGCCCAATCCGTCCGGGAGCATCAGATCGAGCAGGATGAGATCGTATGCCGCGCTTTGGAGATGTTCGCGCGCCGCATCGAGCCGTGTCACCCAGTCCACCGAGTGGAGGGCGGCAACCTGCTCGCGCACGGCCTTTCCGAGGATAGCATCGTCTTCGATCAGTAGAACTCTCATCCCAGGGTCACCCGTCTCGCCATCCTCCTGCCTAGCGTCCGATGCTGTCGGTTTGCTGAAGACCGCCCCATCGCTGCTTCAGGCGTTCGTCAGGAGAGCGTGCCATGGTTCCCCCCGAAAGCGCGTTGATCAGGAACAATGAAACGATGAAACATTTGCTGGCCGCGATCCTCGTTCTGGCGTTTTCCGGTCCCGGTATCGCCAAGGCTGAAGACGACGATTGCCATGTCTCGATGGATCGATGGAAGCCGCGGGAAGCGGTCGAAACAATGGCCGCCAGTCAAGGCTGGACCGTTGCCAGGATCAAGATCGATGACGGCTGTTACGAAATCCGGGGAACCGACCGGAATGGCCTGGCTTTCAAGGCCAAGGTCGATCCGGAAACCCTCGAAATCGTCAAGTTCCGGCACAGGGATCGCGATGACGACCGTCACGGATCGAGGCGTCAGCGGCCGCCAGCCTCGCAGAACGACACCGTAGGCGGAACATCCTCCAACACCCTGCTCGGGACGACCGTGCGGCCCAAGACCACCATCAAGTAGCAATCCCATCTCGCTATCGCTCAAGCGCTGCGACCGTCGCAAGGAGATCCCGCCATGCCTCATGATCCGGCCCGTTATTCCAGAAGCATGATCGTCATCCACTGGCTGACAGCCCTGCTGATCCTCGGGGCCTGGCTGACCTCGACGGGAGGCCGTCATATGGCCGAAAACCCGCCCTTGCTGCATTTCTCGTTCGGGTTGGCCGTGCTCGTCCTGGTGCTTCCGCGCTTGATCCTGCGCCTTGCGGGCGGAACCCCGGACGCGCCGCAGTCCAATGGCCGTCTCGCCCTTGCCGTCAAAGCCGGACATGTGCTGTTGTATCTGTTCCTCATTGCCCTGCCGTTGAGCGGTTGGTACGCGGCGTCGCGCCTCGGTGTTCCCGTTTCTTTCTTCGGCTTCCAGCTTCCGGCGATCACCGAGCGGGTGCAGGGCGCACCGGGCCTGATCGCGGACATTCATGAGAATGCCGGCACGATCATCCTCTACCTTGCCGGACTGCATGCCGCGATGGCGGTCTGGCACCAGTACGTCCTGCGCGACGGGACGTTGCAGCGGATGTCTCCGCGCTAACGCAGCGGCAGCCAGCCACGCGCCTGAGCGGAGCGTGGCTGGCTGCCGTCTTGTTCAGTCCCCGGAGCTTTCGCGGCTGGCCTGCCGACAGGCCGGTCGCTCCTGCATCTGCTGCGGACCTGACCGTGTCCGATGTTTCCTGACGAAGTGCTGACGGAAAATCCCGATGGCCGTCAGGCAGCCCTCAGGCGGCTTCGCCACAGTGACGAGGACGGGTCGGCGCTCTGCGACGACCCGGACACCGTTTCCTCGCAGAAGGCAAGCCGACATGAAATCGCTTCTCGCAGCTCTCGCCATGACAACCGCCCTCACGTTCCCTGGCCTCGCCATGGCCCGGCCGGTGACATTGACCACAACGCTGACCAACTATGGCGGCGACGGCGCCTATCTCGCGCTCTACGTCACCGATCCCCAGGGCAAATATGCCGGCACGCTCTGGGTCGCTGGCGGCAAGTCCAAATATTACGAGCATCTATCGGGCTGGTATCGCGCCACTGGCGGCCGCGCCGGTATCGACGGCATTACCGGCGCTAGCGTCGGTGCGGGGCGCACGCTGGAGATCTCGCTCGACCTTGCCGATGCGCTTTTCGACGCAGGTTACACGCTGCATGTCGACGCAGCCGTGGAGGACATGCGTGACAGCCCCAACGAGGTCGCCGTTCCCCTGACCACTGCGGGCACGAAGACGACCGTTCGCGGTCGACGCTACGTCTCGACCGTTGCCTACTCCTTCTAGGCGGTGGACGACATGATCCGTGTCATCCATCGCTGGCCAGGCCTTCTGGCCGCTCTTTTTCTGCTGGTCTTGAGCCTTAGCGGTGCAGCACTCTCGCTGTTTCCCGCCGCCGAACGGTTGTCCGCCCCGCAGGCCGAGGCAGGGCTTTCCGTCGGGACGCTGGCCGGACGTATCCTCGCCATCCACCCTCAAATAGAACAGATACGTCGCGCGCCCTCCGGCAAGATCACCGCCTACTGGTTTGAGGGTGGGGCGCCTCAGGCCGCCATCATCGATCCCGCAACAGGGCTGGGTGTCGCCTCCAGCGATCCGAATGCCGTCGAGCAGTGGCTTACCGGTCTGCACCGGTCGCTCTTTCTCGGTGACGGCGGGCGTATCGCAGCGGCAGTGGGCGCTGCCGCCATGCTGGTCTTGGCTGTGTCCGGCACTATGCTCGTCGCCCGCAGGGCCAGCGGCTGGCGGCGATGGTTCGCGCCGATACGCGGGCCGCTCGCCGGAAGATTGCATGTCGAGATCGCGCGCGTCGCCGTCGCAGGCCTCGTCTTGTCCTCGGCCACCGCATTGTGGATGACGGCGTCGACATTCGATCTCCTTCCCGACGCGGCCACATCTCCCGTCGCCCACATCGAGGCGAGCGGCCGGACCGGCATGGCCGCATCGCATATGGATCTGCTGAAACGGACACCGGTCACCGAACTGCGCAGCCTGGCGTTTCCCGATCCGGCCGATGCGACGGATGTCTTCACGCTGAAGACGGATCGCGGCACGGGCTATCTGGATCAGGGCACCGGCGTGCTGCTGGCCTGGAGCGACCTGACCGGATGGCAGCGTCTCTCGGAGACTATCTATATGCTGCATACCGGTCGAGGCGCGGCCACCTTGGGCCTCGTGCTCGGCATGATGGCGCTCGGCGTGCCGGCGATGGCGGGCACCGGCCTCATCCTGTGGCTGGCGGGTCGGCGCGGGCGGCCACGGATTCACGGCAATGTAACGGCTGGACGTGCGGAAACGATCCTGCTTGTCGGCAGCGAGAGCGGCAGCACATGGAGCTTCGCTGCGACACTGCACGCCGCGCTGACGAAGCTCGGGCAGGCGGTTCACACCGCGCCGATGTCGTCATTCGATCCTGAACGCTACCGGCATGCCCGGCGCGTTCTCATTCTTGCGGCAACCTATGGCGATGGCGATGCGCCCGCTTCGGCGCGGGGGTTTCTCGATCGCCTGCAAACCCTGCCGGTAGAGCCAACCATTCCGATCGCCGTGCTCGGCTTCGGTGACCGCAGCTTCCCGGCCTACTGCGCTTTTGCCCAGGTCGTTGCGAGGGCCGCCGAGGCGCGAGGGTGGAGCACGCTCATCCCATACGAAACCGTCGACCGGCAGTCGCCGCAGGATTTTGCCCGTTGGGGACGATCGCTGGGCGAGGCAATAGGGATCGGGCTGGAGCTTGTCCATCGGCCAGCCTTGCTGGCGGCCTCCCCATTGACCCTCGTTTCGCGACGCGAATACGGCGCGGAGGTGCAAGCTCCGACAGTGATCCTGCGGTTCGTGCTGCCCAAAGTCCGGTTCTGGCATCGGTTGGCCGGGCGTGGCTTCGGTCGATATTCGGCAGGCGATCTTCTCGGCGTGCTGCCCGAGGGCTCGTCCGTTCCACGGTTCTACTCGCTGGCTTCGGGACGGCACGATGGCTTCATCGAGATCGTCGTGAAGAAGCATCCGGCGGGGCTCTGTTCCGGGCAGCTCTTCAATCTGGAGCCAGGATGTGCCGTTCGCGCATTCATCCGAACCAATCCCGGCTTCCATGCCGGCAGGAGCAGGATACCGTTGATCCTGATCGGAGCTGGAACAGGGATAGGGCCGCTGGCGGGCTTCGTGCGCGCCAATGCGCGTCGCCGTCCGATCCACCTGTTCTTCGGAATGCGTCATCCTGCCAGCGATTTCCTCTACAAGGACGAACTGACGCGCTGGCATCGCGAAGGGCGCCTTCACCGGCTCGTCGGGGCCTGCTCGCGCGGGCGGATGCCGCGCTATGTCCAGCACGCTCTTCTTGAGGATGCCGCCCAGATCGCAGCCCTGATCCGCAGCGGCGCGCGCATCATGGTCTGTGGTGGGCGGGATATGGCCGTCGGCGTTTCGGCGGCGCTTGCCGAGATTCTCGCGCCGGTAGGGTTGACGCCGGCCCTGCTCAAGGCGGAGGGACGCTATGTCGAAGACGTCTACTGATCCGATGAGGCACGCGCTCAACGGACCGACCATGGGAACGCGCTGGTCCGCGCTGTTCTACACGGAGGCAGGGTTCGATCCGGAGCCGGTTCGACACGCTCTTCAGGCGGAAATGGACGAGGTGGACGCGCAGATGTCCACCTGGAAGCCCGACAGCGCTCTGATGAGGTTGAACGCCGGTCCCGTCGGCGACTGGATCGATGTGCCGGCGCGTCTGGCAGACGTTCTGCATCTTGCGCTCGAAATCGGCCGTGCGTCGGGCGGAGCTTTCGATATCGGCGTGGGCGATGCGGTCGTTGCCTGGGGTTTTGGCCCGCAAGCGGCCGACCGGGCCCTGATCCGGAAGGCACTCGCGACATCGCGCCAACCCGCCCATGTGGCGCTCGAGCTCGATCCTGTTCGCGCGGCGGTGCGCAAGCGCGCGCCGATCACGATCGACCTCAACGGCATTGCCAAGGGATATGGCGTCGACCGGCTGGTCGCGATCCTCGGGCGCTTCGGCATAATTTCCGGCCTCGTGGGAATTGACGGCGAGATGAGGGCGCTCGGTCTGCGCCCCGATGGTGAACCGTGGAACATTGCCGTAGAAGGTCCCGACGCGGCCCGTCGAGCGCCGCACTCCGTCCTCGCCTTGCAGGAGGCTGCGGTCGCCACCTCTGGCGATTACCGGCATTGGACTGTCGTGAACGGTCGCCGTCTCTCGCACACCATGAATCCGCGCCGCGGTGCGCCGCTACTGTCGTCGCCCGCTTCGGTCACGGTCGTCGCGCGAACCTGCGCTGAAGCCGATGCCTGGGCGACCGCGTTGACGGTTCTCGGTCCGACGTCCGGGACCGAGCTTGCCCAGCACCTTGGCCTAGACGTGCTGTTTCTTCTGCGAGACGCCTCGGGCGGAGTCCGGCCGATAGCGACAGGACCTCTTTTTTCGGCAGGCCGGGAGACCTGTCGAAGGGTTCCTGAGGTTTATGGGCAAAGTTTGAAGCAATCGCACAATTCGGACTGACAGGACCGGAAAATGGCCGTGCCTCCTGGTGGTGGCTGGACTTTGGCCAGCTATTCTTGTCAATCGACGTTTGTACCGGGACCCCGTATCGGCTTCCAAATTCCATTCAACCCAAGATTTCATATCGCGACAGTTGATGTGGAGAATGCGCCAGAACGTGAGAGGCGCGGATTTGCACGCTTAACCTATTGAAATTTATCAAGTTTAATTTCTGATCTCTCTGCTGTTTATTTCATCACAGGTTGCTTAATGTAGGAATTTCTTAACCGCCGTAGCTCCTACGACTTTACTCAGACCATGAAGTCGGCCCGGATCATAGCAACCCACAATTGGTGGGACCGATAGGTTGGAAGATTGCGGGTTTAGGCAAATGCTGATACGCTGGGGTACCGTAAGGACATGCTTGCCATGCTCATGGCGGGGCGCGCCGCCCAGCAGATCGTGGTCGGCAAGGTGTCCGCCGGGTCCGCTGGTTCGGACGAAAGCGGTCTCGCCAGGGCAACGAAGATGGCGCTCGCCATGGAGCGTTCCCTCGGCTTCGGTGCGATTCAGCCGCTGCTCTACCGCGATGACAAGGACCCGACCGCCGTGCTCGACGGTAATCCCGATCTCGCAGCCCGCATCCATGCGGGATTGGAAAGGGCATTTGCGAGGGCGGTCGAAATCATCAGTGAGAACCGCGACAAGCTCGACGCGCTCACCACGGCGCTGTTCGATGCGCAGGCTTTGGATGGCGAGGCGGTGAAGGGGCTGCTCAAATACGGTGATCGTGGGCCAGAATAACAGTAGATTCGGATTTGAATTGTGTTCTTGGGATAGTCGACGGTTGCTATGGCGATGTGTCGGTGCTGGCCGGTATCCGGCTGGGGTAGAGGTATATTTGCGCCTTTATTATGGTCCTTCAGTCTAAAGTTGTGACACTTCAAAGCCGACAGTCTGCTCAATTTGCAAGTGCGCGCCGTCCGGCAGAGCGGGCAGCATTTCTCCATCTGCATTACCGGAGATATCTGATGCTTAGCAGGAGTAGAGGCATCGCCAAAGCGCAGAAGGATAATCCCCCGAGGTGCTGGTATCCAAGAACGCCAAATACGCCACCGAGTGCGAAGAAGACAATCGTGACGAGGTGGAGTTTCAAGCGCAGCACGATGGCCAGCCTGTCGGAGCTGGAATTGTTTCCCAGAAGCATGGCGATGCCCACCCCGATATCGGTTGCTACACCCGAAACGTGGGTCGTTCTTACGCGACTGCCGGAAATCCGCGTCGATGCCGCATTCTGCAATCCCATGGTCAGGCTCAACAGGCCCACCACCAGCACACCATTCGGGGAGCGTGCGCTCAGGGTGATGAAAAGCCCGACAAGCATCAGAAGCGCGGCTTCGACGATCAATGTGAGGGCGTAGATGTTACGACGTAGCTGCCGCTTGCCGACTTCGATGAGACACGAGGCGATGAAGGCACCAAGGATGAACATCACGACGATCGTCAGGAATCCCAGTGCCAGGTCGGACCGGGAGACTGCGAGGAAATCGGAGGCCATCGAGACATTGCCGGTCATGTTGGCTGAGAAATAGCGGTAGCCAAGGTAGCCGGCACTGTTCACGCCGCCTGCGACGAACGCTAGAATTGAAGCCAGCATCAGGTCTGTTGCCGGAGTCCTCTTGTCGCCTTCTTGGATGAGCATTTCGATTTTACATTGCTATGGATGCGGTGGGGAACGAACCGCGTGTCGTTTCTGTAGGGCAGGATGCAACGCCGAAGCGCGAGAGTCGATGGGGGGCGTCCATCTGCGTGACGGTTTGCATCATGTATGAGCGAACAGAAGCTCGGCTTCCAGCCCGCTATCGGCCTTTCTGTTCCGCAGCATAAAACCGATGCGATAGACATCGACGATTTCACGAACGATGGAGAGACCGAGGCCAGAGCCGGGGGATGCCATGTCAAGACGCCAGCCGCGGCGGGTGAGATTGCCGAGTTCTTGCTCCGGCACGCCCGGACCGTCGTCCGAGATCGTCAGACGCAGGCCGTCTTCGTTGCGCTTCCAGCGCACGCGAATTTCGGCCGTCGCCCATTTGACGGCATTTTCGAGCAGGTTGCCGATGAGTTCGCGAAAGTCGGCTGGGTCCATGGGCACGGTCTCGGTGTTTGGGCCGTCGATCTCGAACCGCAGCCGCTCGCCGGAAGGGGAGCGCTTGAGGATGCGCACAAGTTCGCCGACGATCATGGCTACGTCGGCGTCCGAGCGGCGCAGGTCCGCGCTGGCGGCGATGCGGGCAAGCGCCAGTTCCCGTTCCACATGATTACGCATGACGGACGCCAGGTGCTCCAGTTCGTCCGCCATGGCCGCCTCACCCTTGTCGCGCAGAGTGAGGACATCGTTCGAGAGCACCGTCAGCGGCGTGCGCAGGCCGTGGGCGAGGTCGGCCGCGCGCTTCCTCGCCTTGCCCATCATCGCTTCCTGCGTATCCAGAAGCGCATTGACTGCCGCCACGGTGCTCTGGAATTCACTGGGATAGGCGCCGGTCAACTGGTTGGCACGCCGCTCGCGGATGCGCACGATCCCTTCGTTCAGCGCCGCCAGCGGCCGCAGCCCGAGGGTGAGCTGCAGGATCGACGCGACGACGAGGAAGACGCCGAGCCCGGCGACCGCCGGCAGGATGTCGCGGATGAAGGCGGCTCTGGCCTCCTCCAGCGTTTGCGCGTCGATGGCGACCGCGATGCGCAGCGCGCGTTTCCCCTCCGGTGCAGCGACCTGCACGAGCCGCTCGAGGACGATCAATGAACTTCCGGCCGGGCCGGGCAGCAGGTAGCGATGAACCGCGCCCTCGGCGTGCCTGTCCATGGGCAGGGCAAGGGCCGTGTCGAACAGCGACAGCGAGCGGACGGTCTGCCCCCGCGCATCGTCGACGATCTGCCAGTAAAGCCCGCCATAGGGCGTGGCGAAGCGCTGGTCGAGCGGGCTTTCCGGGCGCTGGAGCGTGCCGTCGGCGGCAAAGGACAGCGCGCCGGCCAGCGTGTTGATATGGCTGGTCAGCTCCGCATCGATGCGGTTGCGGATGTTGCTGGAGAAGAGCGAGACCAGCAAGGTGACGGTCAGTGTCAGCGCGAGGCTCACGGTCAACGCGGAAATCAGCAGGAGGCGGCTGCGAATGGAGGTTGGCCATCTCATGCGGCGGCGATCCGGTAGCCGTAGCCGCGGCGCGTCTCGATGAAAGCCTTGCCCAGCTTGCGCCGCAGCCGGCCGATCAGCACCTCCACCGAATTGCTGTCGCGGTCGAAATCCTGGGCGTAGAGCTGCTCGGTCAGTTCCTGCTGGCTGACATGGCGCTCGCGGTTCTGGAGCAGATGGTGCAGGCAGCGATATTCGAGCGGCGTCAGGTCGACCGGCCGGTCCCCAAGCGTCACCGATTTGACGCGCGGGTCCAGGTGTAGGCCGCCGGCGCTGAGGACGGGGCTCGGCTCGCCGGCATAGCGGCGCAGGATAGCGCGCAGGCGGGCGAGGACTTCCGCGATCTGGAAGGGCTTGGCGAGATAGTCGTCCGCCCCGGCATCGATGCCTTCCACGCGCTCTTCCCAATTGCCGCGCGCCGTCAGGATGAGGACGGGGAAGCGGCGCCCGTCCTTGCGCCAGCGTTTCAGGATCGTCATGCCATCCATGGAGGGGAGGCCGAGATCGAGGATGGCGGCGGCGAAATCCTCGCTGTCGCCGCGATACCAGCCGTCTTCGCCGTCGCGGGCATGGTCCACGACATAGCCCGCCCGCTCCAGATGGGCGATGAGATCGCGGGCGATCAGCCGGTCGTCTTCAACGAGCAGGATGCGCATCATTCGTTCTCGACTTCGAGGATCGTGCCGCTCGCTGCGTCGATCTCTATTTCGACGAGCTGCCCTTCGGGCGACAGAACCTTGAATTTGTAGAGGAAGATCCCGTGCTTCCGGCGTGGTTCCACGCGGACGATATCGCCCCGGAAACGCCGGCTGACGATGTCGCGCAACTCGGAAAACGGTTTGATCGCGCCCTTCTCGACCGCCTCCTGAACGGCGTCGAGGGTGCGTCCGTCCGCGTCGTCCCCCTCATCGTCTGCATGAGCGATTGCGCCGGCCGAAAGGAGCCCGGCAAGGGAAAGGGTGATGACGGACATGAAGAGCACACGCATGTTCGAAGCCTAGCACGGCGAGGCTGAAATTTTGCTGACATTTCCCGTCAGCCATCGCTCAGCCACGGCTGCCTATGGTGCGTCCAGCGTCGGGGCAGGGTGCTCCGGCCGGCCACAAGGAGAAATTCCATGAAGACAATCCTTCTCGCAACCGCCCTTCTCGGCCTTTTTGCCGCCGGTGCGGCCCGTGCCGAAGATGAGGGCAAGAGCTGCGACGTGCCGAAGGACAAATGGATGACCGAGGATGCCATGAAGGACAAGGCCAAGGCGATGGGCCTCGACGTCCGGCGGATAAAGGTCGAGAACGGCTGCTACGAAGTCTATGCGATCGATGCCAAGGGCGCCAAGGTCGAGACGATCTTCAATCCGCAGACCGGCGAGCCGGTCGGCTCGGAAGGAGCGGAATGATGGCGCCACTCTCCCGAACCAGCGGGGCGGGGGAAAGCGTCAAGGTGTGGGACCCGCTCGTGCGGGTCTTTCACTGGTCGCTGGTCTGCCTCTTCGTTTTCTCCTTCGTCACCGGCGACGAATGGAAGAAGGCCCATATCCTCTCCGGCTATGCCATCGCCGGGCTGATCGCCTTGCGCCTGGTCTGGGGGCTGCTGGGGCCGCATCACGCCCGCTTCGCCAATTTCCTCTATGCCCCTACGACGATTCTCGCGTTCCTCCGTGACAGCCTCGCCTTCCGCGCCAAGCGGTATCTCGGCCACAATCCGGCGGGGGGCGCCATGGTCGTTCTGTTGCTCGCGGCGGTGTCCGGCATCGTGACCACCGGCTATATGATGACCACGGATGCCTATTGGGGTGTCGGCTGGGTGGAGGATGTCCATAAGGCCCTTGTCTATTCGACCATCGGGCTGGTCGCCCTGCATATCGCCGGCGTTGTTCTAGCCAGCGTCGAGCACCGGGAAAACCTCGTTCGCGCCATGGTGACGGGAAGAAAGCGCCGCGAAGATTGATGTGCTGCCGTCTCTATGGCATACATTTAGAATAATTCTAAATCCATTGCCTGAAGTCGTGTAACCACAGCCGATCTGCTGAAATCGGAGATGCCATGCGCGCCGTCCACAGGGAAAGCCAACTCATCGAACGTATCGGCTGGCTCCGCGCGGCGGTGCTGGGTGCCAATGACGGGCTGATCTCGACGTCGAGCCTCATCGTCGGTGTCGCGGCGGCGACCGCTGCATCGCAGGAAATCCTCGTCGCCGGTGTCGCCGGGCTGGTGGCCGGCGCGATGTCGATGGCGCGGTGCTGTTGACGCTGTTCAGCGTGTCGACGACGCTTGAGCACCAGGCGCTCGGCCGTGCGCGCCGCGCCGTCGAGGCGCTGATGGCGCTTCGTCCCGAAACGGCGTTCCGCTGGCAGGCCGATGGCTCGGTGCTGGAGGTTCCCGCAGCGGAGCTTGTCGTCGGGGATGTCGTGATCCTGCGGCCCGGCGCCCGCGTGCCGGCCGATGGCGTCATCCTGCAGGGACGCGGCGGTATCGACGAGGCCAATATCACCGGTGAATCCATGCCCGTTTCCAAAGAGCCGGGCCAGCAGGTGTTCGAGGCCACCGTCAATCTGGACGGCATTCTGGAAGTGGCGGTCGCAAGAACGATCGGCGACAGCACGATCGCCCGCATGATCCGGCTGGTCACGGAAGCCCAGGAGGCCAAGGCCCCCTCCGAGCGTTTCAGCGCCTGGTTCGGACAGCGCTATATCGTCGCGGTGCTCCTCGGCGCCGCTCTAGCCTTCGCCGTTTTCTACGGGGTGGAGCGCGATTGGGAGCAGGCGCTCTATCGGGCCGCGACGCTGCTGGTCGCGGCCAGCCCCTGTGCGATCGTCATATCGGTGCCTGCAGCGATCCTGTCTGCGCTCTCGGCGGCGCGCTCGAAACACTGGCCGCCGTCGATATCTTCGCCTTCGACAAGACCGGCACCCTCACCAACGGCCGGGCGGCCGTGACGCGGATCGTCGCGCTGGACGCGGACGAATGCGGCTTCCTGTCGTTGCTCGCCGGGCTCGAAGCCCATTCCGAGCATCATGTCGCGGCGGCCATACGCCGGGAGGCGGCTGCACGTGGCATCGCGCCGGCGCATGTCGTGGATGTCAGCGCGCGCCCAAGCGCAGGGATCGTCGGGTCGGATGCGCTTGGTGTCCTCTGGGCCGGCAATCTTCATCTCGTTCGGGACATGGGGGCGTCCGTCGACCACGCCCGGCTTCGGGAACTGACCGACAGCGCCGAGACCGTCGTCTATCTGGGACGTGGACCGACCGTTCTCGGCGCCGTCGGCGTGGCGGACGAGGCGAGGGCGAGCTCGGCCCCGGCGCTCGCCGCGCTGCGGGCCGGCGGCGTGTGCCGCATCGTCATGATGACCGGAGACCGCCGGCCGGTGGCCTTGCGGATCGGCGCGCTGCTCGGCCTTGCTCCCGACGAGATTCATGCCGAAATGCTGCCGCAAGACAAGGTGCGTCATGTGGGGGAACTGGCGGGTGGCGGCACCGTGGCCTTCGTCGGCGACGGTGTCAATGACGCGGCCGCTCTTGCCCGCGCCGATGTCGGCATCGCCATGGGCGCGGCCGGCTCGGAGGTCGCCCTTCAGGCCGCCGATGTCGCCCTCTTGTCGGAAGACATGAAGAAGCTGGCCGATGCGCAGCATCTGGCGCGCCGGACCGCCGCGATCATCCGGCAGAACCTCGTCGTCGCGATCGGCGCCATGCTGGTGCTGGTAACGGGCGGGTTGTTCTTCGATCTGCCTCTGCCTCTGCCTCTGCCGCTGGCGGTGGTCGGACATGAAGGCGGGACCGTGCTCGTGGTCCTCAACGGCTTCCGCTGTTGTCGGATCCGATCCGGCGGCCAGTGGACAGGGCCGCATCCGTCCGTGCGCCGGAGGATGGGTTGGAGACGTCGCCACCGGTTGCGGCCACGTCGTCGGCCGACACGCCGGTGTAGGCGCCGGTCGCGTTCCGCGGATCAACAGGAAAGAAAGCGGGTGCGCGTGTTCTCTTCGAGAAGCAGGCCCGTGATTCCGCCGAACACCCATTCCCGCAGGCGGCTATGACCATAGGCGCCGGTGACGACGATATCGGCGTCGCTTTCGTCGACGAATTGCAGAAAGCCGATCGTTTCGTCGGCGCTTTTGATCATCTGCGGCCTGGCCTTCACATTGTGCCGGGCGAGATAGGAAACGATATCGGAGAGGCTCTGCCTCTCGGCCGGCGCGGGCTCCGGGGAAACGGAGACGACGGCGACGTCATAGGCGACCGAGAGCAGGGGAAGCGCATCCGCAATCGCGCGGCGGGCCTCGCGGGTGTCCTTCCAGCCGATGACGATCTTTCGTGTCGCAATCGTGTCGCAGTCGCTCCCGACCACCAGAAGAGGCCGGCCGGCACGCAGGACGACGGTCGCCGGGTCCGCGCGGTCTCCGGCCGCCATCAGCACCAGATCGGCGACACGGGCGGCCGCCACGACCGCCTCGGTCGGCGCCATCGTTTCGCCGCGCCATTCCGCCTCGATCCTGTTTGCCGCCAGATGGAGGAACGTGGCGCGAGCCTCCTCCATGCGCTCTGCGAGCGTTCCGGCGGCGCAAAGCCCTATGAGCCGAGCACCCGAGCGAGACGCCAGATCGACCGCGGCCTCCGTGATCGGCTCGACCGGCCGCTCGATATCGAGATTGACGAGAATGGATTGATAAAACACGCGTACATTCCTTCCGTTCCAGGCAAGCGGTCGGAAGCATAGCGCCGATAACGCGGCATATATTGATCCTGGTCAAGTGTTGCGCGGGGCCTCGCCATCGAGGACCGGATCAGCCGCCCCGTCCTGCCTCCAGCAATGCCTTGCCGTGGATCGCAAGCATGCGTTCCTCGTTCGCCGGGACGATCAAGGTCCGGAACGGCCGCAGGAATTCCAGCCGGGCGAGGATCGCATCGCGAACCGGTCCCGCATTTTCCCCGACGCCCCCCGTGAAGACGACGGCGTCGAGTCCACCCATGGACACTGCCATCATGGCCGCGAACTGCGCTACCTTCAGGGCAAAATAGTCGAGGGCGAAGCCGGCGCGCGGATCCGCGCTTTCGAGCAGGGCCTTCACGTCGTTGCTGAGGCCGGACAGGCCCTTCAGGCCGGAGCGCTCGTAGAGCGCATGTTCCACATCGTCGATGCCCATGCCGAGATTGCGCAGCATGTAGGTGACCGCGCCGGGATCGATCGCACCGGTGCGGCTCCCCATCGGCAGACCGTCGAGCGCGGTCATGCCCATGGTCGTGTCGACGCTTGCGCCGTCCTTCAGGGCACACAGGCTTGCGCCATTGCCGAGATGCCCGACCACGACCCGGCCGCGCGCAAGATCGGGGTGTTCACTTGCGAGCACGCGGGCAATCCACTCGTAGGACAGGCCGTGGAATCCGTAGCGGCGGATGCCCCGATCCCGCAGCGTCGCATCGACGGCGAAGACCTGGAAGAGCGGTGCATGGCCGGCGTGGAAGGCGGTATCGAAACAGGCGATGTCCGGGGCGTCCGACAGGCGGTCCGACGCCGCGATGCCCGCGAGATTGTAGGGCTGGTGCAATGGCGCGAGGGGCGCCAGCGCCGCAAGCCGATCGAGAATCCCGGGCGTGACGACGACAGGCGCGACGAAATCGGCGCCGCCATGCACGATCCGGTGTACCGTCGCCACCATGCGCCATGCGTCGTCGTATCGGTCGATGAGGTCGATCACCGCGGCCATGGCGGTCTCGTGGTCGTTCGCTGCAAGCGCCCTGTCGACATGGACATCGCTTGCCACGACCGTCGCGCTCAGCCTGGCCTCGGTGCCGATGCCGGTGACCTTGCCCTTGGCGAGCTTGTCGAGTGCCTCATAGCCGAAAACTTCGAATTTCAGGCTCGACGAACCGGTATTGAGAACGAGCAGGACGTCAGTCATTTGATGCGGCCCTTGGCGCGGGCATCCGCGAGGAGGCAGGCAAGCGCGCAGGACAGGAGGCGCGTGCGCTGGTCGTCGGCCCGGCTTGTCAGAACGATGGGGACGCGGGCGCCCAGCACGATGCCGGCCGCCTCAGCGCTGCCAAGAAACGTGAGCTGCTTCGCCAGCATGTTGCCGGCCTCGATATCGGGAACGAGAAGGATGTCAGCATCGCCGGCGACGGCCGATTCTATGCCCTTCTCCCGTGCTGCCTGCGGGCTGATCGCATTGTCGAAGGCAAGCGGCCCGTCGATCAGGCAGCCGGTGATCTGCCGGCGGTCCGCCATCTTGCAGAGTGCTGCGGCGTCGAGGATCGCCTGCATCTTGGGATTGACCGTTTCCACCGCCGCGAGAGCGGCGACCTTCGGCGCGCGCGCCTCGCCGAACACCACGCGCCAGAGATCGACCGCGTTCTGGACGATATCCGCCTTCACCGCGAGATCGGGCAGGATGTTGACGGCGGCATCGGTGATCATGAACGGTTTCGGATAGGATGCGATGCTCATGAGGTAGCAGTGCGAGATGCGCCGCTCCGTGCGCAGCCCCGCGCCGGCCTTCACGATCTCGCCCAGAAGCTCGTCCGTATGCAGCGAACCCTTCATGATGGCACCCACATGGCCGCTCGCGGCCAGTTCCGCCGCCTTGGCCGCCGCCGCATGGCTGTGCTCGGTATCGACGATCTCCCACCCCGCGATATCGACCCCGGCCTCTCTGGCCGCGTCGGTTATCCGCGCCGCCGGGCCGATGAGCACCGGCGTTACCAGATCTTCCTGCACCGCCTCGAAGCTGGCGGCAATGACATTGGCCTTTACCGGATGCACGATCGCGATACGGGTGGGCGGCAGCGCACGGCAAAGGGTGAGGATCGCATCTGTCTGTCGGCTCATGGAATGTTTCCCTGGAACTCTATGGAAAGAGCAAACCCTGCGTAGGAACGGTAATCTTCACGATGGTCCCAATGGAGGCAAGAGGTGTTCTACCCCTGTCGCGCCGCGCCATTCTGGTATTTGGCGGATGAACCGTGCCCGGGCTCTGGATAAGAAGCGATTGCAACCATGGGCGCTTGGATTTTGATGGTTCCGTTGGTGGGGGCTAACGGGCCGTATTGACCGCAACGGCTGTTGGTCGGCGGGCACACCGGCATGTATGTGATGGCACTTGCGTCTCCCGATCGACGGATTCCAACGTCAAGTTTTGCAAGCGCAGGCTTCGGTCAGCATTCTGGCTGTGGCACGAGGCATGACGTTCGCGCATCCGACATGAGCGAAGCCCTTCAAATCGACCGCAACGATACACGCTTCTCAAGCTCGGCCGCCTGTTCCTTGCGCTCACTGTAGCGGTCGGTGAGGTAGGCGGAGGCGTCGCGCGTGAGGACGGTGAACTTCACCAGCTCCTCACAGACATCCACCACCCGGTCGTAGTAGGACGAGGGCTTCATCCGGCCATCGGCGTCGAACTCCTGATAGGCTTTGGCGACCGAGGATTGGTTCGGGATGGTGACCATCCGCATCCAGCGGCCGAGAATGCGCATCTGGTTCACGGCATTGAAGGACTGGCTGCCGCCCGAGACCTCCATGACGGCGAGGGTTTTGCCCTGCGTCGGCCGGACCGATCCTACCGAGAGTGGAATCCAGTCGATCTGGGACTTCATGATGCCGGTCATCGCGCCATGGCGTTCCGGGCTCACCCAGACCTGCCCTTCCGACCATTGCGAAAGATCGCGCAATTCTTGCACTTTCGGATGACTTACCGGCGCTTCGTCAGGCAGCGGCAGACCCCTTGGGTCAAACATGCGAACCTCACATCCGAGCCGTTCGAGCAGCCGGCGGGCCTCGAATGCGAGCAGGCGGCTATAGGATATCTCGCGCAACGAACCGTAGAGGATCAGGATGCGCGGCCTGTGCGTCGAGAATGCCGGACGGAGGGCGTCGAGATCGGTCGAGTGCAGGTGATCGCCCTGCAATGCGGGAAATGTGTCAGGCAATGCGCTTTCCTTCCTGATCGAGAACCTGTTCACCGTCCTCCTTGAAGAACGGCTCCTTGAAGGTGTCGGGCAGAATGTCGAGTACCGCTTCAGACGGGCGGGCGAGCCGGGTGCCGAGCGGTGTCACGACGAAGGGGCGATTGATCAGGATCGGCGTTGCGATCATCGCGTCGAGCAACTGCTCGTCAGTCAGGTCTGGGTTGTCCAGACCGAGTTCGGCATAAGGCGTGCCTTTCTCGCGAATAGCTTCCCGAACGTTCAAGCCAGCGTCCGCGATCATCGTCGCAAGCTGCTCGCGCGTCGGCGGCTGCTGCAAATACTCGATGACAACAGGTTCGATGCCGGCAGCGCGGATCAGCGCCAGCGTGTTGCGGGACGTCCCGCAGGCGGGGTTGTGATAGATGGTCGCGTCCATGGTCAGTGCTTTTCGGTGGCGGTGGTTCTGGAAACAGCGGGGGCGGCCTCGTACCAGTCCTTCGAACGGTTCACGATCCAGACGACCGAGAGCATGACCGGAACCTCGATGAGAACGCCGACGACGGTGGCGAGTGCCGCGCCGGACTGGAAGCCGAACAGGCTGATGGCGGCGGCAACCGCGAGTTCGAAGAAATTGCTGGCGCCGATCAGAGCCGATGGCCCGGCAACGCAATGCCGCTCGCCGGTCATCCGATTGAGCAGATAAGCGAGCCCGGAGTTCAAATAGACTTGGATCAGGATCGGCACGGCGAGCAAGCCGATGACGGCGGGCTGGGCGATGATCTGCTCGCCCTGGAAGGCGAAGAGCAGAACCAGCGTCGCGAGCAGCGCCACCAGCGAGACCGGCTGCAATCTTGCAAGCACGCCGTCCAGTGCCCGCGTCGTACCGTCAACCGTGAGCCGGCGGCGGATGATCTGCGCGATAATAACGGGCACGACGATATAGAGGGCGACGGAAAGAACGAGCGTATCCCACGGCACGGTGATGGCGGAGAGGCCGAGCAGCAGGCCGACAGTCGGCGCGAAGGCGACGACCATGATGGCATCGTTCAACGCCACCTGCGACAGCGTGAACAGCGGCTCACCGCGCGTCAGGTTGCTCCAGACGAACACCATGGCCGTGCAGGGCGCCGCGGCCAGGATGATCAGGCCGGCAATATAGGAGTCGATCTGGTCGGCAGGCAGGTAGGGGCGGAATAGCCAGCCGATGAACAGCCAGCCGAGCAGCGCCATGGAGAACGGCTTGACGGCCCAGTTGATGATCAGCGTGACGCCGATGCCGCGCCAGTAAGTGCCAACCTGCGCGAGAGACCGGAAATCGATCTTCAGCAACATCGGGATGATCATCAGCCAGATCAGGATCGCGACGGGAATGTTCACCTTGGCGACCTCGGCCGCGCCGATGATCTGAAAGAGGCCGGGCATGAGATGGCCGAGGGCGACACCGGCGATGATGCACAGGAATACCCAGATGGTCAGATAGCGCTCGAACGTGGACATCAGGCGGACTTTCCCTGCGGCGACGTCGAACCTTCCATCGCACCGATCTGGCGAAGCTTCGTCTCAAGCGCCATGTGATCGATGGATGCCAGCGGCAGACTGACGAACGCGGCAATCCGGTTCTTGAGGAAACGCGCGGCCTGTGCGAAGGCACGCTGGATCTCGACGTCCGATCCCGTGACGGCGGCAGGGTCTTCGACACCCCAATGGGCGGTCATCGGATGGCCGATCCAGACGGGACAGGCTTCGCCGGCGGCGCTGTCGCAGACGGTGAAGATGAAATCCATCTGCGGCGCGCCGGGCTCCGCGAACACATCCCAGCTCTTCGACGAGAAGCCCGTCGATGGATAGCCGAGTGCCTCCAGCTCCTTCAGGGCATGCGGATTGACTTCGCCCTTGGGCTGGCTACCGGCGGAGAAGGCTTTGAATCGTCCGCCACCTTCCTCGTTGAGGATGGATTCGGCGAGAATAGAACGAGCGGAATTGCCCGTGCAGAGGAAGAGCACGTTATAGGTCTTGTCGATCATGGTCGTGGTCCGTGGTTAGGTCGGCGGCCGGGTAAGCCTCATGATGCTCGCTGACGATGGGCAGATGGAGGAAAGCTGGCGGGTCGCCAGCACGGCTGCGGGAACGCTGTCTCGCAGGACTTCAGAAAATCCGACGCGCGTGAAGAACGGTGCTGCGCTCGTCGTGGCAAGGAAGACGTCGCCAGCTTGATCGAGACCCGCCACCGCCCGCTCGACCAAAATGCTCCCCAGTCCTTGCCCCCGATGATCGGGAAGCACGACGACCGAACGGAGGAGAAAATCGTCGCCGCAGCGCTCGACACCGAGGAAACCGATAGCCCGGCCATCCGATGACAGCGCCCTGTAGAAGGTGCGGCCGTGATCCTCGATGTCGTCAGTTGGCAGATGTGCTTCCGTCAAGGCTGCCTTGAGGCCAGCGTCGTTGCCTTCAATTTGCTCCAACCTGATCGCGCTCATGACAGCTTCGCCTCCGGTGCGCAGCAGGGCGTCAGCTCGGCGATGAGCGGAGCGCAAAGCTCCGTCGATCCGCCACAGCAGTCCTTCAGGAGGAACAGGGTCAGCTCTCGCAGGCCGGCGAGGTCTGCCCGGTAGATGATCGACCGGCTCTGCCGCTCGCTCGTCACCAAGCCTGCCCGCGAGAGCGTCGCGAGATGCGCCGACATGGTGTTCTGCGGCACATCGATAAGGCGGGCAAGTTCGCCGGCCGGGATGCCATCGGGTTCATGCCGGACCAGAAGCCGGAATGTCTCAAGTCGTGTGGTCTGAGCTAAGGCGCCGAGCGCCGCAATTGCTGTGTTGTTATCCATATATCCAGATTATCGGATATATTGAGATTGTCAATCGCGGGCGGAGATTAACGTCGTGTACCCTTCTCGGACATGGCGACCACAAAGTCGCCAAGGGAGCTGATCCCCCATGCAAAGCGAATAGTCTCACGCATCGTCTTTTCCTTCCAGGTTCGGCGTCGGTCGAACATAGAAGTCGATGTAATCTTCTGAAGGGCGATGAGACATCCTTGTTTGGATTATAGGCGTTCGCGGAGGATTTCGTAAGGTGCCTTTCCATTGAAAGCGCCATGCGGCCTTGCAAGGTTGTAGAACCTCTCCCATTCGCTGAGCTTTTGAACGAGGTCGGTGTCGTCTGTATATGACAAAAGCT
>CAACXH010000016.1_pt1 | contig 56709 bp, 63 predicted proteins | sample 2275881 | NCBI WGS metagenome assembly CAACXH01 (sample SAMEA5312483, study PRJEB27640) | indoor metagenome | biome: indoor environment; feature: controlled; material: polymer antistatic dissipative epoxy resin | place: Italy | collected 2014-05-27 | reverse complement strand
AGGAACAGCGCATTGCGGGTGGTGATATCGATGGGCGCATTGCCGAAAACCGTGGTGACGCCGATCAGATCGATATCGGGATGGCGATGCAGGAACAGAAGCGCCATTGCGTCATCTACACCGGGATCCGTATCGAATATCACTTTATGCATAATGCCCTCATCCGTATGTCTCAAGCGCCACCCGTTCTTCCGGCGACGCCACGGAAACATAGCGATAAGCGGCAGTACCGCAATCCCCCCAGGGGCAGCGGATCAGCGAGAAAAATATTGCGCGGCGTTGCTTTCGGTGAAAGAAGAGGCCCTCTCCCTTCCGCCTGCCCGGACATCCCAAGTGCAAGACATCGCCCTCAACGTTTTCGTCGTTCTTTTCTGCGTCGCCATCTTTGCCGGATTTATCGATTCCATTGCCGGTGGCGGTGGGCTCATCACCATTCCGGCCATGCTGATCATGGGTATTGCGCCGCTCGACACGCTTGGCACCAACAAGCTGCAGGCGCAGTTCGGCTCGGCCTCCGCCACTCTCGCTTACGCCAGACGCGGCCACGTCAATCTGCGGGAACAATTGCCGATGGCCATCATGGCCATGCTCGGCGGCGGACTCGGTGCTGTCGCCGCCGCCTTCGTGCCATCGGGCGTGCTGCGCACCATTATGCCGTTCCTGCTGATTGCGATCGCGCTTTATTTCGCCTTCAAGCCACAGCTCAGCGATATCGACAGCCATCGCCGCATCACCCCTTTCGTCTTCGGCCTTACGGTCGCGCCGCTGGTGGGTTTTTATGACGGAGTTTTCGGTCCCGGCGCGGGTTCGTTTTACATGCTGGCCTTCGTGGCGCTTGCCGGCTTCGGCATGCTGAAGGCAACCGCCCATACCAAACTTCTGAACCTCGGCTCGAATTTCGGCGGCTTCATCGTCTTCGCCATCGGCGGCGCGGTTCTGTGGAAACTGGGACTCGCCATGGGGCTCGGCCAATTCGTCGGCGCGCAGATCGGCTCACGTTTCGCCATGAAAAACGGCGCGAAGATCATCCGCCCGCTTCTGGTTCTTTCGTGTCTGGCAATGGCGACGAAGCTGCTTGTCGATGCTTCGTCCGCCTGGTCCATCGCCACGGTCTGGGAAACCATTTTCCCGAAATAAGTGAGAGGCAAAGCGCCTTCGCTCATTCAGGCAATCGACGGGAATGGGGCTCTTTGCGTCAGCCGGTGGCGCGACGTCTGCGATCGGCGATTTCCCTGATCACCACCATGGCGCCGATAAGCTTGTAGGCGGAAGAATAACAGGGCGACATTTCCAGCGACTTGACGACCGTGTGGCCGTTCTGGTCTTCCGCATAGGTGTATTTCGACGTATCGCCCTTGAAGCAATTGTCGAGCTTTTCGCGCAGATGGTTCTGGAAACGGTGAACGCCGACCAGCTCGGCGATATGGCACCCCAAAAGCCCTTCCGGCGCATTGCGCTGGAATGCATCGAGGGCATTGGCGAAGGAAACCCGGTAGCCGGGAGAGACGATAACCACCGGCTCGTCGAGGTCGTTGAGCATGTCCTCATCGAGGATCAGATGGCGGTGATGCCATTCCAGGCTATCCTCGTCCTCGTCGCCGATGACCTTTGCCTTGAGCGGCATGCCGACATACCGGTCAACCAGGGTTCGCAGAAGCTCGGAATTGCGCTGCACGCAGCCAAGGTCTTCCGCCTCGTGGTTGAGGAGGTCGATGGCGAAGCGGAACTGCTCGCGAATATCTTCCGAGCTTTCAGTCTGACGGCCGACAATACGCTCGAGAAGCTGCTCCAGTTCACGTTCCAGCACTGCGATCTTGTTGGCTTCGTTTTTACCAACGGCAGATTGCAGTTCCGTATAACGCAGCCAGAACAGCTCTATCAAATCTTTCAACCCAACTCTCCCTGAACGGGCAAACACCCCGCTCTCAATCCGAAAGGATAGACCCTTTATCCCTGATCATAGCCTCTTTGCGCTTAAAAATGACGTAACGAAGCGCAAAAACGCCATCGGGATTGTTGTTCAAAATATCACAGCCACCGCTGTTTTTTCAATTTCGATAATCCATGAACGAAAAATGAGGTTCCACTAATATGGAAAAATGTCGAAACGCACAATTTCCCGGTCGAATTTAATATAAACCGCGGAAAATCCGGCTGCGCCGCAATCGCCTCAGATCTGGTGTTTCACGTCCCAGCGGTCGTGATACCACAGCCATTGTCCGGGATATTCGCGCACCCAGCTTTCCACCTTGTCGTTCAGCAGCTGCGCGGTTGCCTGAATATCGACATTGCCCTTTTTATCGCGCGGAATCTCGACCTTCGGCTCGATTTCCAGCCGGTAGCGATTATCCGGCAGACGCACGCAGCGGGCGGGATAAACATCGCAGTTGAACTGCCGCACCAGCTTGGCAAGCAGCGGATTGGTGCGAACCTCAAGCCCGAAGAACTTCGTCGTCAAGCCCTTGCTGAATTTCTGGTCAACGAGAACGCCGACACCACCGCCCCTTTCCAGCTGCCGCGCCAGCGCGAAGGACGAGCCGGCATGCGACGGCACGAGATTACCCATGCGCTCCTTGCGGAAATTGAACACCTTGTCGGCGACATACGGATTGTTTGGCGGACGAAACAGCACCGTCACGTCCAGACCGAAGGCAGAACTCGCGACAGGCAGCAGCTCGAAATTACCGCTATGGGCGGTAAAGACGATGAAGGGTCGCGGATTGTCGCGTAGCTCAAGGAATGTCGAAATGCCCTCGACCTGAATGCGCCCCGGCTCGTTCTTTTCCGGATCGAAATCAAACAGCCGATCGAGAAACACGTATTCCGCCGCCAGCCGGCCCATATTGGCCCAGCTATCCATGGCGATCGCCAGCCGCTCTTCCTCGGATTTTTCCGGAAAGGCACGCGCCAGATTGTAGAGCATCAGCTTGTGGCGGCCGGTTTTCGGCCCCACGAAGCGCGCCAGCCGGTCGGCGGCGCGAATGCCCGCATCGGCGGGAAAAAGCTTCAGCAGATTGAGAAGGCCGAAGGCGAATGTCGCAATCAGCCATTGCCGGAAGTGGTCCAGTTTCAGGACGATCCGCGTGAGGAATAATTTCACGATGGTCAATCCATCCGCAGAACGATCTTGCCGAACACCTGACGCGTTTCCATACGCTCCAGCGCCCGGTCGATATCGTCGAAGGTTACTTCGGTGTCGATGACCGGGTGAACGATGCCGCGGGCCATCTTCTGCATGGCATTGGCCATGTTTTCCATGCGGCAGCCGAAGGAGCCGAGCAGCTTCAGCTGCTGCTGGAACAGCATCATCAGGTTGATGTCGGTGGATACGCCCGAGGTGGAGCCGCAGGTGACGAGACGGCCGCCGCGCTTCAGCGAGAACATCGAGGCGACGAAGGTGTCCTTGCCGACATGTTCAAACACCACGTCAACACCCTTCTTTTTCGTCAGCTTGCGCACGACGCCTTCGAAACGGTCGGTCCGGTAGTTGATGACGTGATCGGCGCCGAGCGCCTTGGCACGCTCGATCTTGTCGTCGGAGCCGACTGTCGTGATGACGGTGCAGCCCATCTTCTTGGCAAGCTGGATCGCCGCCGTGCCGATGCCGGAACCACCGGCATGAACGAGGATCGTTTCTCCCGGCTCAAGCTTGGCATTGTCGAACAGCATGTGCTCGACAGTGCCGAAAGTCACCGGTGCAAGTGCGGCGGCAACGGCGTCAATACCATGTGGAGCCGGCACGAGCTGGCGGGCGGGAATATTGATCTTTTCCTGCGCGAACCCGTCGAGATGGAAACCGTGCACGCCCTGAACATGTTCGCACAGATTGTCACGGCCTTCGCGGCAAGGCTTGCACAGCCCGCAGGTGCGCGCGCCATAAACCGCGACGAGCTGGCCCGGCAGCACATGCGAAACGCCCGGACCGATGGCTTCCACCACGCCGGAAGCCTCGGCACCAATGGTAAGCGGCATCTTGCGCTTGGCGAAAGCCATGCCGCGCCAGCCCCACACATCGATATGGTTGAGCGCCACGGCCTTGACGCGCAGCGTCACCTCGCCCGGACCAGGTGCATCCGGTTCGGGCAGGTCCACTTTTTCGAGCTTCCGGTCGTCCACGAGTTGAAGAGCGCGCATATTTCAGTCCTTCGCCCAAGGGCGTTTATCTGGGGGCGTTTATCTAAAGGGCTATTCCAGCAAACCTCTGTAACGGTTTTGCGGCCGGAATGCGTAATCAAAGAAGCGAGAGCGTTTCCGGATTGTTCGGGCCGGAAACGCTCCTGTTGATGGCGAAACCGGTTAAGCCGGTTCCCGCGTCATGACAAGGCTTGCATTCTGCCCGCCAAACCCGAAGGAGTTGGAGAGAACTGCGCTCACCTGAGCATCCCGCTTCACATTCGGCACCACGTCGAGCGTGATGGTCGGATCGGGATTGTTGTAGTTGATCGTCGGCGGCAATGTGCCGGTCAGCATGGTCTGCAGCGAGAACACCGCTTCCACGGCGCCGGCGGCCGTCAAGGTATGGCCGATCATCGACTTGTTGGACGACAGCGGAATATCCTTCAGGCCTTCGCCGAAGACGGCGAGCATGGAGCCATATTCCATCTTGTCGTTTTCCGGCGTCGAGGTGCCGTGAGCGTTGATGTAACCGATATCGCTTTCGGCCACGCCCGCATCGGCGAGTGCCGCGCGGATCGTCGCAATCGCCGGGCCGCCATCGGGCGAAGAGCGCGTGCGGTGGAAGCTGTCGGCCTTTTCACCGGCGCCCTTGATGATGCCGAGCACCTTTGCGCCGCGTGCGACGGCGGCTTCAAGCGATTCCAGCACCAGCGTTGCCGCACCTTCGGCAATCACGAAACCGTCGCGATCCTTGCTGAACGGCTTGGAGGCCTTTTCCGGCGGATCGTTCTGGGTTGAAAGTGCAGACAGCAGCGAAAAGCGGATCAGTGCCTCGGCGCTGACCGAACCGTCGGTCGCAACCGTCAGCGCCCGTTCGGTGCGGCCCTGGCGGATCGCCTCGACGCCGAGCTGGATCGCAGTCGCGCCGGATGCACAGGCGGTGGACAGCGTGACCGGCAGGCCGCGTGTACCAAAGCGGTCGGAAAGACGCTCGGAAATCGCGCCGAAAAGTGCTGCTTCCTGGAAGGCCGGATCGGGGCGCTGGCGCAACGCCGTCATGAACCGCTCATAGGCGTCGCCAGGCTGGGCAGCCGGCGGCGAACGGTCGGCAAGCTCGAAACGTGCGCTCCATTCCGGCTCGATCGGCGGTGCTGCGAGAAACAGCGGCCCATCGAAATCACCCGATATACCGGCCTGCGCCAGAGCTTCGATGGTGGTTTCACGCGCGAAGGCATAGGAGCGCTCGACGGAGTTCGGAACCGGGATATTGATGAAATCCACAGTGCCGCTGATGCGGGTGGAAAGCCCCTCGGTCGGGAAACGGGTGATCTTGTGGATGCCCGACTTGCCAGATGTCAGCGCCGCCCAGTTATCGGCAAGCCCCTGCCCGAGCGAGGTGATGATACCCATGCCGGTCACGGCGACGATCGGGCGACCGAGATGATCCTTGAAATTGGAAGTCATGGTCTATTCTCCTCAAACGTCGCGGGACAGAACGGCGACACCTTCGCCGCGCACATGGCCGACAGTGGTGACGACGGCTTCACTGGCCGCCTCGCCCATCTGCTTTTCCGCAGCCGCATCGAAGGCAGGAACCTTCGCACCGCTTTCAAGCGTCAGCGCCGCCAGAGCCAGTCCGAGCGGAAACTGCGCTTCAAGTCCATGGCCGGTGATACCGCCAAAACCGCGAATGACGGCCTGCGGCAGCGCCTTTTCGAGAATATCCTTCTCACGCCGGGTCACCTCGTCATAACCGCTCGCACCGGAGAATACGACGGTCGCGGCGCTGTCCTTTGCAGGCGCAAGCAGCCGCTCCATACGCTTTTCCATGCGGCCGTCATCGCGGCTGCCACGATCGCCCTCGATGGCGTCGATGCGGGCATAGATACGTGCGCCGCGCTCGCTGGCGTGCTTGCGCGATTCCAGCACGAGGAATGCGCCGAGCGAACCGGAAATCATGCCGCCGCCATCCTGGTCGCCACGCGACCACAACGGCTGCCAGCCACCCTGCGCATGCGCGCCGATCGCCTCGAACAGCAGGATCATGTCGGGACGTTCGGCCGAAAAGGCGCCGCCAACCAGCGCATGGCTCGATTCGCCGGAACGAATGCGGTGAAACGCGGTTTCGACGGCGGAGATACCTGCCGCCTCCTCACCCATGAAGGTGCGGGAAGACCCGGTGACCTTGTGCACGATGGAGATATTGCCGGCCATCAGATTGGAAAGCTGGGCGAGAAACAGCGTCGGACGCAGTTCGGTCGTCAGCTTCTCGTTGAGCAGCTTTTCGCGGTCGTTACGCTTCAGCGCTTCATCGACAATCAGCGTATCGACATTGATGTCGCGCTCACCGCCGCCGGCCGCAACGATCATGTCCATGGTGGCGCAGGCTTCGGCATTTTCCTTCAGCCCGGCATCATCGAGCGCGAGGCCAGCGGCGAACACGCCGAGGCGCTGCCAGTTTTCCATCTGGCGTTGGTCGCCGCGCTTGGCAATCTGCGCGGACCAGTCAATTTCCGGCATGGGATGAACCGGATAGGGTTTGAATTTTTCGGTCTCGACAATCGTCGCCGGCGCGGCTGCTCCCGAAAGAAGCGCAACATGCGCCTGGCTGCCGACGCCGTGACAGGTCACGATGCCGACCCCCGTTATCACCACATCATTGTCAGATTTCATCGTCTGTCATCCTTTGCAGCCGGCCCCATCGGAATGGTCACGGCTATCCAACAGCGGTCGCAAACGACCGCTCCATGCGTTGCGGAATAAAGCGCGCGGTGCGGATTGGCAATGGTGAAGGCCCGTTCGGCCATCGCCAGCCCACGATTTTCATGCATCGAAACCGGGCCGACGGAAAAAACGCCCTCTTTCGAAACGGGCGGAAGCGCTTATTTCTGCGCATCCGCGGCAATGGCCGCCATCAGGCCGACTTCTTCGGCCCGCTTCTTTACGATGGGACCGAGAGGGATTTCGCTGAAGGGCATGGTGCGCAGTTTCAGCTGCGCGTCGCAGACCTTCTTGCCATCGCTGGTAATCTTCGCCTTGGTAACCGCAAAGCCCGAACCGTCATGTTCCAGCACGGCCTCGATGTCGAGAACAGCGCCCGGCTCAACGAAGGTGCGCATCTTGGCGCCATCGACCGACATCAGGAACGGCATGGATGCAAAATCGCTGAATGCCAGAACCAGCATGCCGGAGGCCTGCGCCATGGTCTCGATCAGAAGCACACCCGGAACCAGCGGCATGCCGGGAAAGTGGCCTTCGAAAACCGGGCTTTTGTCGGGAACGACGGACTGCGCCTTCAATGAGCGCGTCGTCATATCCACGGCCTCGACCTTGTCGATCATCTGAAAATATTCAAGCAACATCCGTCCGGCCCGTCTCTGGTCGGTTGCGACCCGCCCAATGAAAGGCCGGGTCCAGAAAGAGAAATGCCCGCTTGACGCGGGCATCATCATCTCAGCCCTTGGCTGCGCGCAATTCGTCGATCTTGGCGCAGAGGTTCTTCAGCACGAAGTATTCTTCGGTGGAAACCTTGCCTTCGTTGACTTCCTGCGTCCACTGCTCGAGCGGAATCTTGATGCCGAATTCCTTGTCGATGGCGAAAACGATATCCAGAAAGTCGAGGCTGTCGATGCCCAGATCGTCGATCGTGTGGCTTTCCGGCGTAATGGTTTCGCGGTCGATTTCGCTGGTTTCGGCGATAATGTCGGCAACCTTGTCGAATGTAGCTGTCACGCCCATAATCCTTATTGTCGTTCGTATGAATTATCCTGTCTGACGCACCACATAGGCAAGTCACACAAAAAAGCCAATGGTTTCGTGACGTAACTTTGAAATTTGCCGCAAAACTGTTGCCTAAACAGCAACCGAATGGCGGCCGCGTCCATTGCCGAGATAAGTGTCGAAGATTGCCGCGATATTACGCACGAAGGGCCTGCCCACCTCGGTAAGCGCAAAAATATCGGCATCCATACGCACCACGCCATCGCTGTTGCCGGCGGCAAAATGCTGTGCCTGCGTCCGCACGGCATGGCTGGCCTTGCCGAAACGCTGATCGAGATCGGCGAAATCGAGCGCGAAATCGCACATCAGCCGCTCGATGACATGCGAGCGCAGATGGTCCTCTTCCGACAGTTCTATTCCCTTGACGATGGCAAGGCCGCCCTCGCCCGTCATCCGCTGATATTCCCCGGTCGCCACCATGTTCTGCACATAACCCTGCGGCAGCCGGCCGATCGAAGAAGCGCCAAGCCCGATCAGCGCATCGGCCGTATCAGTGGTATAGCCCTGGAAATTCCGCCGCAACGCACCCGCTTCGGCCGCCTGGCACAAGGTATCGGCTGGCTTGGCGAAATGGTCGATGCCGATCGCTTTGTAACCCGCCTGTTGCAACATCTCACCCGCCATCGTCATCTGGCGATACCGCTCGGCAATATCCGGAAGCGCGTGTTCTGGGATCAGCGACTGGTGTTTTTTCATCCACGGAACATGGGCATAACCGAAAAGCGCTACCCGGTCCGGATCGAGCGAGACGATCTGATCCACTGTCTTCTTCAGCGTCTCGCAGGTCTGGAACGGCAGACCGTAGAGAATGTCGCAATTGACGGAGTGAACACCCCTCGCCCGCACCGCATCGACAACGGATTTTGTCTGTTCGAAAGATTGAATACGGTTGATGGTTTTTTGCACTTTGTCATCGAAATCCTGTACGCCGAGGCTTGCCCGCGACATACCGACGGCGGCAAGCGCGTCGTAACGGCTGTTATCCAGATCGTTCGGGTCCATTTCCACGCTGATTTCAGGCGCCAGCCCAAAAGTGAAATGGCGCCGCAGACAGTCCATCAGGCTCACCATGTCCTCAGGCTTCAGCATGGTGGGAGAACCACCGCCGAAATGCACGGCACTCACCACTGCGTCAGGTGAAACGAGCGCGCCGACCGCGGCAATTTCCTGCTTAAGTGCTTCCAGATAAACGGCAATCGGCTCGTATTTCAGCGTGTGCTTGGTGTGACAGGCACAGAACCAGCACAACCGGTCGCAATAGGGAATATGCAGGTAAAGCGATATCCGGTTCCGGTGGTTGAGCTCGCCCAGCCATTGCCGGTAGGTCGCATTATCGATTCTCTCGTGGAAATGCGGCGCGGTCGGATAGCTCGTGTAACGGGGTACGGCGCCAGAATATTTGCGAAGAAGTTCGGTATTCATCACCGGTTTTGCCTTTTATCAAGAAAATGTCGATTTCCTCTCTTTCAGTAACGGCTGCGACAGTTTGCAACTTTGACTTCAATCAAATTGCGCCTTAAGTTCTTCCTAAAGTAGACGCTGGGGCGACGGCTACGCGGCGCAAGCCTTTAAAGAGACCGTATTTGATACCCACGGTCGCAATCGTCCCGAAAAAGCCAGCATTGGAAAAGGCTTATGGACACGCTGCAGAAGACCATCCACAATTCGGAAGAGCCCGTTGTCTGTCGCTCCTGCGAGGCGCGCCACGGCGGTCTTTGCAGCACGCTGACCCCGCAGCAGCTCTGCGATCTCAACCGTTATTCCAGCCGCAAAAAGCTGGAGGCCGGCAATGAGCTGCTCGGCCAGGGGGAACTTGTCACCTCCTATGGCAACATCCTCAATGGCGTGGTGAAGCTTTCGAAAATGATGTCGGATGGCCGCCAGCAGATCGTCGGCCTGCAATTCGCACCGGATTTTCTCGGCCGCCCGTTCATGGCGGAAAGCAAGATGACGGCGGAAGCGGCAACGGATGTCGAAATCTGCCTTTTCCCACGCCGCATCGTCGACCGCATGGTCTCGGAAGTGCCTGATATGGAGCGCAAGCTGCATAACCAGTCGCTGAAGGAACTGGATGAGGCGCGCGACTGGATGCTGACGCTTGGCCGTAAATCAGCGCAGGAGAAGGTTGCCAGCTTCCTTTATATGATCGCCACCCACATCGATCCGGAAAACGACGACAAATCGGCTTTCGACCTGCCGCTCTCACGCGCCGACATCGCCGATTTTCTCGGCCTCACCATCGAAACGGTGAGCCGGCAAATGACCAAGCTGCGCAAGGAAGGCATTATCCGCATCGAGAACAACCGCCATATCACGGTACCCGATCTCGACATTCTGAACGAAGCTGCCGGCAACGACTGACCGGCATTCGCCATTTTTCATCGACCCTGAAGCGCGGGCGTTCCAATATTGACGTGCGGCGCCCGCGCCTGAGCGGGGGCGAGCGCAAAACCGGCAAGAACCAGCAAAGCGGCGATGCATTTCATGATATTTCACCCTGTATGCCGCTTTTTCAGCGGCCTGTTTGTTATGGCTGCATCATAAGCGCCAAACAGCATCCATCCGCTTAAAATCTTCGGTAAGCGGATGGTTCAAAGGCAGGGTAAAGAAGGGGTTATGATTTCGCGCCGGCCTGACCCATGAGCGGTAAGTGCCACCATCCCAGGCTCGGCATCGCCGCTTGTTTCTTCTCCCCGCCGGGGAGAAGGTGGCCCGAAGGGTCGGATGAGGGGGCAGCGTTGCCGGATTTCGGAGAGCTCGCCCCCTCATCCCGCTGCCGCGGACTTCTCCCCGGCGGGGAGAAGAAACAGGCGGCATGCGCTCGCTCCATCTCACGCCTCATGGCGCATATGGGCCAGCTTGGTTTCAGGGCGTGTTTCGTCACTCAAGGATGTTGGCGTGGGTTCGTTATATCGCGCATAACGCGCGTGATAATCTCACTGCGAAGCAGCAGGCGTCGCAACCGGCTTCTGGTTTTCGCCGAGCGCCCGCAGTTCCGCAACCCGGCGCTTGTATTCGGCTTCCGAAATCTGGCCGTTGCGGCGTGCCGCACCAAGGCGCGAGAGGCTGGTTTCCATGGTGGAGGCCTCATCGTCACCCATCTGGGTACCGGCCGCCGTCATGGGCGCCGAGAAGGTCGGATAGGTGCCGGTGTCGCGCTTCTGGCTCACCGCATTGTCGCTAACGGGGCGCGGGCCGACAATTTCTGCCGTCGGGCGGCGCATATGGGCAGGCGCCACGATCGGTTCGGGAGCCTTGCAGGCCGCGAGTCCGGTAACAATCAGGACGCCGGACAGGGAAAGCACAGCGATTCTCGCAGTGTTTTCCGCATATGTTCCCCATGTGCCCATCTGCTTGCCCATCGTCGTGTTCCGCCTGTAAGGATATCTGCCGATATCGAATTCGACTGCGGTTCGGCCCTTTGCTGCCTCCCCTTGCTGGTGGAACTTGTATTCGTTTTCATGCAGAATGTGCAAACACAAATTTGGCGGAGGATAGCGCATGGCGGGTGTTGACGGCGGGCAGAAGCAAAAGGGCGGCAAAACGCCCGGTTTCGACGCCGGATCCGCCGAAGCCTACCTGATCCGCGACCCTGAAGCCTTCGCGATCAACATCGCTCGCGCGCTTGAAAATCTCGGCAAGGCCGCCTCCGAATGGCTGGCGCCGCGTGAACGCGGCGAAATCCCTGAAAACAGCGCCGATCCCATGACCGACCTCGTCAAGACGCTGTCCGATGTCGCGGAATATTGGATGGCCGAGCCACAGCGTTCACTGGAAGCGCAGACCCATCTTCTCTCCAGCTATTACGACCTGTGGACAAAATCGGTGGCGCAATTTTCCGAAGCTGCCGATTCGGTCTCGGAAAAACCCACAGAGACCGGCCCCGCGCAGCGCCGCAACCGGCGTTTTGCGGATGCCGACTGGCAGGCCAATCCGTTTTTCGATTTTCTCCTGAAAGCCTATCAAACCACCGTGGGCTTCGCCGACCGGATGGTGACGGAAGCCGAGGGGCTGGACGAACATACACGCACCAAGGCGCTGTTCTACATGCGGCAGGTAACCGAGGCGCTTTCGCCGGCCAATTTCGTCTTCACCAATCCGCAGGTCTTCCGTGAAACGGTTGCCTCCAGCGGCGCCAATCTCGTCAAGGGCATGGCGCAGCTGGCGGAGGATGTAGCAGCAGGCAATGGCCACCTGAAACTGCGCCAGACCGATTACAGCAAATTCGTCATCGGCCAGAATATCGCGGTAACGTCGGGCAAGGTGGTGGCCAAAAGCCCGCTCTGCGAGATCATCCATTATGCGCCGACAACACAGAAGGCCTTCAAACGGCCGCTGCTGATCGTGCCGCCATGGATCAACAAATTCTACATTCTCGATCTCAACCCGCAGAAATCCTTCGTTAAATGGTGCCTCGATCAAGGCCACAGCGTGTTCATGGTCTCCTGGATCAACCCGGATGCCCGCCTCGCCGACAAGAGCTGGGACGATTACATCCGCGAAGGTATTGATTTCGCCCTCGACACCATCGAGGAAAGAACCGGCGAGAGGCAAATCAACGCCATCGGCTATTGCGTCGGCGGCACGCTTTTATCCTCGGCACTGGCACTGCATGCGCAGCAAGGTGATGAGCGTATCCGCAGCGCCACGCTGCTCGCCGCCCAGACCGATTTCATCCATGCCGGCGATCTCAAGGTCTTCATCGATGAAGGCCAGCTGGCGGCGCTCGACAGGCATATGCAGGCGGTCGGTTATCTCGACGGCTCGATCATGGCCACCGTCTTCAACATGCTGCACGCTTCCGATCTCATCTGGCCCTATATGGTCGATAATTACCTGCGCGGCACCGAGCCCCTGCCCTTCGATCTGCTCTACTGGAATTCCGATTCGACCCGGGTGACGGCTGCCAGCCACTCCTTCTATCTGCGTAATTGTTACTTGGAGAACAATCTCGCCCGCGGGCTGATGCGTGTTGCCGACAAGCGGATCAATCTCGGCGACATCAAGATACCCATCTATGACCTCGCCACCCGCGACGACCATATCGCGCCGGCGAAATCGGTTTTCACGGGTGCTGCGCTGTTCGGCGGGCCGGTGGAATTTGTGCTTGGCGCTTCCGGCCACATAGCCGGCGTCGTCAACCCGCCGCAGCTTGAAAAATACCAATATTGGACGGGGTCGTCACCGGCCGGAGACTTTGATGCCTGGCAGGCTGCCGCCACCGCCCACAAGGGCTCATGGTGGGTGCACTGGCAGAACTGGATCGAAAGCCAGAACGCTGAAAAGGTAAAGGCGCGCAAGCCGGAAGACGGCAAGCGGCCCGTGCTCGGCGACGCGCCGGGAACCTACGTCCTTTCCTGACCCAATTCCATCACCGAAACATCTTTCAGGCCACATGCTCTTCACACCCCCGCTCGTTCCCGCCACGCTGATCTCCCGCTACAAGCGCTTCCTCTTCGATGCCGTTCTGGAGGACGGCACGGCGATTACCGGTTCCTGCCCCAATACCGGTTCCATGCGCGGGCTGACGACACCGGGCTCCCGTATCTGGCTTTCCGAACATGACAGCCCGACCCGCAAGTACCGGCACATGTTTGAAATGGTCGAGGCAGATGGCACCGTGGTCGGCATCAATACCGGCATGCCGAACCGGCTGGCGGAAGAGGCAATCGTGAACGGCCGTATCCCTGAGCTTGGCGGCTATTCGACGATCCGGCGCGAACAGAAATACGGCCGCAATTCCCGCATCGATTTCCTGCTCACCGAACCCGGCCGGCCGGACGCCTATGTTGAAGTGAAGAACGTGCATTTCATGCGAAAAAAGGGTCTGGCCGAATTCCCTGATACCGCTACCAAGCGCGGCGCCAAGCATCTGGAGGAGCTGGGTGACGCAGCGGAAGCCGGTTACCGTTCGGTGATGCTCTATCTCATCCAGCGCGACGATTGTGACCGGATGCGCATCTGCGACGATCTTGATCCGGTCTATGCGCTGGCGTTTCAGCGGGCGATGGCACGTGGTGTCGAGGCCTATGCGGTAAAATGCGCGGTCTCCCCGGCACAAATTTCGGTCAGCGGAACGGTTAAGATGGACGAATGGCGTCCGGCTGTTTTATGAACAGGGACGTAAAGAGACAGAAAGCACTATGATGGTCACCTATATCGACGCAGCCTCCGCTCCCCTCAAGAATACCGGCGTCATCCGCCTCTATACCCCTGAGGACTTCGACGGTATGCGCAAGGCGTGCCAGCTGACGGCGCGCTGCCTCGACGAACTGGCGGCGATCGTCAAGCCCGGCGTGACGACTGACGCCATCGACCGTTTCGTCTTCGAGTTCGGCGCCGACCACGGCGCGCTGCCGGCAACGCTGAATTATCGCGGTTATACCAAATCCGTCTGCACCTCGATCAACCATGTGGTCTGCCACGGCATTCCGGATGAAAAGCCGCTGCGCGACGGCGATATCGTCAATATTGACGTGACCTATGTGCTTGACGGTTGGCATGGCGATTCGAGCCGCATGTATCCGGTAGGCCAGATCAAGCGCGCCGCCGAGCGACTGATGGAAGTGACCTATGAATGCCTGATGCGCGGCATCGCGGCGGTCAAGCCCGGTGCGCGCACCGGTGCAATCGGCGCGGCGATCCAGGCCTATGCGGAAGCAGAGCGCTGCTCGGTGGTGCGTGATTTCTGCGGCCATGGCGTCGGACGCCTGTTCCACGACACGCCGAACATTCTGCATTACGGCCAGCCGGAGGAAGGGCCGGAAATCCGCGAGGGCATGATCTTCACCATCGAGCCGATGATCAATCTCGGCAAGCCGCATGTGAAGGTGCTCTCGGATGGCTGGACGGCGGTGACGCGTGACCGTTCTCTCTCCGCGCAATATGAACATGCCGTCGGCGTCACGGCCACAGGCTGCGAAATCTTTACGCTGTCACCGGGCGGCTTTGATCGCCCGGGCCTTCCGCCACTCGCATAAGGCCAGACCGCCTATGGCAAAACGCCCTGCCCCGCCTCCCGCCGATCTTTCCCCGACGTCAGGCTTTGAGGCGGGCGAAGGCGACCTGTTCGACGCGGCGGATGAGCGCGGCTTTTTTGCCGAACCGCGAAGTGCTCCGAAAAAACCCACCGTCACCATTGCCGAACAGGAAGCGGAGACCGCGCACTATCACGGTCACCGGGACCGGCTGCGGACGCGTTATCGTGATGGCGGCGACGCCGCACTTGCCGACTACGAATTGCTGGAACTCCTGCTGTTCCGGCTGATCCCGAGGCGCGATACCAAACCCATCGCCAAGGCGCTGATTTCCCGCTTCGGAACCCTTGGCGGCGTGCTTGGCGCACCTTTGCCGCTGCTGCAGGAGGTGAAAGGCGTCGGCGAAGCCGTGGCTCTCGATCTGAAGCTCGTCGCTTCGGTTTCCCAGCGCATGCTGAAAAGCGAAATCCGTAACAAGCAGGTTCTCGGTTCCTGGTCATCGGTCATTGATTATTGTCATGCCGCCATGGCCCATGAAACGCGCGAACAGTTCCGCATCCTGTTCCTCGACAAGCGCAATGTCCTGATCGCCGACGAGGTGCAGGGTCAGGGAACCGTGGACCACACGCCGGTTACGAACCGGGTGGTCTTTGGAAGAGGTCTCGCTCCATGCGGATGGAAACTAAATCATTACTTTTCAATATCTTAGAAGAAATACGGACGTTTAATCAGGCGCGATTCCGGTCGTCTGGCACCCCTCTCCTGCTAATAAAACTGCTAATAAATGTGTCCGCTCCTACGCGGCACGAATTTGACGCTAAAACTTGTTTCCAAAAAATTGCGACTTGTTTTGAAAACGAATTTATTAGTGTTTTCAATAGCTTATTGACTTACGCCACAATCGCCGCTATAAATTCTCTCACATCAGAAAATTCAGGCGTTTTTGAACGGGTCAAGCAGACCCGCGACCATTTTATTGCGAGTTAACCCCATGACCAGAACCCAAACAGCAAAGGTAAAGAGACCGAAATATCTATTCCTTCGGGGCGACACCTATTACTATGTGCGGAACATTCCGCCACGTCACCGTCACCGATTTCCCGAAATGAAGGGAAGTCAGATTTGGCGCTCACTCGAAACAAAAAACTATACCGACGCCGTCACCCGACTGGAACTCGTCACTGCAAATGACAACGCAGTGATGATGGGCGAACTGCCGGTCAAAGCAGGTCACACCTTCACTGACGTGATCGAGTACGCGGAGAAGCATAAGTACGCCTACAAAAGCTCCGGGGAACTGTACCTTCAGGAAATCGCCTCAAGTGTTCGCGAAATGGCATCTCGACTGGCGGCAACCCAATTCCTAAGCCACCCTACCCCATTGGATATCGCTGCCAATGCTGGAGCGGAAAAGCCGCCCGGTATGAAGCTTCAGGAAGCCTATGAACGCTATTTGGAAATCACGCCAGAATTCACCCTTGATCTGAACGAATGGGATGCCGATCAGAAAATAAAGCGCTATGGACGCGTTGTTGCAGACTTCATTGCCCGGATGGGCGACATTGGTATTCTGGAGATCAACGAAGCAATAGCTTCCGATTACCATCTCTCAGTCAAAACCGATGTGACTCAAAGAAAATTCCAATCGGAACACGGCGAACGTCTGATTTCCACAGTGCGGAAAATCCTGAAAGCCGTGCTGAAAAAGAACTATCAGCGAACGTTCACTGCGATGGACGGATTGAAGATCAAAATCAAGGATTCCGGTAAGCGTAGCGCATTTTTGGAAAACGAAGTCAGGAAGATTGAAGAAGCACTCCCATCGTCTTCTATGAGTGATGAAGCGAAAGCCATCATTCGATTAGCCTTGATCACCGGATGCGGTCCAAAGGAACTGTGCTGGATTACGGCAGATGACATTCACGCTTCCGCCAAAACGCCACACATAAAAATCGGTCCAAATTCTTTGCGCGCTTTCGTCAAGAAAGGCGAAGACAGGCACCGGGATTTGCCGATTTGTACGGCTGAAGGCGTCGAAATTCTCAAACGGTTCCCAAGCGGTTTCCCGTCATTCCAGACAGGGAAAGGACCACATAAACTCAACGCTCAGATAGGACCGTTCTTCGCATCGGTCACACCCGGAAAGTCCTTGTATTGCGCTCGACACCGGCTCGATGACCTTTTGAAAATTGGTGGGGTCGATCTTGGCATCAAAGCCGCCATCAGCGGTCACTCGCTAGGCGGTCATCTCCATTATTATGGAAAATCTGGCAACGGCTACACCCTCAAGCAGAAGAAGGAGGCAATTCTACAGGCTCTCGCCGCCGCACCATTGAAAGAAGAACAAGAGAACGAAAACTAACCCCGAAACAGCAACAGGACCATGACCGCCGCGAAGCCCTAACGGGCAACTACATCATGAACACGTCATTGTTTCCGTCACCACGGATAGCAACTGATGGAAAACATCACCCTCGAAACGCTCGTGTACGACAGAAAGGCACGAGAGAATTTTTTCTATGAATACGACAGGCTAATCGGCTGGTGCAAGGAATTCGGCTACTTCGAAGCTGCCTTAGACCACAAACGAAACCGCCAACGAATTTGGGCTGAAGTCGCCCTACTCGACTGAGCCTGATCATCGACATCTAAAACAAAGGAAATAGCATGAAAGAAGATATGGAAAACATAATCCACCATCTCATCAACGAAACTAACTCTCTCGAAGAAACGAGAGCAGCAATAAAACGCTTCAAAGAAAACGATTTAGGTCGAAAAATCCTAGATAGCCGGAGGCGGGAATTAAAGCAGGTATCGGAGGAAGCCGAAGCTTTGAGGGAACGCGGGCACACTGAGTTCGACGCTATCATTTTAAGCGCGTCATCCATCGAGGCTTCGCTCGACCGGGCTGAGGAAGTTGTCGCGGACCCTGCTGAGTTTGCGAAAAGGATCACGGAGACAGAAAAAGCGCTCGATCCACTTCATACGGCGTTTAGGAAAGCAAAGGCTATCGCCCTATGACCGAAATCACTCAGATTACCCTTACTTATTGGCAGGTTGTTGGGCTTGCCTTCGTCATCTTCTTCGCTGGCTATGACATCGCAAGGAGGCAGAGATGATCACTGTCTCTATCAGTACCTTTACCGTCGCATGTTTTGTTGTTCTCGCCATCGGGGCAAAAGTCGGCAAACACCTCAATGGACTGGATTAGGAACGCCAAGTGAGCGTTGCCGCTCAGAAAATGCTAAATAGGAACGATCCTGCAACTCAGTCAGCATGGATTATTCTCCGCAAAAGGCTTCGGGTTCTCTCCTTCCCGGAGCCTTTTTTGTTGCCGCGATAAATACCCGTTTAATCTTAGGGTATTTTTATATGGCTTGGCTCTATCAAGGAAAGGAATTCACTTCCGCCGACATCAACGACCATTACGGTTTCGTCTATCTCATCACCGAGACTGCCACCGGTCGCAAATACATCGGTCGCAAAGCCTTCCGGTCAAAACGCACCCTTCCACCGCTCAAAGGCAAGTCCCGCAAGCGCACGAAGATCACAGAAAGCGACTGGCAGACCTACTACGGCAGCAACTCCACCCTGAAAGAACTGGTTGCCGCAAACGGTCCAGATGGCTTCAAGCGCGAAATCCTCCATCTCTGCCGATCCTCTTCAGAATGCGGCTACTTCGAAGCCAAGGCACAGTTCGATCACAGCGCGCTTATTAGAGACGACTATTTCAACGACTGGATCATGTGTCGGGTGTCGCGCAAACACGTCAAAAATCTAAATACTCCTGCCAACAAACAGGAGAACGACGACCATGGACCATCAACGATTTGCTGAATTCGAAGCTATGCTGAAGGACGCTAGAAGCCTCACGCAAGAAATGCTGAAGCTGACTAAACGCGATCTGGAAAAGCTGGCTGAGATGGGGAAGCGCCTTGGCGGGGACTAGCGGCAAGAATGATTTAATACTATATATAGTAGGCTTTACTTCTGAATCGCCCTGAAGACAATAGGGCATCCATCAACATTTGGAGGTAGAGCGTGTGAAACGAAATCAAGAAAGTAAACTGGTCAAACCGTGGTCGGAAGCCACTACACACAATTTCTTTTGGTTAAATTTCGGTTTCAATCTACTGGTTGACCCAACAACCATTTGCCGCCACACTGCGAAGCAGCAAGCAGCACCTTCATTTGTTTTTTAATGGAAAGGTGCGCCCAATGCCCAAGATCACCATAAAATTCCTGGGACTCGAAGTCACCGCGCAAGGTGTGCTGTCCGTTGTCCTTGCATCGGTCATCGCCCTAAGTGCGTTGGCAGTGATCTGGGCATATCTCGACAAACGCGACGTTCCTCGCAAAAATAGTATTGCAAGCCAAACTCAACGCATGATTTAGTTCGCGGTGGGTAGATTTCAAATCAGGCGGCTGCGCAAGAATGTTCAAGGACAACACTGTTTTCGTGATCGGTGCCGGGGCGAGCGCCGAGTTTGAATTGCCCGTTGGTTGGCAGTTGCTCCAAGCGATAAAAGACAACTGTGATTTCAAACTCGATCACTTTGGGCAGTATCTTGGCGGTTCCCGCGAGGTGTACTCGCACTACCTTAAGATTTTCGGGACTAGTGACGCCCAAAAGGTCGACCAATTTAATTTACGCTTAGAAAAATCTTGGCAAATTAGAGACGGCATCGAAAGCGCTGACAGCATAGACGAATACATCTTCCGCTACACTAACGACTCCCTCATTGCGGAGGTTGGAAAGCTCCATATCGCGAATGCAATCTCCCTCGCAGAGTCTAATAGTTCACTTAGTCCACGGGTCGGCTTCCAAAACGATGTTGGTAGAGCGGATAAAACATGGATTTGGGGATTTGCTAAAGCTCTTATGAATGGTGTGAGGGCAGAAGAGGTCGATCAGATAGGTCAGAACATAACTATCATCTGTTTTAACTACGATCGCTGTATAGAGCATTACTTGGAATATGCCTTTAGACGGGGATTTCACGGACTGCCACATCAAGAGGCGCGTGCGATAGTCGACCGTATGAACATCATCCATCCGTATGGCTGGTTGGGGGATTTAGAAGCCTTCCCATTTGGAGAACCCGATAAGTTTCCCGAGATGGCGAATAATCTCATCACTTGGTCCGAGAGCATCAAAGATGCTGAAATAGTCTCGAAAATGCGAATGGCTATAAAGGACGCCAGCCAGATAGTTTTTATGGGATTTGGCTTCGCCGCGCAAAACATGGAACTTTTAGATACACAACCCGAACATACTGAACTTATGGATTACGAATTAGCTGAGCCGCCAGATGTCTACGCAACGGCTCTCGGAATTCCACATGAAGTTGAAGGTTCCTTAAAATCAAAAATCAGCGCATTGTATACGGGGCAGTGGAGTTTGCAGGCAGACCAAGCCATCCATTTCCAATATGGTGCGAAATGCAAGGATTTCTTCGATATCCATCGGCTCAACTTGGTAAAGTGACCATGCCCAACTGGAGAAACATCAGTCGGCTGCATGGGAGTGATAGTGGGGAACAACGGTATGGATGACAGCTTACTGGGTGAATGTCTCGCAAGAGCGAAACGCGCGCACCATCAATCATTGCTCTTCACCGTCATTGTAGCATTGGTGTTTACGGCGAGCTTCGCAGATTGGCTCTCTCTATACGTGATCACCAATTTTGGCGTGCTGGAAGTACACGAGGAATCGGGTTGGCAATATCCCGTCAAAACCGGGATTGTCCTTGCTCTGTTCATTCTGCTGTTCTTCCGAATTGGGATGTATGGAACGTTCAAAACGTTTGTTAAAACCAAAGCGATCAAGAACCCGGATTCTTTTTTTGTTTTAGTCCAGCGTCATCAAGAAGGCTTAAAGCAAGCGCGTCAGCAAAAACAGGCAGAATTCGAGAAAGACTTTGCTAAACGCGTAAAAGATGAGCTACGATAGTCTGGAACACTCATTACGTGCTTGGGTAGGGCAATGACTTCGAAGTCAGTTAAGCAGAATATCGACGAAAACGCTCAACCTGAAAAACTTCCGTTTTGCGGCATCATCATCCCCATTGCCGACATGGCAGGATATGAACCCGGTCATTGGGGTCGCGTTCGAATTGCATTAGACGAAGCCATTAAAAAAGCTGCCTACCTTCCACGAATAGTGAGTGAGAGCGAAGAAACTGGCGTTCTTCACGGGAGGATCGTCCAAAATCTTTACGACGACCCAATTGTTGTTTGCGATGTGTCGGGAAGAAATCCAAACGTCATGTTCGAATTGGGAATGCGACTGGCTTTCGACAAACCCACGATCATTATAAAAGATCATAAAACGGATTATTCGTTCGATACATCAACCATCGAACACATCAATTACCGCGCCGATCTACGTTTCGATGATGTTCGCGAATTTCAGGAAAGGGTCACTGCCGCTATTATTGCGAACGTCGAAAAGAAGAAAGCCAACCCGGATTACTCACCTTTCTTAAAACATTTCCATCGTGTGAAAGTCACTGAACTTCAAACGGAGGAAGTGGGGTCGCAGCAATTTATTATTGAGCAGATTCAGGGGTTACAGAAAGAACTTTCGAAACTCACGACAAGCGTAGCTAGTCTATCAACCGGCGTTCCTGCGAGAAAACCTAATTCTAACCCAAATTTGGTCGCGATAGGGCTTGGCTCTCCGTCGGAGAGTAAAGCACGTCAGATGGCGATAAATGCGGCGATTGGCTTGGCTGATTATGACTCCGAGATTAAAGACATCCTAGGATAGAATCTTTATAAGAAGCTTCATTGACCACAAATCCAGCCCGCGCCGCCGCTCTCACCACTTTTCCGTCATATTCCACTATTGTTGAACAATACGGCTATATTGTTCAATTAAATTGATCAATCTCTATGAACAGCCAAAGCCCTGTAGACGGTTGCTTTGCTCAACGCGGTGGCGTCCATGATTTCACGGATTAGAGCGCCATCTTCTCTCATTTTGTGAACGGTTTCGAGAACGCTTGGCGTCAACTGGACCTTCCGCCCAAACTTAACGCCTTTGCTCTTTGCCCCTGCAATGCCGTCCATCTGGCGTTCCTTACGAAGATCGGTTTCAAACTCCGCAATCGAAGCAAGAATGCCAAACATCAGCTTTCCATATTTTGACGTTGTGTCGATTTCCTCCTGATCTAGACATTTAAAGCTGACGCCTTTTTCCTGAAGAGTGCCAACGATGCGATAGAGATCGGAGGTGGACCTCGCCAGACGGTCGATACGGGAAACCAAGAACGTGTCCCCCTTTCGCGCAAATCGCAGGGCTTCTTTGAGCTTTGGTCTTTCCTTGTCCAGTCCAGACTTCTTCTCTTCAAATAGATGATCAGACTCTACTCCGGCATTCAGCAACTTGTCCCGCTGAACTTCCAATGACTGCCCAATCGATGAAACTCGTGCATAGCCTATGAGTGCCACGTCTTAAAACTCCTAAGATATTATTGGAATCACTTTTAAGACATGAAAAGAGACACGTCAACGACTGCAATCGAATATGTCTCACTGAGTTTACATTTTGAGACGCTACAAACCCTGAGAAATAAGGGTTTTTGCTGATTTCCTTTAAATAAACGCCATTTTATTTTTCGTTGGGGGTCATCATAGTACCCCTTGCTTGAAATAGCGAAAATCGCCTCCAAAAAACCCTTGTTTCACAGGCGTTTCACGGGGGCATTTTAAAATGAATGATATGAGGTATTAGTTTTCGGAAAGGGTTTGAATAGCTGTTTGAAAATCGGAATTTGGTAAGGTCCAATATTACTCTTCCGGCGTCTCAGTTCGAACAATGTCCACAATTCCGTCCCCGCTATCTTCTTATAGGAAATTGTGGACATATAGATTCTTTTGTGGACTTTCACTGATGACCTTCGGTCATTAAATTAAATCAAATTGAAAAGAAATAATTACAGCAAGCATGTTGAGCGAAGCGAGACATGCGAAGCTATTTGCGAAGCAAATTCCTGTACGATCACTTGAAATATAATTAATCAACCAATTACCATTTCATATGAAAGAAATAGTATCTGACATCATATCGAGCGAAGCGAGATATGAATGGCAATTGCGAAGCAATATATGTTCATCATTTAAATAAATTATAATCAGAAGGAAAGATTTTATCTTCTGGATAGCTACAAAAATCCAATGGATTAAAATCTTTCACAAGAGCCTCACTTCGTTCGGCATTCGCTTCGCTCATGATTTAAGGTTTTTATTATTCTGTCAGTTACAAGCAGAACGAATGAGCGAAGCGAATGAGTGAATGCGTATTCCCTTTCCTGAAAGAAAAGCGTTTAGCGTACCACTACTGATGCACTGAGACGCCGGAAGAGTAATATTGGACATTAGAATCCATTGAAACCAATCTTTCTCATTGATTTTCCTATCAATTTAAGCTAATATGCACAGACTTAATCGAGACCTTCCTTTTCGGAAAAAAATCAAAAATAATTCGATTAAGACCCTGTGTTCTGGCTTTCCAGAAACAAAAATCCCTAAATATATCGAAGCAAATGAGAAGGTCCAGCACGTCCTAATCGTAGCTTTACGAACAGGACAGCCGATCTTCTCTGCACCCAAAATCTCGTAAAAATAACGGGGTTTCTCTCAGAAAGGTTCTTGCTGGACCACCTTTCAACAGAGAAACCCCTTTTTATTGCCTAAAATTACGAGACCATTTTTATGACCAAAATTCATTACGTAGACGCCCCTGTAGGTGCTGGAAAATCCTACGCATTATTGCAGCATATTCAGTCGAACAAGCACGAAATGCATGTCATCGCCACCCAAACAAACGATATTTCAGATGAACTTGCCGCACAGCTTCCCAACGCAAGCGTGATCAATTCTACCAACAAGGGTAAGGGCAAATCGGCTTGGAAACAGTTGAAAGAACAGATTGATGATGAACATTCCGTCCTGATCTGCAATCAGCAAGTGGTAGAAAACCAGTTTGGTCGGTCTATCGATAGGCATCTGTATCTGGATGAGATTCCAGATGTTCACCGCCGTGTTCAAACCCAATCGAAGATCACTGGCTTCGCAAAATCCCTACTTCTCAAAATCTTCTACAACAATGACGAGACCAACACTTCTTATATGCAAATTCTGCCCACGCCTGAACTGGACCTGATCGCCAGAGAAGGCTTTGGCTTCTTCAGTGGTGAAGATCGCAAACTCATAGAAGACGTAGCTGGCGCTGCTTGTTCGCCTCATTGTCTCGTCTACATGGAATCTAAGCCATGGCTCGCGATGTCGGCTGGAGAAGATTGCAGGCTGACGTTTCATATTGTCAAAAAGCCGTCGATCTATGAGCAGTTCAATGCATGTACGATCCTTGGAGCGAATGCAAAGAATTCGCTGGCGGCATTGGTCTGGTCAAAGTTCGACGGTTTCGAATTCGTGCCACATCCGATGGGAAATAATCTTCAGTACACAGACCTTTCCCACAAAGCCAATAAGGTGAACCTATTCTATTTCGCAAAGCGATCTGCATCAAAGACCCTGTTCAACGATCCAGAATTGGGCGGCAGAGATTTCCTTTTCGGTGCCGTTCGGGACACAGTTTCTCATATGTACGGCGGCAATGTTCCGCCTCATATCGTCTGCTTCAACAAGGACTTTCCGCATCCAGAACGTTTCTGGACGATACCGGGAGGTGAAGCGATCAGCCCCGATAGTCGCGGCATCAACCGTTTCAAAGACCGTACACTGGCAATCTCTTTAGCGGCGCTCAACGACACGCCAGACACGTACCAGTTCTTCCAGTCGGTATTCGGCATAACCAGCGATCAGGTGATCACAGCGCGCACATACGAGCGCTACAGCCAGTTTTTCGGGCGCACGGCGATCAGAGATATCAATTCGAACGAAGTCGTCGATCTGATTGCCTTCGGTGAAGACAGCGCTTTGTTCATGCAAAGCCTAATCCCCGGCACAAAGGCACCTGTCATGATCAAGCTGCACGACAACGAAGCCGCACACGCCAAGATTAGCAAGACGAAACGGAAAGATATGTCTCCCGATCAACAACGAGAATATTTCAAGGTTCAAAAGCGGAAACAACGGGCGGAACTTAAAGCCGCCAAAGCGCAACAACACGCACAATAAAACAAGGAGAAAATGATATGAAAAGAATTTCAATAGGAAAATACACAAGCCCAATCCGAGATGCAGCCATGTTCGTCATCGGGCATTACTTTCCTTACGGTGATCGGGGAAATAAGCTTAAAGCCTACGATTTAGCCAATGGTGAAAATGGCGTTCGATTGAGCAATATCTTTGGTGATCGCAGGTTCATTTCATTGCGATGGGAAGGACCGAACAATGGCTATAGACAATTTGGGGAAGCCGACATTCGCCTGTTCCAGATCAGAAAAGACCATGGAAACGAAGAGGCGATCACGGCGCTATTCAATCTCGGTAATGATTATGGTCGCGGTTATTTCGAGGTCATCAGCGTCAATGAAGAGCATGTCGGAACGCATGCAAAGCTGTTCGATAAAGAGGACATCATGGACCTCATTCATTATGTGAACACACAGAAGACCAACCCGAGTAAACAGAACCGCACCTTCGTTAGAACGACTGGTCAGGAGTATCAGTTCGTAGTGGTCGATCAGAACATGGGATATAGTTGGTAAGGGGGTGACTCGCACCCCACACCCCCCGCTGCGATTCCTGCTTTTTTTATCAGGTCATCCAGAAATTTTTTATGCTCACAGCCTTTCGGATGAACCCTCACCATTATCCGGTGCCTGAACCCCGTAATTGAGCGGTGGCAACATATGCACGAGCTTCGGAAATGCTGAATAGATCAATGCCACCACGTCATTCAGTTTCAGGCGGGCTTCTTCAGTGAGCGGCACTTTGAGCAGCTTCTTTTCGAACGTAGAGAGATAATCATCTCCTTGAACGTTTCCGATTATGAACTGTTGCCCGCCCTCGATATCGACCGCGTGCAATTTGACCTGTTCCAGCGAACCCACTGCTTCAGCCCTATGACCAGCGGCATGGCGAGCAATATTGTAGTTTGGAAATGCCCGCTCCAGTTCGCCCGCAGCTTTTCGCAGGCTGTCTGCATCAGAGTCCGCCTTGATCGTCTCGGTAAAGCGCATGTTCGCCCTTATCTGCATTAAGGCTTTCCCGACATGAAAGAGCGTCATAGCTGCTTCTCTGCCTGCCATTTCGTCCCAATTCTTCAACAGATGCATGTTGTTGTTGAATACGAGAGTGTTAGGCTCTTCGACGCGTAAGACGCTCTCTCGCAGGTCTTGGACGTGTCGGTGAAGCCCAACGGCAGATGCATAGTCGTTTACATAGGAACTAAGATTTCGCAGGTTGAGCAACGAAATCATCGAATGGTGCTGTTCTTCCTCGGTCGGGAGTGTTGCAACAAACTCTTTGAGTTCAGCAGCATCATAAACACCCGGCGTACCCGGCACAAAACTGTGGTTCATATCCAATCCCTGTGATTTCGAGATGCAGCCCGTTTTGCGAGCCGATTCGCAAGAAATAATAGAAACCGCAATTGTGCCTAAATACCGGCATGTTCTCCCGGCTTAAATCATATGCCAGTATCGGCATAATCATCCTGTTCTTCGCTGTAATCGCAGCATTCGGCATCTATTACAAAGTTGCCTCCAGCCAGATCGCATCATTGGCGGCTGAAAATTCGACACTCAGCCTTACCGTTTCCCTGAATGAAAAGACCATCGCGCAAATGAAGCTGGATGCTGAAAGGCTGTCCAACTCCATCGTTGCCTTGAACAACAGCAGCCGTGCCATTGAGGACAGCTTTGCAAAGGAATGGTCGGCAATCGACCAATTGGACGCATTGAGCGAAGAGCGGGCGAACGAAGAATTCGCCCTGTCTATCGAAAGGCTGAAGGCTGTAACTGCTTCACAGCCGAATTAATCAGGCGTTCTTCGACTTACGACCGCGTCTTGGCTTGTTTTCTGTGGCTGCATCCAACGAGCCGTAGGCTTCTTCAATCAAAGCTCTGAAGTCCGCCTCTGTCTGTGCGCCTACTGCCGCCCGGTGAAGGAAGTCGCTAACATCGGCTTTGGTTTCTACCCGGTATGTCTTAGCTAGTTTTCCAAGCTTGATATGGAAGCCGCCATTTTCCTCTTTTACCCAACTGCGACGGCTTGTTTCGCCTGTTTCGAAAGCCTTCTTCTGCCGAATAACTGCCGCCAAAAAAGCGTTCACGGCTTCGTTCTCTTTAACCTCATAGCTTTTCGAATATTCCAAGAAAGTTGTCATCTCAGGCTCCAATCATTGTTTCGCTAAATATCTGAAAAACGAATCTCAGAGAAAAGCAAAGCATGCAAGTCATTTTTCATCTTCCTCGCGGTTATGACGCGGCAATTAAACAGGCAAGGGAAGACAACGTTTATGCCGAATGGATCGATTCCAAGTTCGGTTCTAAAATCCGTGAACTCATTTCAGAAGACTTTAATTTAGCAGTCGATGAAGGATTTTTCACGGTAGATTTCACCTATGAAGATGACGCGCTTGCCTTTCTCAAAACATTTGGAGGTAGAGCCGTAAATGAGTGAATGGAGCAAGTCAGAAGAGAACATAGCTCGATTAAAGAAGATCGGTTTCCAGAAGGGCAATCGCTCTGGTGGGCGCAAGAAATTTCCTGAAGAACTTCGGAACAGCATTATGGATGCCACGCCTGAAGCGTTGGAAAACATGATCGCGCTCATGAACGATAAGAACACCAGCGACGGCGTTCGCTTCAAAGCTGCCGAATGGCTTCTCGGCGCGATAATCCCGAAAGCTAAAGCAGATACGAACGTCAATGTCAGCCACAGCCATTCGATTGCGGGCATGCTTGCAGAAATCAACTCTCTGAAGCTGCCGGGTGCCAAGGAAAAGATGATCGATATCACGCCGGAAGAAGACACCGACGACGATGATTGATTGGATAATCGCGGCAGTTGCCGCCGTTTCGCTGTTCTTGGCAAGCAACGGCTTCCAGACCAGCCACATCATTGCAGGGTTCTTCGGCTCAATCGTTCGAAGCTTCGTGGCTAAGACAGGAACGCTTTGGCAGAACCTGTTCGGTGGATTCATCGGCAGCATCATTGCCGCCTACGTCACTCCGTTGATTGCCTACCTGTTTTCCATTGCCGATCCACAGACATCTAATTCCATCGCGTTCGGCGTCGGTCTTCTCGGCATGTATTTCGCTGAAGCCTTGCTGCTCATCGCCAAGGACTACGCGAAGAACCCTGCAAAGATGAAAGAGGTCTTGCGAGAATTCCTGCTTCGTTTCCTCAACCGAAAATCTGATTGAGTTTGCCATTCCGCTAAATATCGGATGGCGAATAAAGACGAAAATTTACACGAATTAGCAGCACTTATAGACGTTTACCGCGAAGACATTGCCGTTTTCGCGCTTCAGGTGTTTGGCTCTACCCTTACCCCGAAACAGATCGAATTCTGTGAAGCTTTCCGCACCAAACGCACCATTACGTTTCGCGGTGGTGTCGGTTTCGGCAAGACGCATGCAGAAGCCATCGTGACTTGGTGGGCATTGATCACCCACGATCAAGTTCAGGTTTCCATCTTCGGACCATCAGAGCCGCAGCTACGCGGCGGTATCTGGAAAGAACTCCAGGTACTCCACGGAAAGATGTCTCCGATCTTCAAAGAGAGCTTTGACGTTCAGGCAACGCGCATCAGCCGCACGGTCAATCCGAGTTCCTGTTTTGCCGAATATCGTCTGGCGAGCGGCGACAAACCCGACAATGCCCGTGGTATCCATGCCCACAACAACTTCGTCATAGTGGATGAAGCGTCCGGTATTGACGACGCCGTTTTCACTGGCGCGCTGCTGAACATCCTTACCGATCCGAACGCAAAGCTCTGTCTCGTATCGAACCCTTCCAAGGCGAGCGGCTTCTTCTGGAGAACGCACTGCGATCCAGACATTCGCGATGAATGGACCCAAGTCCATGGGCAGATGAAGGATAGCCCGCATTTCGATCCGAAAACCTTCGAACAGCTTGCAAAGAATTACGGGGGGCCGCTCAGCCGCGAATATCGCGTCATGGTCCTCGGCGAGTTCCCGCTTTCGGATATTGACGGCTTGATCAGCCGCGAATGGATCGAAACCGCCGTTCTCAACAACGAAGTCGTTCCTGCATCGAATGCCCCTGTCATATGGGGTCTTGATCCGGCTGGCGCGGGTAAGGACAGTTCCGTGCTTGCAATGCGCCATGACAATTTGCTGTTAGGCTTTGAGGAATGGCGCGGACTTGATCCGACACAGTTGGCGTACAAGGTCAGAGACCTCTATCAATCCACTCCGAAGAACCTTCGACCAGCCATGATTGCCGTTGATGCGACCGGTCTTGGTCACGGGGTCTACAGCAATCTGAAAGACTTCGGTCTTCCCGTTCATTCCTGCATTTTCGCCGGAACGCCGACACGCAATCCAGACCGCTATCATCGTGTGCGCGATCAGATTTGGTTTGAGATGCGCGAATGGTTTCAGACAGAGAATGTCTCCATTCCCAATCATCAGCGGCTTATCGAAGAGCTTGTCACACCGACTTATGATGACGGTTCCGGCAAGATCAAACTTGAAGAGAAGAAGGCACTGAAAAAGCGTCTCGGTCGTTCGCCCGACTATGCCGACGCCTTAGCTATCACTTTCAGCGTCAATCCTTCTCGTTTTCAAAGCAAATACTCGTGGTCGAAACCAATCGAGTACACGAACCTCCAGAGCTATCAGTGAAGCTAAATATAGCCTGAAACAAAGAGAAAGGATTAATGGACGAACAGGCTATTCAAAACAGCATCGCGGTAAAACTGAAAGACGCTGTAAATTTCAGCAATTCGAATATTTCGACTTCGTATGAAACGGCGCTGAAATATTATCACCGCGCCTATCTTCCCGGCGACGACAAAATCAAAGGTCGCTCCAAATGGGTTTCGCCTGAAGTTCAGCAGCGCGTTGACTGGTCTGTTGCCAGTATGATCCGCATCTTCGATAGCCCGGAGAACGTCTGTGAATTCCTGCCATTTGGACCGGAAGACGAAGGGATTGCGCGTCAGCAAACGTCCGTTGTGAACTGGATTCTCAAGACGAAAAATAGCCATTTGTCCTTCCTCCAGCCATGGCTCCAAAACGGCTTCATTTGCGGCTTAGGCATCATTACAGCTGAATTCACGACCGAGACCGTTGAAGGTCTTCCCCGCACGATCAAGGGCATTCCAGATGCACAGCTTCTCGCGTTCGATCAGCAGGAAGAAGCCGGTCAGATTATCATTGAAGAAGCTTCCAAGCCTTACCTGAACGAAGCTGGTATGTCGGTTCGAGACCTGAAAATCAGAGCCGTTCGCCGCAATCCCGTATTCAACGTTCTGTCTGTTGCCCCCGAAGATTTCATCATTTCCCGTGACGCGAAGATCGATCCTGAGACCGGCGGTATTGCTGCCAAGCTTCAGGGACATCGTAAGATCGTGTCGAAAGCGACCCTTCTTGAAATGGGTTATGACGCCAAGAAGGTGTCTCAAATCGCGCTGGCATCAAGCAAGAGTGATGGCATTGCCTTGGAACGCTCGAAAGACCTTGATGGCGATCAGGGCGTAAGCGGTGATGATGTCGAAGTCTTTGTCGTCTACTGCAAAATGAAGATCGACAAGAAGGCTCGCCACTATCGCTTCACCCTTGCAGGTGGCATCGAAAAGCCTGTCCTGCTCGACTACGAAGAGACCACCCGTTTCTATCCATATGCGCCCTTTGTCCCATTCCCGCAGGCGGACACCCTTTTCAGCATGGGTATCGCTGAAAAAATTGGCTCAGATCACGTACTTCTCACTCGAATTCAAAGGGCGATCATTGACGATCTACACAGTCACGTAAATCCGACGAAGATTGTGAACCCGGATGCCGTCAATCTGGACGACCTTCTAAATCAGCATCCCGGCTCGATTGTCCGCTCAAACGATCCAACGGGCGGCATCAGCTATTCTATTCCGCCTTTCGCTGGCGGTGATGCAATGCCGGTCATTGCCAATCTGTCGAACAGTCTCGATTTCACGACTGGTGTTGGACCACAGATGGTATCGCTGAATGCCAGCGATCTTCAAAATGCTACCGCGACCGCCGTAAACCAGCGCAATAACTCCAGCCAGCTCTTGGTCGAAATGATCAGCCGCTATTTCGCGGACACTGGCTATGCCTACCTTATTCGCATCGTGATCGACCAGCTTCTCCTGAAACCGGAAGAGGCTCAGGCGTTCATTGCCAGACTGACGAACAACTTCGTGCCGATTGACGAATTCACGCCTGAACTGGACGTGACGACCTCCGTTGCATTCGGCGTGATGAGCCGCGACCAATCTACCGCTTCCTTGACCAATCTTTTGGCACAGCAAATGTCCGCCATGCAGGCTGGTCTTCCCATCGTCAACGCTCAGACGATCTACAACACCCTTGCCAAGCTTTCAGAAACGGCAGGTTTCAAGAACAGCAGCCTGTTCTTTGTCGATCCTTCCACGCTTCCGCCGCCGCCACCTCCACAGCCTCCCGTCGATCCGAATGCCGGTCTCATTGAGATGGAAAAGGTCAAGGCGCAGTTGAAGGCGCAATCCGACGAAGCTGATCGCAATTTCGAAATGCAGAAGCTGGTTGCTCAACTCCAGCAGCAGCAATCCGAATTCCGTGAAGAGATGGAATTGAAGAGTAAACAGCAGGAGCAAAATTACCTCCTGAAGCTGATGGAGTTGGACAAGAATTATTCACAACCAGACACTCCGATAAGCGACATTCCGCAGATAATGATTGAGGTTCCGAATGAACAGTATTGAGAAAGCAAATGCGGCACTTCGCTTGAAGGAAAACGAAGATTTTCGCGACCTAATGAAATGCATTGAAGCCGAAATTTTTGAGGCGTTCATGAACACGAAATTAGGGCAAGCGGAAGAACTCGATAGCGTTCACCAACTCAGTCAGGGCTTCAAATTGATCAATCAACGGCTCGATAAATATGTTGAAGTCGCCAAGTACGAAGCGCAATCGCAGAAAGATGAAGAATACTAAATATTCGAACCAAAATAATTCTAGGAATTACTAAATAGATGGAAATTGAAAGCAACAATCCGGAAGGAACTGCATTAAACATTAATGAAGCGGCTGATCTTATCAGTCAAACTCTCGACGTATCTGAGGACTCTTTTGATGAGCAACCAGCCGATAACGTTGAATTACCGGAAGTGGATGAAGCTCTCGAAGCTCCTGAAACTGAAGAGACGCCGGAAGAGCAATTTTTCGATATCGACGGCAAGCAGATAAGCCTTAGTGAAATTCGGTCCTCTTATCTCAGACAAGCCGACTACACGAAAAAGACGCAGGAAATTGCCGAACAAAGGAAGTTCTATCAGGAAAACCAAAGGGACGTGAATTCCCTTCGATCTGAAGCACTGGCAGGGATTGAAGCCCTGAAACAGCAAGTTTCAATCGAGTTTCGCCAGATGGAATATCCCGATTTCGATTGGCTCGCAGAAAATGATCCGGCGGAATATGTCCGCCAGAAAGCCCAATGGGAAAAGCGTGAATACGCCGTTCGCCAAATCTATGAAGCTGAAACTGCCCTGAAGCAGAAAGCAGCCGCCTATGAGGAAGAACAGCGTCAGATCGCAATTCAGGAATCGAGCAATCGCTTCTTTGAAAAGTACCCTGATCTGAAGGACAAAAATAAGGCTGATGAAGTTTTCAGTGACATCACTGGAATGCTTTTGGACACTGGCTTCAATGAGCAAGAAATCAAAAGCATCGCTGACTTCCGTATAATCGACATACTCTATCGAGTTGTTCAAGCTGAAAAAGCACAGAAGGCAATTCCTCAGGTAGTCGAAAAGATCGCCAAGAAACCGGTTATTTCTGCGAAGGAAAATTCGCGAAAGACGGCTGGTGATTATGATCGTCAGACTTATGAAAAATTCAACCAATCTCGCAGTGTTGCGGACGCCGCAGCCCTCATCAAAAATCTACTCTAAGAACAAGAAGGTAAGAAAATGCCCACTTTAACCACGACTAATGTCACCCATGTACGCGAAGATTTGAGCAACGTCATTTCGATGATTTCGCCGGAAGAGACTCCGTTTATTTCCTCTATCGGTAAGACCAAGGCTACCGCTGTCAAGCACGAATGGCTTCAGGATGAACTCGCCGCCGCCGACAAGGACAACGCAATCGCTGAAGGTGCCGACGCAACTGACACGACCCTGAATGGTCCTGTTCGCATTTCGAACGTCACGCAGATTTTCCAGAAGGACATTCGCCTGAGTTCCACTCTGAACGCCGTCAACACGGCTGGCGCGAAGGATGAACTTGCTCGTCAGATCGCCAAGAAGGGCAAAGAACTGAAGCGAGACCAAGAAGCTGCTTATGTCTCGGGCAACGGCTCTGTTGCAGTTGGCGTTCGCAAGCTCGGTGGTGCTGAAGCTTTCATCTCTACCAACGCTCTGCACGGCGCGAACGGCGCATCGACCGGTTTCTCCGGTGGTGTGGTCAATGCTCCTACGGCTGGTACGGCTCGCCCGCTCACTGAAGCACTGTTCATTTCCGCTCTCCAGAAGATTTGGGAAGCTGGCGGTGATCCGAACACGGTTATTGCGCCGGGTGTTTTGAAGTCGAAGATTTCGACCTTCAACGGTGGTTCGACCAAGCAGCAGAACGCGGACAAGAAGACCGTCAATCAGGCTGTTGATCTCTACGTTTCGGATTTCGGTACCGTTACGATCCTTCCGCATCGCTTCATGTCCACTTCGACCGTGATCGCCTACGATCCCGCTCTTTGGAATTCGGCTGTTCTTCGTGGCGTTGAAAAGAAGGAACTCGGCAAGACTGGCGATAGTGAACGCTATATGCTCGTCACCGAAACGACGCTGGAATGCCTCTCGGAAAAGGGCAATGCCAAGATCGCTGACTTGAACGGCTAATGGCTGAATTTCAGCCAAAATAATCATAAATTCAAGAAATGACTTAGAGCCTCTTCGGAGGCTCTTTTTTTATGCGAAATCTCCCAAATTCAAGCCGCCGCTAAATACGTCAATAGACATTTTAGAGGCATACTTGATGGACAATTTTCAAGCTGGTGATCTGATCCAATCCGGTTCAATCGTATGGGAAGATACTCCCGATTATACGGTCACTTTGATCCGAGACGGTGACAAAATCATTATCAAAACCGATTATAAAAACATTCAGGCAATGCTCGATGCAAACGCGCAAGAGGCTGCTGATTTCAATCAGACTGGTTCGCATTCCGATGTTGTGAAAGTCGCTGGCATTCCAATTGGACTTTACTTCGATTGGAAACGCGAAGGCATTACCGACGATCCCGAAGCGATGAAGCGTCGTCTCAATGACGCTGATTATGCGAAGTTCCGCGTGAACAATTGGAGGCTCTGATATGACCTACAATGAGTTCATGGACCTGATTAAAAGCTACACCATCCGCGATGATGCACCTATTGTCAGCTTCATTCTTCGTGCTGAAAATCATCTTCGCCCGTTTGTTCGCCATTACCGTTCTGAAATAACCATTGCCCTTTCGATCAGCGACGACATTGCCGATTTGCCTGCTGACTTCATCGAAATTCGCGCCATTACGGGAACTGCGAAGCGATACAAACCGGTTTCCATCAACAGTGCCACGCTGACTTCTGACGAGGTCGGCTATTATCGCATTGCCGGAAAACTGATCTTTGCCGGTCCTGTCGAAAGTACGGTCAAGCTTACCTACTATTCAGCCTTCACACCGTTGACCGAGACGAATTCGAACTGGCTCTTCGACAATTTCCAGAACGTGTACATTTCAGCCGTTCTCAGGGAATTCTACCGTTGGGAAAAGGATGCCGAAGGCATTGCTTCCGAACAGGCTGCTTTGAACGAAGCTCTTAGCGTTCTTGCGGAAGATGACAGGCGCGGTCGCATGACTGGCTCCATCACCCTTGGTGGTCCTACATGGCATTGATCGATCAACCTTTCACTTCTTGGACGCCCGATCTTCCCGCGCTTAATAATCCGGGTCTTGTCAAAGCGCACAACGGTACGCCCGGTCGCGGCTCATTTGCTGGCGGCGTCACCTTCTTTCCGATGAAAGCAGCGTCTCTATATTCGAACACTGCGATGGCTTCTCGCCCTCTCGGCACGGCTATTGGGCAGAACGCTTCAGGCGATGCAAAGGTCTATGGGGGCTGCGCAACTGCGCTCTACAAGCTCTCACCGTCCAACCGTCAATGGACGAACATTTCCAGATCAGGCGGCTATCTGACAACCGGCAAGGAACGCTGGAAATCGGTTGAATTCGGAAGCCTCCAAATCTTCACCAACTTCAGCGATGAACCCCAATTCATCGATATGAATCAGGACATCCAGTTCGCCAATCTGACGACGCTGGTAAAAGGCAGACATATTGCCACTCACAAGGGCTTCACGATCCTTGGGAATACGTATGACGCTCTTGACGGCGCTGTTCCCTATCGCATTCGCTGGAGCGGTATAGAGGCCCCTTCGGATTGGACTTTCAACCCTTCCACGCAAGCTGACTTCCAAGATATTCATGGGTACGGCGCGATCATGGGTATCGTAACGGACGACCAGTGCTGGATATTGCTCCAGCGCGGCATTGTTCAGGCTCAGTACATTGGTGCCCCTTACGTTTTCAGCTTCACAGACCGTGTTGTTGGAAAAGGCTGTTCAGTTGCGGAATCCGTGATTTCCGTCGAAGGGCGACATTTTTTCCTTTCTGAAGACGGCTTTTATCTTCTTAGCGGCGGTGGTCTTACGCCGATTGGTTCCGGCAAAATTGATAAGTGGTTCCTGCAAAATGCCGATCCCGACAAACTGCATCTTATGTCCGTAGCTGCCGATCCCCGTGAAACTCTGATTTACTGGTCATTCTGCTCGGTTAATTCCCCGAACGGTCATCCAGACATGATGCTGATATTCAATTACGTCACTGGCGAGTGGACTACCGCTGACGCAACAGCGGACATGATCTTCAATGCCATTTCCTTACCTTGGACCATAGATCAGTTGGACACGTATGGAACGCTCGACAATGTTCCAGCTTCTTTTGATAACCCTATTTGGTCGGGTGGTAAGTCCATGCTTTGGGCGATGAGCGATGAAGGCGCTGTTTATTCGTTCTCGGGTCAAACGCTCGAACTGTCCATTGAGACACCCGAGTATCAGCTTGCAAACGTCCTTCCCAATCAGACTGGTGCCGATATTGCTTCCATTTCGAGGACACGACCATTGTTTGAAGGCAATGGAACGGCGCGGGTTCAGGTAGGCACTCGAAAGCTTCTTTCTGATCCTGTTGAGTGGTCGAATCTCCGGGATACAAGCAACGAAACCGGGTTTGCTTATTTCCGGGAAAAGTCACGTTTCCAGCGATTCCGTATCAATATCTCCGGTGATTGGAAGACTGCATTTGCTGTTCAAATCGACGGTCAGACGGCGGGAAAACGCTAAATAGCGTAATGGAAAGAGTCTACGATCATACGAATACACGACAGATCACAAGCGTTTTGAATCAAATTGCCAGTCAGTTTGATAATACCGCTTCTGTGACTCTGACCAATTCAGCCACATCAACAACGATTACGAACCCGAAGATTAATAGCCAAAGCAAAATCTTCCTTCAGGCAAGGTCGATTGATGCTGCAACTGCTTTGAATTCAACGTTCATTTCAGCGATCAATAACGGCTCGTTTGTGATCACGCATGCCGCTGCGACAACCGTAAGAACATTTGATTATGTGGTGTTCAACGTATGATGCAGATGGGTTTCACGGAAGAAGAATATACTCGGGTTCGTGGTTGGCTTTTATCGGCATTTGAGCAAACACCAGCGGTTTTTGATGAAACTGAAATGCTCGAAAAGCTTCGCAAAAGCGAATGGCATCTTGTGACGGCTGATCGCTCTGCATGTGTTTTGGAACTGTGTAAATATGAGGGAGAGTGGATTGCCAACGTTCTGCTTTTAGGCGGGGAAAAGAACAAATCGCTGAAAGAAATAATGCATTGCCAAGTCGTGCTTTGTCGGTTCCTGAAAGATCAAGGATTCACGAAACTTGTCGGAACTCCCCGCCCTGAATGGCATAAACTAATCCTGAAAAATGGCTTCGAAAAACAAGAAGAAGAATTCATAAAGAGGCTTTAAACCAATGGCATCAACTCCCAAGACAACCACTACCACTTCGACTACTGAACCTTGGTCCGGGGCAAAAGGATATCTGCTTGATCAGTATGCAACACTTGACAATCTCTATAAGTCTGGTGCACCGCAAGCGTATCAGGGTTCGCTTATCGCTGATCAGTCTCAGGCTACGAAAGACGCTCTGGCTCAGGCGGAAAATATCGCTCGAAACGGCAATACATCCACGCTGACCAATGCAACGAACGCCGTTAATTCGGTGATGAATAGCACTGGCAATCAGCAGGCACAGAACACTTATTCTCAGCTTCAGAACACGAGCAACTTCGCGCCTAATCCGACGAACACAATTGCGTCCAACATCGCCAATGGACAGTTTGCAAGCGGTCAGACTTCGAACAACCCTGCAATGCAGTACCTTCAACAGACTGCTTCCGGCGCGAATGTCGGCAACAACCCTTATCTTAATCAGATGGTCTCGAACCAGCAGGATCAGATCGCGAACAAGCTCAAAAACATCACTAACCCCGGCATTGATAGTCAGGCGGCTGCAATCGGTCGTATGGGTTCCGGCGCTTACGCTACTCAGCGTAATAATGCCGAAACGGCTGCTGCCAATGAAATGGCGAAGGTTGCGACTGACATGTACGGCAACCAGTACAATCAGGATGTCTCGAACCAGATGAATGCAGCGAATGCCTATGGCTCGCTCTATAATCAGGACATTGCCAACAATCAAAACCAGCAAGCGAACGACCGTTCATATCAGCTCTCCGGTATGAACACGCTCAGCAACAACTACCAGAACAACATTTCCAACATGCTCGGCTTGAACGATCAGAAGCTGAATGCGGCGAATGCTTCTGTTGCGGCAGATTCCAGTTTGGCTTCTCAAAAGCTCAATGCTGCCAACATGGCTGGTCAGACGTATCAGAACCAGTATCTCCCTTCTCAACAATTGGCGAATGTCGGGGCAAGTCAGGACTCTCGTCTGGATGCTCTCAAGGCGGCTGAAATCGGTTCTTGGGATCAGCAGCAACAGCAGCCAATTATGAATGCAGCGAATTTCATTAACCTGCTTAATGGCGGCGGCTACAACAGCACGACCTCGCAGACGCCGGTTTATTCCAATACGGGTGGTCAAATCCTTGGCGGCTTGTCGTCGCTTGCTGGCTTGTTTGCCCTTTGCCAAGCGTCTGAAAAAGTCCTGCATAAGCATGTTGGTTTCATGCCGCTGACCAATGGTGATCGCATCGCAATCTACGAATTCACCTACAAAAATGATCCTGATCAACAGCTTTGGTACGGACCAATCGCGGAAGAAGTTGATCGCAAGACGGACGCTGCAATCGAAATCGACGGAAAGCTCCATGTTGATGTGAACAAACTCATGGAGGCAGCGTAACTATGGCTGGTGCATTTGATTTCCTTTTCAAAAAGAAAACCAACGGCGAGAACGATCTAAAAGCCGTTCTCAGCCCTGAAGAGGCTAAGAAGGAAAACTTCCTTTCGCAGTTCCTGCCGGAAGACGCCGTTAAGCGTCAGTCGCTTGCCCAAAGCCTCTTGATGGGTGGCGCTGCAATGATGGCGGCTGGTGGTCCTTCTGAGAAACCTACGAACCTTCTGTCTATTGTTGGGCAGGGTCTCGGCAATGGCGTGGGCGCATACAACGCGAACATGGATGGCATTGCTGATCGCCAGACGAAAGGCATCACCAATCGAGCTAATCAGGTGAAGCTCCAGAGCGTGCAGGATGCACAGAATCGGGCTGCGACCTTCGTTGAAAAATATGGCTCGCCTTCCGAGAACGGCTATTCGATTGAGGCGCTTTTCGCCCTTCATCAAATGCAGCTTGCCAATGGTGATGATGCTGGCGCTCGGGAGACGCAAGGGCAAATCCAGAAATTGCAGCAGCATGCCGCAGACAATGGAATGGTCCTTGGGGAAGATGGTTCTTATCGGCTTGCGGATGGTTATGGAAAGAGCATCTTCGATACGAAAAAGGCGGAAAGCCTTGGTTCGGCTGTTGGGCAGAATGCGGAAATTACTGCCGATCAGAAGGATTATCAGTTTGGCGTCGAAAATCCTGATTTCCGAAAATACGAATTTTCGAAAAAGAACGACACGAACATCAACGTCAATACGGCTCCCAAAGACGGCAAAATCTTCGAAGAATTCATTGACGAACGTAAAGGCGCAACTTCTGCCGTCGCTGGTCTGAAATCAAACTTCGAGGCGCAGAATGCTATTCGGTCGGGTGCAATTACCGGTGCCATGGCTGATAAGCGCCTTTATCTCCAGAAAGTCGGCGCATTGCTCGGTGTGGCTGACACGAAGGAAATTCAGAATACTGAAACTTTCCAGAGTGCCGTAGCTCCAATGGTCGGCGCGATGATCAAGGATATCGTTGGTTCTGCCAACATCTCCGATAGCGACCGCGCATTCGCAGAGAAAGCGGCAGGCGGCAATATCAGCCTTGATGAAGGCTCCATTTTGCGCCTGCTCGAAATTCAGGAAAAAGTCGCGAAAGACAAGATCGCCACCTACAGTTCTCGGGTTGATGCCATCTATCCTGATACGCCCGAAAACGAGAAGCAACGCGCATTTCTCAAGGGCGGCATTGCTGTTCCTGAAAAGCGGTCTGCTGTTGAGGCAGTCGTGGTTGATAGTGAAGCAGGTTATGAAGCTGTTCCGGCTGGTAGTGCCTATCGTTTCAGTGATGATCCGCCCGAGATGGTTCGGAGAAAGCGCTGATGGTCAATTACATCCGTTATGCCAATCAGGGAGCAACGCGCAATCGTGAGCTTTCTGAAGAACTCCTGAAGCGGCTTGGCTATCTGGAAAACATGGGTATCACAGCCGAAGTCTTCTCAGGTGGACAGCCTGGAATCGAGGAAGGCGGAAGTCGCGTTGGTTCCACCCGGCATGATCATGGCGGCGCAGCAGATGTCTTTTTCTATAAAGACGGCAAGAAGCTGGATTGGGCGAACGATCAGGATCGCCCGATCTTTCAGCAGATTGTCAGTAAAGGCAAAGCAAACGGCATTACCGGCTTTGGTGCCGGTCCCGGCTATATGCAGGCAGGTTCCATGCATATCGGCATGGGTTCGCCGGGGGTTTGGGGTGCTGGTGGTAAAGGTGACAACGCGCCGGAATGGCTGAAAACTGCCTACAATGGCGCTCCCTATCAAGCCAAGCCTGATATCGTCTCGGAAGTTATTGCTGCTGCCGATCCTGCATCAGTGCCAAAGGAAATTCCCGGCGCGGAAACACTTGCTCTTGCTCAAAAGGCGGAAGAGCCGAAAAGCCGGAATGGTGTTCTGATCGACGCCTATAATAAGCTGACAGGATCGAACGTTCAGATCGGGGACAAAATTCTCGGCATGGAAACCGACAAAGTGACCAAGGGTTTCAGTCAGATCGGTGATTTCGCCAAGACCCTTGCAGAACAGGACCAAGCGCTAAATAGCCAAATACAGGCAACAGCAAGGGCGCAAGGCGGTCGCATCGGTGGCGGCAATCCCGTGGAAATCGCCGTTCTTTCTTCGTTGCCAGAACAACAGCGCAAACGCCGGGGCGGTCTCTCCGGGCTTGGAGGCTTCACGCTTTAAGATATGGACGATTGGAAGAAGAAAATTATTGAACGCGATGGCGGTGCTATTCCCGATTGGAAGCGCAAGATTATCGAGAAAGACAGCGGCACCAACGTTTTCGAAAATGCCGGTCCCGATCCTCGCGACATTTCGGCTGATTCAGGTGATGCACCTTGGAACGTCCGCATGGCAGTCGGCGCGCTCGATAAGCCCGAAGACCGACTTGCAGCACTCCAGAAGACATATCCCGACGCAAAACCTTATGGCGACGACAACTTCATTTTCACAGATGAGAACGGCAGGACACGACTTTACAATAAGGAAAGCTGGTTCCCCTCGCTTGGAGACTTCGCGTCTATCGCACCTGAAATCGGTGAAACGGTTGGCGGCGCTGTTGGTGGCGTTCTTGGCGGTCTTGGTGGAGGTGCGGTTGGTTCTGCCGTTCCTGTCATTGGAACAGGCGTTGGTGCCTTTGGTGGCGCGGTAACTGGTGCTGGTGGCGGTTCTGTTGCCGGTCGCGAAGGTGTCCAGAATGGCTTGAACTGGCTGTTCGGCAATGAAGACACTCGAACCGGCTCTGAACGGGCTGTTGATATGGGCAAAACGTTTGCGATGGGTGCGGCTGGCGAAGGTGCCGGTCGTGCGGTTGGCGCTGGCTGGAAAGCAGGTAAAAACGCCTACAAGAAGATGCTGGTCGGTGAAGCTGACGATGTTGCCAAAGCTCAGGCGAGATTGGCAGACCTGAACGCCATTGGCGCTGATAGTCCACTTCCCGGCATGGTCAACGGCAATCCACGCACATCAAAATTTGAACATGCTCTGTCCTCGCTTCGAAACGGTGACGAAATCCAGAAACGCATTGATGATGCTCATCAGGCGATGGACGGCGAATTCGACCGGATTGTTTCGGGAACAGGAACTGCCAGAACGCAGGCTGAACTTGGGGAACTTCTAAAGGAGCAGGCGAAGGCTGCAAAACAGGCTGGCTACCAACGTTCCAATCAACTCTATGACCGTGTTGGCGAGAAAGTGACCTCTCCAGCCGTGATCGACAATACGTCTTCCTTTTTGCAGAAGCTGAAGACGGATCGCGATGCCATGGGCAGTTTTGACAAACGCGCAATCGGTTCTCAGACGGACAGCGTGATTGATGATGCGACGGCTATTCTGGAAGATGCTCAGAACGGAATGACTTTCGATCAGCTTCAGAAAGCACGAACGATCATTGGTCAACGGGCGAAAGACACAGACGACAAGGTTCTCTCAAACCATCTCAACGGCTTGTATGGCGCGTTGACTGCCGACATGGAAAAGACGGCTCTGGCGTCTGGTGAAGATGCAGCGCAAGCATGGCGCAAAGCCAACAATCAGTACAGGCGGCACATGGACCCGGTGAAAGGGTTCGGGAAAGGCAGTGTTGCCGACAAGATTATTCAGGCTCCCGATACAGACAAGATTTGGCAATTCGCGACCGAGACCACCAATAAGGGTGGAAACCGCATCGCGCAAATTCGCAGGACTGTTGAGAAATCCGAAGGCGGCAAGGACGCATGGGCTGATGTTGTTTCCAGCAGCATCGAGCAGCTTGGCAAATCAACGGACGTTGAAGGCGTTGAGCAATTCAATTCCACCATGTTCCTGAACAAGTGGTCGAAGATGTCTCCAGAAGCCAAAGACGCCATTTTCAAGGGCACGAAGAACCAGCAATACCGACAGGATTTGGACAGGCTTGCACGTATCTCCAACAACATGAAGCAATATGCCCGGGGTGCGAACCATTCAAATAGTCAGACGCACAAACAGATGCTCGACAACATCAATCCGTTGGACAAGAACAATGTGCTGACTTCCGCGCTCGGCATGGCGGCGGGTGTTGAGCCGATGTCCGCACTTGCAATTGGAGCCGCAAAAGGGGCTGCAAAAGCTGGCACGAACAAGCTTTTCACCCAAAGTAGAATGGCACTTTTCAAGAACCCGGAAACAGTCGCATGGCTTGCCGATATTCCCAAGGCAGAGATGCAAAAGGGCGGAATGCAGGGGCACATGAAGAAGCTCGTGGAAATCCGCAAACGTACTTCTGATCAGGCGGTGGCAACTGCCATTGCCGATTACTTCCGCGATCTTGGCTACGAAAGCGACAAATAACCTAAATAAAATCAATAATAATAAGAGGGCGAAAAGCTCATGACAGATTTATCGCAAAATGATTGGAAAGAGCTTGATGCGGACAACACCCAACCGTCCCCGAATGGTGTTGCCGGTGGCTATTCACCATCTTCCGTTGCGCCAATTATCCGCTCAATTCGTGGTTCGCTGAAGCGCTTCTATAACCAAGCAAATCCTGTCTACACTTCGACGGGAACGGGTAACGCCTACGTTCTGACGTTTGAGGCTGCACCAGCCGGATATTCGAAAGGCATTGTCTATCGATTTTGGGCACACGCTACGAATAACGGCGCTTCGACCTTGAACATCAATTCTCTTGGTGCACGGGCTATCGTTTCCGGTTTCGACGGTTCACCATTAATCGCCGGAGCAATCGTTTCGGGGCGCATGGTCGAAGTTGTCTATAATGGCGCAGCGTTTGAATTGCTCAGTCTCGCATTTACGCCCGTTCAACAGGGCGGTGGCGCTAATCACGGAAGCGCAAAGATTTCTCTCGGCATGAGTTCCAGCAACCGGCTTCTTATGCAGGCAGACAGCACCGATTTTGGTGACACGTTCCCTATCAATATCAATGGAAACGCAACCACACTGGCGACTTATACGCCCGCTACCCTTCCTATTTCGACACCTGTTCAGACTGCACTGGACGGAATTCAAACGGCATTGAACGGTAAGGCGACTGCTGCTCAAGGCGCGAAAGCCGATACTGCTGCACAACAAACTGACCTGAATGCCCTTTCCACATCTCTTTCATCGAGCATTGCAGGTAAGGTCAGCAAAGCCGGTGACACGATGACTGGCAACCTTGTCATCGGGACAGGATCAACACCCATTATCCTTTCTGCGGACACGGGCAGCGCCCAGATGGGCAACGCACTTATGACCAACGTCACCGTCAAAAACGGTGAAATGAGCTTTCAAAGATACTCCCAAGCATCAGGCTACCAATGGTCGATGCGAGGCGGTCACAATACTGATGTTTGGTTGCGCTGGTACTACAACAACGGCAGTCAGATGATGGCGTTGAGCGACACCGGCAGGCTATGGACCGGTTATCACGGCTATATGGATGAAGCCTTTGCCGGTAGGGCTGCGCAGTGCGTACATAACAGCGGCGTATGGGAATTTGGTTCTATCGATCCGAATTACAACGACCGTTATGCAGACGCGCCTTATCCTTACGTCTTGGTCGGGCTTTCTGCAAATAGAGGTACAGCAGTCATTAAACTACGCGGCATTACTTTACGCAATCAACAATAATAGGATATAATTATAATGGAAATTGATTTTACCAATTACCCTCATGACCTGTCAAACAATGAAGTTATTTTGATAATCAGTAAGGTATTTCCGCAACTCGTCCACGGTGTGGATTATTGGGCAATGCATCAGGTTGAGCATAACTCGTCAAAGCGCATTTCCCCTGCAATCATTTATCAATGGAAGGCACAGGAGACCAAACCGACACCAGCGGAATTAGCGGCTTATGCGGTCGCATATGCGGATGAAATCGAGGCTATGCGCGTTATAGAGGAACGAACTTCTCAATACCCTCCAATGACGCCGGTTGGATTCAGAAATATGTTGACGGCGAATGCGGTCTACCCACGCGCCGTCTCTCAATTGATTGAAGAAGTTAAAGACGACGCGCTTAATGCACGCCTTGCGACCGTTTGGGAATATACAGACTGGTTCCGCCGCGATGATGAATTCGCAGTATGGTTGGCAACCGCTCTCGGTAAGACGCCCGCCGAATTTGACGCCCTTTGGGATGTGTAAGAAGACACATGCAGTCAGAGCATTCTAAAACGAATTAAAGTTGTGGTCGATTACGTGATTCAATTGCCTTCAACCCTAAAAAGAATACTAATGGCACTGTCTATTTCTTGGGGGAATTATGAAGAAGATTGTTGTTGCTGGCGTCGTGCTTTGCGCGATGCTCTCAAGCTGTGCCACTACAAACGAAATGCCACTTGCGCCGAATGCAGTGCGGCTGGACACCAATGCAAGTGGTTTGATTTTCACGAGTGCTGCCGGTGCCATTACTATGAAAAAGGCGGCTGAAGCCACAGTGAAACGTGGATACACCCACTTCAGGCTTGATCAGGTCGCCACTGCGCAGGGTTCTCGTTTTGTCGGAATGAACACGAACACGTATGGCAACGCTTCTGCGAACGTCTACGGCAACACTGCTTACGGCACGTACAGTGCAAACTCCTTCAGCACGCCAATGTATGCGCCTACAGCACAGATCGGTGTGACGGTCGTCATGTTCCATGCAAATGAAGCTGGAGCAAAGGGCGCATTCAATGCTGCTGAAGTGATCAAAAAGAACGGTAAGATTTAGCCATTTCGGAAAAGATCGAACTCAGCCTGCCGACGAATGGTCAAACCGCGCAAGGGTGTGAGAACACCTTTCACCCTTGCCTTATCCCATTGAAGCCACGACTTCCCGATTTCTATAATCGGCGCTTTACCGTTGATCTTTTTGAGAAGGGTTGAGCCTGAAAACGCGCCAAGCCCGACATTGAAGGCGAATGATACAAGCGCTCCGAACTGGTTGTCACTCAATGGGACTTTGACCAGCTTTGCCACGCCTTTCTCGAACTCAGCCAGATCAAGGGTAAGAAGCCTATCAGCTTCGGTTTGGGTGATTGTCTTGCCGCGCTTCACATCAGCCAAAGTGACTGTCTTGGTGTGTCCTACTCCAATCGTAGGGATACCAGCCGGACAAAGGTATGCTTTGAGTTTGCAGCCTTCAGCATTGCGGATAATCTGAAGAGCTTTTGGGGATGTTTTGTTGTTCATCCATTATGTAGACGAACACGACACCCCCGGCTTTTTACCGCTTAGTGAAGGGTAGGCTTTCTTAGCGCTGGCTTTGTCCGCTTCTTGTAGGGACGGCGATTGCGAGACTGTTCAGCATCGGTTGCCCAACGAACATTGCCGGGTTCATAGCCCTTATTGTTGTCGATACGATCAATGGAAAAATCGGCTGATGGGCGAAGACCCACTTCACGGGCGAAGGCTTCAAAGCTCTCGAAATGGCAAAGAATGCCTCTACCGCCATAATCGGGATAGCGCGGGTGGTTTTCATTGCGGCAACGAGCAAGGATATTGATGTAGCAACGATAAAGGGAATATTTCTCAAAATCTTCAGACTTGCTGAAACCGTGCTTCTTGCTGTTAAGTTCATCAAAGTAATTGTTTAAATCCATTAGTAAATCTCCTGTTTTTGAATTCAGGAGTATTTAGAAAATTACGGATTTCTGGATTTATAGAATGATAGATATTTGAGCATTAGATTGGCAGAAGCAGCCTTTGAATTGCCTTATAGACTTCGTCGCACGCTGCTGGGTGGTCAACTTCGGGACAGAAATGATAAAGCTCACCACGATCCTGCATCTGTAGGTCCCACATTCCACCCCTCACCTTTGCTTCCCACCAACTTTTGAATGCGTCACCTGAAATCTCGCCTTCCGGCGGTTGATCGATGACCACCCCTTCTCGCGGTATCCACGAAGACGAACCCATAGCAAAAGTTATGGGCGGGATAGATTTTTCGTGGTCAGTCTCCCCTCTAGGTGAATCGAGTGATCTATGAGCAGAGTATTTGTGTCGAAAGATTATAATCCGATGAAACGTCGGTGCATCGCGTTCAACCGCGAAACCGAAATTCAACATCAATCGCGATGTCAAAAATGCGTAGAGTTGCCCAATTCGGTTCAGATACGCTACCACATCATGGCGCATCTCGGCTGGAAGTGCGACTGGGGCGGTGACAGCGTATTCGTCTATACCATCTTGAATGCGGGAGTAATGGTATTCCAGCCCCTCCACCATGTCGGAAACTCCAGCAATCGTGAGGTATTGCGTTTCGAAAATCGGATGTGATCGCGCACGAGAAATTAGCGATTTCAAACGTAGCGAGACGGTACGTATCTCTTCCAACTCGTGCCCCGGAAAGGGATCGACAACCCGCCAGTTCTTAATGTTTTGTACCATAGCTAACTCCATCGGTTAGAATCTTTCGCGTCGAGATATAAAAGTCACCGAATGGTGACAAATCGTTTCGAAACCTCGTACTCAAACATCTCCACATTTTATCATGTGTACCAACTCACTACTTAGCACCGCCACCAGTTGCGAATCGACGCATATTGCTAATCCAAACGTACCGAGCTACCTTACCCTCGTAACTTCGAAGTGTGCTAATGAAACTGCTAATAATTCAGCGGTAAGAAAATTGCGGACAGGTTGATCGAATTTCTAAATTCGTTTATCAATCAAATAGTTACAGCGTGAATGCTGTTTTAGGCATGCATTCTTAAACGAAGTATAGATCACACGCCGGTCTACCCGCGCGAAGTGGTGCGCCGCGCCCTTGAACTGTCATCTACAGCCTTGATTTTAATACATAATCACCCGAGTGGAGACCCCACCCCCTCGCGGGCGGATATCGAGATGACCAAAACCATTATCGATACTGCAAAGCCGCTCGGCATTGCTGTCCACGACCACATCATCATCGGCAAGGATGGCCACGCCAGCTTCAAAGGGCTTCGGCTTATTTGAAAATCAACTGGTACTGACGCGAAGTTTTTAACGCGCCTGCAACCCATAAGGGCGGCATCAACAAAAAATTAACACCTATAAATTAGCATTTCCGAAAATAATAAAACAAGGCATCGAACCTTGGTGCCTTAAGAAACGGGGGTGCTTTATGCGTAATGCAGTGCGTTTCCTTCGCGATCGGTCCGGCTCGAACGCTGTCGAGTTCGCGATCGTCGCGCCGATCTTCTTTCTCGTCCTTCTGACCATGATCGCCTACGGCATCTACCTGATGGCGGCCTATTCGGTGCAGCAGATCGCCGCCGATGCGGCGAGAACGGCGGTTGCCGGCCTGAATACGACCGAGCGCCAGCAGCTTGCCCGGGATTTCGTCACCAAAAGCGATCTCAGTTACGCCTTCATGGACAAGAACCGTTTCACCGTCGATGTCGCCACCGATCCCGCCAATGCCAACCAGTTCACGGTCAAGGTCGAATACGACGCCAGCGATCTGCCGATCTGGAGCCTCTACAGCTACACCATGCCAGAGCCGGTCATCCGGCGTTTTTCCACCATCCGGATCGGAGGAGCATGACATGCGGACTATCCCTTCCCTGCTCCCCGCTTTCCTGAAGGATCGGGCCGGCAACATCGCCATCTCGGCCGGGCTGACCGCGCCGCTTTTCATCGGCGTCCTGGCGCTTGGCGTCGATTACGGTTATCTGACCCTGCAGAAACGCCAGTTGCAGCAGACCGCCGATCTCGCAGCCATATCGGCGGCGGCAAATGCCGCCGACCCGGAAAAGGCGGTCCAGCAATATTTCGCCCTCAACGGCATGGATCTCGGCGTCAAGACGCCGCAGGGCCTGCTCACTCCAAACGGTCTTCAACCCTTCGATCCCGCAAACGAATTTGCAAGCAGCAAGGGTTACGCCGAGGTCATCAAGGGCCATTATGAGCCGGATGCAACCATTCCTGTCGGCGCACGGTTCGTCGACAACGCCCTGCCCACCAATGCGGTGAAAGTGAACATCGTCGAAAAGGGCCAGATATTCTTCGCTGCCGCCTTCACCACCCCGCCCAAGATCTCTGCGGTCGGAACGGCCTCGTCCCAGAAGATCGCGGCATTTTCGGTTGGCTCACGACTGGCAAGTCTCGATGAAGGCATTTTGAACAGCCTGCTCGGCGGCCTGCTCGGCACCACGGTTTCGCTCAAACTCATGGATTACCAAGGGCTGGTTGCCGCCGATGTCAACGCGCTGCATGTCGTCGAGGCGCTTGCCATCGATCTCAAGCTCACCGCCGGCACCTACAAGGATGTGTTGAAGACGGAAATCACCTACGGTCAGTTCCTCAATGCGCTGACCAAAACCACCGGCCTGCAGCCGGCTGTCGCCAACATTCTGAAGACACTGGAAAAAACCGCCAACAAGAGCAACATCAAGCTCAAGCTTGAGGAAATCCTCAAGCTCGGACCATTCTCGGACAAGCTGATCGGTAGCGGTGAAAACCTCAAGGTCACCGCCGGCGTCTTCGATCTCCTCAATGCCGCAGCCGTTGCCGGAAATGGCGGCAATCAGCTGGCGCTCAATCTCAACGCCAATGTTCTCGGTCTCGCCTCCGTCAAGGCAACGCTTGCCATCGGTGAACCGCCGGTCGAAACCCCGTCGCTCGCCGTTGGTGGTCAGGGCACCATCGTCCGCACCGCACAGACCCGGCTGGCGGTCAATGTCGTGGTGGACGGGCTTCAGGCCATTGCCGGCCTCAAGGTCAATATCCCGCTTTATGTGGAAGTCGCCCATGCCGAAGCGCGGCTTGCCGATATTCGCTGCACGGGCGGCGGACAGGGAACGGTCGATGTAGAGGTTGTTCCCGGCGTTGCGGAAATCGCGCTCGGCAATGTCGATACCTCAGCTTTTGCCAATTTCGGCAAGGACCCGCGCGTCACCAAGGCAGCGATCGTCGATTCAGCCCTGCTCGCCATCAATGGCAGCGCCCTCATCAATGCCACCAACATGACGAAGACCAAGCTGACCTTCACGCAGTCGGATATCACCCAGGCCAAGATCAAGAGCGTTTCCACCAAGGACACCGTCACCACCCTTGTCAGTTCGCTGTTGAAGAACCTCAATCTGGATATAAGGCTGCTCTTTCTCAACCTCGATCTGGGAGGTCTGGCAGGCATCCAGTCAGCGCTTGCCAACACCCTTGCAGTGGTCACCGCTCCGGTCGATCAGCTGCTCTACAACGTGCTTCTGGTTCTCGGCGTCAAGATCGGCGAAGCCGATGTGCGCGTCACCGATGTGCGCTGCCAGCAGCCGGCGCTGGTGCAATAGCCCCGAAGATAGATACAAAAAAGCCGCCGGGAATGTCCCGGCGGCTTTTGTTTGATCAGTCTTTAAATCAAGCCGTAGCAATCGCCAGACGCTTCTCGTCCCGACCGCTCTTCATGCGCTCGGACAGCAGGAACGCCAGTTCCAGCGCCTGATCGGCGTTGAGGCGCGGATCGCAATGGGTGTGGTAACGATCCGACAGCGAATCCGCCGTCACGGCACGCGCACCACCCGTGCATTCCGTCACGTCCTTGCCGGTCATCTCGATATGGATGCCGCCCGGATGTGTACCTTCGGCGCGGTGGATCTGGAAGAAGCTTTCGACTTCCGACAGGATGCGCTCGAACGGACGCGTCTTGTAGTGGTTGAGCGTGATCGTGTTGCCATGCATCGGATCGCACGACCAGACGACCTTGCGGCCTTCCTTCTCGACTGCACGAATGAGCTTCGGCAGGCTGTCGGCAACCTTGTCATGGCCAAAACGGCAAATCAGCGTCAGGCGACCGGCCTCGTTTGCCGGGTTCAGCGCATCGATCAGCTCGATCAGATTGTCAGGCGTCAGCGACGGACCGCATTTCAGGCCGATCGGGTTCTTGATACCGCGGAAATATTCCACATGCGCATGGTCGAGCTGGCGCGTGCGGTCACCGATCCAGATCATGTGGCCGGATGTCGCATACCAGTCGCCGGAGGTGGAATCGATGCGGGTCAGCGCCTCTTCGTAACCGAGCAGCAGAGCCTCATGGCTGGTGAAGAAATCGGTTTCGCGCAGGCTTGGATTGTTCTCCGCGCTGATACCGATCGCCTTCATGAAGTCCATGGTTTCGGAAATCCGGTCGGCCAGCTTGCGGTAACGGTCCGCCTGCGGGCTGTCCTTGATGAAACCGAGCATCCACTGGTGAACGTTTTCAAGATTGGCATAGCCACCCATAGCGAAAGCGCGCAGCAGGTTCAGCGTCGCGGCCGACTGGCGGTAGGCGTCGAGCTGGCGCTCCGGGCTCGGTATGCGCGAACCTTCGTTGAATTCGATGCCATTGATGATGTCACCGCGGTAAGACGGCAGCGTTACGCCATCAAGCACTTCCACGTTGGAAGAGCGCGGCTTGGCGAACTGGCCGGCAATACGCCCAACCTTCACGACAGGCAGTTGCGCGCCATAGGTCAGGACAACGGCCATCTGCAGGAAAGCGCGGAAGAAGTCGCGGATATTGTCCGCGCCATGCTCGAGGAAGCTTTCGGCGCAATCGCCGCCCTGCAGCAGGAAGGCGTTACCTTCAGCCACATTGGCAAGCTGTTTCTTCAGACGACGGGCTTCACCGGCAAAAACCAGCGGCGGATAAGTCGCAAGCGTGGCTTCCGTTGCAGCAAGCGCTGCCGCATCAGGATATTCGGGAACCTGCTGGATCGGTTTCTGCCGCCAACTGCCGGGTGTCCAATTCTGTGCCATGTTCTTACCCTTTTTTCGCCCGCGCGACTGTCGCGCGACCGCCTCGAAAAATTGAGCGGCTTATAGCTCCAAGCATCGGCTTTGCATAGCCGATGTCAGGGCTAACAGGCTCATTCTGCCCCTTTTGGGCACTCCAGATGTACAAAAGTCAATTCAAACGATTTAACCAGCCCGCCGCCCTCCAGAAAACATCAGTTTTCGAACGGCGGCGGGCGAATTTGGACAGCGATCATATCACGCTTGTACCAGCGTTACACGCGCTCGCCGTTCACCACGCGGTAGCTCGGCGAATACATCGTCACCAGCTCCTCGGCGGCGGTCGGATGAACCGCCATGGTGCGGTCGAAATCATCCTTGGTGCAGCCGGCTTTCAGCGTGATGCCGAGAAGCTGCGCCATCTCGCCCGCCTCGTGACCGAGAATGTGCACGCCGACTACCTTGCGGTCGGCGGCATTGACGATCAGCTTCATGATCGTCTTTTCCTGACGGCCGGACAGCGTTGCCTTCATCGGCCGGAACTGGGCGCGATAGACTTCCAGCTCCGGATATTTCTTGCCCGCCTCCTCTTCCGAAAGACCGACGGTGCCGATTTCCGGCTGCGAGAACACCGCCGTCGCGATCAGCTCGTGATCCGGCTTGGTCGGGTTGTTCTTGTATTCGGTCTCGATGAAGCACATGGCCTCGTGGATCGCCACCGGCGTCAACTGTACCCGGTCGGTGACGTCGCCCAGCGCAAAGATGTTCGGCACATTCGTGCGCGAATAATCATCAACGATGATCGCGCCCCGCGCATCCAGCTTCACGCCGGCATTTTCCAGACCCAGACCCTTGGTGTTCGGATCGCGGCCAAGCGCCAGCATGACCAGGCCGACATGCAGCGAGCTGCCCTGCTTGGTACGGGCCACGAAACCATCGGCACCATCCTTGCTGACTTCCTCGATGATATCTTCGAGAATGATGCGGATGCCCTTGGCCTCCATCGCCTCATGCAGGCCCTTGCGCATGTCGTGATCGAACCGCGAAAGAATTTCCTTGCCGCGATAGATCAGCGTCGTTTCAACACCGAGTCCGTGGAAGATATTGGCGAATTCAACAGCGATGTAACCGCCGCCGGCAATCAGGATCGATTTCGGCAGTTCTTCCAGATTAAACGCTTCGTTGGACGAGATCGTCAGCTCATGGCCGGGCAACGCCTTGTGCTCGTTCGGCGTGCCGCCGACGGCAATCACGATACGCTCTGCCGTGAAGGTCTCACCGGTTTTTGTGAGCTTCACGGTATGGGCATCGACCAGTTCGGCACGACTGTCGAAAATATCGGCCTTGGCGTTCTCCAGCCCCTTGCGATACAGCCCCTCGAGACGGGTAATTTCCTTATCCTTCGCGGCGATCAGCTTCTTCCAGTCGAAGCTGCGCTCGCCCACACTCCAGCCGAAACCTTCGGCATCCTCGAAATGTTCGGGGAATTGCGAGGCATAGACGAACAGCTTCTTCGGCACGCAGCCGCGAATGACACAGGTGCCGCCATAACGATATTCTTCAGCAATCCCCACGCGCTTGCCGAGCGAGGCCGCCACGCGGCCGCTGCGCACGCCGCCCGAGCCGCCACCGATGACGAAAAGATCGTAGTCATAAGCTGTCATAGTCAAAACCCCTGATCAAAACCACGCCATCAGCCTCGAGGCGAACGGTGGCGTCTTCACGGCACATATAGGTGCTGCGACGCACAAATGAAAAGCCCGGTCTTGCGACCGGGCTTTGAATATTTCTGAACTGTCTGTTCATTTAATCAGGGCTTGGGAGCAGCCGGAGCGCCGCCCGTGGCGTTCTGATCGGCCGGAAGCGGCTTCAGATCGGCGCCGGCAACCTTCTGCAGTTCCGACATGCTGGACGCGTTGAGATCGCGGTTGATGCCGGCGGCCCAGATATCGGCGGCCTTCATCAATTCGCGCGTGGCGATCGGACCGTCCTTCAGAAGCTTCTTGCCCGCTTCGCTGCTGTAGAAGGCGGAAATGGCGTTCAGCTCTTCGACGCTGAAGGCGCGCGCATAGGTGAGTGCAGCCTCGCGTTCCAGATCGGCGCGGCGCGGCGCAAGCTCGAGCGCCTTGGCATCGACGGTCTCGGTGATGGCATCCTCGACATTCGGCGAGGCCTGAATAAGTTCGGCCTTCAGACGCTCGGCCAGTCCAGGCAGAATGTCATCAAAACGGTCGGTAACGCCAAGAGAGGCGATTGCCTGCCGTGCGGCAGCAACATGCGCTTCCGAAATTTCCTGAGCGCGTACGGCAGTACCGAACACAACGCCGGAAATGAGGATCGAAGCAGCGGCAGCTTTGCCCAGTCCCGCTAGTTTGATCATGAAAATCTCGCTCCTGTTATACTGCCTGCATCACGCGGGCGCCTTCAGGACCCGCGATAATGGCAAGCGATGCCAAATTTATGAAAAGTCCGTGCTCGACGACACCGGGAATCGTGTTCAGCTCGCGTGCTAGCGCTTCTGCATCAGGAATACGGCCAAAAGATGCGTCGAGGATAAGGTGTCCGCCATCCGTCATGAAGGCGCCGTCGCCGGACGAACGCATTGTCAGTGCACCCGAAAGACCGGACCGCGCTGCCAGTTTTTCAATGGCGATGCGTGTCGCCACCTGGCCGAACGGGTTGATTTCGATGGGAAGCGGAAAGGCGCCCAGCGTCTCGACGACCTTGCTCTGGTCGGCAATGACGATCACGCGGGCAGATGCCGCCGCAACGATCTTTTCGCGCAGAAGAGCACCACCGCCGCCCTTGACGAGACGCAGCCCGTGATCCACCTCGTCAGCGCCGTCGATGGTCAGGTCCAGTTCCGGCAATTCATCGAGGGATTTCAGCGGCACGCCAAGCTCGACGCAGAGACGCGCGGTGCGCTCGGATGTCGGCACGCCCTCGACCTTGAGACCGGCCGCGACCTTCTCGGCCAGAAGCCGGACGAATTCCTCGGCCGTCGAACCCGTGCCGATACCAAGCCTCATCCCGTCTTGCACATGGGACAATGCGGCCTCGGCGGCCTTGATCTTCATCTGGCGGGCATCCATGTGCCTGAAACTCCGGTAGCTTTGTCGTCGCCGTGCTGTTTACACGGGTCGAAAGCCAAACGAAAGCCTTTTTCAAGCCAACGAACAGAACGTTGTGACGCGGTTGCAAAGACAGGCCCGTTTGCCTAGGCTTGGCACGAATGAAAGCACCGACACCTCGACACCCGCATTCTCCAAGAGGCCCGTTCCCGTGACATCCCGCCCGCTCTCTCCGCTCGCCATCTTTGATCTCGACGGCACGCTCGTCGACACCGCCGCCGACCTTGTCTCGAGCCTCAACCACACCATCGCCGCAGCCGGCCTTGCCCCCGTCACCTATGACGATCTGACCCACCTCGTCGGCCAGGGCGCGCGGGTGATGATCAAGCGGGCTTTCGCATTGCGCGAGACGGAACTGCCGGAAGCCGAGATCGACCCGCTGTATGAGCGTTTCATCACCCATTACCGTGCCGAAATGCCCGGCGAAAGCCGCCCCTATCCCGGCATCATCAACACGCTGGATGCGCTCTCGGAAGCCGGCATCACGCTTGCCGTCTGCACCAACAAGACAGAAATCCTCGCTTTGCCGCTGCTCGAAAAACTGGGGCTGACGCGATATTTCGCGACCATCACCTGCGGCGACACCTTCGCCTTCCGCAAACCGGATGCCCGCCATATTCTCGGCACCATCGAAAAGGCCGGCGGCGATCCGCAGCGCGCGATCATGGTCGGCGACAGCATCAACGACATTCTCGCCGCCAAAAACGCTGCCGTACCGTCGATCGGCGTGACCTTCGGTTATTCGGATGTGCCGATGGCCGAGCTTGAACCTGACGTCGTGATCGATGATTTTGCAGCACTGACGCCCGATCTGGTGGGCCGGTTGCTGACCGGACGCGACGCGGCGGCGTAAACCGCCGTGGTCGATCACAATTTCCTATTCCCACGCACCGCTGTCAGCATCATCGCCATTGGCGATACCGGCGAAGCCCTGCTTCTGAGAGCAGTGCTGGAAAGCCTTGGCGCGTCGGTCCGGCTGCATCTTCCCGGCACGCCCGAAGATATTCTGGTGTGCCTGAAACAACCCGACAATCCGCCCCCCTATCTCATCATCAGCGGCCATGGCGATGAAAACGGGCTTGTGGTCGGCGAATTTGACCCTGATGTAACCCGGATGGAATTGCTGGACGGCAGCATGCCCGCCGAAGCGTTCCTCGGAACCGTCGATCTGCGCGACACCGTGGTTTTCAGCACGGCTTGCTGCACGGGCTCCGGGGCTTTCGCCAAAGCCTTCATCGAGGGCGGCGCAAAAGCCTATGTGGCGTCAGCCGGTTATCCTGACGGCGCGGCGACACCGCTCTTCGTTCATCTGTTGTTTTATGAACTGCTCGTCCGCAAATCGCCGCTGGAAGAAGCGCTGAGGCTTGCCAGCCAGCTTGATAGCGATGACGAACTGGCGTTCGAACTCTTCAAGCCACAACCCCCGGAATCATAACCGGCCGAAACAAAAAAAGCGCCGTTTCCGGCGCTTTTTCTCTCAATGCGATTTATCAGATCGATGCGGCCCGCGCCTTCGTCGTTACGGCAAAAGCCTTCTGCACATAGCTGTCACGATCATAGACGTCGTCGAAGAACTGCACCTTGCCGTCCTTGTCCGGCCAGGCGGTGAAATAGGCGACATAGACCGGGATTTTCACCGGCACCTGCACGGCGCGGTTCTTGCCGGAAGCGATCTGCTCACCCACCTTGTCGACGCTGGTGCCGAGAACCGCGGCAGCCATACGGCGTGGATCGACCAGACGGATACAGCCGTGGCTCAGCGCCCGCATGTCGCGGTTGAAGAAGCTCTTGGCCGGTGTGTCATGCATGTAGATGGCATGCGCGTTGGGGAACAGGATTTTCAGATCGCCCAGCGCATTGTCGCTGCTCGGCGGCTGGCGCACGGAAACGGCGTTGGTCGAGCCATACCAGTTGACGCTGGTGGAGGAGACCGCACGGCCGCCCACCTGCACTTCGTAACCCAACCGGTCGAGATAGGACGGGTCGCGGCGCAGCTTCGGCAGCATCTCGTTGACGATGATCGATTGCGGCACGCCCCAATAGGGGTTGAACTCGACGGTCTGGATTTCGTCCTGGAAGAAATAGGTCTGGTTGGCCTTGGAGCCGACGACCACCTTCATGCCGAACTGTTCCACGCCATCATTGTGATAATAGGCCATGAAAGCGGGCTGGTTGATGAGGACGTAACGCTGGCCGAGATCGGCCGGCAGCCAGCGGATCTGCTCCATGGCCACCTGCACCTTGGCGATCTTCGCCTCGTTGCTTTCGCCGACCATGGCGCGCACGGTCGCGCGACCGATGACGCCATCCGGCTTGAGGCCGTTTTCGCTCTGGAAAGCCTTCACCAGATCGACGAGGTCAGGCGTATAATCCTGCGTCTGCTGGTAGCCCGAAATGATCGCCGCATGTTCG
>CAACXH010000243.1_pt1 | contig 60663 bp, 52 predicted proteins | sample 2275881 | NCBI WGS metagenome assembly CAACXH01 (sample SAMEA5312483, study PRJEB27640) | indoor metagenome | biome: indoor environment; feature: controlled; material: polymer antistatic dissipative epoxy resin | place: Italy | collected 2014-05-27 | reverse complement strand
CCGAATTTAACGAAGGGGATGTTGCGGCGGGTCAGTTCCACCTCGAGCGGGCCGCTATGGCTGGAGGTGCGGAAAAGTACGGCCTGCTGTTTCAGCGTCATGCCGGTTTCGCGATTGGCGAGGATCTGGTCGATTATGAAGTTCGCCTGCTCGGTTTCATCCTTCACCGTTACGAGCCTTGGGCGTTCAAGCGATACCCGCTCGGTCCAGAGGTTCTTGGTGAAGCGCTCGCGCGCGAGATCGATGACCCCGTTGGCGGCTGCAAGGATCGGCTGCGTCGAGCGATAGTTGCGATCCAGCGTGATGATATCGGCCGCCGGGCTGAAGGAAGCCGGGAAATCGAGGATGTTGCGAACGGTCGCTGCGCGGAAAGAATAAATCGACTGCGCGTCGTCACCCACCACGGTCAACCCGCGACCACCGGGCTTCAGCGCCATCAGCACCGATGCCTGCAACCGGTTGGTATCTTGATATTCATCGACCATCACATGGTCGAAGCGGTTGCCTATATCGTCAGCCAGAACGGGGTCGCTGACCATCTGGGCCCAGTAGAGCAGAAGATCGTCGTAATCGAGCACGTTCTGGACCTGTTTGGCCTCGACATAGGCCGCGAACAGTTCCCTGAGTTCGCTTTCCCAGTTGGCAACCCAGGGATAATGCTGGCGCAAGATGTCCTTGAGCGGCGTCTGGGAATTTACGACGCGCGAATAGATCGCAAGACAGGTGCCCTTTGTCGGAAAGCGGCTTTCGGTTTTGGAAAACCCCAGCTCGTGCCGGGCAAGGTTCATCAGGTCGGCGCTGTCTTCGCGGTCGTGGATGGTGAAATCGATGTTGAGGCCGATCTGCTCGGCATAGATGCGCAACAGCCGTGCACCAATGCCGTGAAACGTGCCGGACCACGCCAATGCATCTGTCATGATTGCCGAATTTGCCCCGAGGACCTGTTTGCATATCCGTTCGACACGGCGCGCCATCTCGGAGGCTGCGCGCCTTGAGAACGTCATCAGCAGGATGCGGCGGGGATCGGCGCCATTCACGATCAGATGCGCAACACGGTGAGCCAAGGTATTGGTCTTTCCCGAGCCAGCGCCGGCGATGATCAGAAGCGGACCGGCGACATGTCCATCCACCAGTCCAACACCATGTTCCACGGCCTTGCGTTGCTGCTCGTTCAGTTTTTCCAGATAGGCAACCGCCATCCTGCACTAATCCTTGATATTTGCCCTAGGCGAAGTTGCCTGCCCGAAAACGGCGGGCGACTGAGCCCGCGCCGCCATTTCGCCTTCGTGCCGCAATGATTAGCAAAGACTCAAACAGCAAGCCAGAACAAATGCTGAACGTAAAAGCCTTGCTGCACAAGTCCGGTTGGCGCCATCACCTGACAGCTCGATTTCTGAAGTCTCTTCCTCGAATGTTGCCTCAGGAGCGGAAGCGGATATGCTGTCGTCGCATCGCCGGAAATCAGATGAGGCAGTTGTCTCATTGGTTTGAAATAAAGAGATATTTCATTTTTTCCGAGGCACTTTTCCTGCTTTTTCCGGGAGCGTTGAACCCGATCGGATTTAACGGTCATTACCCCCGAAGAGGCTTATTCACTGGGAGGAAAAAATCATGAGACGACTTAAATTCTGTCTGATCGCTCTGGCTGCAATCACTGCCTCGACATTTGCACAGGCCGAACAGAAAGCGATGAAATCCGATGTCACCATCGCTTCTGACCTCAACTACCTGCTTTATACGCCCAAGGATTACGCCGGCTCGAACAAGACCTATCCTCTTGTCGTCTGGCTGCATGGCGGCGATCAGGGCGGTAGCGACGTCGAAAAGCTACGGTCGAGCGGCTTGCCGAAAATGATAGAGGACGGACGTGACTTTCCCTTCCTGGTGTTTTCACCCCAAAATCCGAGCGAGGAACTACTTTACCCGATCGAGCGTGTCGCCAGTGTTCTTGAGGCGGTGGTGGCCAACCACCGGGTGGACCGGGAGCGCATCTATCTGATCGGCTATAGCCGGGGAGGGTTCGGCGCATGGTCCATGGCAGAGCAGTTTCCTCAAACTTTCGCCGCGGTGGTTCCGATTGCCGGCGGCGGCATTCGGCACTACCTCAATCGAACGAACGAGAAGGCGGCTTTCTGGGCCTTTCATGGCGCAGATGACGAGGTGATCCCGCTGTCCGATACAGTGGTGCTCGTGCAACGTCTTAAGGAGCTGAAGCGCAATGTTCGGCTCACCGTGCTTGAGGACACTGACCATCAGGCGGTCGAGGGAAAGGTGCTGAACGACGAGGCGATGTGGACTTGGTTGCTTGAGCAGAAGCTTGCGGGCGAAAAAGCACCCTTGAATCCGTAAATTCGGGCCGACCGCTGTTTTTTACAGCTGACATTGCCGTTTCTGCCGCGTTTTGCCATTGCAGCGCAGGCTTGCGATAATCTGCGACCCTTTCAGCGAATGCACTTTATCGCTTGACTCCCTACGCGGAGATGGTGCTAATGCGCATTAGCTGCTAATACGTATTAGCAGGGAACGGATGCCGGAGGAGGGCATGGCGTGTCCAGTCACAGACGTCTCACGCAGAACGATATCGCCAAGCTTGCCGGTGTCAGCCAGGCAACGGTGTCGCTTGTTCTGAACGGCGCGCCGGCAGCGGTCGCGCGCATCCCGGACGAAACCCGGGAAAGGGTGCAGGCCGTCATTCGCCAGACTGGTTATGTTGCCGATCCGATTGCGCGGCGCATGGCCAAGGGGCTGAACCGGATCCTCGGCGTTTTCACCTATGAGCCAGCATTCCCGAGCGCCCAGGCTGACTTCTTCACGCCCTTCCTGCTGGGTATCGAAGAAGAGGCACAGCAGCAGGCTTATGATCTTCTGCTGCTGACGAGCGCCGGCGTCGGCGATAACCGCAAGATTTTCTCGGAAGGCAACAGGCTTCGGATTGCGGACGGCTGTCTGGTTCTCGGCCGCGAGTTCGATCGCAAGGAACTCGCCCGGCTGGTTTCGGAAGACTATCCCTTCGTCGCGATCGGCCGGCGTGAAGATGCCGGCGGGCCGGTTCCCTATGTCGGCGGCGACTACGCTGCGGGAACGCGTCAGCTTGTCGAAGACGCCATCGCGCTGGGACACACCAGGCTTGCCTATATCGGCCCGCATGGTCCGGCAGAATCGATTGCCGATCGCTGGCAAGGTTTCAGCGCGGCGCTCGCAGATGCGGCCACGATTGCCCTGCATATCAAGGCGGTCAACCGCCCGGCCGAGAAAATACTTGATGCCATCATTGAGAGCGGGGCCACAGTCGCCTTCTTCATAGAATTGGCCGATGCCGTGCGCGTCGAGGCGCTGGCGCGGGCGAGGGGGCTTGTCGTGCCGGACGCATTTTCGATGATCGTGCTTGGCAGCCATATCAGGGCCGCACGCAGTCCCGTGCGTTTCACCTCCTATGAAATTCCGCGCGAGGAGATGGGGCGGCAGGCAACCGCCATGCTGGTCAACCGCATCGAGACCGGCAGCGCCGGTGGGCAGATCCTTCTCAAATGCGAACCCGTCAAGGGAGAGACGTTGGGGCCGGCCCCGACCGACTCGGCAAACAAGTCCTCAGTCAACAAAACGGATGTGACGTCGTGAAAGACATGAAAGCAGATATTCTCGTGGTCGGTGGCGGCCTTGGCGGCGTAGCGGCGGCACTGGCTGCCGCACGAGCGGGCAAACGCGTGATCATGACCGAAGAATACGACTGGATCGGCGGCCAATTGACCAGTCAGGCCGTTCCCTCGGACGAGCATACATGGGTTGAACAGTTCGGCATCACCCGGTCCTACCGGGCGCTGCGCAACGGTGTGCGGCAATATTATCGAGACCATTATCCGCTGACGGAAGGCACGCGCGCGTGGGGCGACCTTAATCCGGGCGGCGGATGGGTGAGCCGCATCTGCGCCGAGCCGCGTGTCAGCCTCGCGGTCATGGAAAGCATGCTGATGCCCTATATTGGCGCAGGTCGCCTGACGATACTCAAGCCCTGGCGTCCCGTCGGGGCCGATGTGGACGGGGACTTGGTTCGCTCCGTGACCGTTCGCCATCGCGACAGCGGCGCTGAAATCGTCATATCCGCCGATTACGTACTCGACGCCACCGAACTTGGCGATCTGCTGCCGATGACCGGCACGGAATATGCCAAGGGTTTTGAGGCGCAGTCGGACACGGAAGAACCGAGCGCGCCAGAGCACGCTCAACCGGACAATGTGCAGGCTGTCTCAATCTGCTTTGCCATTGACCATGTCGATGGCGACCAGACGATCGACAAGCCTGAGAACTACGACTATTGGCGCTCTTACCAGCCGCATTTCTGGGGTGGTCCGCTCCTCGGCTTCACCGCGCCCCATCCGCGCACGCTGGAGCATACCACCCGCTCCTTCACGCCAAATCCCGATGATAATCCGCTGCTGGTCGATGCCGACCAGCGAAAGGGCGGCGGTGATGAGAATCTCTGGATTTTCCGGCGCATCGCGGCACGGAAAAACTTTGCGCCCGGCTTCTATAAGTCGGATATCTGCCTCGTGAATTGGCCGATGATCGATTACATGGATGGCACGATCATCGATGTGACCGAGGAAGAAAAGGCGCGCCACCTCAAGGCGGCGGCAGATCTTTCTTATTCGGTCTTTTACTGGCTGCAGACGGAAGCGCCGCGCCTTGATGGCGGGCAGGGGTTCCGCGGGCTTCGGCTGCGTGGCGATATCACCGGCACCGACCATGGGCTTGCCATGGCGCCCTACATTCGCGAAAGCCGCCGTATCAAGCCGGTGACGCGCATCGTCGAGCAGGATCTTTCCTACACGGTTCGCGGCGAAAGAGGCGCGGTCCGCTATCGCGACAGCATCGGTATCGGCATGTACCGCATCGACCTGCATCCATCGACAGGCGGCGACAACTACATCGACGTGCCATCCTGCCCGTTTGAAATACCGCTCGGTGCGCTGATCCCGCAGCGGGTGAGAAACCTGATCCCGGCCGGCAAGAACATCGGCACGACGCATATTACCAATGGTTGCTACCGCCTTCATCCGGTCGAATGGAACATCGGCGAAGTGGCCGGGATGCTTGCGGCGCACTGCCTGGAAAATGGCCTCACGCCACATCAGGTGCAGCAAGACGATGACCGCCTGGAAGCCTTCCAGACGCAGCTGACCCGTCAGGGCATCGAAATACGCTGGCCTGATATCGCGGCCTATTAGGACGGCGGTTTGCCGTCTCATCGAACCCATCTTTGGAGGAGGACCGGGAATGAACAATCATTTTAAACTGAAATCCACGGCCTGTGCGCTTGCCCTGATTGGCTCGCTTGCGTTTGCGGGCGGAGCGGTTGCGCAGGATGCGGCTAATCTGCGCATGACGATCTGGAGCGCCAACGAGGCGCATCTCAAGCTCTTCAACGAGATCGCAGCCGGTTTCAAGAAGGATCATCCAAATGTCAGCGTGACTTATGAGTCCCTGCCTTTCGATACCTACACGACTGCACTCACCACACAGATCGCGGGCGGCAACGCACCTGACATGGCCTGGATTTTCGAGACGTCGGCTTATGATTTCGTCACGTCCGGGGCGCTCTACCCGCTGACGGACACACTGAAGGCTGCGCCGGGATATAATCTTGAGGAGGTGGGTGCCGGCGCCACGGAACGCTGGTCGCAGGACGGTACGCTTTACGCCTATCCGTTTTCGACCTCGCCCTTCGCCGTCTTCGTCAATAACGATCTCATCAAGGCTGCCGGTGCCAAGACCCCTGCCGACATGATCGCTGCCGGCGAATGGACGTGGGACAACGCCATCGCAACCGCGTCGGCTGTCGCCAAGACCGGAAAGGGCGGGCTCGTCGTCCGCGATTTCAATTACCAGAGCTGGCAATATCTCACTTCCGTCTGGAATGGCTGGGGGGCTTCACCCTGGAGCGCTGACGGCGCCACCTGCACCATGGCGGAAAAGCCGATGGCGGACGCCATTTCGTTCATCCACGACGCCATCTTCGACAAGAAGGCCATTCCGGGCCCCGGCGAGACGGTCGATTTCTTCGCTGGCAATGCGGCGATGACGATTACGCAGATCAGCCGTGCCTCGCTTCTGCCGAAGGACAAGGCATTTGGCTGGGACCTCGTGCCTCTTCCGAAGGGCCCTGCGGGCGATTATGCGCTGATCGGCCAGGCGGGTATCGGCGTCATGCAATCAGGCAAGAATGCCGAGACCGCGGCGCAATTCGTGGCTTACATGACCAATCCGGAAAATTCCGCCAAACTCAGCCAGTTCTTCCCTTCAGCGCGCAAGTCTTTGCTGAATGCGCAGGTGCTGAAAAAGACGAACCCGCTGCTCAGCGAGGAGCAGATCGAAAAGGTTGTCATCTCCGGCATCTCGACTGGCAAGGTCATGCCCGGCCATACCGGCTTTGCGCAGATCCAGCAGATCGTGCGTTCGAACCTTGACGCCGTCTGGCGGCCGCAGGCCGATGTGGCCGGCGCGCTTCAAAAAATCTGCGGCCAGATCGGGCCGCTCTTGAAGCGCTGAGGAGAAAACCATGGCTGTCGCGCAGGATATTGCCCGTACTCAGGATCGTCCGGCTCCGGCGTTCTGGACCATCGCGCGGCGCGACAGCCTTGCGGGCTGCCTGTTCATCGCCCCGCAGCTGATCGGCATCGTCATCTTCGTTCTGATCCCGCTCGGGCTGGTGTTCTGGTATTCTCTGCATGAATGGAATGTGCTCGCTAACACCTTCACCTATACGGGTGCGCAGAACTACCGGATGTTGGTCGAGGACGACAATCTTCGCGACGTCCTTGGCGCGACGGCGATTTTTTCGGCCGGGCTCGTCGTGTTCAACCTGTCACTGGCGTTGCTTCTGGCCGTATTGCTGAACCAGAAACTGGCTGGCATCGCGATATTCAGGACGCTGTTCTTCTCGCCGGTCGTCGTTTCGCTGGTTGCCTGGACGATCGTCTGGGGGTTCCTGTTGCAGAAAAATGGCGGCATCAACGGCATGTTGCTGATGGCCGGCATCGAAGGCCCCAACTGGCTGCGCGAGGAAACGACCGCGATGATATCAGTCATCGTCGTGCAGGTCTTCAAGAATGTCGGGCTTAACATGATCCTGTTTCTGGCGGCACTTCAGGGTGTGCCGAAAGAACTCTACGAGGCGGCCCGCATCGACGGCGCGCCCGCCTTCAAGCAGTTTCGTCGCATTACCCTGCCGCTGATCAGTCCGACGATCCTGTTAACCTCGATCATTACGATTGTTGGCTCGCTGCAGGTTTTTGCGCAGATCGCAGTTTTGACCCAGGGGGGGCCGGGTCTCTCGACCACGGTGCTGGTCTATTACCTCTATCAGCAGGCCTTCCAGTTTCATTTCTTTGGCTACGGCTCGACGCTGTCCATCCTGCTGTTTGTGATCGTCGCCGTACTGACCTTCGCCCAGTGGCAGATGCGCAAGAGGATCGTCTTTTATGAAAGCTGACCTTTCCCCACGCATGCAGGTCGCTCTTTACGGGTTGTTGTGCGTGCTCCTGATCCCGTTCGTCTTTCCGACCTGGTGGATGGTGACGTCATCGATCAAGCCGATCAGTGATATCTTCGCCTTCCCGCCGCAATTCTTCCCGCAAAACCAGGACTGGACGAGCTATTCCAAGGTCTTCGAGTTGCAGCCCTTCGTGCGGCAATACTGGAATTCCGCCTATATCGCAGCTGTCGTGACGGCAGGAACGATGATCATATCGTCCATGGCAGGCTATGCTTTTGCGCGGATCCGGTTTCCGGGCGCAAATCTCATTTTCATGGTCGTGCTGCTTGGCCTGCTCATTCCGTCGGAAGTCACGATCGTGCCGCTGTTTCAGATGTTTCTGAAGGCGGGCATGGTCAACACACACTGGCCGCTCATTCTTGTGCCGATCTTCGGTGCGCCCAATGTTTTTGCCACTTTCGTCATGCGGCAGTTCTTCGTGACGCTGCCCGCCGAGCTCGAAGAGGCGGCGCGCGTCGATGGTCTCGGGCGCTTCAAGATATTCCGCAAGATCGCGCTGCCGCTGGCAAAACCGGCCCTGGCCTCGGTCGCGATCTTCACCTTCCTGCACTCCTGGAACCTGTTCCTTGAGCCCATCGTCTTTCTCTCCAGCGCAGAGATGTTCACGCTGCCGCAGGCGCTGACCCAATACACCGACGCCTATGGCGGACCGATGTGGAATATCCAGCTTGCCGCAGCGACGCTGACGGCGCTGCCCGTGCTCATCGTCTTCGTGATTGCCCAGAAGCAGTTCGTCGAAGGCCTCGCCCATACCGGCCTCAAGGGCTGAAGAACCGGATTTAATCGATGGCTAACGTAACCCTGTCCGACATCCGCAAAAGCTATGGCGCGGTAAAAACCATTCACGGCGTCGATCTCGATATCAGAGATGGCGAATTTGTCGTCCTCGTCGGACCCTCCGGCTGCGGCAAGTCGACCCTGCTGCGGATGGTCGCCGGTCTCGAAACGATCACGGGTGGTGAACTGAAGATCGGCGAGCGCATCGTCAACGATCTCGATCCCAAGGACCGCGACATCGCCATGGTGTTCCAGTCATACGCTCTTTATCCGCATATGACGGTCGCAACCAACATGGGCTTTTCGCTGGAGCATCGCGGCTCAAGCAAACAGGAAATCGCCGAGAAGGTGAACTGGGCGGCGGAGATCCTTGGTCTTACCGCATTGCTCGACCGTTATCCTCGCCAGCTCTCCGGCGGTCAGCGCCAGCGCGTTGCAATGGGCCGCGCCATCGTTCGCAATCCGCAGGTGTTCCTGTTCGACGAACCCCTCTCAAACCTTGATGCCAAACTGCGCGTCGTGATGCGTGGCGAGATCAAGGCTTTGCATCAGAAACTCAGGACCACCACGATCTATGTGACGCATGACCAGGTGGAGGCGATGACGATGGCTGACAGGGTCGTCGTGCTGAACGGCGGCCGTGTCGAACAGGTCGGCACGCCGCTCGAACTTTATGACCGTCCGGCAAACCAGTTCGTTGCCGGCTTCATAGGCTCACCTTCCATGAATTTTCTGCCCGGCGTGATATCGCAAGCCGGTTTTGAAACCGGCGGTGTGGTCTTGCCATTGCCGGCCGCTGCCGCCGCTCTTGCGGGAAAAGGGGCGACTTATGGCATCCGGCCCGAGCACCTCGCCCTTGATCCCTCCGGCGTACCGGCCGAGATCCTGCTCGTCGAACCGCTGGGATCGGAAACGCAGGTCACCATGACACTGGGTGGTTCGCGGGTGCTCGGCGTTTTTCGCGAACGCATAGTCCAGGCGGTCGGCGAGGAGATAAGGATATCCCCGTCTTTGGACGGCATTCATCTGTTTTCGGACGAAAACGGCAATCGGCTGAACTGAGCCCCGGCGCGCGTCCAGACAGGTCCGGCCGCGGCGTTGCCATCTCCGCGACCGATCATCTCAAAGAAAGCTGCTTTCGAACAGCTCACCTGAATAGGCGGCATGGGTAACGCCTGCTTCAAGGTCAGCCTTGGTCAGCTCATCCACAAAAACGCCGTTCTGCATCACCAGCACGCGGTCGCACATATGGGCGATGACAGCCAGATCGTGACTGACGAGAACAAAGGTCAGATCGCGTTCTTCGCGCTGGTCGGCAAGAAGGTTGAGGATTTCGGCCTGAATGGAAACGTCGAGCGCGGATGTCGGCTCGTCGAGCAGCAGGATCGGTGGTTCGAGGATCAGCGCGCGTGCGATTGCCACGCGCTGGCGCTGACCGCCGGAAAGTTCATGCGGGAACCGCTCGGCAAAATGCACGGGCAGGCCAACCTGTTGCAGGGCGGCGGGAACCTTCGACCAGCCGTCGCCAAGTCCCATGGCGCGGAGGGGCTCGGCCAGTGCCCGGCCGATGCGGTGGCGAGGATGCAGCGAACCGTACGGATCCTGAAACACCATCTGGGCCAGTTTCAGTTCGTCGCGGCTACGGGTCTTGCCGACCGGTTTGCCATTAAAGCTGATCGAGCCGGTCCAGCCGGCCTCCAGACCCGCCAGTGAGCGCAGCAAGGTCGATTTTCCGCAGCCGCTTTCGCCGACAATTCCGAGGGTTTCACCTTTGTTGACCGTGAGGCTGACGCCGCGCACGACGTGGTTACGTTTTTCCTTGGCGCCGTAGACGACGTCGAGCTTGTCTACCGTGATCATCGCATCACCTCCGCATCGATTGCCTGACGATCCAACACCTTGAGGCGCCTGACCGGATTGCGGGGATCGGGCATGGCCGCGATCAGGCCGCGCGTATAGGGATGCTGCGCATCTTCAAGCTTCGTCAGCGTTTCCACCACGCGCCCGCCATACATGACCAGCACGCGTTCGCAGAAGGCCGCCACCATGCGGATGTCGTGGCTGATGAGGATCAGGCCCGAATTGTTCTCGCGCACCATCTCATCCAGAAGCAGAAGTACATCCTTGCGCACGCTGACATCGAGGGCCGAGGTCGGTTCGTCGGCGATGACAAGCTTCGGCTTGGCGAGCAGCATCATGGCGATCATCACCCGCTGCCCCATGCCACCCGATATCTGGTGTGGATAAAGCGCCATGACGCGGTCGGGATCGTTGATACGTACGCGCAGCAGCATGTCGCGCGCCGCAGCCCTTGCCCCCTGGCCGGTAAGCGCCAGATGCAGTTCGGCGGCTTCCGCCACCTGTTTGCCGATGGGTAGCACCGGGTTCAGCGAATAACGCGGGTCCTGCATGATCAGCGCCATCTCGCTGCCACGGATCGCGCCCATCTGCCGTTCGGTTTTTGTGAGCAGCGGTTCGCCGAGAAAATCCATTTTCTCCGCCGTCACCGTCGCGCTCTTTGGCAAAAGGCGCATGGCGGCCCGGCCGGTGGTGGATTTGCCGGAACCGGACTCACCGACGATACCGACCCTTTCGCGGCCGACGTCGAAATTGACGTTGGAAACGGCGGAAATGGCATTGCGCCCAAAACGGACATTGAGGTCGCGTACCGAGAGTATGGGAGTGCTGTCAGGAACGGGCATGACGCGGATCCAGAAGGTCGCGCAGCGTATCGCCGGCGATGTTGAAGGCAAGGCTCGTCAGCAGGATGGCGATGCCGGGCATGACGGCGACCCACCAGTAATCGAGCATGAATTTGCGGCCGCTGGAGATCATCGCACCCCATTCAGGCAACGGCGGTTGCGCCCCAAGGCCGAGAAAACCGAGCGAAGCAGCCGTCAGGATGATGCCCGCCATGTTCAGCGTGAGGCGAACGATGACCGAAGGGATGCACATCGGCGCGATATAGAGAAACAGGATGCGCAACGGCGAGGCACCGTAGAGGCGGGCGGCGGCCACATAATCGGTGTTTCGCACCACCAGTGCTTCCGCGCGGGCGAGACGCGCAATCGGTGGCCACGCCGTCAGCGAGATCGCGATGATAGCTGTTCCGAGACCGGCTCCCATCGCTGCCGCAAAGGCAAGTGCGAGCACGAGCGAGGGGAAGGAGAGGACGATATCGGTCGCGCGCATTAAGATGGCATCGGTGCGCCCGCCGAAGAAACCCGCCATGACGCCAATCGCAAGGCCGATCGGACCGACGATGACCGAGACCGACAGGACGGTCTGGATGGTGATGCGGGTGCCGTAGACGAGCCGGCTGAAAATATCGCGACCAAATTCGTCGGTTCCGGCCAGATGCGCCCAGCTTGGCGGCTGAAGCGCGTTTTCGAGCGCCTGGCGGGCAGGATCGTAAGGCGCAATGAGCGGAGCGAAAATGGCGACCAGAACCAGAACCGCCAGAATGGCGAAGCCGAACATCCCAAGTGGCTCGTCTGCGAGCTTCCTAAGTGTCCGCACGGTTGTGGTCGACAGGCGCGACAGGGCGCCGGGGCGATCGACGGTATTGTTTTGCGCGATATCGGTCATCGTGCGGCCTCCCGTGTACGGGGATCAAGCGTGGTGTAGGCCAGATCGGCGAGGAAGTTGAGCAACATGAATATGAAGCCGATGACGATCGTGGCGGCGAGGATTGCATTCATGTCGCCGATGAGCAGCGCATTGGTCATATATTGGCCGATTCCCGGCCAGGAAAAGACGATCTCGGTCACCACGGCGCCTTCCAGCAGATTGCCGTAGGAAATTGCCAGAACGGTGATGAGCTGCACGGCGATGTTGGGCAGTACATGGCGTGTTATGGTGCGTGCGGGACTGACACCTTTTGCCCGCGCCGCGATGACATAGTCCTGGCTCAGCTGTTCGAGGGTGAAGGCCCTCGTCATGCGGGTGATATAGGCCATGGCCATATAGGCAAGGATTACGGCCGGCAGGATGATGTGTCCGAGCGCGTTCCAGAAGATTTCCGTCTCGCCCGCAAGCAGGCTGTCGACCAGCATCAGGCCGGTTCTGGGTTCCACAAGACCCTCGTAGAACACGTCCACCCGGCCGGGCCCTCCGACAAGATTGAGACTGGCATAAAAAATGACGAGCCCGACAATGCCAAACCAGAAGACAGGTATCGAATGTCCAACCAGCGCAAAGACACGCGCGAACTTGTCGATGAACGTATCGCGAAACAGGGCTGCTGCAAGACCGAGGGGAACGCCGATGATCGTCGAGATGATGATCGCCAGCGTCGCGAGTTCGAAGGTTGCGGGGAAGGCCTGCGCGAGATCGCGCGTCACGGGATTGCCCGTCAGGATCGCGATACCGAAATCCCCATGCAGCAGACCACGCAAGTAAATGAAGAACTGCTGATAAAGTGGCAGATCAAGGCCAAGCCGCGCCCTCATGGCCTCATAGGCCTTTGGATCGGCAAGCTCGCCGACGATTGCTCCGACCGGATCGGTCGGCATCACACGGCCTATGATGAAGGTGATGCAGAGCAGGATGAAGAGGCTGACGATCAGTTGCAGAAAACGATGCCCAAGCCCGCGCAGTGAAATCTCCGTCATTGCTGGCCGCACTTCCTTGAGAGAAATCCGTCAGGGGCCGGCCCTTTGCCCGCTGCTCGCCGCAGACGCGCAATTCTCTTTTGTAAAAACTCTTGATGGTACTTCATCCCAACCCCTCCCTGAGTTAACATGAAAACATATGACGTGCCGCCACGTCATCATATGAGTAACGAAGGGATTCGTATTCTGCAAGAGGGAAGACTGGCATGATTGGCGACAAAGCGAGGCCGCGGGAGAGGCGGGCGCAACAGATCATCGATAATCTCAGCGCAGAAATTCGCAGTGGAAAACTGAAAAATGGCGACCAGCTTCCCACGGAGCCGCAATTGGAACGCGCTTATGGCGTGAGCCGGACGGTGGTCCGCGAAGCGATTGCCGATTTGCGTTCTGCCGGTTACGTCGTCCCTATCCAGGGCAAGGGGGTTTTTGTCAGTAGCGACAGTGAATGGGCCGGCGTGAAACTGACGCAGTCTGAAGTTGGCACCATTGCCGAGACGCTGGAAATGCTGGAGTTCCGCCTGGCAACGGAAGGGGAGGCGGCGGCGATCGCAGCCTATCGCCGGACGGCCCAGCAGGAAGCGGCAATCTCGGCGGCGCACCGGAAAATGGCCCGTGCCATCGACGCTGGCGAATCAACCGTCGATGCGGATTACGAATTCCATTCGGCCATCGCGACCGCAACCAATAACCGCTTCTATCTGGAGGCATTGCGCCAGTTCGGTTCACGCTCGATACCGCGTGGGCAGTTCCCAACGCTGCCTGAAACTGGCGACGCGAATTATCTTCGCAAAGTCCAGGCCGAGCACGAGGCAATCCTGCGCGCCATCGTCGAGCAGGATCCCGATGCGGCCCGAAAAGCCATGCGTGAACATATGCTGGCAAGCCAGCGGCGATACAGGCTGCTCTCGGAGGCGCAATAGCATCTCGACACTCATCTTATTTCATGCGATGTCATATGATGACTTGCATGGAGAGAGGAGAGAATCGATGTATGTCGGCACCCAGGTTGCTGCGCGCGATGACGAGGATTACAAGGTCTGGGCGCAGCTCGGCGTCAAAAACATCAGCGCGGATCCGCCCGGAGCACCCGCGAGCTGGACTTTCGAGGATTTCGAGCGCCACCGTGACAAGGTCGAAAGCTTTGGCCTTGTCCTCGATATGGTGCAACTGCCGTTGCCGTCCCGGCCCATCGAGCAGGCGTCATATCCCGATATCCTGCTTGCCGGCCCGGACCGCGACCGGCAGATCGATGCCGTCTGCGCGATGATCGAAAATATCGCGAGGGCTGGAATTCCTGCCGCGAAATACAATCTCAACCTCATTGGCATTCCGCGCACGGAGATGGAGCGCGGCCGTGGCGGTTCGCTCAACGAGGCATGGCGCTGGGACAAGGCGGACCATGATGCCGCACCGGGCCTCGCCGGCGTTCTGTCCGAAGACGAGAACTGGGAACGCATCGACTACTTCCTCGAACGCGTCGTGCCGGTTGCTGAAAGCAACAGGGTGCGTCTCGCCTGCCACCCCCATGATCCCTATACACCGCCAGGCTACAGGGGCGTCACCCGTGTGCTCGGCACAGTCGATGGGCTGAAGAAGTTCGTGCAGATGCGCGAGAGCCCCTATCACGGCCTGAATTTCTGCCAGGGGTCAATCGGCGAGATGCTTGATGATCCGCGCGAGGAGATCGACGACATCATCCGCTGGTTCGGCAGCCGCGACAAGATTTTCAACGTCCACTTCCGCAACATCAGCGGCGGGAAATTGTCCTTCATGGAGACTTTCCCCGATGAGGGGGACATGGACATGGTGCGCTCGCTGAAACTCTATGACGAACTCGGTTATCGCTACATGATCATGCCGGACCATGTGCCGACGATTGCCGGACGCGATCCCGTCGGCGTCGCTTTCGCCTTCTGCTACGGCTACATCGCAGCCTTGATCGAAGCACTTGATAACAAACATCTTTGACCGTTTTGGCCCGCGACGCCCCGCTGCGTCGCGGCTTTTCCCGAACATCAATTACCGATCTGTAGGAGGAGCAGGTATGAAAAAAGCAATGATCCGTCTCGCATTCACCACCGTTCTTGGCGCTATGCTCGTGCAGGGATCGCCCGTCGCGGCCAAAACCCCCAACGACCAGCTGGTTATCGGCACGTCGCTGGCCCAGGTGCTGTCACTCGACCCCCATCAGGCCACCGAGGCAAAAGCCAACGAAATCATGGCCAATCTTTATGATCGCCTGATCTCGGTGGACGGTTCCGGCAAGGTTTCGCCGCAGCTCGCCGAGCGCTGGGAAACGGATGAGAAAGGCATCACCTTTCATCTTCGCGAGGCGAATTTCGCCTCCGGTAACCCGGTGACCTCGGCCGATGTGGTTTATTCGCTCAGCCGCCTTCTGAAGATGAACCAGGCGGCCGCAGCGAACCTCAAGCGCGTGGGCTACAATGCCGACAACATCGATAAGCTGGTAAGTGCTCCGGATGAAAAAACGGTTCGCGTCGATCTTTCGGGTGAAACGACTTCGGAATTGCTGCTCTATCGCCTCGCCATGGTCATTGCCAGCGTGGTCGACAGCAAGGAACTGAAGTCCCACGAGGTCAATGATGACTGGGGGAACGCATGGCTGAGAACGAATTCGGCCGGCTCCGGCCCGTTCACCCTCAACCGCTGGTCGCCGAATGAGATCATCATTCTGGAGGCGAATAAGGACTATGTGGCCGGCAGCCCCAAAATGCGCCGCGTCATCGTGCGGCATGTGCCGGAAAGCCAGGTTGAACGCCTGATGCTGGAGCGCGGCGATATCGACATCGCCAGCGCGCTGACGGCTGCGGATCTTGCGACCTTCAACAACAAGGACGGTTTCCAGATCCAGCGTGTGCCGACGGGCGGTTTTTACGTCCTGTCCATGAATGCCGGCAAGGAGCCCCTGTCCAACCCCAAGGTCCGCGAAGCGATCGCCTACGGCATCGACTACAAGGGTATGGAAAAAACCATCATGGGTCCCTACGGCCGGGCGCGCACGGTGCCCGTGCCGGAAAACTTCGAATATGCCATTCCGAGCCCGGATTGGAAGCTCGACGTGGAGAAGGGAAAAGCGCTCCTCAAGGAGGCCGGCTACGAGAACGGTTTCACGCTCAATCTGAAGACGATCGCGCAGACGCCGCGCATCGACCTCGCCACTGCCATTCAGGCCACGCTCAGCCAGATTGGTATCAAGGTCAATATCCAGCAGGGTAACGGCTCGGACGTGATTGCCGCGCACCGCGCGCGGGATTTTGATCTGCTCATTCCGCAGACCGGAGCCTACATGCCGAATGTTCTGGGCTCGATGGAACAGTTCTCCAGCAACCCGGACAACTCGCTTGCCGCCAACAACGCCGGCAATTTCGTCTGGCGCTCGGCCTGGGATATTCCGGAACTGACCGCGCTCACGGCAAAGGCGTCGCTCGAGCCTGATGCCAAGAAGCGCGGGGAAATCTACACCCAGATGCAGGAAATGTTCGTCGCGCAGAAGCCGGCGGTGCTGCCGATGTTCGAGAGATTCGAGCCGATCGTGCTGAACGCGCGGGTCAAGGATTATGTGGGCCACCCCAGCCAGACGACCCGGCTTGAAAAGGTCACGAAGGACTGACGGCAAAGAATAGTTTGCGAACCAGGAGACGGGCGGTTTTACCGCCCGTTTTTATGCGTGACTGGGCCCATGCGCCGGAGTCTTCTCCCGCACGTTGACCAGGCATAGGGCGCCGGGACGGGAGATGGTCGTGCGCCATCCCGTAATTTCAGGGGGTTTTCTCAAGGACTTCATCGGTTTAGACCGTGCGGCAACTTTTCCTTCCGTCGGGCGAGAGTCGCGAACTCCGCTCACCTACCTCCCGAAGAATGCGTTGACGACTATGAACCTTGCACAGATAAAACTTCCGTCTCGGCCACTCTGCCTCAAACGCGGCGTCATTTCGGTGCCGGCAGCCTATTATTTCTCCGTTCCCGTGCTTCTCGTAATCACGATTGTCATGCTGGTAGCCGAAGGCCCGGGCGTTGTGCGTGACTACAAGATCAGCCAGGATCCGCTGGAGATTGAAAACGGCGATATCAGCGGCAGCTGCAAGACACGCAAGGCGATCTTCACGACCTGCAAGGCCGATCTTTCCTACGACCATGCGGGCGTGAGCTACAAGAAGGATGTCGAGGTCATGTTCGTCGATCTCCATTCCGGCGATTACGAAACCGGGCTGGTCATCTCCGCGAAGAACCCGGAACTCGCAACGATTTCGCTGGGTCTGGACATGCTCTGGAACCGTATCATCACACTCGGCGTGTTTGTCTTTCTGCTTGGTTTCGGCAGTCTCGCCATGCTGTTCACACTTGTCCGCATGCTGCGGGTCCGCCTGCAGCTACGCAACCCGGCCCCTTTGACCGTTATTCCGGTGGCGCTAACGGCCGTTGCAGAAAAACGCAGCCGTCTTTTCGTGACCTATGCCGATACGGTCAGAGACGATAAAACCAAGCGGCAATCCTTCACGCATCTGGAACGGGGTCGCATTCCCGTTGTCATCGGCAATACCGGCAAACAGGATGTGGCGCTTGCAGTCCTGCATGGTAACGGCGCCTTGCCTGTCCTGCTTGACGATCAGCTGGAGCGGATCGACCTGACGGAACAGGAGCGGGCGGAAGCTCTCGCATCGCTTGCCCCGATGGTCGCGCACGAGACACAGGAGGCTGCCGCCGCCCAGGCCGCGTCGATGAATAAGGGACCAGGCCTCCTGCGCAGGCTCGGGACTTTCGTCGCCATTCTCGCCGTCATCATCGTGGCGGTCATGGGCTACTGGCTATGGTATGTCACAAGCGCTCCGTCGCAATTCAACTCCCCCGGCATGGACATCAACAACATGCTGCCGGCGGCACTCAACGAGTGGGGCTGCGCCCGCCTGCAAGAACGCTTCTCTGACGGCCGGGCTCCGTTTGGCTGCGCCGCCGCGGATTATCAAAGCTGGAAATAAAGGGTTTTCCTTTTTACCGTCGGGTCGGTTTGCCAAAAGCGTTACAGCCTGGCACACCGGCCCGGACTCTACTCAGGATTCTGGTCGAGAAGAGGCCATTATCAGTAGTTGCATTAGAGATTTATAAATAAACCACTTTCATAGTGCCATCGTGAGCGGTTCTTCAGAGGCTGGGAGAGTGCATCATGTTCACGGTGCTGGAATGCGTTGCCGTCCAACACGATCGGGAGATCGTGCTTCTTGCGGCATTGATCTGTCTGCTGGGAATGCTCGCCTTTTTTCACCTCTTGTTGCGCGCTGAGGAAAGCCCCTCCAGCCGAAAGCCCTATTGGGTCCTGGTTGCCGCCTTCGCGGCGGGGCTCAGCATCTGGGCCACCCATTTTGTCGCCATGCTTGCCTATAAGGGCACTGTTCCCATCGGCTTCGATTTTTACTTCACCGCGCTTTCGGCGGTTCTTGCCGTACTCGGCTTCTGGCTGGCGCTCACCGCCCGCACGCAGGCAATTTTCGGCCCGGTCATCGCCGCCACCCTGGTGACGCTCTCCGTTGCCGTCATGCATTTCGTCGGAATGGCGGGAATAGATGTCGCCGCCACGGTCAGCTACGATTGGGGGGCTGTTCTTGGCGGTTTTGCCGTCGCCTGGGCGTTTTTTCTTCTGTCCTCCTGGATGTTTCACCGCCTCGGCTCCTGGAAGCGTATCGTTTTTCCCGCCGCCGCGTCGATCCTTGCAATCTGCGCGCTGCATTTCACTGCCGTGTCGGCCACCGTTCTCTCGCCCGATCCGTCCATTTCCGGACCAGACCCCGACAATCTCGGCCGGCTGATCATGATCGGCGCGGTTTCCGGCGTGACATTCCTGATCCTTTCCGCAACCGCGACCGCGGCGCTCGTGGACCGGTATCTCGTCGACCTCAAGGGTCTCGTCGACGCGACACTGGACGGTCTTGCGGTCGTGCGCGATGGCCGCATCGTCGAGCTGAATACGCGTTTTGCAGGCCTGCTGGGGCGCGATGAAACGTCGCTGGTTGGAAAGAATCCCGATGAACTTTTCCGGGCCACGGATGGGCAACCCGTCTATGTACCCCGTAATGCGCCCGTAGAGGCCATACGTGAGCGCGCCGACCGCGCGCAGGTGTTCGAACTCGCCGTGCGCACCATCGAATATCGAGGTCGTCCCTGCGAGGTCATGGCCATTCGCGACCTGACGGAGAAGCGTGAGGCGCAGCGGGAGATCGAATATCTTGCCCGCCACGATGTGCTGACTGGCCTTTCCAATCGCACCATGTTCCAGACGCGGCTGCGCCAGCAGATCGAACATTGCGGCGAGGGCGACGAATTTGCGCTGCTCGCGCTCGATCTCGACCGCTTCAAGGCGGTCAACGATATATTCGGCCACGCCGAAGGCGACAGGGTACTCAAGAAAGTCGCGGCGATTCTCGATGAATGCGCGAGATCTGGAGATGTGGTCGCCCGGCTCGGTGGTGATGAGTTCGTCATTCTGACCGCGCGGCATACCAAGGCGGAAGAAGCGCGCCTGCTTGCCGAGACGATCCTCGCCATGTTCGCCCTGAAAATGAATGCCGCCAATGATCCGACCGCCGTCGGTGTCAGCATCGGTATTGCCGTCTTTCCACGCGACGGAAAAGATGACGAAAGCATCCTGCATGCCGCCGATCTCGCGCTTTATCGGGCCAAGATGGGCGGCCGTGGCATATTGGCCTTTTATGACCCACTGATGGATCAGGAGGCGCGCGAGCGTCGCCAGCTCGAGACTGATCTGAGGCTGGCAATCAATCGTGATGAACTCGTGCTGAATTACCAGCCGGTCCTTTCCGTCGAATGCGGTGAGGTCGTCGGTTATGAGGCGCTGGTACGCTGGCAGGATCCCACAAGAGGCGTGGTGCCGCCGGACGTGTTCATCCCGATCGCCGAGGAAAGTGGTATCATCATCTCGCTCGGCGAATGGGTGCTGCGCGAGGCCTGCCGTCAGGCGAACACCTGGGCGCCGCATCTGAAAATCGCGGTCAATGTGTCGCCGCTGCAATTTTCACTGGCCAATCTGGGCCATGTCGTCTGCACCATCCTGATGCAGACCGGCCTTTCGCCCAACCGGCTGGAACTGGAGATCACCGAAGCTGCCCTGCTGAAAGACCGAAAAGCGACGCTGACAATTCTGACCCAGCTCAAAGCGCTTGGCGTTGCCATTGTCATGGATGATTTCGGTACGGGTTACTCTTCGCTCAGCAACCTGCAGAGCTTCCCTTTCGACAAGATCAAGATCGACCGCAGCTTCATCGCCGCCATGAGCGATGACGACAATGCCCGCGCCATCGTGCGCGCGGTAATCGGCCTTGGCCGCAGCCTCGATCTGCCGGTAACGGCGGAAGGAATCGAAACCGATGCGCAATATCGCATGGTTGTCGATGAAGGATGCGCGCAGGCTCAGGGCTATCTCTTTGGCAAGCCGGATGTGGCGCCGATACAGGCCGCGGGCACAACCACCCTGAAGAAATATACCGTTTGAGGAAGGCGAGGCAGCGCGTGGGGCGCTGCCGGCCATCTCCATGTCGGCCATCCACGCTCGGCCATTCATCCTCCCAGCCTGATTTCATGGAACGAGAGCCTGCGCAGATCGTTAGGATTGCGTGTGGCGCGCCGTGTTGTCCGTGCCACTTCCGGCGCCGAACAACCGCTCGGACAAAGCTGTCGGATCAGCTTTTCCCGGGCCGCGCGCGACGAATGGACACCTTTTTATTGGGAGAGCCCGCAATGACAGACCGCCTCGAGCCCCAGGATCCGCGCAGCCAGTATCCGCGCCCGCCTTTTTCGACGCCGGAGCAGGAGATGCCGGGTCTCGTGACCAACATGACGCCCCTGCCGGATCATGGGGAGAAGACCTACAGGGGCTCGGGCAAGCTTGCCGGTCGCAAGGCGCTGATAACGGGCGGCGATTCCGGCATCGGCCGTGCGGTGGCGATCGCTTTCGCGCGAGAAGGAGCGGATGTCGCGATCTCCTACCTTCCTGAAGAGGAATCCGACGCCGAGGAGGTGGTCGCGCTCATCGAGGCGGAAGGCCGTCTGGCGGTGGCGTTACCCGGCGACATCACCGATGAAGGCTGGTGTCGCGAGCTGGTCGAAAAAGCGGCTGGCGATCTCAACGGCCTGGATATTCTGGTCATCAATGCCGCAAGACAGCAATATCGCGAGGGCATCGAGGAACTGTCGACCGAAGATTTCGACCGCACGATGAAGACCAATCTCTATGCTCTTCACTGGATTGCGCAGGCCGCCGTTCCCCATCTCAAGCCAGGCGCTTCCGTTATCACCACGGCCTCGATACAGGCCTACGAGCCTTCTGCAATCCTCTTGGATTATGCGACCACAAAAGCGGGCATCGTGGCCTACACCAAAGCGCTCGCGAAGCAGCTGATAGACAAGGGGGTGCGCGCCAACGCTGTCGCACCGGGCCCGTTCTGGACGGCGTTGCAACCGAGCGGCGGCCAGCCCACAGAAAAGGTGCGCAATTTTGGCAAGGATAGCGATTTTGGCCGCCCCGGCCAGCCGGTGGAGCTTGCACCGGTCTATGTCCTGCTCGCATCGCAGGACGGCAGTTTTATCAATGGCGAGGTTTACGGCGTGACCGGCGGCAAGGGTATTGCCTGAGGCAATGATTCATGCGCCAGCTGGCTGTTCGAGGAGCAGACATGAAAAGGCACGAACGACGTTCACAAACGGATGCAAAACCCTTCGATGTGCGCGACCGGCTGATACTGGCCCTTTACGCGCAGCTGAAGGCGGAAAGGCAGACGAGAGAGGCCATGGAATGGGTCATTCGCAATGGCGGCCTTTCCCCTGAAGTGCTGGAAGCCATGGCCTCCGACCCTGTGCCGGTTCTTGCGGAAGCGGACGTTCCTGCCATCGAGCGTATTCTTGCCGCAGACCGGAATGGGGGCCGCTCGTCGCGTAACGACAATCACGGGCGGGCGTCATGAACAGGAGGGCAAGCTGGAAAGGCCATCTGGTCTTTGGTGATTTGAATTGTGAAATCGGTCTTTATTCCGCACTGACCTCGTCGGAGAAAATCTCTTTCAACATCGTCAACCGTAAGACGGGTCACCGCGTAGAGCGGCAATATGTGGATAGTGATACCGGCGAGGCGGTCGAACGGGACGAGCAGGTCAAGGGCTACGAACGCGATAATGGCGATTACATCGTCATCGAGGGTGACGAAATCTCAAAGCTGATGCCGGAAAATGATAAGGTCATCCGTATCCGGCATTTCCTCCAGTGCGACGACATAGACAAGCTTTATTTCGACAGGTCCTATTATCTAGCGCCCACACAGCAAGGTGGCGAGGAGGCGCTGACGCTTCTCGCCAGAGCGATGGAAGACGAAAATGTTGCTGCTCTCGGAGAGGCCGTGCTGTTCCGTCGCAACCGCGTGGTGCTCATTCGCCCGAGCGGCAGGGCGCTCGTCGCAACCACGCTGAACTTCGGTTACGAGGTGCGGGCAGAGAACACGGTCTTCAAATCCATCCCGGACATCGAGTTCGATGATGAAATGCTGGAACTTGCCGGTCATATCATCGAAACGCGGGCCGGCACCTTCGATCCCTCCGATTATAGCGACCGTTACAACGATGCCCTTGCGGAGCTGGTGAAAGCCAAGATTGAAGGCCGGGAAATCCGCAAGCGGGCACCGCAGAAACAGGACAATGTGATTGATCTCAAGGAGGCGCTTCGTCGCAGCGCAAGGGAAGACACCGGAAAAAAAGCGAAGCCGTCAGGCCGCAAGACGTCGCGGAAAGCGAGCTGATCCATGGGATTGCAGACCTATAACGCCAAACGCAGCTTCGACAAGACCCCTGAGCCCAAAGGGACGAAGGCCGACGCCGAAGGGTCGAGCTTCGTCATCCAGAAACATGATGCCCGCAGGCTGCATTACGATTTTCGTCTGGAAATGGATGGGGTGCTGAAGAGCTGGGCGGTCACGCGAGGCCCAAGCCTTGATCCGGAAGAAAAACGCCTTGCCGTGCACGTGGAAGACCATCCGCTCAGTTATGGCGATTTCGAGGGTGTAATCCCAAAAGGACAATATGGTGGCGGAACCGTCATCGTTTGGGATCGCGGCGTCTGGCGGCCGATCGGCGACGCCAGAAAGGGCTATCGAAAAGGCCATCTCGAATTCGAGCTGGAAGGCGAGAAGCTGAGAGGCCGCTGGCATCTCGTGCGTATGCACGGAAAGCCTGGCGAAAAGCGGGAAAACTGGCTGCTGATCAAGGGCGATGATGACGAGGCGCGGCACGACGGCGGTGCCGATATTCTGGAAGAGCGGCCGGAATCGGTGAAAACCGGTCGCAGCGTCGAAGATGTCGCTTCAAAACCCAAGGACACGTGGAATTCCAAACCCGTTTCGAAAAAGGCCACGCCATCCTCTTCAGGCCGGAAGCAGGCGCATGACTTACCCAGGGGCGCGCGTAAACAGGCGCTTCCGTCCTTCGTGCCGCCGGCGCTTGCCACGCTGAAGCCGAAACCGCCTGGCGGCGATCGCTGGCTGCACGAAATCAAGTTCGACGGATACCGACTGCAGGTCCGGCTCGACCACGGCAAACTCCAGCTTCTGACCCGTAGTGGCCTGGACTGGACAGAGAAATTTGGGGATGCGGTGGCCCGCGCGTTGAAGGCCTTGCCCGCCGAAACAGCCCTGATCGACGGTGAAATCGTCGTGGAACGGGACAGCAACGCATCCGACTTTTCAGCCCTGCAACAGGATTTAAGCGAAGGGCGCAGCGACCGCTTCGTCTTCTACGCCTTCGATCTCCTGTATCTCGATGGGTCCGACCTGCGCGGCGCAGCGCTCACCGAACGCACGGCTCTCCTCGAAAAACTCCTTCCGGCGGGCAATCCGCAGCTGCGTTACAGCGAACATTTCGAGGAGAGCGGCGCGCTGGTCTTGGACCACGCCTGTCGTCTCAGCCTCGAAGGGGTGATCTCCAAGGTCAAGGAAAGCAAATATGTCTCCGGCCGCAAGGGTGAATGGGTGAAATCGAAATGTTCGATGCGGCAGGAATTCGTCATCGGTGGTTATACGGTTTCTTCCACTTCGGATCATGCCATCGGTTCACTGGCCCTCGGCGTGTATGAAAAGGGCAAGCTGCGCCATGTGGGCCGCGTCGGTACGGGTTACACCGGCGAGGTGGCTGAGATGCTGCTCGGACGCCTGAAGCCGCTCGTGCAAAAGGAAAGCCCCTTCGGAGAAAAGCTGACCGCGCTTGCACGTCGCGACCTCCATTACGTCAAACCGGACCTCGTGGCGGAGGTCGAATTCCGGGCGTGGTCGGGCGATGGCAATCTGCGGCACGCATCATTCCGAGGACTGCGCGAGGATAAGCCTGCTCAAGAAATCGAACGCGAGGAGAAGGCCGTGAACGACACCAGACCGCCGCAGTCTGCCATCCAATTCACTCACCCGGACCGCCTTTACTGGCCGGATGACGGCGTGACGAAGGAAGGTCTTGCCGATTATTATGCCCAGGTCTGGAAGCAGATGGCGCCCTTCGTGGTCAACAGGCCGCTGGCGCTGCTGCGCTGCCCGGAGGGTATAGAAGGGCAGCGGTTTTTCCAGAAACACGCCTGGCGCGGCATCAACAAGGCCATCGAACAGATCAGGGATCCCAAGGACAAGGCCGGCGAACCACTGATCCGCATCACCGATTTTGATGGCATGATGGCGCTCGTGCAGTCTGCGGCGCTTGAAATCCACCCATGGGGAGCGACCACCGCGAGCTGGGAAAAGCCGGATATGATCACCATGGATATCGATCCCGCCGAGGATGTCTCCTGGGAGGATGTGATAGAGGCGGCGCTCGAACTGAAGCAACGTTTTGAAGCGGCGGGTCTGGCAGCTTTCGTCAAGACATCAGGCGGCAAGGGGCTTCATGTGGTTGCCCCGCTGAAGCCGCAGGCGGGCTGGACGGCAGTCAAGGCATTTGCCAAAGCCATGGCCGCAGACATGTCGAAGGCCGAGCCGGACAGGTATCTCTCGGTCGCAACCAAGGCAAAACGCAAAGGCCGCATTTTCATCGACTATCTGCGCAACGGTCGCGGCAATACCGCGGTGGCGCCTTATTCGACCCGGGCGCGGCCGGGTGCGGCGGTCTCCGCCCCCCTCGAATGGTCCGAACTCACGGCCGATATCGGTCCTGCCCACTTCACGGTCAACAATATCGGGGTACGTCTTTCCGCATTGAAGAAAGATCCCTGGGAGGGCTTTTTTGCCGCCGCGGAGGTTTTGCCGAAAAAGGCACGCTAAGACCGCGTCTCAGCGCTTCTTTTCGGCCGCGATGCTCTTCTTCAAAGCGTCCATGATGTTGATGACGTTGCCGCCGGTTCGGGCCTTGGTGCCGCCCTTCTTGTTTGAGGCGGGCGCTTCATTGGCTTTGCTCTTGAGCAGCGACCTGATCTTTTTCTGGATCGGGTCCTGAACCAACGTTGGTTTCCACTCCGTCATCTGGCTGGAAATGCGTTTTTCCATGGCCTGCAGCAGCGGCTTTTCAAGTTTCATCTTCGGGTCGAGAGCGTCAATGCTTTCGCGCACCTCCTCGCCGTAGTGCAATGTCCACAGGATGATGCCCTTACCGGAAGGTTCCAGCAGCACGGCCCGTTCCCGCCGGTAGAGCACAAGCCGGGCAATGCCGAAAACGCCGTTTGCCGTCATGGCCTCGCGAATGACGCTGAAGGCTTCGGCCCCGATCTTGTCTTCCGGGCGAAGAAAGTGCGGTCGGTCGTACCAGATCCAGTCTATGGAGCCTTTTGGCACGAAGGTCTTGATATCGATGGTGCGGGTACTTTCGAGCGCCACCGCATCGATCTCGTCATCCTCGAGCAGCACATAATCGTCCTCGCCACGGGGAAAACCCTTCACCTGGTTTTTCGCCGCAACGGGGCGGTGGGTGACGCTGTCGACATAACGGCTTTCGACGCGATTGCCGGTCTTGCGATTGAGAACGTGGAAGCGGTATTTGTTGCCTTCTGTCGTTGCAGGTGTCAGCGACACGGAGGCCGTCACCAGCGACAACTTCAGATAACCCTTCCAGAAAACCTGACGTGCCATTTCCCGCGATCCGCTTGCCCGTTGATCTCCCGGATCAAACAGCCACGGTGTGGTTTTTGTTCCGGGAGGGCCGATGGGGCAGGGGAGTGTCAGCCTAACAGCGATGTCAGCCAGTAAACGGAAGCGGAAATCAGTGCCGCTGCCGGCATGGTCACGATCCAGGCGATGACGATGTTGCCGGCCAGTCCCCAACGCACCGCGGAGACGCGGCGTGCGGCCCCGACGCCGACGATGGCGCCGGTGATGGTGTGCGTGGTGGAGACCGGGATGCCGAGCCACGTGGCGCCGAACAGCGTCAATGCGCCGCCGGTTTCAGCGCAGAAACCCTGCATCGGGTTGAGCCGCGTGATCTTTGAACCCATCGTATGCACGATGCGCCAGCCGCCGAACAAGGTGCCGAGCGCCATGGCAGACTGGCAGGAAATCACCACCCAGAAGGGCACGTAGAAACTCTCCCCGAGATGTCCCTGGCTGAACAGCAGAACCGCGATGATGCCCATGGTCTTCTGCGCGTCATTGCCGCCGTGGCCCAGCGAATATAGCGAGGCGGAGATAAACTGCATCACGCGGAAGGTGCGATCGACTGCAAAGGGCGTCTGCCGCACGAAAAGCCACGATACCGCAAGCACCAGAAGCAGCGCGAGGAAAAAGCCGATTGCCGGCGACATGAAGATGGCGCCGACTGTCTTCAGCAGACCCGACCAGACGATGGAATTGAAGCCGACCTTTGCCAGACCTGCGCCAACGAGGCCGCCGATCAAGGCGTGCGACGAACTGGAGGGGATGCCGAAAATCCAGGTGACGATGTTCCAGACGATCGCGCCGATCAGCGCCGCGAAAATCACCTGCGGAGATACGATGGCCGGATCGATGATGCCGGTGCCGAGCGTTTCCGCCACATGCAGGCCGAAGAAGAGGAAGGCTATGAAATTGAAGAAGGCCGCCCACGCAACGGCATATTGCGGCCGCAGCACCCGGGTGGAAACGATCGTGGCAATGGAATTTGCGGCGTCGTGAAGACCGTTCAGAAAATCGAAGAAGAGTGCAATGGCGATAAGGCCGACAAGCAGCGGCAGTGCAAGTGCGACATCCATCAGACGTTCTCGATAACGATGCCGCTGATCTCGTTGGCCACATCCTCGAAGCGGTCAACCACCTTTTCGAGTTCGCCGTAGATCTCGCTGCCGATCATATAGGCCATGGCATTGCCGGCGGCGCCATGGCGGCGGAACAGGTCTTTCAGTCCCTGGTCGTGCAGGTCGTCGGAGCGCCCCTCGACGCGGGTGATCTCTTCGGCGATGGATGACAGGCGCTGGGCATTGGTGCCGACCTTTTCGAGAAGCGGAATGGCCTCTGCGATCAGGCTCGCCGCGCGCACGATCTCATGGCCCATCTCCTTCATCAGCGGGTCGAATTCGCTCTGCTCGAAGAGGCGGATGGTCTTGACCGTTTTGTGCATCATGTCGATGGCGTCATCCATGGACTGGATCAGGTCCTTGATATCGCCGCGGTCGAAGGGCGTAATGAAACTGCGTCGCACCGCAAGCAACACGTCGCGGGTGATGTCGTCCGCCTGATGTTCGAGGGCAACGATGAGATCGCAGTTCTTTTCGACCTCGACGCCGCTCAACAGGCTGTCGAGGGCTTCGGCCGCTTTGATGACGGTTTCGGAATGTTTGCTGAACAGGTCGAAGAAACGATCCTCGCGCGGCATCAGTTTGCGGAAAATGCTCATCATGCGAATTGGCCCTCAGTGGCGCTTTTTATGTTGTGGGGGGTAATTGTCATAAAACTGTCATAAATGCACGCGGGGCATTGATGCAACCCGGAAAATCAGCACTATCAACGGATATGAAATCGACGAAAAAAAGCCGGAAATCCCGCCCGGCCCGCCCCCTGACATTGCTTCAGCAGCTTGCTGCGGTTCCGGAAAAGCTCTTCACAGGCGCTTTCCGGCAGCAATATGCCGCGCTGTGTTTTCGATATGGCGGGGGCGATGACAATGTCGAAATCCTGCTTGTCACGTCACGCACCAGCGGCCGCTGGATCATTCCGCGCGGCTGGCCGATGAAGCGCAAGAAGCCTCATGAGGCCGCGGCAATCGAGGCTTGGGAAGAGGCCGGTGTTCGTGGCCGGGTCAGAAAGGAATCGGTCGGCCGCTATACCTATCTCAAGATGCTGGATAATGGCGAAGTCGTGCCCTGCGTCGTGGACGTGTTTCAGATCGAAGTGACGGGTGCGGAAACCAAATTCAAGGAGCGTGGCGAGCGCTTGGTGGAATGGGTTCGCCCGGACGAGGCGGCAAGAAGGGTCAGGGATATCGAGCTGAAATCGCTGCTGGTCGATTTCAGGCCAAAGGGCAAACGGAAGGGCCGCACGGGCGAAGGGGGATGAATATCTGCCGCATCGCCTGGCTGAACCGACGACTAATGTGGGCGTAAAACGACAGGCTCAAATCTGCCGGATATCTTTTGGCAGGTGAAGCTCATGCTGAAGAAACTGCAGCTGCCGATCCGACACGTCTTGCTCATCCGCCTCGTCCGGCGGTTTCGGCAGCAGTCGGGCGAAACGCGTGCTGATGCTGTCGATATAGGACAGGATGGTCGGCACAATGATCAGGGTGAGAAAGGTGGAACTGATGAGGCCGCCCACCACCGCATGGGCCATGGGCGCGCGCTGCTCGCCGCCTCCACCTATGGCGAGCCCGAGAGGGACCATGCCGAAGATCATCGCGAGCGTCGTCATGATGATTGGCCTGAAGCGGATCACGCCCGCATTTTCCAGCGCCTCGTTCAGCGAAAGGCCGCGCCGCCGTTCACGATTGGCGAAATCGACCAGCAATATGCCATTCTTGGTCACGAGGCCCATCAGCATGATGAAGCCTATCAGCGAGAACATGTTGATCGTACTGCCGGCCACCATAAGGCCGGCGAGGGCGCCGACAAGCGAGAGCGGCAGCGATGCCATGATGGCGAGTGGTTGCATGAAGCTGCCGAACTGCGAGGCAAGGACGATGTAGATGAAGATGACCGCCATGGCCAACGCTGTCACCATATGGCCCACGGTTTCCTCCATTGTTTGGGCCTCGCCGCCGAAGCGTATGCGGTAACCATCCCGCAGATCGCGATGCGCTGTGAGGTTCTGCAACGCTTCCGTCAGATCACCTAGCGTGCGGCCGGCAATATTGGCCGTGACCAGCACCTCGCGGCGATTGTCGATACGGCGGATTTCCGCCGGTGCCGGAACGACGTTGATCTCGGCGACCTGATCGAGACGCCCCATGACGGGGGCGCCGTTTGACGTGGTCCGTCCGGTTGCGATCATGAGGTCGCTGATCGCCATGACATCGGAACGCCGCTCGGCAGGCAGACGCAGGACGATGTCGTAGCTGTTGCCGTTCCTGTCCGTCCATTTCGATACGTCTTCGCCGCCGATGAGCGGGGAGAGTGCTGCAGCGAGTTCGGATCTGCTGACACCGAGATCGCTCGCGGCTGCGGATTTCAGGCGTACGGAAAGGATGGGTCTCACGTCGCGGGCGCTGGAGGTCACATCCACAAGGCCCTGGATTTTCTTCATGTCTTCCATCAGGGCGGATGAGATTTTGTCGAGTACCTCCCTGTCGTCGCCGAGAACGCTGAGCTGCACCGGGCTTTCCTCGCCGCCAAGGCCGTCCTGCAGGATCGAGAACTCAATGCCGGGTATGGCCGTCAGGCGTTGGCGGATCGGGTCGGCAAGCGCCAGCGGCGTCCTGCTCCGCATCTCCAGCGGCACGAGCGCCACCTGAATGATGGCGCGATGTTTGCCGGCGGCGCCGCCGGTATTGATCGTGGAATAAAGCGTCTCGACTTCTGGAAACTGCCTGAGCACCTTTTCGACCTGCCGGACCTTCGCCGTGGTGTAATCCAGCGAAGAGCCGGCTGGTGCGGTAACGGTTATCTGGAAGCGGCCCCCGTCGGCGGTCGGCACGAATTCCGCGCCGAGCAGCGGCACCATGAAGAGGCTACCGATGAAAATGGCGATGGTGGCAAGCAATGTAACGAGCCGATGTCGGAGGGTCCAGCCGATCACGCGTCGGTACCTGCCGGCGAAACGTCCGAAGCCATGATCAAAACGTGCAATAAGGCGACCGATGCGCCCACGTTTCGCGTCAGGCTGTGAATCAGGATCGTACCAGACGCTCGACAGCATCGGATCGAGCGTAAAGGCGACGAAGAGGGAAATGAGCACGGCGGCCGAGACGGTGATGCCGAATTCGTAGAAGAACCGGCCCACAATTCCGCCCATGAAGGCGACCGGCAGGAAGACTGCCACGATGGTCGCGGTTGTGGCGATAACCGCAAGCCCGATCTCGTTCGTTCCATCAAGTGCTGCGCGGATATGGGATTTGCCCATGTGAAGATGGCGGGTGATGTTTTCGCGTACCACGATCGCGTCATCCACCAGAATGCCGATGGACAACGTCAGCGCCAGCAGGCTGAGCGTATTGAGCGTGAAGCCGAGGAAATCAATTACTGAAAGCGTGCCAATGATGGCGACGGGCAGGGTCAATCCGGTAATGACCGTGCTGCGCCATGAATTGAGGAAGAGAAAAACGATGGCGATTGCAAGTACCGCGCCCTCGATCAGGGTTGTCTGCACCTGAGTGACGGATTCCCGGATCGGGATAGACGAATCCGTGACGATGCGCAGTTGCACGTTCTGCGGGGCGAGTTCTCTATTGAGGTCGTCAAGGCGGCTCTTCACGTCCCTTACGACCTGAACGGTGTTGGCATCCTGTATCTTGAAAATATCGATCGCCAGTGCCGTCTGGCCGTTGTAAAGGGCGCGGCTTTCCGCGTCGGCCGCCCCTTCGAAAACTGTTGCCACGTCGCCAAGCAGGATCGGCGCTCCGCCGCGCCGCGCCACGACCATATCCAGCAGTGCCTGTGGGGTGTCGATGCGGCCCTGAACCTGAATGGTACGTTCGCAGGTTGGCTCCACGATGCTGCCTGCCGGGCTGTCACCGTTGCCACTGCGCAACGCATTCGCCACCTCGTTGACGCCAATCGCGAGCGCGCGCAAGCGCGTCTCGTCCATTGCAACATCGATCTGCCGCTTTCGGCCGCCGACGAGTGTCGCCTGTCCGACGCCTGAGACGCTGGTCAGTTGCCGCAACACCTTCTGGTCGGCAAGTGTGGTGAGGGCCGGCACATCGAGTGCCGTGGAGCTGATCGCGATCGAAAGGATCGGTTCCGCAGCGGGGTCGAAGCGAGAGATGACCGGCTTTTTCGTGTCTTCGGGCAGATTTGCCTCAATGGCCGCCACCCTGTCACGCACATCCTGTGCGGCGGTCGCGCCTTCAACCTCCAGCTTGAATTTTGCGACCACGACGGATCGCCCCTCATAGGAGGTAGAGGTGATTTCATCCAGACCGCCGACGGTGTTCAGGGCCTCCTCGACCGGACGTGTCACGTCGGTCTCCACCGTCTCCGGTGTCGCGCCTGGATAGGTAATGGCCACCACGACGACGGGCACGTCGACCCTGGGGTACTGGTCCAGACCCAGTCTCTGCAGTGAAAAGAAGCCCAGGACCAGCAGCGCCACCATCATCATGGTGGTGAAAACGGGATGAGTAACGGATATGCGTGTCAGAACCATATCAGCCCGCCCTGTCTATCGTCACCGCCATATCAGGCTGTAATTCCGGCAACGGCGCGGTGAGGATCGTCTCGCCTCCGTTCAGGCCGGCGGCGATCTCGACGGAGCTTCCACCGTTCCAGCGCGCTCCAAGCGCAACGGCCTGGCGGCGGAGATGGCCGTTCAGCACCTTGAGGACATGATAGCCTGTCTCAGCCTTGCGAAGCGCGATGGCGGGAACTACCAGCGCGTCGTTTTTTCCCGCAGAAGGATCGATCCGCTTGCGAACATTCCGCCCCATAACCTGCCGTCACGGTTGGCAAGCCGCAGATAGACCGCGACGAAACGCGTCCCCTCTTCGGCAAGAGGATTGATGCGGTCGACGGTGCTCCTGACGACGTCCCCACTTAGCCCGTCGATCTCCAGGTCGGCCGTCTGGCCGAGTGCGATGCGGGGAACATCGCGGGTGGCTACGAGGACTTTTGCTTCCAGCATGCTGCTGTCCACCAGCGTCAGAAGTTCGCCATCGGCGCTGATCCGCGACCCCGTCTCTGCCACACGTCTGGTAACGGTTCCGTCAAATGGTGCACGGATTTCGGCGTTGCGGAGGGCGAGACGGGCAATATCCACCTGTGCCGACAGGCTCTGAACCGTTGCCGTCTTCACCACGACATCGCTTTTCGCCTTGTCGAGCTGCTCTGCCGAGGCAATGTTTTTTGCAGCCAGCTGTTCGGTTCTCGCCAGCGCCTGCATCGCCAGTGTCAGCTCAGCCTCGGCCGCATTCCGGTCGCTTTGCCGGAGCAGCAGCGTTGATTGCAACTCGTCGGTTTCAAAACGCGCAAGTAGGTCGCCCGCCTTGACCGGCTGCCCCTCCCGGACCGTCATCTCAAGTATCTTTCCGGCTTCGCGGGCGCGGATCACAACGCGGCTGATTGGCTGAAGCTCTCCGCTGATGCTGAGGCGCTCCGCCATGGATCGTGTACCGATCTTTGCCGTTTCCTGCTCTGTGAGTTCGAAAGGAATGCCGGCGGGGCTCATGGTGGCCGCCGCCACAACACCCTTGACGCGCTCATTCGCATCCGCGCTTCCGCGTACCGGACCGAGAGCGGTGACGACGAGAACGCAAACAGCAAGCGCGCCCCCCGCCTTTATCGTTCTCTTCATCCACATAACATTGTTTCTCCAGATAAAACCAATCCGGTAACCGCCGGGTCACGTCGCCTGCGCTCAGGCCGATGGCCAAGGGATAGGCATTCATAATTGCAGCAGCATTACCCGGCCCGAATGCCCGGCGGCATAATGTTGGTGCAGAACGCCCGTCAGACTGACCGAACTGAGTTGGTTTGTGGTGTGGAGACGGATCGTGACTGATGGCAAAGGCGCTATGGGCCGGGATGGCGCAGTGTGTCCCTTCTGGAGGACGCCGGTGCCGTGCCGCCACGTGAAAACTCCCCGTCTGGAGAGTCTTCGTTTTCATCACGCGCCGCCCGTTTGGTTTCACAGTCATGTCAGCTTGACGGGCCTAAATGGATTGGCGCGGCAAAATCCGAATTCGCAGGTGATTGCTATTATCGAGATGTCCTGCTCCCTCTTTTCCCTTTGCTCTCATTCTCTCTGCAGGTGTCAAAATGTGGCGCGCTGAAACGTCTGCCCTTCGCCGTGCTCATGACCCCGGTGCGCTTGATCCGCTGCCGGCTTACCCGGAAGGTCTCCCAGCCGCTGAGAGGCGGGAGTGTCTTTTTTGCCGCTTATGACAAGGCTCGCGGGGTTCACCCGGCGGGCACACTGGAAGCGCGGCTTTCTTTTGTGGATGCGTTTTGCAGGCAATCCCATCGTGACGCTGCGATGGTGGCGCTTTCTCATGCGGTTTTCGGCAATGGAGCAATTGGCGCTTCCGCACGACGATCTGCTGCAAAAACCTTTCTCGAAATTCCTTATCGCCAATCTGGGCTCTCAGAAACGTCTCGCACGTCTGACCACGACTTTTCACCTCGCCAGGGAGTGCTTTTCGCGCGGTGTGATGGCAGCGATCTGGGCTGGGGATGCCGTCCAGATGTCAGTGATTTCCGGCCGTTCCGACGATTACCGGTGTAGCCTGGCGCTTGCGGACCGCTTTGGCGGCCGGCACGAGGGCGCGTTTGCCGTCCGGTTGATCCGATGCCGGGATGAGGCGACAGTTTGGACAGCCAAGTTCATGTTCGTAAACCGCGGCGATGTCAGGACGATCGTGGTCGGCGGAATGCAGGGGCCGCACGCGGCGAAGCAGGAAATGGTGGCTGTAACGCGTGATCTTTGTGGTCTGCGCCCCAAAGAGGCGGTTTTGATGGTTATGCAGGCCTATCTGGGAAAGGGTGCTCATAGCTTCTTTGCGATCTCGCAGACCCGGCATCCGATAAACCACCGGCGACGACGGCGCCAGAAGATGCTGCTTTCGGACATTGACGCTTTCTGGAACGAGCGGCTTGCAATGCCGGAGAGTATGTTCGGGTTCGAAGTGCCCATTTCCACAATGGATGGCAGTGACAAGCGCAGCCGCATCAAGAAGGCTTTTTTCGAGGCTTCGGCCCGGCTTTGCGCACACTGTTCGCCTGACCTCTATCTGGTGGAAACGTTACCGCCCTGAATTTTTTGCAGGCCACAGTCTCGAATGATCTCCGAGATATGAGCGAACTGCGCCGAAAGCGGGTTACTCTTCCGCCACACGATACCGATTGTGCGGGACGGTCGCGGTTCCGCCAGACGGAAGACCGAAACCGTGGACTGCCGGGTCTCCATGTCGACGGCCATTTGTGGAATGAGTGTGACGCCGATGCCGGCGCCGACCATTTGCACTAGCGTGGATAGTGAGCTCCCCTCCATCAGCACGCGGGGTGGCGCATTCGTAGTGCTGCAGAAGGATAGCGCCTGATTGCGGAAACAGTGGCCTTCCTCCAGAAGCAGCAGGCGCATTTCGCCGAGCTTGTCGGCGCTCGGCACCGGCATGCCCGCATCCTCCATCGGCCGCACCAGGATGAATTCCTCGGAAAACAGCGGGATTTCCTCCAGCGACGGTTCCGAGACGGGGAGGGCGACGATGGCCATGTCCAGCCGGGCCTCCAGAAGGTCCTCGATCGGTTTTTGCGTCACCGCCTCTCGCGGACGTGCTTCCAGCCCGGGGTAATGTCTCGTAAGCGTCTTGATGACCTGTGGCAGAAGATAGGGAGCGACGGTCGGAATGACGCCGATGCGCAGGCGGCCGCTGAGCGGGCCGTGCCGAGCCCGCGCCAGATCCTGCAGCTCATCGACCGATTGAAGGATCGCGCGGGTGCGCTCGGCAAACTCCTCGCCAAGAGTGGTCAACCTGATCTGCCGGCTGCCTCTTTCGACCAGCGGCGCACCGATCAGTTCTTCCAGTTCACGGATCTGGAGCGAAAGGGCGGGCTGTGAAATGGCGCAGGCCTCGGCAGCACGCCCGAAATGGCCGATCTTCGCCAAAGCGTCAAAATAGCGAAGATGTTTCATGGAGAGCGCAATCATAAGCTCAGCATATCGCAGCCTTTAGAATATACAATTGGAAATTATGGAACCCGCCTGTTAGTCATCATCATGACAGAAAGAGGCTGTAGCTGTGAAAGGCCGTCAGTGTCGCTGCGGTTGGCAGTAACCCGTTGCGAACGCTGATTCATACCGCTGCCCGTGTCGAACTTATTTTGTTTAATTGCTAAACCCATCGGAGGGCGAAATGGACGCAACTTCAAAACCGGCTGGCAAATGTCCCGTCATGCACGGAGGCAATACGGCTTCCGGCAAATCGGTGACCGACTGGTGGCCGAACGCGCTGAACCTCGATATTCTTCATCAGCACGACACCAAGACCAATCCGCTTGGCACCTCCTTCAACTATCGCGAAGCGCTGAAGACGCTTGATGTCGAGGCCCTCAAGGCCGATCTTCGGGCCCTGATGACCGATAGCCAGGACTGGTGGCCGGCCGACTGGGGCAGCTATGTGGGTATGATGGCCCGTGTCACCTGGCATGCCGCCGGCTCTTATCGCGTAACGGACGGCCGCGGCGGCGCCAACACCGGCAACCAGCGTTTTGCGCCGCTAAATTCCTGGCCTGATAACGTCAACACCGACAAGGGCCGCCGCCTGCTGTGGCCAATCAAGAAGAAATACGGCAACAAGATTTCCTGGGCAGACCTGATCGCGCTCGCCGGCACCATTGCCTACGACGTTGCGGGCCTGAAGACCTTCGGCTTCGCCTTCGGCCGTGAAGACATATGGGCTCCGGAAAAGGACACCTATTGGGGTGATGAAAAGGAATGGCTGGCGCCGAGCGACGGTCGTTACGGCGACGTGACGAAGCCGGAAACGCTGGAAAACCCGCTTGCCGCCGTGCAGATGGGTCTCATTTACGTCAATCCGGAAGGCGTGAACGGCAAATCCGATCCGCTGGCGACGGCGGCGCAGATGCGCGAGACCTTCGCGCGCATGGGCATGAACGACGAGGAAACCGTGGCGCTCACCGCCGGCGGCCACACGATCGGCAAGTCGCACGGCAACGGCAGCGCGGCCAATCTCAGCCCCGATCCGGAAGCCGCAGGCCCGGAATATCAGGGCCTTGGCTGGATCAACACCAAGGGCCGCGGCATCGGTCGTGATACCGTCGTCTCGGGTATCGAAGGCGCGTGGACGAGCCATCCGACCAAGTGGGACAACGGCTTCTTCGACATGCTGTTCAAGCATGAGTGGACGTTGACGCACAGCCCCGCCGGTGCATCGCAATGGGCGCCGATCACCATCGCCGAAGAAGACAAGCCTGTTGACGTCGAGGATGCCTCGATCCGCACCATCCCGATGATGACGGATGCGGACATGGCACTGAAGGTCGATCCGATCTACCGTGAGATTTCGCTGAAGTTCAAGGATGATCAGGATCATTTCTCCGAAGTCTTCGCCCGCGCCTGGTTCAAGCTGACGCACCGTGACATGGGGCCGAAATCCCGTTATTTCGGACCGGATGTTCCCGCAGAAGACCTGATCTGGCAGGACCCGGTGCCTGAAGGCTCGACGAGCTACAATGTGGCTGCCGTACAGGCCAAGATCGCCGCTTCGGGCCTTCCGGTCGCAGATCTGGTTGCCACCGCCTGGGACAGCGCCCGCACCTTCCGCGGTTCAGACAAGCGCGGCGGCGCCAATGGCGCACGTATCCGCCTTGCTCCGCAGAAGGACTGGGAAGGCAACGAGCCCGCCCGTCTTTCCCATGTGCTTTCGGATCTCGAGCCGATTGCCCGTGAAACCGGTGCGAGCATCGCGGATGTCATCGTTCTGGCCGGCAATTACGGCGTGGAACAGGCCGCGAAAGCGGCTGGCTTCGATATCGCCGTGCCGTTTGCACCGGGCCGCGGCGACGCTTCCGCCGAGCAGACGGATGCTGACAGCTTCGCTCCGCTCGAGCCGCTGGCGGATGGTTTCCGCAACTGGATCAAGAAGGACTATGTTGTCAGCCCCGAAGAACTGCTGCTGGACCGCGCCCAGCTTCTCGGCCTGACTGCGCCGGAACTGACAGTGCTGATCGGCGGCCTGCGCGTCATCGGCGCCAATTATGGCGGTGCGGCACATGGCGTGTTCACTGACAAGCCCGGCGCCCTGACGACCGACTTCTTCACGACGCTGACGGATATGGCCTATTCCTGGGTCCCGACCGGCAACAATCTCTATGAGATCCGTGACCGCAGGACTGGCGTGGCAAGATACTCCGCTACTCGTGTCGATCTCGTGATCGGCTCGAACTCGATCCTGCGTGCCTATGCGGAAGTCTACGCACAGGACGACAACAGGGAAAAATTCGTCCGCGACTTCATCGCCGCCTGGACGAAGGTGATGAACGCCGACCGTTTCGATCTTCTGTAACGAGCCTGTTTGCCATTAAAAAGCGCCTCCCTGAGCGATCGGGGAGGCGCTTTTGTTTTCGACTTCTCATAGATCGACTTGGCGCTCTCACACGCGTTGCGCAAATGTGCTGGACGCGGCGGCGGCTCACCGACGGTCGGAAGACGGTACGGGACGCTCCGGGGATGATTTCTCCGCCCCTTGCGACGGGGTTCTGCCGCTCTTTTCATTCTCGTGGGCATCCGGTCCGGCGACGATGACGCCGCGGCCCTGTTCCTCGCGCTTCTTCTCTGCGAAGTCGCCGGGTTCCTTGTTGCGGTCCATGAATAATCTCCCTCGTTTGGTTTCTGTCAGGAATTCAACGGTCGTCCCGGGCAGAGGTTCCAGCCTTTTCGCGGGGGAGAATGTTTCTATTCATAATGATCTTTGCTATTAACATGAATAGATAAGTCATGTTATGGCAGCGTGCAGGGTGATTGCCACGATTGCCCTGTGCCACGTTTGTTTCCACGCCTCGGCCTCGGCTCGACAACCGGACGGTAATTGCATTGGGTTTCTGGCATTCCATGACCTGGTACACGGAAGGGATCAGCGTCACCGCGCCGGTCAAGTGGCGCCAGTTCGACGGGCTGGTCAGCGCTTTCTGGGAGGCGGAGAGCCAAGTGGGGGCGAAAGGGTATTATCTCGCCGCCGATCCGCGTATCATGATTTTCTTCAACGACGTCTCGTCACGGATCCGCATATCAAATCGCGACGGCGAGCTTTCGCAACATTCGCGGCCGATGACGCGGGCGGTTTACGTGCCGGCAGGCGTGCCCATGTGGACGGGCAGCAACGCCACGCATCGTTTTTCCCATCTCAACCTGCATATCCACAAGGACCGGCTTCTCCGCTTTCTGTCCCCGGCGGTCGGCGGTTCGGCGGCCATGACCGCGTTACGCCGTCCCGTCGAGATACAGGATATCGGCGGAGTGGAAACACTGGCGGGCCTGCTGGTGGATGAACTGGCCGAGCCGCAGAAACATCCGCTTTATGCCGAAAGCCTCGTCGGCAGTATTGTTGCCGGCTTGCTGGATATTCCCGGACCAACGCCCGAGCAGGCCAATGGCAGGCTGACGCAGGCGCAGATGAACCGGTTACTCGCTCGCGTGGAAAAGCGCGGTGATGACCGCATGACGGTCGCCGAGATGGCCGATATTGTCGGGCTGTCGGAAAGCTGGTTCGCCACGGTGTTTCGCCAGACAACCGGCAAAACACCTCTGAAGTGGCAACTTGAGCGGCGTATCGATGCCGCACAAAAACTTCTGCTGGAAGGCGATCTGACGGTGGCCGATATTGCTGCCCAGCTCGGTTTTTCCGATCAGGCTCATCTCACCAAGGCTTTCCGTCAGTCCGTGGGTAACACGCCTGCTGCCTGGCGACGTCTGCACAGGCTGCTTTGAAAAGGCGGGATTTGCGTTCTGATGCGTAGGCCGTGGCGGGCGACCGCCGGTTTGAATCTCGGGGCAAGTCAGAGCATGACATCGTGCATCAGGAAATATCCACAATACATTGAAATATTGTGGATATCTTACATCACCATGTCTTGCGTAGAGTAACCGAAAACGCCCTGCCCGGATTGTAGAAGTCTGCTCCGAACCCGCCATAAGAAACTTGTTTTTCGTTGAAAAGGTTGGAGACATTGACATCCAGCGAGGCGGTTTCCTGGATCTTGTAGCTGAATGCCGCATCCACGGTCACACTGCTTCCGGTTTCGACCTTGTTGGCGTTGTCGAAATAATAGGCGCCGGTATAGCGGCCGCCGAGACCGAACGTCATGTCACCGAAATGGTCGTTGCCCGCAAGCGTATAGTTGACCCATAGTGAGGCCTGATGTTCGGGCACAAACTGCGGCCTGTTGCCGACATTGCCGCCAGTGCCGTTTTCGGTGATTTCCGCATCGAGATAGGAATAGGCTGCCGTCAGGCTGAGACTGTCTGTGACCTCAGCCTTGGCCTCGAGGTCGAGACCACGCACACGCACCTCGCCGATCGTTGTGGGCAGGCTGGTGATCGGGCTTGTGACGGTGATGTTGTTCTTTTTCAGATCGTAGATCGAGGCAGTGAAAAGAGCCGGGAAAGCGTCCGGCCGGTACTTCACGCCGAGTTCGATCTGTTCGCCGCGCTCCGGCTCGACGGTGAGACCGGACGCGGGCACTACCGATTCAGCATAGCTGATATAGGGCGCGATCTCGTTGGTTATCTTGTAGGACACACCAATGCGCTTCGTGAGTTCGCTGATGTCGCCGCTCGCCGTCGTGCGGTTCAGCCGGTTTGTCTGGTCGGTGTCGATCCAGTCGTTTCTAAGGCCGGCGCTGATGGTGAGCCTGTCGAAGAAGGTCAGGTCCTGCTGCAGATAGAGCGCTCTTGTCTTCTGGTCCGTCAGGGAGTCCGCATAGAGCGGCACGGAAGAGGGCGCGCCGGTATAGATCGGGTTCATCCAGTTGATGCTCGGTGCAGCGCCAAAGTAGCTTTTGCTGCCGGAGGTGTAGTCATTGTAGAAAACACCGACCAGGCTGCGGCTTTCGACGTTGTCGAACCGCGTGTCATATTGCAGGCGCGTGTCGATCAGGAAGTTTTCGGTCTCGGTGTCGTTGCCGAAATAAGAACGATTGGCGATGGTCGAACCGTTGGTCGGCGTCGACGATATATAGGCATAACCGAAGTCCGTATTCGCCTTGCTGTAGCGGGCGTTGGAACTCAGGGTCAGGCCGGATCCGAAATCGTGATCGAACATCACGCTCAGCGAGTTGCGGTTCGTGCCGCGATAGTTGTAGTCGGGTTCTCCGAAGAAGCGGCTCCGGTCGAAATGCGAGCCGACGGGATGGCCGCCGCCACCGGGAACGCCATCCTTGTTAAGATGGTCGTAAACGACAGTGAGGTTGGTGGCGTCGGTCGGACGCCAGGTAAGGCCGCCCATGAAGAATTTCTCATCGTCGCGGGAATAGTCATATTCCGCATCGGCGTTGCGAAGCTTGCCGGTCAGACGATAGGACAGAGTGTCGTCGCCGGTAATGTTGTCGCCGAAATCGAAGCCGGTCTCGGCGCGGCCATAAGAACCGCCGGTCACATAGGCTTCGCCGAAACGCGCATGTTTAGGCACTTTCGTGGCGTAATTTACCGAACCGCCGGGGTCCGAAACACCGAAGGTCGTGGAGTTTCCGCCCTTTAAGACTTCGACGCGCTCATAGGCATAGGTTTCTTCGCGCAGCGCGCCGAAGGGGCGGCCGAGCGTCAAGCCGTCACGGTACATGTAAGCGTCGAAACCGCGAATCTTGAAATAGTCGAAACGGTCGTCGGAGCCGTAGAAATCCGTGGTGACGCCAGCCGTGTATTGCAGTGCTTCTTCCACCGTCTGCACGCCGCGTTGCTGCATTTCCTTGGCGGTGATGACGGAGACAGAGGCAGGTGTGTCGAGAATATCGGTCGCCATCTTGCTGCCGCTCGTCGTGCGGGTGGCGATGATCGATTTCTGATCATTGTCGCCGCTGTCGATGGTGATGGTCTCCAGAACCGTGCTGCCGCCCGTGTTGGCAGCCTCCTGCGCCACGAGAAGGCCGGGCATGGAAGCGGCAAGCGCCGTGCAGGTCAGCAGGGCCGCTTTCCCGTGGAGACGTCGCGCGGTTTTGCGGTTTCTGCCTTGGATTTCGATATTCATTGGTAGGTTCCAGAAATTAATGCCCCGATCGCCGTTTTCACGGACCACTCTCGATGCGCCCAATAACTTGAGAAAGTTTGTCCGGTATTGTAGATTTTTGCGGTTTTGTACAAAACCCCGGAAATTTCACCGCTGTTGCGGCAGCATTTCCTCACCGGACTTGACGGGGGCAATTGAAGCTGAGAATTGAAGTCCACTTTTGAACTTTGAAAGCCTCGCTCATGCCCCGCCTGTTTTGTGGTCTTCTACCGGTCTTCGTGTTTTTTCTGTCCGTAATCGCACAGAATACAGCTCTGGCGGAGGAAACGGCAACCTATCCCATCATCATCAAACACGCGTTCGGCGCGACGACGATTGCGAAGAAGCCCGCGCGGGTCGCCACTGTCGCCTGGGCCAACCATGAGGTGCCGCTGGCGCTCGGCATCGTGCCCGTCGGCTTTGCCGCCGCCAACTTCGGCGATGATGACGGTGACGGGCTGCTGCCCTGGGTGGCGAAGCGGCTAGCCGAGCTCGACGCGCCAAAGCCTGTGCTGTTCGACGAGGGTGACGGCATCGATTTCGAGGCTGTGGCGGCAACGCAGCCGGATGTCATCCTCGCGGCCTATTCCGGCCTCAGCCAGTCGGATTACGACACGCTCAGCCAGATCGCGCCGGTGGTCGCTTATCCTGTCTCGCCATGGGCGACGGACTGGCGCGACATGATCCGGCTGAATAGCGCCGGTCTTGGAATGGCCGCAGAAGGGGAGGCGCTCATTAAGCGCATCGAGGGTGAAATAGCCGAGGTCGTTGCCGGCCACCCGCAACTGAGGGGCAAGTCGGCCATGTTTGTCACCCATCTCGACGCCACAAATCTCAGCGTTGTCAATTTCTATACGGCCAATGATACCAGAGTGAAGTTCTTCAAAGATCTTGGCCTTGCGTCCCCCAAAAGCGTCGCGGAGGCAACGAGGCCTGGGCAATTCGCTGCCGGTATCAGCGCCGAGCGCGTCGATGCCTTCGACGATGTCGATATCATCGTGACCTATGGTAGCGAGCCGCTGCTGAATGCCATGCGCGCTGATCCGCTTCTCGCCCGGATGCCCGCCGTCTCAAACGATGCTGTCGTTATGCTGGGGCGCGATCCGCTCGGCACGGCTTCTAATCCAACGCCTCTGTCGATTTCATGGGTGTTGAAGGACTATGCCGATCTTCTGGCAAGGGCCGCCGGTAAGTCCGGGAAATCACAGTGACAGTGTCCGGATCCGGCAAAGCGGCTGCCGTGCTTTTGGCCGGGCGCTCGAACCGCGTGCGGATGGCGTGGCTTGGCGCGGTGCTGGCGCTTCTCGGGCTGCTATGTGCGTTGTCGGTTGCCATCGGCACGCGTGAGGTCTCATTTGCGGATATTCTTGGTGGGGTGAGTGGCCGTGTCGAAACGGTTGCAGAAGCGACGGTTGCTGTGCGCCTGCCGCGCACCGTGCTTGCGCTTATAGCCGGTGCCGCGCTGGGGCTGGCCGGCGCGATCATGCAGGGGGTCACACGCAATCCGCTTGCTGATCCCGGTATTCTCGGCGTGAACATGGGGGCGTCGCTTGCCGTTGTCATCGGCATCGTCTGGTTTGGCATCGCCTCGGCTCAGGCCTTCATCGTCACGGCAATTGCCGGGGCGGGGGCATCCGCGATCTTCGTTTATGTTGTCGGTTCGCTCGGGCGAGGCGGGGCCACGCCGCTGAAACTCGCACTTGCGGGTGCCGCCACCTCCGTCGCCTTCTCGTCGCTCGTCATCGCCGTGGTGTTGCCGCGCAGCGATATCGCCGGCGGCGTCCGCGCCTGGCAGATCGGTGGTGTCGGCGGGGCGACCTTCGAACGTATCGAGACCGTATTGCCCTTTCTGGCTGCCGGTTTCGTCATAAGCCTGCTTTCGGCGCGGAAGTTGAATTCACTGGCGCTTGGCGACGAGCTGGCCGCCGGCCTTGGAGAAAACGTTGCCGTCGCCAGAGCCATGGCATCCTTCGGCGCCATTCTTCTGTGCGGCGCTGCCACCGCCATTTGCGGCCCGATCGGTTTTGTCGGTCTGGTGGTGCCTCACCTCTGCCGCTCGCTGGTTGGGGTGGACAATCGCTGGCTCCTTCCGTTTTCTGCACTTGGAGGCGCCTGCCTGCTGCTGGCTGCCGATATTGTCGGCCGCATCGTCGCGCGGCCCTCCGAACTCGATGTCGGTATCGTCACGGCGCTGGTCGGCGCGCCCTTTTTCATTTGGATCGTCAGACGGCAGAGGGTGCGTGAGCTGTGAGCATGTTTCCGTCAGTCGTCGAAACGCTGGGTTTCAACCGCCATCGTCGGCAGGGCCGGCGCCGTCTCGTCATCTTTTGTCTGCTGACGCTTCTCATCGCGGCTTTTGCGCTCACGCTGACGCTCGGCCAATCATTCACCCCGCCCGGTCAGGTGATCCGAGTGCTGCTTGGCGAGGACATCGCTGGCGTCAGCTTTACCGTCGGACAATTGCGCCTGCCGCGCGCGCTGCTGTCGGTGCTGGCGGGGCTGAGCTTCGGGCTTGGCGGCGTCGCCTTTCAGATCATGTTACGCAACCCGCTTGCCAGCCCCGACATTATCGGCATCAGCTCCGGCGCCAGCGCCGCCGCCGTCTTTTCCATCGTCGTATTGCAGATGAACGGACCAGTGGTTTCGGTTGTCGCCGTCGTCGCCGGCCTTGGCATCGCCCTGCTGGTCTATCTCCTCTCCTTCCGCAACGGCGTGGCCGGAACGCGCCTGATCCTTGTCGGCATCGGCGTTTCCGCCATGCTGGAAAGCTTCATCGCCTATATTCTCTCCGTCGCGCCGGCCTGGACATTGCAGGAGGCGATGCGCTGGCTGACCGGCAGCGTCAATGGCGCCAAACTTGCCCAGACACTGCCGCTTGCCATCGCGCTGGTTTTCTTCGGCGGCCTGCTTCTCAGCCGTGCACGGGATCTCGAGACGCTCAGGCTCGGTTATGATGCCGCCGCAGCACTCGGCGTTCGGGTGGGAGCGACACGCATCATCGTCATCGTCGCAGCCGTTGGCATGATCGCCTTTGCTACGGCCGTCTCGGGGCCGATCGCCTTCGTTGCGTTCCTGTCCGGACCAATTACGGCGCGTATCGTTGGCAGCAATGGATCGCTGCTCCTTCCCGCCGCACTGGTCGGGGCGGTGCTGGTGCTGGCGGGTGACTATTGCGGCCAGTTCCTGCTGCCCGGCCGTTACCCGGTCGGCGTCGTCACCGGTGCGCTCGGTGCGCCCTATCTGATTTATCTGATCGTGCGGGTCAACCGCAGCGGAGGCTCGTTATGACCGGCCACTCTCTTTCCCTAAGCGGCCTCTCGGCCGGCTATGGCGACAGCCTCATCATAGAAGAGCTGGACCTCGCCGTCCCGCGCGGGAAGATCACCGTCATCGTCGGCGCCAATGCCTGCGGCAAGTCCACTCTGCTACGCAGCATGTCGCGGCTCATCACACCGCGCGCCGGTCAGGTCCTGCTTGACGGCAAGTCGATCCATCGTCTGCCTTCCCGGGAACTGGCTCAGCGGATGGGTCTCCTGCCGCAATCGCCGATAGCGCCTGAAGGTATCGTGGTTGCCGATCTCGTCAGCCGTGGCCGGCACCCGCATCACGGCCTGTTCGCCCGCTGGTCGCGGCAGGACGACGAGGCCGTCGCCGCAGCCCTTGTCGCCACCGATACGGTGGAACTGGCCGAGCGGCCGGTGGACGAGCTTTCCGGCGGCCAGCGGCAACGCGTCTGGATCGCCATGGCGCTTGCCCAGCAGACCGACATATTGCTCTTGGATGAACCGACCACCTTCCTCGATATCAGCCATCAGGTCGAGGTGCTGGACCTTCTCACAGACCTCAACCAGTCGCGTGAGACCACCATCGTCATGGTCTTGCACGATCTCAATCTCGCAGCCCGTTATGCCGATCATCTCGTCGCCATGAGCGAGGGAAAGCTGCATGTCTTCGGCACGCCGGAAGACGTGTTGACGGAAGAAAATGTCCGCCACGTTTTTGGTATTGAAAGCCGTGTCATCACGGACCCGACGTCGGGCAAGCCGATGATGCTGCCGATCGGGCGGCATCGGACCGTGCAGAGCACGCAATAACGTATCTCTTTGAGATACGGTTTTGTTGACTTCTGTGCGTATCTGTTTATGATACCAACATCACGAGGCCAGCAATGATCCGTTCTTTCAAAAACAAGCTGACCGCCTCAATTGACGACGGATCTGTGAAGAAGGGCTTTCCCGCCGATCTGGTACGCCGCGCCCAGCAGCTGCTCACGATCCTGGATGCGGCGACCACGGTAGAAGACCTTCGCTCACCGCCCGGCAATCGTTTGGAAAAGCTGTCCGGCGATCGTGAGGGCCAATATTCGATCCGGCTCAACAAGCAGTGGCGCATCTGCTTCGTCTGGACGCAAGCAGGGCCGGAAAGCGTGGAAATAACAGACTATCACTAGTCTGGAATTCTCGTGGAGAGGCTCATGAAAAATCGGCCAAGGAGGGCCAGCGAGCATGACAATCAGTAAATCGCCACCGATCCATCCGGGCGAAATCCTGCGGGAACTCTATCTTGAGCCGCTCGGGATGTCGGCTTACGCTCTTGCAAGGCGCCTCAATATTCCGCGCACCCGCATAGAACGGATTGCGGGAGAGAAACTTGGTATCACCGCCGACACCGCCTTGCGCCTTGCAAAGTTTTTCAAGACCACCCCGGAATATTGGCTGAACTTGCAGAACGCTTTTGACATTAAGGCGGCTGCAGCGAGGCTGGAAACGGACCTTGCGAATATCAAGGAACTGGAAGCCGCGTAGTTGTCAGCCTCCTGTCCCATCACGGCCAAGCCGCATAGGATGGCGGCGGCATGTTCTGCTTCTGCCTTGCCGTTCTTCTGAAACGGCCAGGAGAGATCCCCTCGTTGCGGGTGAAGAAGCGATTGAAGTAGCCGGGGTCCTGAAACCCCAGTCGAAACGCGATTTCAGCGACTTGCAGCGAAGAGTTCAGAAGAAGGTCGCGGGCATCTGACAGGAGTTCCCGGTGAATATAGGCCTGTGGCGAAAGCCCCGTGGCCTTGCGGACCGCAAATCCCAGTCGCTCGCGGGTGACGCCGAGATGGCGTGCATAATCGTCCACGGCCCATTGATCGTGCTTGTGCTGGCTCACCAGAAGGACGAAACGTTCGGTGAGGCCGCCCGGGGTGGAGACGGCGGCAGCAACATCGGCGATGGCGTGCTGGCAGACGCGGACAAGGGTGACGCAGAGCAGGCTGGCGATGATCGTGTCGGAACCGATCGCTGCGCGGACATTTTCGCTCGCGATTGTTTGGAGATAAGCCTCCAGTTCCTTTTGGTCCTGTTCTTCGGGTGTCTGTACCAGAATACGCTGCAGTATCGCGCGTACGGCGTTTGCGCTCGTGCCCGTCGGCATCGCGTGAGCCAGCCCGATTTCGGTGGTCGTCAGCAGCGATCCGCGGCTTCCGGCGCTCAGTCTCACGCGGCCGGCCGGGCCTATGGGCAGCCAGATGAGCCCCAGCGAAGGAACATCCAGCCTTTTATCGCCCTGCGTGATCTCCGCTTCCCCGACAGAAAGCAAAAGCATGTGGGCGCTGTCTGCTTCCAGCCGGAATTCCGATACGCGCAGCGAGGAGGGGAAGGTGCGTGCCGTGATCTCCACGCGATTGGCGGCAAACTGGCTGTGCAGCGGCATTCAACCTCCAAAAGTGCAATAATGCACTACACTAGTGCATTTTATATGCAACTGTCATTGCTAAACTTCGATCAGCGCGTGGGGAGTCTTGAGGAGAAGGGCTGCCCGATCAAGCGCTTTGGGAGGAACATCATGAACAATTTGAAGCGCAGAACGCTGTTCTGCCTGCTCTCCGGTGCTGCCCTGTCTGCAGTGTCTTTCAGTCATGCCACTGCGCAGGACCGCACTTCCGTAAAGATTGGCTATGCCGTGTCAAAAAGCGGCGCCAATGCTACCGGCGCGGGTATCACGACCATTCCGAACTACAAATTATGGGTGAAGGAGGTCAACGATGCCGGCGGCCTCACGCTGCCAGATGGCAAGCGCTTGCCAGTTGACGTGGTCGAATATGACGACCGTTCCTCGGCCGAGGACGCGGTGCGGTCCACCGAGCGGCTGGCCAGCCAGGACAAGGTGGATTTCATCCTGCCGCCCTGGGGCACGGGGTTTAATCTGGCGGTTGCGCCGCTCTATGACCGTTTCGGCTATCCGCAGCTCGCGGTCACCGGCGTCACCGACAAGGCGCCCGATTTCGCCGCGCGCTGGAAGAAGAGCTTCTGGATGCTGGGCGGGGGGCACGACTATGCCGTTGCACTGGCCGATGTTTTGAAAGCCGCCCGCGAAGCAGGGCAGATCAATGACAAGGTGGCCGTGATATCTGTCGCGGACGGTTTCGGCATCGATCTCATCAAGGCTGCGCGACCCGCGCTGAAGGAAGCAGGTTTTACGCTTGCTTATGACAAGACCTATCCGGTCGGCACCTCCGATTTTGCTGCGCTTGTGAACGAGGCCGCGGCAAGCGGTGCGGACAGTTTCATCGCCTTCTCCTACCCGCCGGACAGTTTCGCGGTAACGAAGCAGGCGCAGACTGCACGATATAATCCGAAGGTGTTCTACGTCGGTGTCGGCGGTGCTTTCCCGATTTTCCCGAAGGTTTCCGATGGCAAGCAGGAAGGTGTCATCAGCATCGGCGGCGTCGATGGAAGCAGCGACAGGATCGAGGATTATTTCAAGCGTCACGAAGCCTTCATCGGCACCAAGCCGGACAGCTGGGCAAGCGCCATCACCTATGCGAGCCTCGAAATGCTGGCCCAGTCAATCCAGCGTGTCGGGCTCGACAGGGCAGCGGTGGCGGGCGAGCTTTCGACGGGAAGCTTCGACACCGTTATCGGCCCGGTCAAACTTGAAGACAACCAGCTTCGTCAGCTGTGGTGGGCGGGGCAATGGCAGGGCGAGCGTTTTGTCGCGATTGCGCCCGCGGAACGTCCAGGTGCGGCCAAGCCCGTTGTCCCGAAGCCGCAATGGTAAGCCCTTTCCGGCCGGGGCCGTGAACCCGGCCGGAAGGCTTCGGCCATGTTCCAGACTGGAGACATTTCCTTGTTCTTATCCACCCTCATCTTCGGCTTGATGCTGGGAGGGACCTATGCGCTGATCGCGCTTGGACTTTCGCTGCAATATGGCATCGCCCGCATCATGAACCTCGCTTATGGCGAAGTGCTGATCGCGGCTGCCTTCATCACCTTCGTTCTGTTTTCCGGTTACGGGCTTTCGCCGCTCTGGTCGCTTTTCATCATCGTACCGCTCGGTTACGGCCTTTCTTTCGCGATCTACCGCGTCATGATGCGGCCGCTGGTGCGCCGTTCGGGCGGCTCTGGCCGTCTGGAAGTCGATTCCATTATGGCAACCTTCGGACTGCTCTTCGTTATCCAGGGCATCATGCTCGTGGCGTTCGGCGGCAATTATCATTCCTATTCCTATCTCGCCGATGGAGTCGACATCTTCGGCACGACGGTGGCAATGAACCGGCTTCTGTCTTTCGGCTTGTCCGTCCTGATTGGCGGTGGGCTTTATCTGGCGCTCACCCACAGCCGCTGGGGTCTTAACCTGCGGGCAGTGGCGCTGTCGCCCCGTTCCGCGCCGCTGGTCGGCATCGATGTGAACCGTGTGGCTTCCCTTGGCTTTGCTCTCGGTGGCGCACTCGCCGTGGCGGGCGGGGTGATGATCTCGATGTACCAGACCTTCTCCGCTTCCTATGGCGTGGTCTTCACCATGAAGGCGCTTGTCGTCGTCATCATGGGCGGTGTCGGCAATCTGCTCGGCGCGCTGGTCGCCGGGCTGCTGCTCGGTCTCGTGGAAACCTTTGTGCTGGTTTATGTCGATCCCGGCCTCACACTTGCCGCCACCTACCTGCTCTTTCTCATGGTCCTGCTTTGGCGTCCGGAAGGCATCTTCGCAAGGAGGGGCAATTGATTCCGCTTCTGATCGGCCTCGCCGCAGCCGCGCTGGCGCTTTCCCCCATCTTCTTCGATGCCTATGGTGTCGGCGTCATCATCGGCCTTCTCGGTTATGCCACGCTTGCTTCCGCCTGGGCCATGTTCTCCGGTCCGACCCGCTATATATCGCTCGCCACCGTCGCCTTTTTCGGTGTCGGGGCCTATACGGTCGCGGTGCTGAGCGAGGTCTTGCCCTGGCCGCTCGTCCTCCTGTGCTCCGCCCTTGTCGGCGCGGCGCTTGCCTTCGTCGTCGGGCTTTCCACGCTGCGCGTTGCCGGCATTTATTTCGTGATCTTTTCTTTCGGCCTTGCCGAACTCATCCGACAGCTCATCACATGGTATGAGGTGAATGTGACCGAAACGCTCGGGCGCTATATCTTCCTGCCGCTGGAGCCGCAGCATGTCCTCTGGCAATTGCTGGCGCTGGCCGCCGTTACTCTTGTCCTGTCGACGCTCATCGACCGCAGCAAGCTCGGCCTGGCGCTGAAGGCAATCGGCGATGATGAGGTGGTGGCCGCCCATGCGGGCATTAATCTCGCCCGCACCAAGCTGACGCTCTTCGTGCTTTCCGCCACGATCATCACGCTGGTCGGCGCCATTCAGGCCCCGCGCTGGGTCTATATCGAGCCGGCCCTCGTGTTTAATCCGCAGGTATCGTTCCTCACCGTCATCATGGCCCTGCTTGGCGGAGCCACGCGCCGCTGGGGACCAATTCTCGGTGCAGTGCCGCTTTTCCTGCTGTTCGAATGGCTGGGCGCGAACTTCCCCAACCATTTTTCCATCATCCTCGGCGCTCTCTTCATCCTCATCGTCTTCGTGCTGCCGGATGGCGTGCTGGCGGCGCTGGAGAAGTTGCGCAAAAAGGAGAAGACGGCATGAGCACCGTTCTCGAAGTTGCTGATATTCGCAAGACTTTCGGTGGGCTGAAGGCGGTGGATGGTCTGGGCCTGACTATCAAGGCCGGTGAGGTCGTGGGGCTGCTCGGGCCGAACGGTTCCGGAAAGACGACGCTGATGAACCTGATCTCGGGCGCGCTGAAGCCGACGGAGGGATCAATCCGGCTGGAAGGGCAGGAGATTGCCGGCCGGCGGCCGGATGCGATTGCGCGCGCCGGCGTGGCGCGCACCTTCCAGCTCGTGCGGCTTTTGCCTTCGCTCTCCCTGCTGGACAATGTCGCGGTTTCGGCCATGTTCGGGCCGCAGCGGTTGTCCCGCCCCGCGGCGGAGAAGGTCGCGCGCACCTGTCTGGAAAGAATAGGGCTGGCGGGGCGGGAAGTCATGCCGGCCGGCGATCTCACCTATATCGATCAGAAGCGCCTCGAACTGGCGCGTGCGCTTGCGGGCGAACCGAAGCTTCTGCTTCTTGACGAATGGCTTGCAGGCCTCAACCCCACGGAGCTGCAGGAGGGGATCGCGCTGATCCGGCGGCTGGCATCGGAAGGAACGACCATTCTGTTGGTGGAACATATCATGGCGGCCGTGCGCGCCCTTTGCCCTCGCTCCGTGGTCATGGCGGCCGGCCGCAAGATCGCCGACGGGCCGACGGCAGCGGTGCTTGATGATCCGCAGGTCATCTCCGCCTATCTGGGAGCGCCACATGCTTGAAATAGATGCGTTAACAATCCGCTACGGCAAACATCTCGCTGTTGATGGCATATCGCTCAATGTTGCGAAGGGCGAAACCGTGGTTCTGCTTGGCGCCAATGGTGCGGGCAAGTCGTCACTGCTGAAAGCGGTCGGCGGCATGGTTGTGCTGGCGTCCGGCGAAGTGCGCGTCGACGGTGCGTCGCTTGCCGCTGTCCCTCCTCATGGGATCGTGGACCGCGGCGTGGCGCTGGTGCCAGAAGGACGCGGAATTTTCCCGGCGCTGACGGTGGAGGATAATCTTCGCCTCGGCGCTAATCCCCGCCATGCCCGTTCAGCAGAGAAAGTGACACGGGAACATATTTTCTCGCTGTTTCCGCGTCTCGCCGAACGCCGGCAGCAGCTTGCCGGCACCATGTCCGGCGGCGAACAGCAGATGGTCGCCATCGGGCGGGCGCTGATGACGGCACCGGATTATCTCTTGCTGGACGAGCCGAGTCTGGGTCTTGCGCCCATCGTCACGCAGGAACTTTTTGCCGCCCTGGCCGAGATCAAGAAAAGCGGCCTTTCCCTTCTGCTCGTGGAGCAGAATGTGCGCGAAAGCCTGGCGCTGGCCGACCGGGGTTATTTGCTGGAAGCGGGGCGTATCGTCGGGGCAGGCAAAGCTGAAGCCCTCTCTGCCGATACCGCCGTGCAACGGGCGTTTCTCGGCGGCACCACCGCCGCCATTGTCTGAATTCAGGAGGAAGACCATGCAGACTGTCAATCTTTTCATTGGTGGCGACCATTGCCCGGCCGCGAGCGGAAAGCGCTTCGAGCGTCACAATCCGATCACCGGCGACGTTGCGACCAGCGCGGCGGCGGCAACGGTGGAGGACGCTACCCGTGCGGCCGATGCTGCCGCTGCCGCCTTTCCCGTCTGGTCGGCCACATCGCCCGGCGAGCGCCGCCGCCTGCTGCTGGCGGCGGCTCAGGCGCTACTCGCCGCCGGGCCTGACATTACCCAGGCGATGAAGGAAGAAATCGGCGCGACCGATGCCTGGGCTGGTTTCAATGTAAAGCTCGCAAGCGAAATGCTGGTGGAGGCCGCAAGCCTGACCACCCAGATCAAGGGCGAGATCATTCCCTCCAACCGTCCCGGCACCATGGCGATGGCGCTGCGCCAGCCGGCAGGCGTTGTGCTGTCCATCGCCCCTTGGAATGCTCCCGTCATTCTCGGCGTACGTTCCATCGCCACGCCGCTCGCCTGCGGCAATACGGTGGTGATGAAAACCTCGGAACTTTGCCCGCGCACCCATGCGCTGATCATCGAGGCGGTCTCATCGGCAGGTCTGCCGAAGGGCGTGCTCAACGCCGTCTCCAATGCGCCGGAGGATGCGGCAAAGATCGTCGGCACGCTGATTGCGCACTCCGCTGTCAGACGCGTCAACTTCACCGGGTCAACCCGCGTTGGCCGCGTGATTGCCGAAACGGCCGGCCGTTACCTGAAACCGGCGCTGCTGGAACTCGGCGGCAAGGCGCCGTTCATCGTGCTTGATGATGCCGATATCGACGCCGCTGTCGCGGCGGCCGCCTTCGGCGCCTACATGAACCAGGGCCAGATCTGCATGTCGACGGAGCGCATCATCGTGCTCGACAGCGTTGCCGATACATTCGTTCAGGCCTTCGCCAAAAAAGCGTCCAGCCTCACGGCCGGAGACCCACGCGAGGGCAAAACACCGCTTGGCTCGCTGGTCAGCGCCGAAGCGACGTCACGCATAAGGGCGCTGGACGACGCCGTGTCCAAGGGCGCAAAGCTGGTCGCGGGCGGTGGCGGCACCGGCACCATGCTCGATGCGATCGCCATTGATGGCGTCACTCCCGCCATGCGGCTTTATTCCGAGGAAAGTTTCGGTCCGGTTGTTTCCATCATCAGGGCCGGCAGCGTCGATGAGGCGGTAAGCATCGCCAATGAAACAGAGTTTGGTCTTTCCGCCGCGATTTTCGGCAGGGACCAGGCGCGGGCGCTTGCCATTGCCGCGCGGATCGAAAGCGGCATATGCCACATCAACGGGCCGACTGTTCACGATGAGGCGCAGATGCCCTTCGGCGGGGTCAAGGCCTCCGGTTACGGCCGCTTCGGCGGCACGGCGGGCATTGCGGAATTCACCGAATTACGCTGGGTCACGCTCCAGGACGGGCCGCTGCATTATCCGATCTGAACCGGACGCCGGGGGTGGCTGCGGCGGCCTCACCGCCGCTCGTCAATCAGCCAGCCGGTGAGTTTTCTCACCGCGCTGTCGCTGCTTTTCGGCCGCATCAACCAGTAGCCGCGCCCAGGTGCATCGAGGCTAGGGCCTGCCGTGACCAGTACGCCAGCCTCGAGCAGTGGATCGACGAGCCCGGCCCAGCCGAGCGCAAAGCCCTGTTCTCCGATGGTCGCCTGAACCACCATGGTGTAATTGTTGAAGCTGATGTCGCCGCCGTCGTTTTCGGGGCCTCTCTGAATGCCGAAATGCTTGAAATAGGAAGGCCAGTCGAACCAGTGCGCTGATGAGGTATTTTCGAGGTGGATGAGTTTCCGCCGCGAAAAATCAGCAACGCCTGCGGGCGCCGGCGTTGCTGCCAGAAACGCAGGTGAACAGACCGGCGTGACTTTTTCCGAAAGCAGCAGTACGGCCCCGTCACCCGCCTCCTGCCGGGTGCCGAAAATGATCATCACGTCGCTGTCATGCTTGCCCTGACCCAACGGGTCCTGCGTGGCAACGATCTGGATGTTGATGTCAGGGTTGAGCGCTCGAAATCCGTGCATCCGCGGAATGAGCCATAATGACGAAAAGGCATAGTCCGTATGCAGGCGGATGGTCTGGCGTTCCTCCGTCCGCCGAAGCTGCTGCGCGAGCAGATCAATGGCATCGACATTGCGGGAGACGATTTCGAACAGCCTTTGTCCCTCTGCCGTCAGATCGATGCCGCGATGTTTGCGGCGGATGAGCGCCACCCCAAGCTCCTCTTCGAGCCTGCGCATCTGATAGCTGACGGCAGGCTGGGTGAGCCGCAGGGACCCCGCCGCCGCCGTCAGGCTGCCCTGGCGGGCAACCTCGGTAAAGATGCGCATCCATCCGAGATCGAGCGGCCGGTCTGACATTAAATTTCCTTATATCACTTATCGAAAAATACCTGCTTCACAGGCAAAAACAATGTGGTGTTCAATAAACTGGACTAATACGAGGGGAGCCGCAATGAAAACCGTTTCTCATCTGCACCGCATCGCCGCCGGCCTGTTCCTGTCCGTGGCGGCCTTCTCCACCCCGCTTCAGGCGGCCGATGACGCGTCCTGCAAGCTCGTACGTCTAAGCGATCCCGGCTGGACGGATATTACCGCAACCAATGGCGTCGCCTCGGTACTGCTCGATGCATTGGGTTATGAAGCCGACGTCAAGACGCTTTCCGTGCCCATCGGCTATCAGGCGATGAAGAACGGCGAAATTGACGTTTTCCTCGGGAACTGGATGCCGGCGCAGAAATCCTTCGTAGATGACCTCAATTCGGCGAAAGCTGCCGAGGTCTTGACGAAGAATCTCGAGGGCGCCAAGTTCACGCTGGCGGTGCCGTCCTATATGGCGGAGAAGGGCGTGAAGGATTTCGCCGATCTCGCCAAACATGCCGATGAATTCGAGAGCAAGATTTACGGCATCGAGCCCGGCGCACCCGCCAACCAGAATATCCAGAAGATCATAGACGCCAATGATTTCGGCCTTAAAGGCTGGCAGCTCGTCGAATCCGGTGAGCAGGCCATGCTGGCGCAGGTGGAACGGGCGGGCCGGGATAAGAAGGCCGTGGTCTTCCTTGCCTGGGCGCCGCATCCGATGAACGAGAAGATCGATATCGCCTATCTCTCCGGCGGTGACGCCTATTTCGGCCCGAATTTCGGCGGCGCAGAGGTTTATACGCTTGCCCGCACCGGCTGGCCGGAAAAATGCCCAAATGCGGCGGCGCTCTTCAAAAACCTGAAGTTCAATATCGGCATGGAAAATACCCTCATGGGTTCGATTCTCGGCGGAGAGGATTCCAAAGCCGCGGCAGCGGCCTGGGTGAAGGCCAACCCCAAAGCGCTGGATGGCTGGCTGCAGGGCGTCACCACGCTGGATGGAAAACCGGGTGCCGATGCCGTTAAGGGCAAGCTTGGTCTCTGAGCCGCAAAGTGGAAATGCCGCGTCCCAATATCCTCATTCTGATGGTCGACCAGTTCAACGGGACGTTGTTTCCCGATGGACCGGCCGATTTTCTCCATGCACCGCATCTGAAAGCCTTGGCGGAGCGGTCTGTACGCTTCGCCAATACCTATACGGCCAGCCCGCTTTGTGCGCCGGCCCGTGCCTCCCTGATGTCCGGGCAATTGCCAAGCCGGACGCGGGTTTACGACAATGCCGCCGAGTTCGCCTCCGACATTCCGACCTATGCGCACCATCTGCGGGCAGCCGGTTATTACACCGGTCTCTCAGGCAAGATGCATTTCGTCGGGCCTGACCAGCTGCACGGCTTCGAAGAGCGTCTGACGACCGACATCTATCCCGCGGATTTTGGCTGGACGCCCGATTATACCAAGCCGGGCGAGCGGATCGACTGGTGGTATCACAATCTCGGTTCGGTGACGGGTGCAGGGGTTGCCGAAATCACCAACCAGATGGAGTATGACGACGAGGTAGCCTACCACGCCACTCGCAAGCTCTATGACCTGTCTCGTCGGCTCGATAACCGGCCGTGGTGTCTGACCGTCAGCTTCACCCATCCGCACGATCCCTATGTGGCGCGGCGGAAATTCTGGGATCTCTATGAGGATTGCCCGGCGCTCGATCCGCAGTCGGAGGCCATTGCTTTCGATCAGCAGGACCCGCACTCGAAACGGTTGCTGGAAGCCTGTGACCACAATGCCTTCGATATTTCGCCGGAGCAGATACGCCGGGCACGCCGCGGTTACTTCGCCAACGTCTCCTATATCGACGAGAAGGTCGGCGAAATCCTTGGCGTCCTGAAGGCGACGCGGATGGAGGAGGACACCATCGTCCTCTTCCTTTCAGACCATGGCGATATGTTGGGTGAGCGCGGCCTCTGGTTCAAGATGTGCTTCTTCGAGGGCTCGGCCCGCGTACCGCTGATGATCGCCGCGCCAGGCTGGCAGCCGGCATTGATCGATACGCCGGCTTCGACACTGGATGTGACGCCGACGCTGTGCGGTCTTGCGGGGCTTGATATCACCTCGCTTAAACGCTGGACGGATGGCGAGAATCTGGCGCCTTTGGCTGCTGGCACCGGCGGGCGCGGCCCGGTGCCGATGGAATATGCGGCCGAAGGCTCGATCTCGCCGCTCGTCGCCATCAGGGACGGCCGATACAAATTGTCTGTCTGTGAGGCCGATCCGCCGCTGCTTTACGATCTGGATGCCGATCCCGAAGAGCGCACCAATCTCGCTGGCGATCCCGCTCTCAGCGACGTGCTCTCTTCGCTTTCCGCCGAAATTGGCCGGCGGTGGCAGTTGCCGGTGTTCGACGCCGCCGTTCGCGAAAGTCAGGCGCGGCGCTGGGTGGTCTACAAGGCGCTGCGCAACGGCGCCTATTACCCGTGGGACTACCAACCCTTGCAGAAGGCTTCGGAACGCTACATGCGTAACCACATGGACCTCAACGTGCTGGAAGAAAACCAGCGTTTTCCGCGCGGCGAGTGAGGTGGGCAAGGTGCCTCAAGCGGTGGTCGACACCCTCGGTGCGCCGCCCGCCGCCTGCACGGCAAGACTGCCCGCGGCAACCCCGGCTGTGAGGCATTGCTGTTCGTCCCTGCCTTGAAGCCAGGCATCAAGAAAACCGGCGTTAAAGGCGTCGCCGGCGCCGGTCGTATCGACGACGGGTACTTCCTGGGCTGCCAGATGCTGCAAGCCCCTTCGACAAGATACCCAAGCGCCCTGCGCGCCGCCTTTCAGCGCCACGACGGGAAAGGCCTCTGACAGGGCGTGGGTGGCTCGTTCCGGGTCAGAATGTCCCGTGATTGCTTCCGCCTCTTCAAGATTGGGCAAAAACACGTCGACACCGGCACAGGCCTTGAGCAGCCCCTTGTGGTAGATCAGCGAAGCATCCCAGCTTGGATCGAGCGATACTGACAATCCGCTTGCCTTGGCGCGTGAAACCAGATCAGGCATCTCATGCAGCGTGGCAAATTCGGCGATGTGCAGATGTCGGGCGTTATCCCACGCGAAGGCGGCATCGAGCGTCGAGGGACGGGCGGCACCGGCGCGGCGCGTCAAAAATGCCCGGTCCTGGCCAACCACCGTCGCCACCGTCACCTGCGGTCCGGCATCGGCTGCATGTTCCAGAAACCGCAGGTCGACGCCGCTCTGCGCCATTTTCTCACCGATATCGCGCGAAAACGTATCGGTGCCGAGCCTTGCGAGCAGAGCAACCGGGCGTCCGACATGGGCGAAATGGGCGGCGGCAATGAAGGCTCCGCCGCCGGGGGCGATTTCCATGTCTCGGGCAAACAGTTCCCGGCCGAGCACTGGCAGTTCATTAAGACCGGTGAAAATAAGGTCACAATAGATCCGGCCGACGCTGATGACGGCAGTTTTTTCCGTTGTCATCACGCGCGGCCCAGAAGCTTTTCCGTCTTGGCGTCGAAAAGATAAAGCGAACCTCGCTCTGCCTGGCATTGCAGCCTGCTGCCGACGGCCGGAATGGTTTTGCTTCTCGCCGTGGCAATCACAGAACTGGTGTCGGTGTCCAGATGAACAAGCGTCTCCGGTCCGAGCGGTTCGACTGCCGTTACCGTTCCTTCCAGGATAAACGTCCCCTGAGCGGACCCAGACTCGCCAACAAGCAGATCATGCGGCCGGACGCCGATCAGAAGCCCACCCGTGGCGGACGGCGCGACGCTGTCGCCGGCTCTGGTTCCGCGCAGCAGGTTCATCGAGGGGCTGCCGATGAAGCGTGCGGTAAAGATGTCGACGGGTGTTTCATAAAGTTCCGTTGGCGTGCCGACCTGCAGGATGTGGCCGTCCTTCATGACGACGATCCTGTCGGCCATGGTCATGGCTTCCACCTGATCGTGGGTGACATAAACGGTTGTCGTCTTAAGACGCTGATGCAAGCGCTTGATTTCAATACGCATCTGTGCGCGCAGCTGGGCGTCTAGGTTAGACAGTGGCTCATCGAACAGGAAGGCGGCGGGATCGCGCACCATGGCGCGGCCGATGGCGACACGCTGCCGCTGGCCGCCTGACAGGGCCGCCGGCCGCCGGTCGAGCAGGGCCTCCAGACCGAGCACCCGGCCGGCCTCCTCGATGCGGCGGTTCTTTTCCTCGCGGTCAAGCTTCGAGGTGTAGAGGCCAAAGCCGATGTTCTGGCGAACCGTCATATGCGGATAGATCGCATAGTTCTGGAAGACCATCGCGATGTTGCGCTGTTTCGGTTCCTTCTCATTGACGATGTCGCCGCCGATCTTCAGCGCTCCGTCGGAGATTTCTTCCAGCCCGGCGATCATTCTGAGGGTGGTGGATTTGCCGCAGCCGGACGGGCCGACAAAAACGACGAACTCGCCGTCTTCAATGGCAAGATCGATGCCCTTGACCGCCTCGACCTTGCCATAGCGCTTCACGAGTTTATTGAGTTCGATTGTCGCCATCATCGGGCTCCCGTCAGGGCGGTGAATTTCTCTGTGAGTTCCGCGGCCTTTGCCGCTTCGTGATCGGCGGATCGCCGTGCTTCCGCCTCGAATGCAGTAAGCCTGTTGCGATAGGTGGCAATCGCCTCCCGCATCGGTTCGGGGGCAGGGCCGCCGAAACGGCTGCGTACGGCAACGAAGTGCTCGGGCGAAACGATCTGCCTGAATTTTTCCTCATCGATCCCGGTTTGCCGCCCTGTCAGCTCATGGAACGCCTTGAGGAACGGCTGGTAACCGTCGTTCGGCAGATCGCCTTTCAGCGCGACGACGCTCTTGGCAACAGTCGCGGCAATCTCATGGGCCTGGCGGAAAGACAGGTCTTCGATGCGGACAAGCGAATCCGCCAGTTCCGTGATGGTGATACACGACCGGCGGATGTTCTGGTCGACCCTTTCGGGATCGATGCTGATCTGGCCAACGAGGCTGGCAAGAAGATCGAGAACCCGGCCGGCAGAGGCGAAGGCCTCATAACCCATGCCCTGCGTTTCGCCCTCACTGTCATTCATGTCGGTGAAGGGCGTATTATGCATCACATCCAGCACCGTGCGCGCCCGCCCGAATGTCTGGCTGGCGAGGTGGCGCAGATGTTCAATCGGCACCGGGTTTCGCTTCTGCGGCATGATCGAGGAAATCTGCACCAGCGCATTCGGCACGTAGATCTGGCCAACCTCGAAACTTGTCCAGAACTGGAAATCCTGGATGAGCCGTCCGAGATGCAGGAACATCAGCTCGATCGCGCCATAGGTCGCGGTCGTGTAATCCACGGCGGCGATGCAGGAATAGGAATTGCGTAAGGGTGCAGCAAAACCCAGCAATTCGGCGACCCGCGCCCGATCGATGGGAAAGCCCGAGGTGGTGATGGCGGCAGCGCCCATCGGCGAAAGATCGACGATGCGGCGCGCCTCCGCAAAACGTTCGATATCCCGGATCAGCACCTCGATCGCTGCCGAAAGGTAGTGGCCGAAGGTGGTGGGCTGGGCCGGCTGCCCATGGGTGTAAGCCACGATAAGCGTGGCTTGATTGCGTTCGGCGGCATCGATCAGCGCTTTCAGGAGGACACGCGCCTTGACGGTGAGCGTGTCGATCTTGTCCTTGAGGCCGATCTTGAACAGCGTGTGATCGATATCGTTGCGCGAACGGGCCGTGTGCAGGCGGCCGGCGACATCGACGCCGATGCGGGCTTTCAGCTCTTTCTCGATCAGGAAGAAGAAATCCTCGACTTCGCCGGTATAAACAAGCTCCGCGGGTTCTATGGTTTTGTCGATGTCTTCGAGTGCGCCGGCGATCTTGGCCGCCGTCTCGGCATCGAGAATGCCGGTCTCGCGCAGCATGACAAGGTGGGCGCGGTCTATGCGGCGGAAGCCCTCTACGTGGTGGTTCTTGGCGCCATCGAAAAGCGGGCGCAGCACGGTTTCCTTGTAGACGGGGTCGGGAAACTTGCTGGTATCCGACTGGCGCGGGTTGATATCGGTCATGATGTTATCCTTTCAGACCCGCCAGCATCACACCGCGAACGATGTAGCGTTGCAGGACGATGAAGACGATGAGGGTGGGGATGGTCGCAATGGCTGCGCCCGTCATGATCATTTCCCACTGGATCTGCTGTTCCACGGCAAAGCTCGAAAGGCCGACCGGCAGGGTGTAGAGCTCCTTGCTTGTCGTGACGATCAATGGCCAGAAGAATGCTGTCCAGTTCCCGAGGAAGGTGAAGATCGCGAGTGCGGAGAGTGCAGGCGTCACCAGCGGCAGGGCGACTTTCCACCAGATCTGGAATTCGTTCAGCCCGTCGACGCGCGCGGCCTCGATGAAGTCGTTCGGAACCGTCTCGAAGAACTGCTTCATCAGGAAGGTGCCGAAGGCCGTCATCATGCCCGGGAACATGATGCCCCAGTAGCTGTCGAGCCAGCCCAGCTGGCTGGACATCAGATACCAGGGAATGACGAGCATTTCGGTCGGGATCATCAGCGTCGACAGGATGGCGAGGAAGATGAAATAGCGGCCGCGAAACTCGAACTTCGCTAGCGTGTACCCGACCAGACTGTCAAAGAAGCAGTTGGAGACGGTAACGATGACCGCAACCAGCATGGAGTTGAAGAACCAGCGCAGGAAACGGCCGTCGGCCATGAC
>CAACXH010000387.1_pt1 | contig 63165 bp, 73 predicted proteins | sample 2275881 | NCBI WGS metagenome assembly CAACXH01 (sample SAMEA5312483, study PRJEB27640) | indoor metagenome | biome: indoor environment; feature: controlled; material: polymer antistatic dissipative epoxy resin | place: Italy | collected 2014-05-27 | reverse complement strand
GGTGTCGTCAGATTCGACCGGGGTCTCATCGCCACCGGCAGAAACAGCATCGTCTTCGGCGGCGTCATCCTCTTCGAGAAAAGCCAGCAATTCGTGGCTTTCATCCTCGGTGTCCGGTTGTGGCGAAGCCTCGGTCGGAAAAATCTCCTGACCTTCCAGGAAGGTCAGGCCGGTGGCATGCGGATCTTGCGCGGCGTCGGCAAGCCGCACGATGCCGAAACCACGGAATCCGTCGAATTCGCGCGAGCGCGTATAGGTGGGCAGGGCGGCGAGGTCGATCGGCACCATCAGTGAGGTGCCTTCCACCGGCCAATAGATCGTCTTGCCCGACCATGTGTCGCGACGGCTAAGAAGTTCGCGAATCTTGCCATCCGGATCGAGGTTGAAAAGCGCGGCCACATCGGCAAAGCCCATGCCTTCGACAGCCGCCGCCTTTGTGCCGACAGCTTCTGCGAATTCATGCGAAATCGAGCTGAAGCGCCCCTCTGCATCGATTTTCCAGACGAAACGGGATGCGCGGGCACCGGCATTAAACACAAAAGCCGGTGCTTCTTCTGCGGCTTCCGTTTCCGCCGGGATATCCCCTTCCGCCGGCGCGGCGGCCTGAGCAGTCACGGTTTCGGTGATCTCTTCCGCTGGTGCGCTCTCAGCTTCTTCGAATGCCTCTTCAGCATGGTCGTGACCGGCGGCACGCTCGATTGCCGGCGCCTCTTCATCATCTGCATCGAGTTCGAAGAGATCGGCAATATCGTCCGTCATGGCCTCCTGCGCGGCGGCATCGGCATCTTCGACAGGAATATCCAGCAGGGCCTCGGCCTGTTCTTCTGCCGGCAGGGGAAGGGCGTCCAGTTCCTGTTCCGCCACAATCTCGTCTTCGATATCGGCAGGCAGTTCCGGCACGTCCTCCACATCCTCGATACCGGCAACGGCATCAAGCACGGAATCAAAGGAGGCCGCGGCTGCGGCAACAGGTGCGGCCTCTGCGGCCGGCAAAACTGGCTGAACGGCAGCCGGTGCTTCCTGCGGCTTGTCTTCAGCAAAACCGTTGACGGGATCGAGCGTACCAAGCGCGGTCTCGACCACGAACATCAGGTTGAGTTCGGGTGACGCCGTGATCTGGCCCGTAGCCGCCGGCAGATAACCCTTGCCCGTCGGCACGGGACGTTTGACGAGATGGCCGGACTGGCCTGCGGCCATGCGCACCAGCGTCCTTGCCGTATTCGGCGTAATACCGAGTGACGAGAAGCGCGGCGAAGCAGCGATAATCTCGTTTTCGCCGTTCAGAACCGCCATATGAATATCGGGGTCGTCAAAACCTTCGATCATGCGCCGGGCGCATTCCGCCGTGTCAGGCGCGGCCTGATCGGTAAGGGCGGAAAACAGTATTGCGGGCTGGCCCGGTTCCGCTTCAATGATTTCCGCCTTGGCGGTCACGGCAATGCTGCGGAACCCGGCATTGATGCGAATGGTAAACGGCAGGCTGTCGCCCGCCTGGGAAAGCCGTGCCGCCGTTGCCGCCAGCTGCCGGAAGGTCACATCCTGCCGCTTCGGGCCCTGTTCCAGAAAATCGTAGACCATCGGCGTGCCGAACAAAGCCGCACCCCGGCCGTTGGCCCAAAGGGCGCTCTGAAGGTCGAGCGAAAACAAAGCCATCGCCTCGCCGCGCCCGAAACCTTCACGCACCCGTTCATGCACTGCTATATCGATAAAGGGATACTGGACGGCGGGCATGTCGAAACCTATTCTGGCACTACCGGACCTCGAGGGCTTTTCAGCCTCCTCATGAAGCTGAAAGGTAAACCCGCTATGGCACCACGTTAACAGAATTTTAAATAACTTCACAGGCCGGCGGGGTCCACCATCCGGCGGATGAATCGCCAAATAGAGTTAACATGAACAGGCCTCGGCTCCGCCCCTTATCCGTCTCGGCGCAATGAAAGCGCTTGCCTTTCGACGCCTTTTTTCGCAAAATTCACAGAGGCACTTGCAAATGGGGGAAACACCTTTTATGTCACCCCCCGTGACGCCGCTTCGGCGTTTCATGTGCGGTTGTAGCTCAGTTGGTTAGAGCGCAGGTTTGTGGCACCTGAGGTCGGTGGTTCGACCCCACTCAACCGTACCATTCCCCTCTCCCAGTAAGTTTATATGTCACAAGGACTTACCGGGAGAGGGGAAAAATTCTCCCGACCCTCTCATGTCCAAAAATCGGCGTGTTGTGAAATCCATAACATCCCCATAACATTTTCGCTGTGTTGACAACGCAGAACGGGGAGGGGAACTGGCGACCCGAATAGGCTACCGGCGCGCCTGTTTCTGCCGTCCGAAAGTCCCGCAATGCCCAGATTTCGTCTGGCATTCACGTCTAAGGTTGTATTTGATTGATGCTGTAAAACCAGTCCTTGTTTCGTGAGTCGCACGATGTCTGATGAAGCCTACATTGCCTATCGGTGTCCCGCTTGTGACCAGGTCGTCACGCAGAATTGCGATTTCCCCTATTTCGACGAAACAGCCGACTATCGGCGCGAGGCTGTTGATCAGACCGATTGTGTGGCGCAGTGCTCTTGCGGCGAGCAGCACATTTTTTCGATCGCGGCATATGGGGCGAACTATTGTGAAGTGATCGCGCAAGGTGACCTAGACATCAAGGTGATGTTGTATAGGCCCCCTTCGATCGAGGATGAAGAGCAATACGAGATGTTTCTCGACTCTCCCGAACTCGACGACCCATATCGAATTTTTCTCAGGTCGTCGTCCGGGCTGTCCGGTCTCGCTCGAGTGGAAGTACCGGTGGAGCGCTTGGAGCAGGCCCAGTACCGGATGCTCTACGCAAATCACATCGCCATCCTGGAGGCGTACCTTTGCGATCGACTGATCGACCTCGTCTCGTACGACGACGAAGTGCTTCGAAAGTTCGTACTCAGACACAAGCCGCTGAAGTCAATGACGGTGTCGATCCATTCCGTCCTTGGTCACCCTGGCATAGCGAGGAAGCAGGCAGTCAAATATCTCCGAGATTTCCTTTTCCATAAGCTGGACGCCGTGCAGGCTATCTACAGGGACGCGTTCGACATCGACGTCTTCGCAAATACCGCTCGGAAAGACGCACTTGCCGAGATGGTGAAGATTAGGCACGACCTTGTTCATCGCAATGGCCGGGACAAGGAGACTGGTCGCCTACATGCGTTCGAACCGATAGACCTGATCCGTGTCAGTCAGGCCGTCGGCGGCCTGGTTCACGAGATTGAGGGCCAACTGGCATATCATGTGCGCTTGAAGCGTTTTCGCCTGTTCGAAAACCCTCCATCCGCGACGCCGGAGCCGATAAATTTCGGCGAACTCAGTGATGAGGAAGCTGACGCGGCGGTGGGAGGATAATGCGACTACTGGACCTCAGTTCTGCACTTTGACGACGTTTGGCCCGAGGTCGGGCGACTCTTCGTTTCGATGGTGCCGAATACGTGCAGCGACAATGTGCGCCATCATCATGGTGGAGGCTGCAGACTTCGCACGGACCTGGAAAGTCGATCCATCTACCGAGAACGTCGCACGGTATGGTCCGAACTCTAGGCGCAACGATTGCCAGACGTCAGGGTGCGAGACCATCATAAGCTTCGACACGCCCGGCACGGACGTTGACCATGCGTTGTCTTCGCCGCTGGCGGCTACGCGATGGTATGATGTATCCATTGAGGTCGGCGGCCACTCCTCAAGGGATAGATAGGCTTGGACCTTCCTGTCGAGAAAGGTGCTGGGAGAAGTATCCGATAGCGCCTCCATAATTTCGTCGTAAGTCAACTTTCGGGGGCGCAGGAACTCGGGCTTTCGGTGCTCGGCGCGAAGCAAGCGACCCTCTTCTGCATCCGCATCGGCTCGGTTCGCTCGGATATTGGCACCGAAGGACCTGTAGAAATTTCCAATAAATGACCGCTTCACCGCTGTGTCCCCTTACTGACCTGAAACGCCGAGGATGTTCCAGGCAGGCTGTATCTTGGCGATAAGACCAGCTTCCAATCCCGCCGCGGTGTTAACCGGTAACCCGTTCCACTCACTTGGCGCGGGCGTCGCGACCAGAACCTTAACCCGCTTACCCGCAGCCAAGGATTCCAGTATCAGCGCCTTCACGCGGGCATTCGTCTTCTGGCGCTCGTAGCCTCGCCGATATCCATCGAGACGGGAGCGTAGACAGCGCTGCGTCAGGCCGACGTACATGACCAAGTCGTCTACGACGAAGGAGTATACCCCGGCGTCCGCAGGCGCTCGGGCGTCGATCTGGAAGTCTTCGTTTTCGCCCTTCCACTCACCCAAAAAATGGAAGCCTGCCCGCAGCAGCACCTCCCATGATGTTCCCGTGGATGCTTCATCGGTGTCGTCGTCGCCGAGTTCTACGACAACAGGTTCACGCTCTAGGCTAACTTCTTCTCTCGACTGGAGGCCCTCGGTTATCCCGGCATCTACTAGGACCTTCCGGACATGCTGATAACGGATACCGAGAAGAGAAGCGATTTCTGTCCTCATAAACCCGGCACGGGCTAGAGCCCTGATCATTTCTGACTTGGTCTGGAGGCCTGTGGTCACGTCGTCGAATGTTGGTCTGGCCATGGAGTTCGGAATCCTGTCCGACAATTAGAGGGTGAATTTAACGTCAGGTTGCAGCGCAATACTTGACGCGAATCGAATTAAGAACAAATTAAGAACACGAAGATATGGTGCTCCTGAGTCCGTGTTTTCAGACTCAATCTGGGGACCGCCGAACAAAGGAATGTCCGGCGCAAGGCTCATGTGGTACGCCAAGGGCGACCATCAGCACATTTTGGCTCGATCGAACACCGTATGTCCGGTAAGCAGATCGATAAAGCCGCGAGAATAAGGAGATATCATTGCTCAAGCGCACCGACGACGCACCGTCTCCTTCACAGGACTTTCTCGACTTCACGGCTGGCCGCCGGTTCAAAACCATCATGGCGGACCCGCCATGGCAGTTCATCAACCGAACCGGTAAGGTTGCGCCTGAACACAAGCGTCTGTCGCGCTATGGAACCATGGCACTTCCCGAAATCATGGCACTGCCTGTTGCACAGGCATGCGCTTCCACTGCCCATCTGTATCTTTGGGTGCCGAATGCGCTATTGCCCGAGGGCCTTGAGGTCATGAAGGCGTGGGGATTCCAATACAAGTCGAATTTGGTCTGGCACAAAGTCCGTAAGGACGGTGGCTCTGATGGCCGCGGCGTCGGCTTCTACTTCCGGAACGTGACTGAGCTGATCCTGTTCGGTGTGCGTGGTAAGAACGCACGTACACTCGATCCCGGTCGCTCGCAGGTCAACTACCTGTCATCTCGTAAACGCGAACACTCCCGCAAGCCTGATGAACAGTATCCGCTGATCGAGGCATGCTCTCCAGGCCCATACCTCGAAATGTTCGGCCGTGGCGTGCGCAAGGGATGGACCACGTGGGGCAATCAGGCCGATGAGGCGTATGAGCCCGATTGGAAGACCTACGGATTCAATTCTGCCACTGATCGCGTCGCGGCCGAGTAATCACTCGGTCGGGGCGACTATGCCTTCCTGTTCCTGAGCTTCGTCTTCTCTTTCGATGTCGACAAGCTCAAGTCCCTCATCGAAGGTGACGATGCTGGACGGGAGGCCCACGAGAACGAGTGGGCACGGATTTCCCACGCCGCGGTGGACCCGATCCTCAAGTTTTGACCAGTGTGTTGTGGCCTGACCATATTTGTCTGATACGAACTGGCTAGCCCATGCTTCCTCGTACGACATGCCTGCACGCACCCGTCGTTCGACCTCTCTGTTCTGTCGCGCCGTACGGCTCATCCCGAACCCGGTAACGGCTTCATGGGAGTTCAATCCGCGTTCGACAGCGAAGCGTTGCACCATCGGCTTCAACTCGTCCTGCATCGACGTGCCACGAGTGACGATCACACCGACCGAAATCGCTCCGTCCGCATGTAGGCGTTTGAAGTTTTCGAGGTCGCGATCGAAGAACGGGTCCTTGTTGTTCCATTCGATTTCGCAAGCGACGACGCCAGGTTCGAATGCCTTAACGTGGTCGATCTCGTGAGAGATTGCTTCCCTTGCTATCCCGTTGATGGTCTTCTCGACGATGAAATTCATCTTGATCCAGCCAAGCTCGGCGAGCGATCGGCGCAGCCGCTGCGTTCCCTGCGACTCTCCGCCGCCCGATCCCACGATCTCTTCGATCGGGATTGAAAGGCCTCCAATCGCGGCCTCGAGTTCGGCAACGGCGTCAGGAAAGTCGACGCTCAGGATAGCGCGAGCATGGGAATGGACTTCGACTTGGAAGCCACGTTCTATCAGGGCGTCAAACATGAATTTCATTCGCAGAGTGATTCGTGGCTCGATCGTACCACAACCCTGGAATGAAGACGCGGTGGCTATTCCTTTGCTATTTCGATCTGACCGGTTGCGCCAAAGGCGGGCAGAGAGGCCGTTGCTGTGACGGTTACGGACTTCGGCGGGACGATCAGGACAAGGTCGGGGAAATACTTCGTAAAATCCCGGGCGTTGTCAGTCAGTAGCGGGGCGCTCTCCTCGTGCGCCGTGGCACCGATGAAGAAATCCGGGAGGACTCCCAACTTCGGACCCTTGTTCTTTTTTTTGTAGGTCTGGAACGCTCTGCCTGCGTGGAAGAGGGAACCGTCACTCCCGGTGTAACGCTCGACGCCAAGTTCGTTGAGGGCTTTATTGACTTCCGCCGTGTCAGGGAACGTCACGCTGACCTCAGAGTAAACGACGTCGGTAATCACGATCGGACCTTCCTTGATCCGCTCGTTGAACTGGTCCACCGCCCACTGGTGATTTGCCTCGGTGGTCTTCATTAGGGAGATGAGGATGCTCGAATCCAAAAACGTAGTCATTCGCCCCTCATCAACTTCATCAGTTCGTCTGCGGTCATGTTCGGCTCTATATTTTCCGCTTTGAGCTTTTCTAGCGCTGCCTGCGTCCTTCGTTTTACGAAATCCTCGAGGTCGAACTCTTCAAGGTCATCTGGGGACAGGTCTTCGAATCCAGCGTACTTCGCAAGCATTGCGCAAGCTGGCGGGATGCTCTTGAGGACACGTGGATTCGTTCTGTGAACGGCTCCACGGGGTCGGGGATCATTCAGGAAGTGCTGCACGGTTGGTATGAGCGTTGTTGTCCGTTCTTTCGTGGCTTCCTCGGAGAAGCGTTGCCGTCCTCCGCAGGCGTCGTACAGCGTCACGAGATGTTTGATCGCCAGCTTCTTTTCGAGTGTCGGCTTCCCGGTGAGCTCGATGAACCCGTAATCATCGAGAAGGCTGGCATACTGCGACGGGGACGTCGGCTTCCGATCCAGCAAGCGCTCCTCGATTATGCGGTCCAATGCGAGAAACAGGCAGTCCACCCACCAGCGCTCTATTCTCGCGGTGTTCATCTCCTTGAGACGACCGCCCTGGAATAGGTAGTTCAAATTTGTGGCTAGCTTCCGCGTGGTTTGCGCTCGATATCGCGGATCAGATTCGACGAAACGCTCGATGTCGTCTGCGCTGACGGACTTGGTTTCCCAGTTAAGCTTTCCGGCAACACGTTCACGAACGTAGGCGTTCGCCCACAATGCAGGTCTACGCTGCTCCTTGCGCGCTCCAGCCCACCGACCTGCAAGGCTCAGGTCAAAGGCGAAGAGTGCCAGCTTGTCGAAGCGAGGGGAATGATCCCAATTGATAGCCTGGAAGACAAGCTCGTCGGCGCAGAGGTAGTCTACCCCTCCGACCGTCTTGTTGAACAAGAAGAAGTTTATTGGGATGTGGTCAGGGCGGCCAGTTGACCGCACGCGGCTGCGGAACTCATCGCGCCGGACGTCTTCCATTTCCCCGTTGAAACCCAACCGGATGATTTCATGCAGTTCTGACAACCCAGCGGACGGACGACCCCAGCTGAAGTTTTTCGTGAAGCTGCCTGGTTTCCATATGTCGGTTTCGTCGGCCATAGGTGCTCGTCAATAAGAATCCGACGCGATCCTATCTCGATGTGGTAAACATTCAACTCATAATAGAGCGCAATTCTAAAGGACACCGAACGTGGTCGTGGCATACCATGCGGCGGCGGGCACAGCGGTGACGACGACGATACTGAGCACAGCAATCTCAACATACGATTGCCAATATGGAGGGAGGGTCGATTGCCGGTCGGCTTCCCGTTTGGCTTCGGTTGTGGCCACTTCCTCCCATCGGGCATCAGGTGCTGGCCATCGACGCACTGGGTGTTGAAGCCGTCGCCATGCCTCCACGAGTTTGGGATGCTTCATCTCTCTGTCTCCTATTCCGAGCTACCGTGCCGCTCCATTAACGATCCGATCGTCATATTCGATTCGTTCGGCTTGGGTCGACTTGCCGGAGTCCGATGTGCCCGGCATACACGAGTGGAAACAGGCACGGAGACATGACATGGCTAACTTTGGCTCACCCGCACATACCGCTGCAATGGGCAATGCCGCTGGCATGATGGTTCTAGCCGCCGGCGCGGCCGGTCTTGCCTCCGCTATCGGCGACGGTATCGCTGCAGCACGCGAAGCTCGCTACGCACAGCGCTACGACGACGCCCTCACCACGGCGATCAATCATGCCGGTGAAATGGAAGCCATGGCGCGCGCCGCCATGGAAATGCTGGCCGAGCTGGAAGCAGAGAACGTCCGCCTTCGCGCAGCATGTCAGCAGCGTCAGGCATACATCGACCGTCTGAAGAAGGGCCGTGTGCAATGACCGATGAACAATGGCAACGCATCCGCCGCCATTTCGGGGACCTTGTCTACGAACATCCCGAACTGGCCGAAATGATGCTCGAAATCGTCGAGCAGCTCGAAGCCTGAAAAGAAAGAAGCCCGCCGAGATGGCGGGCTTTTCGTTTACATGGGCATCTTGAACTGAGCGCCGGACTTTTCCGCTCTCGCCCGGGCCCGCCAGAACATGCGCTCTTGGACGGTCATAGGCTCCTGCGGTTCGGGGAGTGCCGCTTTTACTGGCTCTCCCGGTGCGAACGTCCGCACCCCGAAGACACCGTGGTCCTTGCCGTCCACGAACTTGCGGACCGCAGAAAGACCAGCGCGACCGAGCGCATCGAGTTCCAGGTCGCTCATGTCGAGCAACGTTGTCCTCAGGTCTTCTTTCACCGATCCTAGATCAAACGTCGCCCGTGCTGACTTCGACGCCTTGGTGTAACTCAAGACGGTATCGACGCCGTCGCGGTCCAACGTGTGGATGGCAGCCTGGCGCGCCCGAGCTTCGTCGAACTCGTCGAGGAGCTGCGTGGCGCTGACGTCGGGTTTGTATTCCGGGTTCGGCATCGCTCTGCTGCCATTGCCAAAAATGACCGAAAACGGCCACCTGATCAGCTGCTCGCACCAATTTACGACCCCCAGTGTATTCCTCCAGAGGCCGGACAGCGCCGACATCAAAGCCTGTCCAATTGCTTTCAACATAATGTTTTCCCCCGTTCATGTTGTATGCCGATCATTCGGTTGCCGGACGCAAGGCACAAAAAAAGACCGAGGCGAACCTCGGCCCAGCTACCCAATGTTTAGCGTTCGGCGCACTCTGAAGGGACAGGGTGCCGCTCGCCTACATCATGATGTGACGGTCGACAACGACGGGCAAGTCGGCTGGTCAAAATCACTCATCGCAGTCCCGGCTCCACGTATCGTAGGCTTCATGTAGTTCCTCGTCACGCTGGAGGATGAAGTCGTCGAGGTCTTCGTGGAACGCGAAAGGCCCGTACTCGTCTCTGACCCAGTCACGAAATGTATAGTCACTCATGTCTCGTCTCCCTCAGCCCTGAATGGGCTACAGGGATGGTGGGATCGCCGGCGGCCACGATCAAGGCTTCCAGCAGCCGTTGCGCTCACCCCAGAGATTGTGGGCGACGACGTCGCGGTTGGTTTCGACCGACATGGCGGCCGCCTCGGACCTAGTGGGCCGGATCGGCTGCCACCCGGTGCAGATGCTGCCGTCAGTCGCGCACCCAGCGAGACAGCTCACGATCAAGAGCGGAGTCATCCATTTTGCGAACGTTGTCATTGAGGCGCTCCTTGTCCTTCAGGGCGTTCAGGTCGTCGGCGACACGCTCGGCCTCGGCGGCCGCCTTGCCCGAGGCGTAGATGCGCCAGTAGCCTGCGGCGACGATGGCGGCGACCGTGGTCCACTTGGCGAAAGGTGAGCCGATCTTGCTGACGATCCAGGTGATGGCCGACGTCAGCATGGAGTGTCGCCTTTCGGTCCACGACGGAGCCGAATGTCGCCTGCCTTGTGGCGATCGAAGGCGAACCAGGCGAGGTTGATCAGGATGACCGCGCCGCTGGCGAGGGTTTCGATGTCGTCAGGAGAGAGGTTGGTGTTCGCCAGAGCCATACCGGCAATGAGAGTGATGGCGTGTCTTACGAATCCGAGAATTGCGGGGTTCATGTCATGCTCCTTCGGCGGCGACGACCTCGTAGGCCTCGGCACGTGCGCGGTTGATCTGTGATTTCCGGAACAGGTAGACGGCGAATCCGACGAGGCCGACGGCGACGACGATCAGGGTGATGGTCGTCACGCTGTCGAGATTCGTCAGATCGACGCCAACAGTCGAACCTGCACCGGAGGCGGCCGACGTCGTGGCGGTGGCCGCGTTGGTGTTGGCGTCCTTACGGGCTGCCGTGGCCTCGGCCGTCAGATGCGCAGCTACGCCGCGATCCGATCCGCCGCGGGCCGCGAGTGACATCTTGGTCGCATTGGCTTCGACACCTGCGATCCTACGGCTCCATCCCTTCCCAAATGTCGTCCACGTCTTGAGGCTCTGAACAAACGACAGGCGACGCGAGCAGATGGCCTTGATTGTCTTCAGGGGATCGGCGGCCGCCGCCTTGGCCACAGTCTGCGGGCCGACCTGGCCGTCGGCAGATGCTCCGACGGATAGCTGAAGCCACTTCGCTCCACGGGAGACGCCGGAATTCACGGCGGCGTCGAGCGTGGCGTAGTCGACCCCGGCAGGCAACGCGTCGTAGCGGACCTTGTCGGCATACTGGGTCTGGTAAATGGACGACACCTCAACCTCGGCGATCTCACGGACCGAACGGGTCTTGAGGCCAATGCGCTTCCGGTAGGCATCGTAGATGGCCTGAGTGATGCCGTAGTTCGTGGCACCGCCGGGATCGAGCTTGTGATTGACGTAACCGCCTTCGTCACGGCGCAGGTGCGCCATGGCGGTCTTGTAGGTAGATGATGCCACGATGGTGGTCTCTGTGAATTCTAAGATTCTGCGTCGACCGGCGGCGAGAGGCCAGCGGCACGATAGCGCCCGTCAGCAACCATCGGGATCATGGCTCGGGCTCCGTAGGGATAGAGAACGACGTGAGCGTGAGCCCATGTCGTCGGGCCGACGTTGTACCCTTGGAACAGCTTCGCCGAGACGCCAGCGACGTAGGAACCGTCGCAAATCTTGGGGCTGTGGGTGTGTCCGGAAGTCACCTTGCGGCCGAAACGTCTGAATTGATTGGGTGAGCCACGACTGCCGCCGATCCCGAGATCGCCGTGCAATCCGTTCTCGACGTCGCAGACGACAAAGCTTTCACCAGCCCGGACGAACGTGACGTCGTCAGCAAGTCCGAGGGCGCGGAACGCATATTCGGTAGCATTGAAGTTGCTGCTCCCGGAGCGGATCGCATCATGCCAGGCGGCGTTGAAGCGATGCCACAGATAGGCGTTGTCGGGATCGTAGCGCCCGTCGTCTGCCTTAATCCATTTAACGATGGCAGAGTCGTGGTTGGATTCAACCACGACCACCTCGCACCACTCCCGGCGCAGACCGTTGGCAAAGCCGACAGCCTCCGAAATCTCCCGTTCCACCGACACAGTGCCGCGGGCGGACATAGTGGCCATGGCATGCGGATCGCGGATGTTGTGGTGGTTCCTCCACCTGAAATCGAGCGTGTCCTCGGCGAAGGCGTAAATCGGCTTCAGCCTGTCGAAGAGATTGGGCCGGTCGACGAACTGGCGGCTCTCGACATCGTAGCCGACGGACGCCATCGCGATGTGAGGATCGAGCTGATCATGGTGCCAATCGCCGAAGGTGATGGCGGCCGCTCGATATCCGCTTTTGACCTCTCCACCCTCTACGAGAATGTCGAGGTCCTGAAAGTCGCCGCTCTCGTTTGCGATGAGCTGGCAGAAGAAGACCTCGCCATCGCTGTCTATCTCGACGAGCAGAGCGCCTATCGTGTGATGGAAGATCGCCTTCCTTCCTGCCGCCCTCGGGGCATAGGACGGCAACGTGCAGCACCCGGTCGTATATGCATATCGTGGTGGCTGCTCGAGCATCCGGGGGATACTCTCCATCGCGATCCTTGCATGAGGGATCACGACATGATGGCCGTGGTTAACGGTGGTCCATCCATTCAAGGGATTTGCGGCGGTCGGCAAGATGTTGGCATCGGCCACGAAAAGAAGATCGTTCGAAAACCGCACCCGATCATAGAACAAGTATTCGTGCAGCTCGGGCGCAAAGACCGCCGTTGCGGCTGCATGATCCTCGAACAAACCCTTCTGATACGTGAACCCGGCGACGATCAGCGGCGCATTGAGGTATTCGGCGTAGGCATGAAGATTGGCGAGGAAGGGCTGGTGAACAGGAGTATCGTCTTGTGCGGCGGTGAGGATGAACCGGTGGACAATCCCCGGTTCAAGATCGTGTCTGATCTCCGGAATACTGGAGAGCCTGACGGGCTTGGGCTTTTCCTTCTTCTCAGGCTCCGGTGCTGGTGCGGGAGCCTCGGGGAATTTTTTGGCCCTTAGCCAATCCAGCGCCGACCGCGCCTCCCGTTCCGACCATCCCATCGACTTGGCGAGACTGCGCCTGCCAAGCCCCTGAAAACCACGTTCCATCACCGTTGCGGCTCTTGCGGCCGCTGTGTTCATTCCTCGCATGCGTGTCCCCTCAGACGTTGTATTGCCATCTGACGATTTGTTGACGTCGAAGAGCTTGCAAGTTTCGCCGGCAGGAATCAGCGGCCGAGGAAATCCTGAAGACCAAGGTAAAGGATGGCAGCAGCACCGGACGCGGCAGCGCCGAAGAACGCCAACATGGCTTTGAAGCTGATCTTTTCGGCTGCCTGACGCTGGCGTCGGAGATAGCGCAGGTCGTCGCCGAACGACGTCACACTGTCGATATCCGTCGGATCGACGCGGAGGAGCTGGAAGACTTCCTTGATGGTTTCCTTGGCTGCGGCCTCGGCGGCGGTGGTGACAAGTGTCCTGATTTCGAGTTCGGTCATGTGAGGAGGGCTTTCAATGCGGGATTGTATCTATTGAGCCTGTCGGCGGGGCGAGAGACAACAAATTACGAGGCAGCGGTCTCGAGAGCGGCGATGCGTGCCTCAAGGGCCGCGAGCTGGTTCAGGGCCGCCTGCAAGCTGCTGCCGCTGCTTGCGAAGAACGGGTCCATGAAGTCGGGATCGAGTTCCACCTGGGCGGCAGGGAGGTGGTAATACTGGTTGTCGAGGGTCTGGAGGTATTCTCCGATGGCCACGAGCGCTTCCTGAACGTTGGAGCCACCGATGCCCCACGCTCCACCGGAATAGGAAACATCGACGGTCGTGATCGATCCGCTGCCAGGGTCGAGCGTCAGGACGTGGGCGACGACGTCCTCGATCGCACCCTGCACATTGGTTGCAGACGTCACCGCGCCGACGGACGACGGGTCGAATGTCGTGGTGGCAGCCGATCCGTCTCCTCCTGAGCCGGGGGAAACATTGTCGATCTGAACCTTGAGGTCCTCCAATGCTTCCTGCACCGTCGCGCCGGTAACGCCGGAGATGGCGTCGACGGAGACGTCGGCAGCTTCGACGGCAACAGGGGTGTCGATCTTGGCAACGATCTGGGCAATCGCCGTCTGCATGTCGGTAGCTGTGACTGATCCGACCGGTTCCACCGACACGTCAGTTGCGCCGATGTCCACAGACCGCCCTGCCAGTTCGTTGATGGCAGCTTCCACATTCGTACCGGTCAGCCCGGATGCGGCATTGTCGAAATGCACCCTGTCGGCCGTCAGATCGTCGCCGAGCATCAGAGCCAATTCGCTGATGGCATCCTGAGTGGTTACGGCATCCAACCCCGTGCCGGAGGGATCGTAGGCAATCGACTGGGCGGCGTTGGAGCCGAGCAGCGCCCATTTCCCTTCGAGAAGATCGATGTCGAAGTCCTCGGCGGTATGAGCCACACGGCAGAGGTATGTGCCGCCCTCGTGGATGACGATATGACGGGTCGTATAGTCGCTAAGGGTCTCCCAGTCTCCCGTCGTCGCCAGCATTGCCGGAAACGGGATCGAGGCGATGGGTGCACCCTCGTCGTCGAGGAAACGAAGGAATTGTCCTGTCTCATCATCGACGAGGATGATGCCCGAAACAGGGAGGATACCCGAGAGCGCGTCATTGATCGCGTCGGAAATGGCATCCCAGTTCGCATCGACCTCCTCTTTTGTCAGGGGGCGGCCGAGGGTGTCGTATTTATTGAGACTGATGGTCATGGTGCGGTTTCCCCGTTCTATTCTTCGCTGTCGTCGTCATCGTCGGAGGGGTCGTTGAAGTTCGGATAACCGGGATCGGTCCATGGGCCGGGAGTGCCATCCCAAAGGTTGCCTTCTTCCATCACGACAGTGGTGAACTTCCACCAGTCGTCGCCAGGATATCCGGGGTATCCGGGAGGAGGGCCACCCGGATACCACCAGTTGGTATTCGTACCGATCTGGGCGGGCCGGGTTCCAACACCCTCTCGTTCGGCCGTTCCTGTGTTCGTGCCGCCGGTGGTGAACAGTTTGCCCGTGGAGCGCGGATGTCGGTTTTTGACCTGGTGTGCCGTCTCCCGAAGTCGGGCGATGATGTCCTGAACCTGAAACTTCGACCCTTTGATCGGGGAATTGTCCACGACCTTGGGCTTGTCCTTCTTCGGACCGGAACCGACAAAGGCGAACCATTTGTCGATCTCGTAATTGTGGTTCATCGGCGGCGCGGCGGGCGTCGTCTTTTTCTTCGCTGCCATGGGAACCTCCGATCAGCCTGCAAAGGCGAGGTCGATATCTTTGCGGGCGGTCACGGTCGCGCCGGTCGCCGTCAGCTCGCGTTCGATGACATCCTTGGCGGTGAGCTGGCGCATGATGAGCTGGTAGGCCGTCGGCACGGCGGAGACGGCGGCAACAGCATTGCCGAACCCGACCTGAGAGGCGGCCGCCACGCGCAGCTGGTCGGCATAGCCGTTCTTCCATCGGACGGCCTTACAGGCGTAGGAGGCCTGCTTGAGCAGATACGGATTGACGGGTTTCTGGATGCGTTCGCCGTTCATTGTGTACTGCATGTCGCCGACCTGATAGCCGACACCCTCGTTGTCCGCCCAGGCATATCCCTTGGCAAACGCCTCGGAATACGGTGTTCCTCCGTCGGGCACAGTGCCGGACACGCCGTTCGCGACCGAGACGCCGAGGGTGACGTCTACGTAGCGGACCATGCCCTCGGCCGTCCAAACCTTGCTGTAGGAGATGACCTTGCCGCGAACCCACCCGGCCGGGAAGAAGTGGTGCTCTATGCGGACACCGTCGCGCAGCGTGATGTCGTAGAGGTCTTCCCACCGTGCCCGGAACGTGACGGTCAGCGCACGGAGACGGCGGCGGAGATATGCGCGAACACGGAGGAGTCCATGCTCTGCAACCTGGCGGCCGCGATCCGTCTCGAAGAAGCTGAACGCCATTTCGTCATGCAGCGCGATGTCCTTCCTGGTGCGGACCCAGCGGTACATGTACGGCTTGATCAGGCTTTCCGGGTAGTCCAACCACTCGGCAAGGAGGTCCTGGAAGTCGTCACCGGAGTTGTGCGCCACCTGACACACCCATGCCTGATCGTAGAAGATGACCTTGTCGCCCACGAGATAGTCTGTGTCCTCTTCCCACATCGGCGTGGTGCTGTCCTCGGTGAGCGAGTTCAGGCCGATATCATCGAGTTCCTCCTCTTCGTAGCCGAATGCCCGAACATCCTGCACATCGGCGGTCGCGGTGACCTTGAGGATTTCACGACGGGGCTGCCGATAGTCATAAGACATCTCGAACTTGGTGGCCTTGTAGCGCCACATCGCCAGCGGCATGACGCCGTAGCGGGTCCTGACATAGCTTTCGTATTGGTCGACGCCATGTTCGTTCTTTCCCCTCCAGCGCTGATGAAGCACGACCTGATAGCGGCCGTCGAAATATTTGCGGCTCGTTTCCGTGGCATCGGGGAAGGCCTGCTGGGTTTCCTTGACCTGCCAGCCGGAATTCACGAGTTCCCCGACCTCGCCGATGCTGGAGACGTCGGTCAGGGTCGGACGGCCATTGACGCCGCCGCCCTCGTTGACCTTACCAGAAATATCTACAGCGCCGGAAGCCGACTGAGCCCATTCCCCGACGATGTTGAGGCTGGCCTCGCGGATCGGGGGAGCGCCGAGCGCCGGGACCATACTGTCGCGGACATAGTGCGGGCCTAGATCGACGAGGCGATCATAGTCGATGATGTCGGACAGGGTGATCTCGTGGGTGACGGGATCAATGTGGAACAGCTCAGAACGGGCCTCGAGAACAACGGCGGGATCGCTGATGTTCGTTCCGGAGATCAATTCGTCAACATAGGGACGGGTCGCAAGCGTGCGGGCAACTGCGAGCAGCAGATCGTCGAACTCGTCGGGCTGGCCGAGGAATTCGAGACTAATCAAGTTCTCCGCAAGGTTGGCGGGCATGGAGTTGGCAACGCCGCGGAAGATGAGTTTGGGCGTCTCGCCGTCGTTGGAGACGCTGACGAGGATGTACTGGTCACGGCCGGGTGCCATGATGCCGATCCCGAGGTTTTTGCAGGTGATCGTCAGCCGAGCAACGCCACCTTCCTCGTGGTCGAGCTTATAGGTGGTGGCCACCAGCTCGGTGCGGGCGTGAAGGACGGGATCGAACACGGTGTCGATAGTCGGCACCCAAGCGTTATAGATGCGTGCTGCCATCGGTCACTTCTCCACAAGACCCACGGTCCAGTTAACCTTGCCCGACCATTCGCCGCGATCTTTGGGCTTCTGGATCAGGAAAGCTGTGATCTTGGGCCTGAACTCGACGAAGCCGGATTTCGGCTGCGCCGTGATGCTGACGATCTTGGGGCCAGCCCAGCTCCATGATGCTCGCGGCAGGATCGCCTTGTCGTCGAGAAAGACGACCATGTCCTCGTCCGACCATGCCGCGCGAGGAAGGATGATGGATGTCTGGCCCGCTTCGAACGGAATCTGCCATGCGTCGATGAGCACGACTTCCATTTCCGTGAGTAGCGGCACGTGCATGAGAGCAGGTGCCGCCCAGTCGCCCGAACCGGTATAGGTGATGATCAGCTTGTCCTCGCCGGGAATAGTGATGACAAAGCCCGTGCCGTTGGCGTCACGGTGAAACTCGCCATGCTCCTCCCATTCGAGACTCTCGGAGATGCCCCTGCCGGAACCGGGCAGGAACTTGGCGGCGGACAGGTTGAGCCTGGTGTTCTTGATCAACATGTCAGCGGTTCCATCCTGGCGATGCCGCCGCCTGCGTTCTCGAGTACGAGGACAAGCGTTCGGCGACGTTCTCTTCGGGCGTCATCATGATGATGGTGTCGCCGTTGGAGAGGTTGACGTTCACGGGCGTCATGGCTGCCGGAGCAGCATCCAGTGGCAGCTGCGTTGCGGCTGACACGGGGGACTGTGGCGAGGCCCTTTCCGTAAGCGCCTTGATGCGCTCCGCTCCCCCGAAAATCGGGTGACCACCCATGTTCCGATCAAGGGCGGTGGTGCCGACCTTCGCCTTATAGGCATCGTATTCCTCACGGCTCATCTTGAGCTCACCGCTCATGTCCCCGTTTTCCTGAAGGGTTTCCTTCGAAGAAGTCAGGAACCAGGAGATGGAGTTCAGGATCGTGGCGAGGGACTGGAGGGTGTTCTGGACGAAGTAGTCGAGGATCGGCGCAAGCGTTTCCAGAGAATCGACCAGGTTCCTCAGCAGGTACATGCCGAGATCGGAAATGCCGTCAAATACGAGACCCCAGTTGAAGCTCTTGATCGAGTCCCAAAGCGTATCGAGAGACGCCCTGGTGTCCTCGAACAGCTTCACGATGCCCGGGAATTTCTTCTGGAACTCGGCGAGGGTATCGCCTGTGAAACTCTTCACCTTGGCGAGAGCGTCACCGAACGTGTCTTCGAGGAATGCGGCCGTCGTGGGGAATGTCTGTTTGAAGGCGTTCCATGCAGACGTGAAAATCCGCTCGACCTCATCCCAATAAAGGATGACGCCACCAATGCCCGCTGCTAACAGGACCGGCCACCCGATGATACCGGCGACCGTGCCGAGGACCATGCGAGCTATCGGCAGCAGCATCGTGCGTAGCGCGTTGGTCACGATCCGCACGGCAGCGAGGCCTACGTTCGCCACTGAAAAGAACAGCTTCGAGATGCCGAGCAGCTGCCCGGCGAGGAAGGTCAGCGCCACCTCGAGTGGTCCTGACATGCCGAGATAGTCGGACAACTGTGTCAGGGCGGGTTTGGCGAACTCGTAGCCCGTAGCCACCACGTTCCACACCCGCTTGAACCCCTTGATGATCTGCTCACAGGCATACCAGAATGTCGCCGTCCACTTGATCGTGACGTCGGCGGACGAACCCTGGTTCCAGAGCGCCCAGAAATCCTTGGTCACCTGGATCAGGTAGTCGAAGGCTCCAACGAGCTTGCTGTTGATGACGTCCGCGTTGTCGAGCATCCAGGCGTTGATGGCCTTCAGCACCGGGAGGAGGGACGGCATGATTTCCCGGGCAAGCTTGTAGGAAAGCCCGATGAGAATCTGCCACATGTCGTAAATCTGGGCCTTGAGAGGCTCGATCTCGGCAACCTGTTCCTTCGTCAGCACGACACCGAGCTTGATCGCCCGCATGCCGGATTCGTCGAGAGCCTCGGCACCTTCCTTCAGCATCGGAAGGAGCTTCACCAAGGCAGCGCTTCCCCCGCCGAGGTTGGTCAGGAACTCGATACGGACGTTGTCGTTCGGCAGCGCTTTGACGATCTGGGCCATGCGCCGCAGGACATGGTACTGTGATGCCAAGTCCTTGCCGTCGGCACTACGGAGAGGAATCTGGAGCTTCTTGAACAGCTCGGCCGCGCCAGCAAAGTTCTCGTCTTCCTTCATGATGCCGACCATCGCGGCACGCAGGGTCTGCATTCCTTCGACATATTCGTCGAAGCCGACGCCCTGGCTGCCGGCGGCGTATTTCATCGCCGTGAAGACCTCCAAGGATTGGCCGACGGCGTCGGCAGCATTCTGGAGCTTCTGAGCATTGAACGACGCCAACACGGCAATTGCCGAAATACCTGCAAGCGCAGCTGCGCCACCAAGGGCGGCAAGGCCTGCGCCGATGACACCGAGGAGAGCGCCGACGCCAGCGCGGAGCGCGGTGTTGCTGACCGCATACTCGAGCTGTGTGAGGGCAGTGCCGAAGCGGCCGACGTCACGGGCGGCGGTGCTGAAGGCACGACCGATCCCGGCGGCCGATCGGCCCAGACCGGGAGCAGCGCCTGCGAAACCACGACCGGTTCTCGTGAGGCCAGCCATTGCACGGCGCAGCGCGTTGACGTCGTTGGTCAGCGTGGTGATGCGGGCGCGGTCGGCGGCGATCGTGCGAGAGAATGCTGCACGTTCCGCCGCGAGGGTGCGGGTGAACGCCGCGCGTTCCGACGCAAGGTTCGTCGCATGAGCGCGGCGCTCGGCGGAAAGTCGCGTGAGGTTCGCAGATCGCTCCGCCGCGAGAGTGCGGGCAGCCGCAGCACGCTCACTGGCAAGGGTCGAGTGGAACGTGGCACGTTCACGCCCCATGGCGGCGGCATGTGTTGCCCGCTCGTTGGCGAGGTCCGTCGAGAACGTTGCACGTTCACGGCCGAGCTGGGCGCGGAACCGGGTGCGTTCTGCCGCGAGAGTCCGCAGGAAACCAGCACGATTGCGAGCTAGGTCAGCGGCATGGGCGGTGCGAAGACGGCCGAGTTCATCGATATGGTCACGCTGGAGGCGTGCCATATCGGCAGAATGCCGGGACCGCTCAGCTGCTAGATCAGCCGTATGGCGTGACCGCTCACGGCCAAGTTCGGTGCGGTGGTTGGCCTGTTCCGTGGAAATCTGGGAACGGGCGGCCGACACCTCACGAGCCATGGCGGCTCGCTGCCTGCCCAGTTCGGCATCGAAGTTGTCGCGGTGACGTCTGAGTTCGCTGTCGAGGCGAGCGCGCTCGCGGGCGATATGATCGCGGTAGTCCTGGTCGCGCTTGGCGTCGTTGGCCGCAGCCGTCTTACGGCGTTCCTCCTCGTCACGAAGACGATCAAGGCTCGCCTTTTCGCGCTCCTCCTCAGCCTCACGTCGAGCGGCGGCACGATCGACGTCGTCGTCCGCGGTTGAATTGGCCCTTGGGTTCGGTCTGGGGTTTGCGTCCCGATCCGCCCGAGCCTTTTCCCGATCCTTCTCGGCCTGGTCCGCCGCGGCGATGCGGCTCTCCATGTCGTCGAAGAACCGGTCGTTCTCCGACCGGATGCGCTCCGACGCTGCAAGGATGCGATCCAGGTCTTCGCCGGGAATGATGTCGCCGAACAGACCATCGCGGCGGCCATTGGTGATCAGATCGTCGAGACCGCGCGTGGTATCGCGGATCGTCAGAAGGTCGTTATCCCCCTGCGATCCAAGGATACGTACGCCGTCGCCACGCGTCAGCGCGGCAACGTCGTCGAGGGCGTCGATCTGACGCCGGATGGCGGAGGTGCGACGATCGAGGTCGTTGGCAAGGTCGAGCGCGGCCGCCTGATGCGGGGTCGGGGTCTTGCCCTTGTCGATCTTGATCTTGGCCCGGATATTGCGGGCAATACGGTCGAGAGCCTTCAGCTCACGCTCGAGCTTCTTGACCTCTTTGGTCGCCTGCTCGGCTTCGCGGTCGACCTTGTCGAAACCCTTCTTCGCAGAGTCACCGATCTTGTCGAAGAGTTCGATGAGTTCTTTGCCGCCGAGAACCTCAAGGCGGGCGCGCAGCGTGTTCGAAATCGCCATGGGTCAGCCTCAGGTCTTGGGGAAGTGCTGTCGGAATTTCGCAGGGAGAAGCCGGAAGGCCTCCCGGGAGCGGCGCTCGATGGAGATGCGCTTCTTCTCGCGGGTCCATGCACGGAGATTGAAGAGGAAGATCGTTTCCTCGTTCTCCTTGGCCGCGAGGTAGGTTTCCTCGTCGTGTTCGACGACGAAGAGTTCGCCGAATAGCCGGCGGGCTTTGTCGGTCTGCGAGAGACGGCGGGCTTGGCGACGCCCGGAGGCGACTTCGTGTAGACCGCGCTTCTCGGCTTCTTTAGTCGGGATCGCGAGGAACGCTGCCTGAAACGGATTGATGCGACCGCCTTCTTCGAAGATGTCTGCCCACGAGGGGTTCGCTTGGATCGTGACCGCCGGCGAATACGAGAACTTGCCGGGATGGCGTTGCTCGTTCGGGAAATCGTACACCTTGAAGGAGTTCTCGAACTTCGAGTTGCCCTTCATCCGGTTGCGGAACTTCTGGCGGACATCGTCACGGACAAGCTGCTTGGCGGCTTCCGAGACGTCGCGCATGGCGTCGGTGATGGCGCGACCGATCGGATGTTTCAGCTCCTCGAAATACTCCTGCGGATCGACGAGCTCCTTGAAATCGATGGTGAAGCCGAGGTTCTTCTTCGCCATGGGAACCTCACTTCGTCATGCTGTCGATGTACTTCTTGAATCCGTCCTTATCGCCGTGGTGAGCGACCCGGATGGCCGATGCCATGGCAGCGAAGTACTCTTCGGATTCCCAGTGTGCCAAACGCTCAAAGGCGCTGAGTTGCCTCGGCGTCATCTGCCAGACGTTCTCGAGGCCGAGCTTTGGGGCGAGTTTCGCGACGACGCGACCGAGCCAGTGTTCTAGCTCGTCGCGCTTTCCTCGCCTGCCTCGGCCACCAGACCCAGCGCCGTCAGAAAATCCGAGACACCGAGGGGGAAGGTCAGATCGTAGGCGGTCTTGAGGAACAGGAGCTGCGTGGTGAAAGGAAGATCGCGGACAACGGCCTCGGCTGCGATGATGTCCTTTACCTTGTCACGAGGCATGCGCGCTGCCCACACGATGGCCGTCGGGATGACCGTATGGCTGATCGCGTCGAGGATCGTGGCGTCGGCCGTGGTGATGATCTCGGCAATGGATTGACCGGCATCGACCTTCTGCTTCACCTCGCGAGCGACGTCGCGGATTTCCTTGGGGTAGTTCCCGAGCAGATCGGCGATGGCTTGGGCGCTCCAGCCGTAGGTCTTGATTTTGGCGTCTCCGACGGGGACTTCGCGGCTCTGCGGGGAGATTTCGAGAAGCGTAGACATGTTAGGTTCCTAACTGAGGTATGGCCACAAACGAAAAGCGCCCCCGGAGGAGCGCCTTTCGAAATGAGGGATGGGGTTGGATCAGGCTGCGAGCGTCTGCTCGACGCCGAACGCGAACTCTTCGGAGTTGCCCTCGGTCAGCGCCTTGACGGCGTCTGCGAGAGCCTCGCCTTCGATTTCCAGACCGGAGCGTTCCGTGCCGATGTAGCCACGGCCGGACGACGGCGTCAGACGGACCTTCCAGAGACGGACGTGGGTCTTGGCACCCTTGAGGTTGTTGCCGACCACGAGCAGCTCGGCTTCCAGGTCTGGGTTTCCACCGATACCGGTCTTGAGGCGGTTCTGGGCGGGCAGGATCGCGGCACGGTCGAAGGTGATGTACAGGGGGCCGTCGGCAAGAGGCTGGATAACGCCGGACTTTGCGTCGAGCGTGTAGCCAGTGCCGATCGCGAGAACGTCCGCGCCTTCCTCGTCCGAGGACACGACGACGTTGGTGACGTCGAATGCGCCGAGGTCGTAGAGCTGGTTCGCCTTGGCGGCCGCGATGACCTTGGTGACGCCCGTGGCGGCCGTCTGGTTCATCGTGCCGAGCGAACCCATCACGCCGAGGGCGCGGTTGCGGTTCGTGTGCTGCATCAGCGTCATGGAGACGCCGACGGAGATGTCGGTCACCTGGCTGTCAGAGGTACGGGCAACGCCGAAGCGGTTGTCCTTACGCTCGTCGCGCTCGACTTCGACCGTGATCTCGAACGCGTCGGTATCGCCGAGTTCTTCATAGTAGTCGTTGCCGGTGAACTTGGCGAACACGAAACCCTTGGGGATCACGTAGTTACCGGCGATGGGATTGATGTTCATGGAAGGCTCCTTGGAGTGTTATTGGAAGGGTGCGAAGGTGAACGGCAGGCTCACCTCGAGCATGAAGACCCCGATTGCCGGGGACGTGGCCTTGGACGGCGCTGGGAAGGCTGCGCCGTCGATCCCGACACCGCCGTCGTGGCTGGCAAGAACCCGGAGGAACTCGACGTCGCCGAACAGCGCCACGATGACCTTCTCGAAGAGTTCGTTGACCTTGGTGCCGATGGTCTCGGACGATCCTTCGACGTAGCCCCAGATCGTTGGCGTCAGGGTCTGTGGGAAAACCGGGGTTCTCCCCGCCGGGATCGCGATTTTTCGGTCCGTTTCTCCGACGATATCGCCGTCGTGGAGGACGATGGCGGCTGGAGTGTTGTCATCGATCGGATGCACCCGATTCCGCTCACACAGGGCAATGCCGTCGATCCGGCCGAGGGCGGCGAAAAGGGCGGAGATGATTTCCTCTCTTGCTCCCATCACCTGACCTCCTCGAGTTCGAGCTGCCATTCGCCGACAACCGGACGACCCTTCTGTTTCGAAGATTTGATCCGGTAGCTGACCGGCTCATCGTTGAGGACGATGGTGCCGCCCGTCGGTTTGTCGGGGCATTGTGAGCAGCGGACGAGAACGATAGCTGCTTGTGCGGAAGTGCCGGGAACGAGGATGGACTGGCCGCCTCGGGCCGTGACGACGTCAATGCCGTCACGGTGATCGAGGACGGAGCAGGCAATGGTGTCGCCAGCCTTGGTGGTGATGACGGCTGGAACGCCCCAGACCGAATATGTTGGGTCAAGGAGGAGGGTTTGGGTGTCGATCATGGGGTTTCCCCGGTCGGCTCTGGGGGAGGTGCGAACGTCTCACCGACATACAACCAACCGATCGAGACCTCGGCCGTTTGGTCGTTGGCTTCTATGATCACAGCTTCCGGAACGGCTACCCGCAGGGGCAGCTCCGAATGGGAAACCGCGATGTTGGAGACTATGGAATCGGTGATGATGAAATACCGTTTAAGGGTGTCGTCCATCAGGCGGCCTCCGTCACAGTGAATTGAAGGTAGATGCCGCCGCGTGCGCCATATCCGGTCGATGGGAATGAGCTTTGCGACGTCGCTCCTCCGCCGCCGCCGGGTTTTCCACCGTTGCCACCACCGACGGTGCTGCTGTTTCCAGCTCCGCCCGTTCCGAACGAATCAAAGCCACGGTCATTGGCATCGCTTGCATCGAAGCCTACGGCTCCATTGGCAGTCGGTCCAATTACCCTTGCATTGGGCAGTGCACTGGAGGAACTTCCTCCATTTCGCTTCGCCGGGATACTGCTAGAGTTGTATCCTCCGCCTCCGGGGCCAAACGGCGAACTGGGCGCGGCGTTTGACAGGGATCGCCGTCCCATGCGCATCAACGAGTTCGATTCCATAAATGAGTGGTTGCTGTCCTCTGCGGAGCCAGTCGAACCGCTCTTACCGCCGATGGCAACGACATCCCAAAATGTAGTGCTTCCGCCGTCTCCAGCGGGAGCGCCGCCTGCGCCGACGACGAAGCTAATGGAATCTGGAAGATCATCGAGAGAGAAACTCTCGGTGTTAACCGCGGCGGGGAAACCACCATAAAACACGGACGCACCGTAGCCACCGCCACCGCCACCGCCGATGCACCTGATCTTGATGTCAACCTGGTTGGCCTTGATGGAGGCATACGTGGGATCGGCATTCCGAACGAGCTGCAAGAGGGCGGCTTTCGTGATCGTCCCCGACGAGGTAAACTCATGGTAGAGCTTCCCGGAGCCGAGGCGAATAACCTTTTTCCTGAACCAACGGGCAGCGCGTGACGGTGGGTTAGACGGCATCTGCATGTGTCAGAATTCCCATATTTTGACGGAAGCACTGCCGGTCGCGTTCAACCCCATGGGAAGAAGCTGATCAGGCTCGGTAAGGCTGATCGGCCATCGCGCTCCGGACTCTAGTGGCCAGGTGCCCAATCCGCCGGCAGTGGGGAGCATGAGTTCGTCACCAGCATTGTCTGAAACGAGCTGAACCCAAACGAGAGGCGTATCTGGCAGGAGAGAATGGGTGATTGCCCCGGCTGAAAAATCGACTTCCGTGTATTTCGTGAAACGCATGGGAAGCGGCGCAACGCCTACGCCGTCGCCATTGTGATCCTCGGCCATACGTATACTTCTGACCATGTCGGCCTCCTGCGGGTCGGCAGCGGGAAGCGATGCCCGCCGCTGTTGTCGAAATGGATGGATTTACGGACCGGAAGCGTCAGGCTTCGGCGACGACGTCCGTTCCGTTAAGACGGACTTCGACGGTGTCAGTGCCGGACCCGACGATGACGCCGATCTTGTAAAGGCCAGTGGTCTCGGTATCGGTAACGTCGCCAGTATCGGCGTCGAAGTAGGCCGCCTTGAACAGGTCGCCTTCACCGGGGAACGAATAAACGCCCGACGTGTACAGCTCGTTCTTCTCGCCCTCGACGGTGGTCTTGATGGCGACGCCGAAAAGGTTCTCGACGACATAGCCATTACCGGACTGGTATCCGCCTGCGGGCGTCACCACGGTGATGGCGTTGCCCTCTGCGATGTAGTTTCTCATGAATGATCTCCTGTGATCTGGGGTGTTGGGGATGGTCAGGGCAACAAAAAAGGGGCCGTAGCCCCTCGTTTTGCCGGGTCTGGAGAAGCCGTTAGGACTTCTTGACCTTGTAGATTCCCTTGTCGCCGATGACGCCGAAGCCGAAATCGTGGACGACGCGGAGTTCAGCGCCGAGCGTGGACCAGCCTTCCTTCGTGGAGACCTGCGGACCGCTGTTGCCGGACAGGTAGCCGTAGGTGATGACCGGAGCGTCGGCCTTGTCGGTCGCGCCGTACCAGGCGTTGTGGGTGTCGAGGTTCGCTTCGACGACGATGCGGAACTTGCCCGAGAACGGGTTCACTTCACCGAGCGCCGTCGCCAGGAGCGCCGTCGCCAGCTTCTCGGCGTCCGTCTCGAGTGTCGGATCGACGAACAGCGTCTTGAGGCTGAAGTTCAGCGGGATGCCTTCGGACTTGTGGGCGCGCAGCGCTGCACGGATGAGCGACATGATGGCGACATCCGGCGATGCAACCGGGGTGGCGTGCAGGTTGCCGTGGTCAGCGTGGAAGACGGCCTTATTGTCGTACTGCATCTTGGGGTTCGACGCGATGTAGTCCCAGACGGCCTTGTTCTCCTGAGCGGCGACACGGCGACCGAGCTTGCCGAAGTGGTTCTGCAGGTAGCTGATGCTGTCGTTGATGAACAGCTCGCGGGTGAAGGGGATGATGACCGCCTTCGTGTTGATACGGCTCTTCTCGAGGCGACCGTCGCCGATCGTGGCGCGCTTGATCTCGCCACCTTCACCGAGGTCCTGAAGCGGCGGGAACTCGGTTCCGCGCATATGCTCGTGGTCACGGAAGTCGACATAGTCGGACTGGCTCGCGATTTCCTTGTAGGTCGTCGGAGCAGCGGCGTAGTCGGCGTCCATCACGCGGTGCATGGCGTTGCCGAGGGCGACCGGCAGGTCGGACGTGCTCATGAAGGCGCGCTCGGCGAGCTTGATCTTGTTGAAGACCGGACGTTCGCCGCGAGCAACCAAGATTTCCTGGAAGCCTTCCATGATGCCGCGGCCCATGAATTCGAGAGCCTTGCCCTCGGGCTTCACGCGGTCGGATACCCTGGCAGCCAGCGCGTCTTCGAAGGCACGGAGAAGGACAGCCGGGTCATCGTAGGAATGGCCTACGACAGCGGTCTGCGTGTTCGTCGGTGTTGCGGCGGCGCGTGCGGCCAGCGCTTCGAGGATGGAGGCACCAGCTTCCTGTACGGAGCGGCCCTGAAGGACAAGCGCCTCGGTGAAGGTCGCGTCCATGGCGTGGCGGGTGCAGAGGTTGCGGATTTCGCTTGAGCGCTGACGCTCGGCCTCGATCGCCGCCTGAATGGCAGCGGTGGGATCGACCGGCGCAGGCGTCACGGCGGCACGGGTCTCGATCGGAGCCGGAACGACTTCGGAAGCGGGGGTCGGGTTTGCCTGTGTGGCAGTGGTCATGGATGGTTCTCCTGTGGTGTTTCTGGTGAGGATGATTTCGCAGGGATAAGCTGCTGCATCCCCCTCCGAACGGACTGTTGCCCCGGCGTCGCGGGGAATGGGGGTGAGAGAGATTTCCCAAGGCTCCCAATCGATCGCACGCAGGGTGCGGACTTTGTCCTTGGCTCCTTTGGCCGTCACCTCGGTCATCTTGTGGACGCGATATCCGACGGAAACGGTCTTGATGATGCCCTGACGGAGCTTGTTGACGATGGCGTCGGCCTCGGGTGTGCCGGTCTCCATCTTGAAGCGGACGAAAGCCTCGCCGCCCGTGATCCAGTCCTCGACAGCGTTGCCAACGGTGTTGCGGACCGTGGGAACGTGGTCGAGGAGGATGGGGACGATGCCCGCGCTCAACCGATCCCGACGGATATGGTTGGGGTCGATCGACAGCTCCTCGTTGTACGGACCGATTTCCCAGTCGTAGCGGCGAGTGGCTGCGCCGGTGGAATAGACGGCTTCAAAGAGGACCTCGGAACCGTCGCCGCTGACGTCCGCAGCGCGGATCATGGCCTCGCGGAAGATGGTGCCAAGATGCTGGATCGTCGGTGTGGTCATCAGGCTGCTTCTTTCTTGTCGTCTTCGTCCTCAGTCTCGTCAGGCTTCTCCGACGTGTCCGACGGAGGCTTGCCGAGCTGCGCCATGGCCTTCTTGAAGGGGTGTTCGATGCCGAGGACGTTCTCGAAGAGATCGAATTCGGCGAGCAAGGCCTCCGCATGGCGCTGCGGGTTCTTGCCACGGCGGTTCAGAAGCTCGCCCCAGGCGGTCAGGCCGTTCCCGAGTTCCTGAATTTCGGCATCGCCGTCCTTCTTGGGATCGACGAAATCCGACGGTGCAGGCGTGCAAACGGCCAGAAACCTGTTGGTCAGCCAGAGGTCGGCGAGATGACCGGCATCGACGAACCACTCGCAGACGGGCTGCTGACCCATCTGCTCATAGGTCCACTGTTTCTTCGACTTCGAGCGGTTGAATTCGAGGTTCCCGGCTCTCAGGGACGAGTAGTTCGCCCCCGTGAGGTCGGAATAGACCTGGTGATATGTCAAACCCGATCCGATGGAGATCATGCGGATGAAGGTCTGCAAAAGAGCCGAATGGCCCGTAGAACTGCCAGGGTCGAAAGCCTTGGCGTCCTCGCCTGGCTTCAGCCTGCGGATCAGGCCGGGTTCGATCTCTTCCAAAGCATCATCGACATGACCGGGGGTGCTGCCAGGAGGAGCCTGGTAGCCGGCGGCCTGGTGGATCATCACCGTGAAGCAGGCTTCGATCTTGGCCTTCATCTTGAGGGCTGCAAGGTAGTCGCCGAGATCACGGAGATAGTCGAGGACCGCATGCAGGACCGTGACGCCGCGGATGTTGTTGCGGGTTTTCGTGAAAATGTGTGCAATCTGGTCGGCCGGGATACGCTGACTGACCATGTTGTAGCGCGTGAGCTTGGGGCTTTCTCCCGGGTGTTCGGGATACATCCAGTAGGCAACGCGAACGTCTGGGAACCGCTTGTTAAACTCGATCCCCATGACGATGGGATTGCCGAAGCCGGGACCGGGTTCGGTGTTGGTGCCGTTCTTCGTGGTATCGAGGAACTCCGGTTCCAGCACCTTGAGCTGGAGCGGAACCTTGAGCTTGCCCGACAGGCGCAGCGGATGGTCGGCAGGGACGATCATCCGACGGATGAAAGCTTCGCCCTTTTCGTGCCATATCCAGGCTGCGTTCGACTGGATGCCGTAGAGATTGGACACCCCCTCGGCATCGCAAAGGGTGGACTCGGCCCATTCCTCGAATAGCTTGTTCTGGCGCTTCACGACGGACTTGGAAACCCCGTCGGTTGGCATGAACTCGACCTTCATGCCGTCGCCGATGATGTGCATCGTCCAGAGGTCGATTATACGCAGCGCAAGCGGGTTGTCGCGGACTTCCTGCGTTGCGGCAGCGCGGAGCCGGACCATGCGGCTCGCCAACATGGCGTTCTCGCCGATATTGGTCGGATTCCAGTCGTCGCGGGAACGGTTGGGGGCGGCAGCCGAATAACGGTGCTGCACCTGGTTCATGGCGTCGATGCCGATACGCGCCTGAATACGACGCATGCCTGCCGACGGAGAGACAAAGGTGACGAGCTTGTCGATCAGGTTCATCGGCTACCACCTCTGCTGAATACGGCCTTGGTGTTCTGGCTGCCCTGTCCACCCGGCAGCATGGAGCCGAGCCACTGGTAGCGTTCGACCAGACCCTTGAACTCGTCGAAGGTGACCTGACGGCCACCCTCGGCGTTCTGCTTGAGGCCGGAGGCGATGACCTTGCGCAGGGAGGCGATTTCCGCCTCGATCTGGGCGCGTTCGGCGTCGGTCATGGCGTCTCCTAGCCCCGGAGCCAGCTCTTCTTGCGTGGCGGGATGTACTGGCTCTTGGGTCTTTCGACGATTTCGGGTTCTGGATCGGGATCGCGACGGACGTCGGCGAACGGCTCGTCGCGGGCCTGCGTGATCTTCGGTGGCTCGGGTTCGACGGGTTCGACGAACTCTGGATGTCCGTAAATCGCCTCAAGGGCGGTCCATTCGGCCTCGCTCCACTTCTCGGCACCACGGGCGATTGCCATGGCCTTGTTGTAGCACCAGCCGTCAAGCAGCTCGTTCGCGCCCATCTGCACCCACTCGGCCTTTTCCTCGTGCCAGTATTCGGCGACGAGTTCCTTCAGGGTGCCAACATCCAGCCATTTCGGCAGATGGACATACCCGAGAGGATACGGCTGACCGGGTTTAGTCGGCTTGTCGAGCCGCAGCAGGCCATATAGCTCCTGTTTGAGCATGTGACCGCCGATCATGTGGACGCGGATTTCCGAGGTCTTCCCCTTCGTTCCGCGCTTATTTTGCAGTTCCATGGTCGTGGAAGCCGCAATTGCGGGTGACGTCAGGTTCTGCGATCCCCTGATGGGCATCGCGAAATCCAGACCCATCTTGCGGCACCAGTTGTATGCCGGACGGGTCGCGTAACCGACGTCAACGCCGATCTTCTCGAGCGCCATCATGGATGTGCCGTTTTCGTGAGACCACTTCCGTCGGGCGAATTCCGTCAGCTGGTCCCAGACCTTGGTTTCGTACGGCGATCCCATGAACTCGACATGCTCGACCAACCAGGTGGAGCCGCCGCGGCCGTGGGCGATGACGAAAACTTCGAGACGACCACCAGCGGCGGCCTGCACGTCAACGGCAGCGGTGAGGAAGCATCCGCCATAAGGCACGATACCGGCCGTCCAGTCGTCGCGACGGTCGGAAAGGCGCTGCCAATCGGGAATGTCCGTCGAAACCTTCCAGGTCTCCCCGAGGGTGGTGTTGACGAAGGTCTTGAACTTCGACGGCGTCTTGTAGGAGCCGAGGAACTTCTCGACCAGGTTCTTCCACTTCGCGTTCGGCTGAAGCGAATAAAGCGCGTTGATGTAGAAGCCTGCATGGCCGGTGCGTTCGTAGACCTCCGGAAACTCGGCTTTCCAATAGCCGTTCTGGAGCATCCAGAGCTTCTTGGTCTCCGGAATACGGCAACCATTGACGCACTGATACCAAAACTTCGTCGGGTCCTTGAATGGCTCCCAGCGGAGGCCAGGCTCGTCCTTCTTTCCCTGTCCCCAAACGAGACGCTGATGCGTCTTGCAAGTCGGACATGGCACCCAGAAATGCCGCTGGTCAGAGTCAGCGAGCCGTCGGGATATCTTCGATATCGCTTCCTCGGTCGGCGTCGATCCGGCGATATCCTTGGGGTCGTAGGCCTGCGCCAGACGCTCGGCGATCAGGTTCATCTGGTCGCCTTCGACACCGGCCGTGGTGGGCCAGCCGTCGATTTCGTCCGAGATCACCGCATCGGCGTCGTGGTCGCGAAAGCCGCCGGGAGAATTCGCCCCGATGCCCTTGAGGGAGCCACCGGGGAAGTACTTCTCCGTGATCGTGTCCTGCGCCGTCGCCGCCGAGAACAGACCGTTGAGCTTCATGACGGGCCAACTGAAGGCGGCCGCCACGTGCTCTTTCATGAACTTCTTCGTATCGTCGATCGTCGGACGAGCGAGGAGCAGGTTGCCGGGATCATGCGCCCGACGATATCCGAGGTAGGCAAGCAGCACCTGGGTGTAGCCGACACGGGTGCATTTCTGCCACGAGACCTTGCGGGTCCTCGGATCGCCCATGACGTCGAGGATTTCCACCTGGAACGGCCAAGGGTGGTATCGAGAGCCGTCCTTCAGCCTGGCATGCTTCGCGGCCCATGCGGACACCGAGATGCGTTCGGGCGGTCGGATGATCGAGAACGCCTTCTTGAGGTCGGTCGCCACCTTGTCGCAGCCGACGAACAAGGCGTCGATGTCACTCTTCGACGTCGTCTTCGATTTCGATGTCGTTCGGGTCGATTTCCTTGCCGATGCTTTCGACCGGCGTGGATGCGAGCTCGTCGAGAGCCTCGTGGATGATGACATCGAGATACTCCCGGATCGCGATCTCGTCCTCCATCGCCGAGAGCTGCCCCGCGTGCTTCTTGGGAACCTTGAGAAGCACCGTCTTGACGCGGGCGAAGGCTGAAGACACAGCGAGACGGAGGTCGATACGTTCGACCAGTTCGCCCAACACCTTGCGGCGCTTGATCCGAGCGAGTTCGATCTGCTCTTTGCGGAGCCGAGCGAGCTGGATGTCGGGATCGTCGCTCTCGGGAACCTCTTCGGTCTCCTTCGAACGGCCCGCTGCCTGGTCACGGAGGTGCTGAATGTAGGCGACGCGGCAGACGTCCAGGTCGGCATCGGTCAGCGCCTTGCTGTTCACGGCCGTCGGGAAGACGCCCTTGCCGAACAGCTCGCGGACCGAGCGCTCGGAAAGGTCCAAATGTCGGCCTAGAGCAGCCTGCGTGAGTTTCTTGGGTTTCGGAGCGTTTGGCGTGGTTTTCGGTGCCATACGACGCTCCAGACGCGATTTCAGGGGGATTTACAGACCTTGTCGACGCCGTACGTCGCTGCTTTTTGGCGGAGGTGCCGGGTATCTGACCTTCCCCAACACCCAAGGTGCGCCCATTTTTCCAGCCTCATCGGCGCGGCGACGCGGCGGCGGAGCCCCCTATGCGAAAAATTTTCAAATCAGTGGAGGCCCGCGCCTCCGGGCCCCGTGATGCAAAATGCCGACCGGAAGGACCCACTCTGTTGACAAACAATGACTACGCTCACGTTGTCAGCAAAGTTGGGCTTCCGATGACCGGACAAGGCATTCAGGGAAGGGGCAGGGGCGGCCGCCAGATGGGGTCAACGGCATGCCGATGATGTTATGGATGGCCGACGTCATGGCGAAAACGAGGGAACGGTAGCGCCGACGTCGACCTCTGGCATCACGCCAGAAACAGAAAACCCGGCGCTCTTGTGGAGGCCGGGTCGCAATTCCTGCTGTTATCAAAAAAGGTGCCCTGGTGGCTCCCATGCGTCAAGCCTGTCGTTTTCGCCGGTAGGAAGAGGACGACGTCGAAAGACTTGGGTACCTGCGCTTATCTTCTGGTTGCAGAACGATAAACTCGCTTGCTAACAGCAGTGATTCGTGGGCGGGGATGAGTAATGACGGTCGAATTTGAAGGTAGTCGTTCCAATGCAGAGGCGTTCCTTCGCAACCATGCAGGCCGTTTCTATGTATATGTTCTCTACCGTCCAGACGGGAAACCGTTCTACGTAGGCAAAGGTATCAACAAGCGCGTCTTTGACCATGAGGCCGAAGCTCGTCGCCATCACCCGTTCGGTGAAAGTAACCCTTTCAAATGCAACGTCATCCGCAAGATCATCCGTGATGGGGGCGAGGTCGGATATCGGATTGACCGGTTCTATGACTCCGAAAGCCAGATGGAATGTCTGGAGCGAGAGGCCGAGTTGATCCAAACCTACAAGCGTCTTCACGAGGGTGGAAGTCTCACTAATCTAGCGGGTGGGCTCGGCAACATGTCCGGCGCTGCACCTTTCAGCCTCGAGCGTCATGCCGCAACGCTATCCGGCGAACCCGAGAACAACCCGCAGCGTGCGACACTCAACCGCTTTCTGTTGAGCATTGGCCCTGTCTCCAGTATTCCCATCAAACCATTGGATCAGATATCACGTGTCCTTCCGTCGACACCACATCCCAACAGCCGGTCGCCGACGGCCCGATGCGCTTACGCTCTGATCGCCAGTGCCTCGGCCGAAGGGTTGCGGTTGACCGAAGGCGTCCACATTTCCCGGACCTTCGTATACGAGGGCGTCAAGGCCGTGATCGAGAACGGTGTTTCCCGCGACTTGCTCAAAGCGAACATGGCTGCATTGGTCCCGGCAAACGACCCAACCGATGAAAAATACCTGCTATCGGGCGAACAAGTCCGGCTGATGGAGACGCTGGTTGGCAGGCAACACCTGACCGAACGGGGATTGCTCTAGCTTATGGCTATCCCAAACAGCAAAAAGCCCCCGGTGAAGGGGGCTTCGATTGGCTGCGCGGAGGAGATACAGATTAGAAGGATTTGGCGTAGAGTTCGGGATGGCGCTCGGGGTATTTGAGTTCCGACAATGCGCCCTCGAGATGCTGGATGACGGCTGCATAGACTTCGCTATAGTCCGACCCAATGATGTTCGTTGCCGTCAGGACGACGTCGGGATTGATGTCGAGATGGCAGTCTTCCCTGACCAAGTTACGGTTGTCATCGAGCCATTCGATCGAACTGCCGATGATCTCGCGGTCTACGGCGACGTCGAAGGCTACGTGCCGCGGCATATCGACTTCCTCGGCAAATCTGGCGTTGAGAACGCGGATGCGCTCACGGGGGGCGAAGTCGATATCCTCGCCCACCAGTTCTGCGAGCGTAATTTTCGTCTGCTGTGGCATGTGGTTTCCTTTCCTGTTGTCACCGGGTTCCAGTCGGCGGTGGCAGACGGACCGTTCCGCTGCTCACAATTAAATGGTGCTCTGTATCCCTGAGTGATGCAAGCGCGGGCGGATAAAAAATTCAATGTTTACAATGGGTTATGTAAATAACCATCGCAAATCCTCGGACTGTCAACGAACTTTTTTCGTGAGGAAAGATGGATGCGGCTCAATATCCGCCGACAGGATTTCCATCGGCGGATAGAATGCAGGATTGGGCGTCAGGCAGCCGGTCGGACGTTGTATCCGGCCGCGGCGACAATGGTTGTCAGCCTCGTGATGACGTGGCGCTCGATCGGCGACAGGATCGTGTCCGGGACGTTTCGGACTGACGACGGCTTGCGGTACGACTTGATGGTCAAAGGTGCCACTCCTGCGATGATGGCGGCCGCCTTGTAGTCAAGGCCGCCGATGTCGAGCAGGAATGCCAGGCGCTCCCGCGACGTCATCTCCGAGCCGTCAGGGTGACGATAGAGGGTGTTGCGGTTCAGAATCACTGGCCACCCCCTCCGTAGACGATGAGAGCTTCCACAATCGTGTCCGCCTTCACCCAGGTGGCGCTGCCGTTCTTGCTGAGACCGACCCGGCCACTTCCGGAAACAACGACGGCGAACAGGTCTCCAGCACGAAGGCCGTCCCTTCCGTATACAGGGATGAGGCGCGGCTCGACGCCGGGTACATCCTCGACGTCGAGGACTTCGGCGAAGCTGGGGATTGTGCCGTCACGAGAGAGATCACTGAGCAGTGCGTCTCCGACGGCCCAGAGCGGTACGGGTTTTGCCGCGCCGTATCTCCAGGCGACGTCGCCGACGTCGCCCAGAGGCCTGCAGTCCACGCTCTTTACGAATTCCCAGATCGATTGTCCGGAGATGTGGCTCTCCGCAGCGTGTTCCAGGCTATCGTAACCGGCGTCTGCGCAGCACTGCTCGATCGCGTCAATCTTGTCGTTGGCAATGTATACGACGCCTGCTTCATCAGGACACCTGATGACGAAGGCACGGCTCCTGATGCCAACGGTTTCCACGATTTTCTGAAGCATGTATTCTTCCTTGCGATGCCCCCTCGGGGCGTTGATGTTGCGGGGACCAGGTTCCAGATGCTCCCCAATGTCGCCACCGACGCCGGTGACGACAGAATGAAGCATCGACGGCGATCACATCATCCAGCGGACGATCTCAACACCGAGGTCGTCTTCGTAGGTCAGCCAGTCGGTTGACCAGAACATCTCTTCGCCTTCCACGGTCGTCACGGTGACGAGCAGCGGCCGAAGGACATCGCCGACAGTATCGTCGGTTGCCGGAAGGCCGAACGCAGTTGCCGCGACATCCACATGCTGGAATCCACGGATCGTCTGCCCGGCCTGGATGGTCAGTTCCTTCGCGTCGATCTTGAGGACGCCGCTGTTCGTCATCTGCCAGCCAGCGTTGAATTCGGCAGTGAATATGTCGAGGACGATCTCGACGCCGTCGATACCGACGGCAGCCGATGTGTTCAGGAGTTCGACGACCGCGAATTCGACGGCCTCGACGCACATCGTGCGGGGATCGGTCTTGATCAGGCCGACCAGTTCGGCCCAAGCGGCGTCGAACGCGGCCTGGCGATCGATGGCGGCCTCGCGTTCGGCGGCGGCGATCTCGTCGGCTGCGGTGACGGGGATGTAGAGATAGGTGGCTTCGGTGGCTACGTTCAGCTGGTACATTGCTTTCATCTTTCCTGAGTTCCCCGGGTTCCAGTCGGTGATGGGAGGTGGTGGGTTTGTTACCGCCCATGTAAAGATGATTGTATGTATCCTTGAGGGATGCAACCTGTTTTACTTGAAAAACAGGAAAAAAATTAAGTAGTAATTTGAGATGCGTTGCGTGTTATGGGAATGTAAACAAACTTTTTATTTGATTGATTTTTATGCTTGAATTCTACCGGCGGTATTCTGGCATGCAGAATGGCAGATTGGAGGACGCCTCGCTTTCCGATGAGCTTTCGGAAGAGGTGTACGCGTACTTCCACCGCCTATATTCGGTCTGCCACATCTCATTGAGCCTCGATTCGATAAACGATGCCAACCGGCCGGTGATCTCCGGCCCGGGGATATATACGAACTCCAGCTCGAAGTGATCCGAGATGTCTGCGGCCAAGCTCTGGGCTTCAGTTGCGGTGATCGATTGTAAGGTCATGCGGCCTCGCTTTCCTTGTTCTCGCTCTTCGGCACCCGCTCGCCCGAGCGAACCTTTTTCACCAGCTCGTTGAGGACGTCCTCGCGCCGGAGGCGGTATTCAACGCCATTGACCACAAAGGTCTGGTGGTCGCGCAGGAACGCTTTGATACCGAGCCGGATGGCCTCGAAATCGGCCAGCGAATGGTTCTTCGAGAGGCAGAGCTTTTTGATGTCGTCGTCGGCAACGGAGACCGAGACCGAGAACAATTCGGACCCGAAGACAGCGGTGTTAGTGCTGTTGTAGGCCGATATCGGCAGGGAGAATGGATGCGACCCGAATGTGAAGTCGACCCTCATAGCCTCGTAGTCGACAGTGAGATCGCAGGGCTGGCGGTTGGTTCTGATTTTGGTGTCAATGTCGGTCATTTCTCTCTCCTGACCCAGACGTCGCACTTCTTCGTCACCAGGATCGCCGTGCTGGAGAACCGGGGGATCGAACGCTCGGACGCGCAGGCCCATTCTGTTCTGTTGAGTGTGAAGGTGTCGCCGTCGCCGAGGAGACGACGGTATTCGGGGACGGGCATGCCCGTCGCCAGCCATGAGATGAAACCTACGGCGATGATGACGGCAGCGTGTGCCAGATCGGATTTGGGGAGGAGGGTCATGCCGCCCTCCCGTTTTCTTCGATCATGAGGCGCATGCTCGATAGGTGACGGAGAGTGTCGTCGAAGTATCCGCGCCAGGTGCTACCCACGGCCATCTCGCATCGCTCCGTCAGGAACTTAAACGCCTTGATGAGGCACGCCTCTGCCGGAACCAGAGGGTTCAGGTCTCTAGCAAAGTGCAGACCTCCATCTTCACCGATTGTGACGTCCGAGGTGACGAAGTCGTCCCCTTGTCCTCCGTCTTTCAGAAAGCCCCGCTCAAGGCCAACCGACATAACTAGGGTGGACGCGGACAGAGGCGTGTAGTCCAGCCAGATCATCTGGATCGGGGACATATTGTCCTCTGGATCGAAGGCGAACCTAACCTCAAGATCGTTGAAGCTTTGCGCGATGCGGAATTCCATCAGGACACCCTCCTTCCCATGACGTCGGAGAGCACCTCCACCGTCTTCTGGAAAGCTGACTTTGCCCGGAGATCGAGACGACGGCCGGCGGCGTTGAGTTCGTCCAGCGCCTTCCTGAATCGATCCTCGGACAACACGTGCAGAGCGCAGCGGCCATGGCGTTCGACCAGGTCGGCATCGGTCAGCTTCACGGAGCCGCGGCCGAACAGACCGGGCTTGGTTCCATTGCGGGCGTCATGGGAGACCTTGCGGCGGATGGCACGGCTGCCGTGCGGATGTGCGTTCTCGGCGACGAGGTCGATGCCGAGCATCTCGTTCGTGTTGGCGCGCTTCATCAGGACGTTGTCCCGGCGGACGGCCTTCGACTGGTGTCGCTTGATGATCGCCTGAGACGTCACGTACTTCTTGAGGTCTTCCTCGGTCGTGTTCGAGAAGTTGAACGTGTAATAGGCGGAGATGGCAGCGCGACGTTCCTGACGACGCTTCTGGCGGGAGGTAAGCTGCCTTACTCTGGGCTCGATGACGAAGTTCTCGAGGTCTCCGAGGCCGTGGTTATCCGGGCCGATGGTCAGCAGTTCAGTTTTCTGGATTACGTATTCCCGCAGCCGATCCATCGACAAACTCACGCCTTCTCCCCACGACGACGGGGCGTCTACAGGATCGACTGCGTCGGCGAGCTTCGTCCATTCTCCGTTCGAGACCGAGTACATTCCGTCTTTGATGGTCTCGAGCATCCTGATTTCAGTGTTCATAGTGTTCCCTCGTTTTGTTGTCGTTTCGGATTGCCCGGTTCCGCAGAGCTGCCTTCACCGGCATGGCGAAGATCGGGGTCTCGGGATCGGGAATGGGGGCGACGTCGGCCGGGGCTTCCCAGACGGCCATCCTCGCGCCAAGGCGGGGGCTGCGTCGGTAGCCGCGCATGTCGGCGTAAAGGTCAAGGCCCTGGTCTACGATCTCGGCGCAGCGCGTGCGGCGGAGATGGACGTGGGCGGCGATCTGGCGGAGCGAGCTGCCCGTCGCCCAGAGTTCGACGATGTGATGTTCGATGTCGGTCGCCTTGCAGGCGAGACGCCAGCGTTCCAGGCAGGTGCGATGCTCGATGTTGTGCGGCGTCGTCGGGATGAAGTCGCGTTCCCCGGACGATGCGCCGCCGCCCATGCCGATACGGACCATGTCGAGGGCGCGAGCGCCGAGGCCATCTTCGAGCGCAGCGCGGATCGCGAGTGCGGACTGAAGGCGGTGAGGATCGATATTCGCGGAGAGAAGTGGGTCGGCCGTTACGCGACGGCGTGTCTCGGGGGTTCCGAGATCAATGTCGGGTCGCTTTACGACCTTCTTGTTTTTGTTCTTGCGTGCCACAGCCGTTCCCCAACATCTGTAGTGTTAGGGTCAGTCGACCGGCGGAATGGAACAAGGAAAAACCGAAGGATATTCGGGAGGATACTGCGCAACGGAAAAGGCGCACGGTTAAAGCTTGGAACCCCCGCGCGCCTTCCAGGAAAGAATACATGCTCGAGGAGCTGCATCCGTCCGACTAAAGTGAAATTGGGGGTCGAAAAAGTCAAGGCAGACACATGTCAGAGGCTTGGGCAATCGATTGCCTGGATGCCGTCCTTAATCCATCCAATCGTCTTGGTGGCACGATCAACGCTATAAATCGTACCATCGTCCCCCATAATGGCCGCTTTCGTACCGTCGTCAACCATCACCTTTGCTCCTGAACTTCCCGTCTCTCGTGGAGCCGATAGTATTTTCTCGAAGAGTCGGCATGCTTGCTGTGTATTGTTCTGTCGCTCATTTCGCTCAGCAAACTTTAACCGCCATGCATCACTGGCGTTTGCCTCGAAGCACTGAGTAGAGGCGAACACCGGAGTGGGAAGGGCGCGTTTGCACAAATTCAATACCATTTGCGCCTTGTCGGCTGATTCGACCGGCAGCATTCCGATCATGAGCGACTTAGCCCCTACTGTAAAAGGAAGGTCTACGACTGCGAAGCTACCGACCGCAATTACCCCGGTAAGCAGATAAACGACTTTGTTCACCCATTCCCCCTGCTATTTCCACATCAAAGTCCTTTTGTAGTCGATCGCCTGAAAAACAAAAGCCCCCGACGTCGAGTGGACGCACGGGGGCTGATTTAGAGACTAGAGACCCTGGTCTTCGAGGTAAGCCTCGAAGGCAGGACCGAGGCGCTTACCCGCCCATGGCGCAAGACGAAGCACATAGCGCTTCAACTTGCCGACCTCGGTGTTCTCCTCGGGCGTCGAGATCGGGAACGTGATCGTGACACCGCGTTCCGGCTCAGCAACGCCCGGGAGCTTCTTGGCATTGCCCGAGAAGAGGACCACTTGCGCCTCTGCCGTCAACTTCCCATCGACGAGCAGCAGGCGGAGCGTCCAGCGGCGCGACAGGTAGAGCTGCGACGCACGCGGACCAGAATGCCAGTCCAGAAGACCGAAGACCTCGTACTCGCGAACTACGCCACGAGCGCGATTTTCGACATTTGGCCCCGGAGGGCACCAGACATGGAACTGCTTCTCGCCGTGCCAGTAGCCTTGCGGAAGTGGTTTCACAGGCTGAGGCTTGGGCAATGCCGGACCTGCCGGACGGTGGGTGTAGGGCTTCGACATCGTCGAACTCCTTTCGCAACCGGCAGGCGGTGAGCCGGTGACCCGTATTGAGCGGAAGTGTCAATATGAGTTGTTATCGCCATTTCCTCGCGATCGGTGTTCTGTCTAGCCTTGGGTGCTTCTCCTTCTCTTAGTCTCTAATTTCCGATTTAGGGGCAGGGCTTTTAAAACCCCTTTCTCGAATAACCGGCATTTTATCTTTTCGCCGGTTTTCGGGGAATAACGACCTCAGCAGCTCATCCGCACGACGGGCTGCTGAGGTCTAAGGGGCGCTATACGGCGTGTGCGAACTCGCCGACGAAGGCTTCAAGGAGGCACTGCGCTTCAGCGCGGGCGTTCTCCAATTCCTTCTTGGCCTTGGCGACGATGGTCACCGCCTTTTCCAGGCTGGGATGTGCGAACGGGAAACCCAGGGCCTCGAACACGGCGGTGATCTCGACGCCTTGCGGGAACTCCGCGGTTACAGTGAAGGGGCCGAGTTCGCGGGCAGGGTTTGGCGACAGAAGATAGACGTCCTCGTCGAGCGCGATGACGCGGCCGTCGAGAACGTCGGCAGTGTTACGAGCGTGATGCAATTGCATCGCAAACTGAAGGAGTGCGGTGTAGACCGTCAGGTCAGCGACGAGGGGCGCAATAGCTGGGCCGAGGGGACGCATCTGCATGTCTCCGACGGATTGAAACGGAATCCGGCTGCCGAGCAACGAATGTCGTTGCGTATTTCCCGGTTGCGCGTTTCTGACATGCCGACTGCCTCCTGTTTTCGTCGCTTGTAGCTCGAATTTCGGAAGCAAACCTTGCTCCGATGCCTCAAATTTTAGCTTTCGAAAAGAAAAACCCCAACTCGTCGGCGGGGTCCATTCTACGATTGCGGCGAACAGTCGGCGTCGGCGTTGTCCAGCTCGCGCTGCTCCAGCGCTTCGGGCCACCACTCGCCATCGCGTTGCCAACAAAGAATGTCTCCACACGGCGGCCAGTTGTCGTCCACGGGTGACGGAAATTCCAGGTTAATCGTAGCAGTCATACACAGAGTCTCCGAATTCATTGATACCATGCTGTAGGTACGTTGCCGCTGTGGCAAGCGCCGACCGACGTGTTCGGCGAACGGCACGCTGCACCCGGGTTGAGATGACGTGATCTTTTAACGAGATGACCTTGGCCGATTTCTGACGCGGCGGACGGGTCGCTAGGTATGCTTTGCAGCCTCTGACGAACTTGAGCGCCTTCTGCCGACGATCCTCTTCGGAGATCGTCGGCAGGTACGCATCGACGGCGTCGTGCAGAATATCGATGATATCCAAGTCTTTCATTTTCCCCTCGCTTTCTCCCGGTTTCCCTACCGGTTATCCTGATGTTGTTTCCGCAGGCGGCCGACCGCAAGTCATGGCCGCCGGCGGACAGGAGGCAGGCCACGAAGGATGACGAGGGCGTCGGGGCCGTATGATCCACCTCGTGCAGCTTCTTCCATGCCGAGCCAGCCCCAGTCAGCAGCAACGCCGGTGACGAGGTCGAGGACGGCGGGCGTGGGGTCGGCGTTCTTCGGTCCCCGGAATTGACGGACTGCGGAGCCATGGATTTCGAGAGTCGCCAGCGGTGCCCCGTCCCGGTCACGGACGCTATAGAGATGCCGGTCAGGGGCCAGCAGCAGCCAGTCGTAGCCCCCGTGGCCGATGCAATGGCGCATAATATTGCCTTCCTTGAGGAGCGCCATTGGCGACCGGAGTTCTACGAGGGTGTGACCGGCTCCGAGGTCGGCTACGAAGGTCTCATCATCGGTACCGAGGGCGACGTCGGACGCCTTCCTGACTGGAAGTCCCTTCCTGGCTTCGTGGAACAGGCGCTCAATCGAGCCGCATTTCAGAAGCTTCTTTGGATGTCCACCGGAGCCAAGGTTACCGAGCCAGGCATGCCCCTCCGACTGAGCAACGTGCAACCAGTCAACGACGTGATTGGCCCGGATGGAATGCCATCCCATCCACAGCGCCGATCGACGAGCCCATTTCCTGCGGAGAACGTCGCCGCCTTGCTCGGGCCACCCATCAATACGGAGCCATTCCTCGCCGCCATGTTCGAGGATGACGCGCATCCATTCAGGATCAAGGGCGTCGAGCTTGGCCCAGTCGTTATAGAACACACGAACGAGGCTGCATTCGACCAGCCTCTTGATCGGCCACAGAACACGATCCGGAATGTCGAGGTCAGATATCAGCTCTCGACGAGCGATTGCATACTCTGGGCTGTCGTACTTACCCATCACGCAGCTCCCGCAGGCTTCAGCTGAGGTACGTATCCGCGGCCTGCCAGAAGGCGATCGAGGTGCATCGGCTTGCAGTCGGCAGAGCGGAAGTCCTTGCCGACCTTCGCGCAAAGCTGCGCATGCAGGTCCGACCACATCGCGTTGACGTCGATGAAGACCTGGAACATCGAGCGACCGTAGCGGCGGTTCTCGGACAGCTTGAGCCACGACTGCTCGCGCAGCGCCAGAGACGGCCAGCGCAGGGCGTCCGGGGTCGGGGTGCTGCAGGCGAGCGGCATGCCGCGGTGGCGGGCGACGCGTTCGATTTCACTGGCGACCTTCGCGACGTCGCACAGCTTGACCTCGTCGAGAAGGAAGAGATCGCTGAGGTGTTTGACGCGGTAGTCGGTCGGCGACTGGGTCAGCACGGCGAGCCATTTCTCGGCGGCCGCCGTTTCCAGTGGCACGGTCTTTATGCGCAGCGGATCGACGCCGTCGACGAAAGACGGCAGGACGGAATCGACGATGACCGGCGGCAGAGCGTGGGGGCCGCGGGCGAGGGTCATGTCGATGTGCGTGTTGGCACGGACGCCGCCGACTTTTCCCCGGAGTTTGTATCGGGTGACGGGATCGCCATATCCGACGTCTAGTTCCTGCGCCTCCTCGGAGAGGAATTCGAGCGTTATGCCTCTCGCCTCCAACAGGGGCGCGATGACCTTGAACCCGTTATGAATTTCACGGTTCGTGTAACGACGGATCGTCAGGATATCGACGTCGTCCGTTTCGCGCAGGGTCTGGGGGAAGAGGTCCCCGCCCTTCAGCACGATCGGAGCGGGTCCCATACCGTAGTGCCAGACCGAGAGAACGGCGTCGCCGAGAACTCGGGCAGCCGCCTTGTCGATATTAAGACCGTGCTTCTTGACCGCCGTCTTGAGCCTGCGATCTATGCTCTCGTGTATGCCGGATACTTTTGCCATTGTTCGTCCCCTCAGATTTCTTTGGCTGAGGGGATCGTGTGCGCCGGCGATGCAAGAGACACGCCGTGTTTTTGAGGAATCCCGATTCAGGCTCATGAAGTAATGGGGAGACGGTGCCAGGAAATACGAGGTCCGAACTCAGGACTCCGATGGCCTGACGGATTTGTACCGGCGGCGTTTCAGCAGCCTGGCTGTCAGGGCAATGCGGGATTGATCGCGGTTGAGGCCACGGATGTCGACCAGGTGCTTGATCGCGACGTCAAGCAGGGTGTCGAGGACGGCGGAGGGGAGGACAGGTTTGTCGCCCTCGGCCTTTAGCCGACGGAGATGGGATTTCGCGGCCGCTGAGATTGCCTCATCGACCTGGTTCGGCTGCGGCTTGCCGATTGCCACGCGATCCTCCCGGGTCTTCGCCGAGGACTCCCGTTTGCGCTGCGTCGTCTTGTAAATCCTTGCCATCTCGCCATTCTCCCGACACGCCGTGTTATGGGTCTATGGAACGCCGTGTCGATGCAAGAGACAATGAAAGGCTTCGCCGAGACGACGAAGCCTTTCAATTTGATAATGGGACGCCGATGTCCCATCCGTAAATCACGACGGCTTGCGGGTGATGTGGAGCAGCTTGGGCTTGAGCTTCCCGGATTTCGCCCAGGTCTTGATAGTTAGAGGAGCGCCGACTTGGTCATGGTAGATTTTCGAGAGATACGACATGACGGCGTCGGAACCTGGACCGCCGGTCGCGAGGATCAGGAGCGCTGCATCTGCCAGGGCGTTGCGGGTTGAAGTCGCGTCGAACTTCACGCTCCCGGATGACTCCCTCTCTTTCAGCGCCGCGCGGCGTTCGGCCTGCTTCTGGGCTTTGTACTTGCGGAATTCGTCGGGAGACATATCTGCAATGGCGACCGCATTGCGGCGCTGCGCAGCGGGCTTGGGTTCGGTTACAACCACCATGTCGTCTACGAGTAGCTCTTTCAGCAGGCCTAGTTCGTCTTCGACCGTTGTGGCCGGCTCTTCAATCGTGGGGTTTGTCATAGTCCATCCGTTCTACATGTAGAAACCAGTTATCTACATAGAACTCTGCCTGTCGGCCGAACCGCGCACAACTTATTTCTACATGTAGAACTACGAATTAATTTCTACATGTAGAGCATGATTAAAAAAAGTCGCGGCGCACTAGAAGGCTCCGCCGCTCCGCCTAAAATGGACAACCGGCTCCAGGGAAAAGGGAATCTTGAAACCCATTTGCTTCGCCGTCCGAACCCAGAAAATTGAGTCCGCTATCCTATTGGTCGCTACGCGTCTCTGCCTACTCTGGGCATTTCCTCAGGCACTGCACGACCCTTCGGGGAACGGCAGAACAAAAAATAAGCGAAGCGTCCCGTTTAAAAATCGGCGGAGCACAGGAAACCGAAAAGCAGACAATAAGAACCCGATTCCAGGGGCTAAGCTATCTATATAGAGTACTTTCTATATCCCCAGGCAATTATGTTGATCTCTTCAGATGGCTCTAGGTCAAACTGGGTGTTTTATTGTGCACGATTGTCCGCAGACGATGGCCGCCGCGACCAGGAGACAGCCATCGTGAATGGTGCCTACGGGCTATATATAAGAATACTTTCTATATCACCATGCAATTATGATGACGGCGCACCGTGACTCTAAGGAAAGCTCTGGGTTTTATTGTGCGCAATTGTCCGAGTGACGTGAGTATTCGTGAAGTAAATCAGAGAATCTCACAAATATACTTGTGCCGGTCATCGCCGACGGTCAGGATATTGATCAAGAGACGGGGAACAAGAACGTGGCAATCGCAACATCACATTTCAAATCCGACGGCACCGAAGTCATCCACGCGTCGCAGCTAACGGGGAAAGACATTCGTCGAGGCAAGGACCGACGCGGTTACCGGGCTGGGGACTTTGAGAGGGAAACCTCCTCCGAGCGCCACATGCTCGACAATCCGCAAGTTGAGCGCGTCCGTAACCTCGTCGAGACTTTGGGCGTCGTCGGCGCTGACCGGCTGACGGCACAAGACATCGCAGTCCACGAATATCTCATGGCATGGGCTAGGCGCTCAGGCATCGACAAGCCGAAGCATCAGGTCGAGCTCGGGCGCTTGACTGACTATCTCGGCATCACCAAGCCGGAACGCGTGTGGCAGAGCCTAGAGCGTCTGATGTCGACGCTGGTCAAGTATCGCATTGTCGATCCCAAGACGTCGAAGAGAGCGATCAAGCCGCTGATCGAGCAAGTCGCGATGACGACCAATCGCCTGACGGCAAAGACCGTCATCGACTATTCGATCCCTGGCGTCATCCGGGATACGATCCTGCGGTCCAGGTCATGGGCGTGGCTCGACATCAACGTGTTCCCCAAGTTCACGACGAAGTACACCGGTCGGATATACCCCAAGCTGGCGCTAATGGCCGGCTACGACTATCGGGTCCGCAAGCCGTGGGAGCCGACCATCGAAGAACTGGCGCAGTTCATCGGTTATGCGGAGACGGGAGAGGACATCCACGTCGGCAGCTTCATGAGGGTGATCGACAAGGTCATGGCTGATCTGGAAAAGCATGTGGATCGCTTCCAGGTTACCTGCGTGAAGCCGAAACGGGGATCGGGCCGCGGCGGGCCGAGGGAAGGCACCTTCTTCTTCCAGACGACGACCGCCTTGAAGGGCCTGTACGAACACCAGCCGGCCGTCCTGGGCCCGACACAGATCAACCGCATCGAGTTCAGGCAGCACTCTCCGCTGGCGTCACGGGAACACCCCGAAACACGGTGGTTCGCCCAAGCGCAGATGATGACCGGTATTGATGCCGACGAGCTTTCAGATCGCTGGCGACTGAATGTCGCCGACGCTCGGCTGCATCCGGGGAAACGCTTCGGGGCGATGACGGGCGCTCTCCTGTCATCGGTTCTCGATGACGAAGGTGTCCGTCAGGCGTTCAGGATGTGGGTCAACATGTGCGTGTTGGTCGGCGGTGACATCTCCGAACCGCCCGTGGTCAGCGACGACACACCGCGAGTTGCGCGGGGCAACATAGCCGGCACGTGGATCGAGGAAGAGGTCTGGTATTCCGAAGACTACGACGAGGACGACGAACGCGAGGACCTGCGGACAGCAGGCGACTTTGCTGACCTGGCATACGGCGAAACCGAATATTGAACTGGAGGGGACCAATGGAAACGATCAAACAGAAACTCATGCGCATCTACGCAAATCAGATCAATATCCTGACGCAGGAGCACATGCGCTCCTTCCCGGTTGTCGGATATTGCAGGATCGATATGGTGGGCGACGACACCCTCAAAGGCTGCATCGGCGATGAACTCTATTGTCTCCTCGGCAGTGCCCTGAAGCGGCTGCGGGAAATGGATGCCGAGATCGTGCGCCGCAGGCTCTACCTGAGGCTCATCACGCGCCTTTCGAAAATGGCCCTCAGAGACCTTGAAGACGAATGCCTTGACATCCTCCGCATGCCTCGGCCGGAGAAGACAAGCGTCAAGAAGCCTGCAAGGCAGCACAACGCACTTCTGTTCGTCTGATCGATCGCACCTCGTTAACTCTGAGATCGATCCGCCCCCGCATGCCGCGTTGACAATCTCATCTGCACGCGGCATGGTTGCAAATGCGTTGACCACGTAAGTCGAGCCGAGAAAGCCATGACCAAGAGCCTGCGAATAGTTCCGATAGCCGCCTGACCCCTCCGGGGGATCAACGACTATCGTCTATTTGCAGGAGTTCACATCATGGCTAAGGCCACCGCGCAGTCGTCGTTAGAGCGTCGTATCGCCGACCTTCATATTTCCCGTTATCTTCGTCCATACCGTCGTGCCCTGGCGTGCTTTGTCGTCGTGGTTCTCCCTGATGGAGTGTCTTCCATTGTCTGGAAGGATGCGGCATTAGCCTGGTCTGGCAAGGAAGAGGACTGGTGCTTCAAAGAACCGGTCATCGTCGCAAGCGACAAAGCGCTCACTGATGTTAGCATCGCCCGTGGGCGTATCGTAGTCTTGATCGAACGCGCCGACCGCGATGACTACCTGGAACACGCGACGATCGCCGCCGCCGACGCCGTAATCGATATCGCCGAAATCGATCCGTCGCTCGTTCAGTTGGCATTTCGCGAGGTGGTCGGCAGCAGTATCACGCATGCCGATGCCACGGTCCTCGCCGCAATGACTACATCGCGTCGCCGCCTTGTTTCCTTCGCGGGCCGCCCCGTGTCGGCAACCATCGCACGCCTCGCCGCCGCGAATGAAAAAGAAGTCGCCGAGAAGGCGACCGAGAAGGCAGTGATCGGAAAGAAAACTGCTGCCCCCCGTCTTGAAGACCTGCAGGGTTACGGAGAGGCCAAAGACTGGGGCCTTGAGCTTGCTCGCGACCTCGCAGACTACCGCGCGGGTATCATCAACTGGTCGGATGTAGACGGCGGCCTGCTGCTGTCGGGTCCCCCGGGGACGGGGAAGACCACTTTTGCTAAGTCCCTCGCGGAAACCTGCGGCGTTGGCCTTGTCGTCGGATCGTATTCGACTTGGATTTCGAACGGCGACGGTCACCAGGGTGACTTGCTCAAAGCGATGCGCGGTGCGTTCGACACGGCGCGAAAGCTTGCACCCTGCATCATCTTCATCGATGAGGTCGACAATTTCGTCCAACGCGGCAGCATCGGACATGGCAAATCTGATGAATGGATGCGCGGTGTCGTCAACGGTCTCCTTGAGCTGCTCGACGGAGCGACGTCGCGTGAAGGTGTCGTGGTGATCGGTGCATGCAACGACGCTAGCGGGATCGACGAGGCACTCCGTCGATCGGGACGTCTTGATCGCCACATCGAACTCGGTCTGCCGGATGCGGGTGCGCGTATGAATATTCTCGGCGATTACCTCGGCGTCGACCTCGACTTGCGCCCGTACCTGCGCCGCACCGAGGGCATGAGCGGCGCTGACCTGGAGCGCGTTGCCCGCGACGCCCGTCGTCTGGCACGTCGTGACCGTACAGGTATTGAGGAACGCCACGTCGTCGCGGCGCTGCCCACGCGTATCCGCCGTACGCCGGACAGCCTGCGCCAGATGGCGAGGCATGAGATCGGTCATGCCGTGGTCGGGCATGTTCTCGGTATCGGTAAGCTGATTACAGTGCATATCACGCAAGAGTATGATCCCGCGACCGCCGCCGGTTCAGTCGCTGGTGCCGCTGCATTCCGTCCCGTCGAAGGACAGCTGCGCACTGCGGCGGCGTTCATTGATGCCATTTGCGCAAAAATGGGCGGTCTTGCGGCGGAGGTCATGTACTACGGCGCACACAGCGAAGGCTGTATCTCCGATCTCGAGGAAGCGACGTCGCTGGCGACATACATGCTGGCAACGCTAGGCATGGGAAGGACTCTCTCGTCTGCCGGTCATCGCGACCAGCAGGCTTTGGCCTCCGCCCGGATGATGGACCCGGCACTCGCGCGTGCCGTCGAGGAGATGCTGCAAGCGCAGGCTGCTCGCGCTCGTGAAATCGTCGAACAGCACTGTGAAGCGGTCGACGAACTGGTCGAGCTGCTCATCCTCCGTGGACGCATGAAGGGTACCGAGGTGATCGAGACGGTCCGCGCATACGAGCTTGGGCCGACGATGTCGGAGGCGGTGTGATGACGTTTGTCAAAAAGTTCTACACCTCCGATACTCACCTCATGCACGAGCGACTGCTCGGGATGCAGCCGCGTCCGTTTTTGTCGATCGAGGAACACGACGAGACAATCATCGAGCGCTGGAACTCGGTCGTTGGCGACGAGGATATCGTCTACCACCTCGGCGATTTTGCCTTCGGTCTTGCCAAGAACGCCGACCGCGTCAAGGAGATTTTCGAACGTCTCAATGGACGCAAATACCTAGTGATCGGCAATCACGACACGAACAAGCGCGGTGACCTCCATTCTGCGCTGGCGTCGCTCGACTGGGCAGCCCGCCCCGAACACGCGCTGCGCACACGAGACGGCGGTCATGAGGTCTTCCTTTCTCATTACGCCGCCCGAACGTGGCCGTGTTCCGGTTACGGGGCTTTCCATTTTTTCGGGCATTCGCACGGCAAGTTGCCGGGGTATGGCCGCTCGCGCGACGTCGGTGTGGATATGCCCGACGTCGACTTCACTCCGAGGACTTTCGACGAACTCACCAAAGGGATGACCGAATGACCGGGAATGATCTTAACGAACTGTACGGTGCAATCATCGCCCCGACGGCATCGGTATCTGTCCCGGATGCCTGGTTGCCCGCCATTCATGAAGCGTTGGCGGCCCTCCGCAATCTCCCGTCGTCGATCCGCGCATTCATGATCGTAACCGGAATTCGCGCCGAGAACGGTCTTGTCATCGAGATCGGCGGCGTTCCCGATCTTATGCCGCCTGACGGGCTGCATAAGATCGGTGAGATCGTGGAGAAGGCGCAGGCTGCGGTTCAGCGGAGCGTTCACTGATGCGTCTGGAACACGACCTCGCGATCCGCCGAGAAGTTCGCGATATCCTCTCAGCCGACGTCGCCATCGGCGTCGGTGACGGCTGGCACCACCTCGCCGGTCGGGCGCTGGTCAAAATCCGCGACATCACCGACGGGAAAGTCCAAATTCGCCAGATCAAAGAGCGCCAAGGGCTGCTCGCGATTTTCACTGACGTGATGATCCGAGGCGTCTCCAAAACGGTCGAGCAGCGTGTTTTTGATGTCACCAATGCCGCAGCCGATCAATCCGCATTCGTCTGCGAGATGTGTGGCTCTGACGGCCGCCTGATTGCCGGAGACCGCGTCCGTGTCCGCTGCCAAGCGTGCGCATCCGACGATCCCGAACGCGAACGGGTCTGGAAGGCGCACAAGACCGACATCCAAGAAGCCGCCGCATACTATGTCGGGGTATGCCTGGAACATGGCCGACTGTTCCCGGTCAAAAACATCGTCACGCGTACCTGCGTCGACGACCGCGATCACCGGCTATGGCTCGACGAAGTCCACGACCGTTTAACCTGGTTCAGAGCGGGTTCGTGGATCGAGGGTGTCGACGAGACGCTGCGTGACGAATTCAGGAGGCTCGACTTTGTCCGATGACGACCTCACTCGAGACCAGCGCACCCGCCGTGCCGGCGAAATCCGTTCGGCGGCCCTGGCGTATGTCCGAGAGTGTGGGCGTCAGCGTCGGGTTTTCGACGTCGAGGAATTTGCACAGCGCCGATGGCCGAGGGACGGCGTCGAGAAACGCACGATCATGACCGCTGCGCTTCGCGACGACGTTCACACTGGCGTGCCAGTCGCCGACGTATGGCAGCGTTTTGAGGTCAGCGGCGCTATCGCACGGCAGCTCATCGGCGCACGGAGCTACGGCGACCTGTATCGAGTTCTGATGGTCAACGAGATGCCCGTTGGATACCGCCCTGGCGACGTCGCCGCTTGGGTGACGGCAGGAAAAATGTCGGTCGGCGACGGCATGGAAATCCTCGGGATCGAGAGCGCCGATGAATTCGACGCCTTCCTCGCCGCTTGGACGGTCGGCGAAAACTAGCGCCGGCGGAATCGTGAACCCAACATGATGTCAGTACCGAAGGAATGACATCATGGAAAAGGCAAAATCAAAAGAGCGCTGGACGAACGACCAGGATCGCATGGTCCTCGACCTGTGGGGTCAAGGCAAATCGAACAAGGAGATTGGGGAGGTCGTCGGCCGCACTGCGTCGGCGGTACAGTCCCGGGCGAGCCATCTCAACTGCGGCACTAAGGATGTCCGGCAGAATGTCATCCAGGTCACCGCAGACGGCAAGCGCCTGTGGTCCAAAGAGGAAGACCGTCTGCTTATCGAAATGCGCCGCCAGGGCCGGACGGCTCGTGAGATTGGGGTTTCGCTTGGGCGGTCGGTGATGTCGGTCAGCGGCCGCATCGACACCCTGAACAAGCTTCCTGTCGTCAGGAGCGACGACAGGAAGTCCGAGAAGCGGATTTCGAGACCGTGCATGAAATGCAAGGCGCTCTTCATGAGCGACGGCCGTGGTAACAGACATTGCAATCCGTGCCGTGAGTGGCTGGCGGAGGCGGCCTAAGCCGCCTCTTTCTCCTCCTCAGGATCAAACAGCTCCGACGCGACCAGCGTTCCGTTCTGATCAACAATGATGCCTTCACTTCGCACGTGGTTCCACGCGTCCAGCACGGCGTCGGTCCACACAAGCATCGCCTCGCTTTTGAGGTCGAGGTGCTGGATGTCACCGTAGCTGTCTCCGGTGATCGCCGCGACGCGGTTCCGAACCCAAGCCGCAAGCTCCTCGGAGGACATGTCGCTCTCTTGTTTCCCGGCTTCGATTGTATGCGCCAATACCGCCGATGCACCCCCAGGGATACCTGCATCGTCCATCGTCCTGGTAATTGCGCGGCGCAAGTCATGAGGGGAGAAATATTTGACACCATTGAGAGCGAGAAGATCGACGGCCGTCTCCTTGCCTTTCATCAATGGGTCACGCGCTGCCAACCTCTTTAAAACGCCGCGAACGCCAGACGGACTGACGTGTACGTCGTCGCCGTCCTCAGACGGAAACGCCCACCCGGACGAGCCCGTGTGCTTTGCTTTGTCTACATAGTAACGAAGAGCGGTCGCCATCCGCGGAGGGACCGGCAACGCGAAGCGCTTACCATTCTTTTGGACACCTTCGTCCCATTGCGCCAAGAACCATCCGTCATTTTCTCGTCCGGGGTAGGGGGTCAAGTTCGCAGCTTTAAGTTGGAGACCTGCTTGCTGGCGCTGTCCAGACAGGATGATCCACAAGAAGGCTGCGAAGACATTGTCGCGCACACCATGTTGGACTCCGACACGACCAGGCAGACGGTGATCGAGGAAGTAGGCGGCAAGGGCAAGCGCCTTGGCAATGCCATCAATCTCCGGCCGCCGCTTCCGTGCCTTGATGACGGTATCCGTAGTCAACATCAACCACCAGGGGTCGCGCCCTTCCAGGCCCGACTGTCCTCGATGGTTTTCGTAGGCATATCTCAGCACCGCGCGAAGGCGGGACACAGCCTTCTTCGCCGGGGAAATTCCGCGGTTCCGTTCGAAAGCATCGCGGATGTCTTCGCCGATCTTCGAATTGAGTGTGGTGATTGGAGCGTTGATGACTTCGGCGAACTCTTCCCGAGCGAACACCCACCTCACTTCGGCGGCGTAAGTATCCTTGATCGCTTTTTTCTTACCGTCTCGTTTACGTTTCTCGAGGAAATTGTCGACGGCCTGCTGTAGTGTCCAGGCGTTGTCGTGGACCGCCTTCTCTGAGGCTTTAGCGGCCGCCTCGGCAGCCGCCTGTTCGGCATCCTTCAGAGCTTTTAGCATGTCTCGTTTGTCTGGCCTGTGTTCCGCAAAATAGTGCGCGAGGAACGGATCGACGAGCGTCGGATCGCGATCGATGATCGTCCTCAGAACCGAGTTCAGCGCTGTGATTTCTGCTGCCGATGTCACGATCCGGCTTTCGGACTTGTCTCCCGCGACAACGGCGTAGGCGATCGTCTTCGTCATCTTTTTGTAGCGCAGAATCCAGGACGCTTTCTTTCCCTGCACCCTAAGCTCGAGACCCCTGGCATTCTTGTCGGTGTAAATGCGGTCCCCGTCCTCGAATGGCTTGTTCAAGAATTTTCGCATGAAGTGCTGACCGAACGTCTCATGAAGCGATGCCATCGTAATACCCTCGTTGTTGCCGCTTCGGTCTATAACACTCCCATAACATTTTTCCAGTGTTGACAATGCAAATTCGAAGCCCGCATTTCCAGGCTTCTTCTGAAGTATGGTTAATAGATTTTGGAGTTCCCGGCGTTCTGACGATGGGAGAATATTCAGTGTTGACAATAGGTTAGGTGGGTATCACTATGATAATACAAGGTAATCAAGTCAGTGTTGACAAAATGCCTATTCAGTTAGAGCGCAGGTTTGTGGCACCTGAGGTCGGTGGTTCGACCCCACTCAACCGTACCATTCCCTTCTCCCGATAAGTCTATATGTCACAACGACTTACCGGGAGATGGGAGTAATTTTTCTCCCTGTCTGATATCCCGGTTTTCAAAAGTTCGCGAAAATGATCACAGCGATTGTGGCAGTCCGCGCCTGCCTTTCTCATCGCAAGTGAACCGTTGCCGTTTTCGGTGCGGGAAAAACCATTTGGCTAAAATCTCTTGCGCTGGTATTGTTTGCCCAACGAAACCTTATGAAAGCCAGCAGCATAGCGTCTTCGCTTGTGCGCGGCGAAATGGACAAGACAGTGATCGACCCCGGAAACGGCCCAAAGCCGTCGGACCAAGGGGCATCGGTGGCGAACAAAGGGAAAGCGAAGCGATCCCGTCGTGGCAAGAAACACAAGCGTGACGGGAAGCCCCGTGACGCCGCTGTGCTGTCGCATGATGTTGCCGCGGATGTTCCGGCCGGTTCTCCCTACGTGTCGGCTCTCGAGCCGGATGCCGAACCACGCAAGAGAAAGCGCCGGCGGCGTTCTCGCGGCAAAGGCGCGTCCACCCAGCAGAGTGTGTCTGCATCCGGTGAACAGGCGCAGGATCCAGTTGCAACGGACGCGACAAATCCATCCTCCGCACCGCCCGGCGGTGTTCGCAAATCGCGCAACCGCAAGCGTGCTCACCGCGATCCGCGTGGACGGGATCCGCAGGGGCGCCCGCTGGTTCCCTCCCAGGCACCAAGACATGTCGGCAAGCAGAACGGTCGCGCCAACGGGGCTTCTCAGGATCCGCACCGGCAGCAATCGGATTCCGCACGTCAGGCGGGTCGTCATCACGAGCATGGCCAGGACACGCCGGCGGATATGTATGCGGCGCTCGATCTCGGCACCAATAATTGCCGCCTGCTGATTGCGCAGCCGACACGTCCAGGCCAGTTCCGGGTCGTCGACGCCTTTTCGCGCATCGTCCGGCTGGGCGAGGGGCTGGTGTCCACCGGCCGGCTTTCCGACGACGCGATGGATCGCGCCGTCGAAGCTCTGAAGGTCTGCTCGGCGAAACTTTCCGGTCGCCCGATAAGGCGCATGCGGCTGATCGCCACCGAAGCCTGCCGTGCGGCTACCAATGGTGAAGAGTTTCTGTCGCGCGTCACCCGCGAAACCGGCTTGAGACTCGAAATCATCAGCCGCGAGACGGAAGCCCGGCTTGCGGTCTCGGGTTGCGCCTCGCTTGTCGGGCGTGAAGCACGCTCCGTTGTGCTGTTCGATATTGGCGGCGGATCGTCGGAAATCGCGGTCATCAAGGTCGGTGAAAACCGGTCGAACCGGCTCGCCAACCACATCACCCACTGGACCTCGCTTCCGGTCGGCGTCGTCACGCTCTCGGAACGCCATGGCGGCCGTGATGTGACGCCTGATGTCTTTGCCGCCATGGTGCGGGAAGTTGAAGGGCTGCTGGATGCCTTCCATTGCCCGCCTCTGGCGCCGCATTTGCATCACGAGGATTTCCATCTGATCGGAACATCCGGCACGGTGACGACGCTTGCGGGTGTTCACCTCGATCTGCCGCGCTATGATCGCCGCAAGGTGGATGGCCTCTGGCTTTCCGATGCCGAGGTGACCGCGATGCAGGACAAGCTTCTGGCATGGGATTTCGCCGGCCGCGCCGCCAATGCCTGCATCGGTCCTGACAGGGCCGATCTGGTTCTGGCGGGTTGCGCCATTCTTGAGGCCATTCGCCGCCGCTGGCCGTCACGCCGCATGCGGGTGGCTGATCGTGGCCTGCGCGAAGGGCTTTTGACGGATATGATGGCGGATGACGGCGCTTGGCGGCGCAACCGCATAAGGCGCATGCAGATGGTACGGCAGGACAGAACGGAAGGTTTGACATGAGCAAGGCGCCGACAAGCACCAATCGTACCGGCCGCAAGATCGGCCAGAAGGTCAAGAAGACCAAGCTCAAGGCCTCGTCGCGCCGTTGGCTGGAGCGTCATATCAATGACCCCTATGTGCAGCGCGCCAAGCTGGAAGGCTATCGCGCCCGCGCCGCCTTCAAGCTGTTGGAAATCAACGACAAGCATCAGATTCTGAAGGGTGCGACCCGCATCATCGACCTTGGCGCCGCACCCGGAAGCTGGTCGCAGATCGCCTCCAAGGTCACGGATTCCACCGAGGATGATATCCGCGTTGCGGCCATCGATTTTCTTGAAATCGATCCGATCCCCGGCGTGAAGATCCTGCAGCTCGACTTCCTCGACCCGACCGCGCCGGACCAGCTGATGGAAGCTGTCGGCGGCACGCCCGATCTTGTCTTGTCGGATATGGCGGCGCCAACCACGGGCCACCAGAAGACCGACCACATCCGCACCATGCATCTATGCGAAGTCGCAGCCGATTTTGCGGTTCAGGTGTTGGCGGAAGGCGGCCATTTCCTGGCCAAGACCTTCCAGGGCGGCACCGAAAAGGCGCTGCTGGACATGCTGAAGAAGAACTTCAAGCAGGTGCTGCACATCAAGCCGGCGTCGTCACGCTCGGAATCGGTCGAGATGTTCCTGCTTGCCAAGCACTTCAAGGGCCGCAAGAACGAGCCCGCTATCGATGCGGACGCTGAAGAAGCGGCCGAAGACTGATCAATCCGCCGGTTGCGAAACCCTGTCACTCCGCCGGTTGCGAAACCTTGCCGCGGTGGCCGGAGACGGCCGCCCCGGCCTGTGCGTCCATGCGGATGATCGGCACGACGGCGAACAGCGAAACCAGCGCCACGATGGTGAAGGCGATGTGGAAATCGGCAAGCTGAAGATGCGTACCCGACATCATGTTGCTGACTTCCAGAATGGACGCGGCGAATGCCACGCCAAGTGCCAGGCTGATCTGTTGCAGCACCGAGGCCATCGAGGTTGCCTGGCTGGCCTGACTGTCCTCGATATCGGAATAGCTGAGCGCGTTTGATCCGGTGAAGAAGAACGACCGGGCAAATCCGGCCGTGACCAGAAAGATCATGATTAGCGGGTAGGGCGTATCCGGCGTGAAGAAGCTGTTGGCGAGTGTCGTGCAGGCGCCGACGATGCCGGCCCCGATCAGCGTTGACTTGAACCCGGTTGCCGCAAACACCCGCTTGGCCATGAATTTTGTGGTGATCGCGCCAATCGCACCGGCAAAGGTGATCATGCCTGACTGGAACGGGTTGAGCCCGAAGCCGATCTGCAACATCAGCGGCATCAGGAAGGGAATGGCGCCCGTTGAAATGCGGAAGATCGTGCCGCCAACGGAGGCCGCCCGGAAGGTCGCATTCTGAAAAATCCGGAAATCCAGAATGGGGGCGGGGTGGCGCGCGGCGTGGCGCATGTAAAGAAATCCGCAGATAAAACCGATGATCGTCGAGGCGATGCCGATGGCGGGTGGCAGAGCCGGAAGACTGACCACCGACACACCGAATACCACGCCCGAAGCGGCGATGCCTGAGAGCACGAACCCCTTGCCATCCATCGGCGGGGGATTGGTGGTTTCGATTTCCGGCAGGAAGATGGTGGAGAGCCAGATGCCGATGATGCCGATGGGCACGTTGATCAGGAAAATCCAGTGCCATGAAAAATAGGTGGTGATGAAGCCGCCAATCGGCGGACCGGTGAGCGGCCCGACAAGTCCCGGTATCGTCAGCAACGCCATGGCGGAAACGAGTTCACTGCGCTTGGTCGTGCGCAGGAGAACGAGGCGACCAACGGGCGTCATCATCGCACCGCCCATGCCCTGCAGGAAACGCGAGAGCACGAATTCAAACACCGACGATGAGACCGCGCAACAGATCGACCCGACCACAAAGACGCCGATGGCGAAACGGAAGATTTTCTTCGCGCCATATTTGTCGGCCATCCAGCCGCTGATGGGAATGAAGATCGCCAGCGCCACCATATAGGCGGTCAGCGCGAGCTTCAGCGTGATCGGTCCGACATTGAGGTCTGCTGCAATCGCCGGAAGCGAGGTGGCGATGACGGTGGAGTCCATCTGCTCCATAAAGAGAGCGACTGCCAGGATCAGGGGAATGATGCGGTTCATGAGGCTGCCTGCGGCTTTCCGCTGCGACAAGGATATCGCCGTTCCTCCTACGCCTGATAGGCCGGCTTGCCAACACGTTAATTATCAATTTCGGAAGTTCCGATCAAACCTGCGTGAGGCCGGTTTTCTTGCAACTTTCTCGCTCTATTGTCCGTTGGGTGAGTTCAGTTGGTGATAACGGCCAGTTGGCGAAATCGGAGACAAGATGATGACCCAATCCTTGAGCATGAGCAGACGCGGCCTCATCGGTGCGGCCGGCGCAACCGTCCTCGGCGCGCCGCTGTTGATGGCGCGCACCGCAACGGCCCAGACCAACCAGCCACAAACCTCCATGGAGATCAAACACGCCATGCCGCCGGAAACCAACCGCTTCAAGCTCGGCAATTTCGAAGTGCTTGTCGTGAAGGACGGCGCGCGCGCCGCGCCCAATCCGGGCGAGACCTTCGGCACTGACCAATCGGCGGAGACGGTCGGTAAACTGCTGGAAGACAATTTTCTGCCGAAGGACCAATTCGTCAATTCCTTCTCGCCGGTTCTCGTCAATACCGGCTCAGACCTCGTGCTGTTCGACACCGGCTTCGGCGAGGCCGGCCGTGGGGCGGGGAATGGCCGCCTGATCGAAGGCATGGCGGCGGCCGGTTACACGCCGGAGGATGTGACTGTTGTCGTGCTGACCCACATGCACGGCGACCATATTGGCGGACTGATGGAAAAGGGTGCACCAGCCTTTTCAAAGGCGCGTTACGTGGTCGGTCAGGCGGAATATGATTTCTGGACGGATGAGAAGCGGGTCGGCACGCCTGCCGAGGGTGGGCACAAGGGCGTTATCGCCAACGTCAAGCCACTGGCGGAAAAGGCAACCTTCATCGGTGACGGCGACAATGTGGTGTCCGGCATCACCGGCATCGCGGCTTTCGGCCATTCGCCGGGACACATGATTTTCCGTGTCGAATCGGAAGGCAGGCAGCTGATCCTGACGGCGGATACTGCCAACCATTTCGTCCTGTCGCTGCAAAGGCCGGACTGGGAAGTGAAGTTCGACATGGACAAGGCAGCGGCCGCCGCCACCCGCAAGAAGGTCTATGACATGATCGCCACCGACCGTCTGCCCTTCCTCGGCTATCACATGCCTTTCCCTTCCGTCGGTTATGCGGAAAAGCTGGATACGGGTTATCGTTTCGTGCCGAAATCCTACCAGTTCGATATCTGATATCTGCTGCAATGCAGCAACAGAGGAAACCCGGAAGGTTATTCCGGGTTTTTTCTATTCCCTTCCTGTCATGAACGTGTTACCAGCCCTCGCCAACTTCCAAGCAATCCTTGCAGGGCGCCGGGGTGAACTTTTCGTTCCGGAACGGCCACGCATTTTCAGTATGAAGGAATTTGGTCATGGCACGCATCATTCAAACACCCACTGGTTTGGACGCTCTCACATTTGACGATGTGTTGCTGCAGCCCGGGCATTCCGAAGTCATGCCGGGGCAGACGAATATCGCCACCCGCATCGCCCGCGATATCGATCTCAACCTGCCGATCCTGTCTTCTGCCATGGATACGGTCACCGAAGGCCGTCTTGCCATCGCCATGGCCCAGGCCGGCGGCATCGGTGTCATCCACCGTAACCTGACCCCCATCGAGCAGGCCGAAGAAGTGCGGCAGGTGAAGAAGTTCGAAAGCGGCATGGTCGTCAACCCGGTCACAATCGGCCCAGATGCGACGCTTGCCGAAGCACAGGCCTTGATGAAGGCGCACGGCATTTCCGGCATTCCGGTGGTTGAAAACGGCGGTGCCGGTGGCCACAAGAACGGCCGGCTCGTCGGCATCCTGACGAACCGCGACGTGCGTTTTGCCTCCGATCCGCAGCAGAAGATCTACGAACTGATGACCCGCGAAAACCTGGTCACGGTCAAGGAAAGCAGCGTCGACCAGCAGGAAGCCCGCCATCTCTTGCACAAGCACCGCATTGAAAAGCTGCTGGTGGTGGATGGAAAAGGCAATTGCGTCGGCCTCATCACCGTCAAGGATATCGAGAAGTCGCAGCTGAACCCCAACGCCACCAAGGATGCGCAGGGCCGCCTTCGCGCCGCTGCCGCCATCAGCGTCGGTGCTGACGCCATCGAGCGCGCCGAGCGCCTCATCGATGCCGGCGTCGACCTTCTGGTCGTCGATACCGCGCATGGCCATTCGCAGCGCGTGCTGGATGCCGTCTCGCAGGTCAAGAAGATGTCGAACTCGGTTCGCATCATCGCCGGCAATGTCGCCACCGCTGACGGCACCAAGGCGCTGATCGATGCCGGCGCCGATGGCGTCAAGGTCGGCATCGGCCCCGGTTCCATCTGCACCACCCGCATCGTCGCCGGTGTCGGCGTTCCGCAGCTTGCAGCGATCATGGCCTCGGTCGAAGTGGCCAATGCGGCCGACATCCCCGTCATTGCCGATGGCGGCATCAAATTCTCGGGCGATCTGGCCAAGGCAATCGCTGCCGGCGCTTCCGCCGTCATGATCGGCTCGCTTTTGGCCGGCACGGATGAAAGCCCGGGTGAAGTGTTCCTCTATCAGGGCCGTTCCTTCAAGGCTTATCGCGGCATGGGTTCCGTTGGCGCCATGGCGCGCGGTTCCGCCGACCGTTATTTCCAGGCCGAAGTGCGTGACACGCTGAAGCTCGTGCCGGAAGGTATCGAAGGTCAGGTTCCCTACAAGGGACCGGTCTCCGGTGTGCTGCACCAGCTGGCCGGCGGCCTGAAGGCTGCCATGGGTTATGTCGGCGGCAGCAACATCAAGGAATTCCAGGAGCGCGCCACCTTCGTTCGCATCTCCAGCGCCGGCCTGCGTGAAAGCCACGCACATGACGTGACGATCACCCGCGAAAGCCCGAACTATCCCGGCGCGGTTTGATCTTTCGAACCGAATCCGTAAGAAGATAGACTGAGTATTTGGCGCTTCCCGATTCCAGCCGGATCGGGAAGCGTTTTCATGATTGGGGGAGAAAACATGTCACCGACGACCGCAATGTTCTGGCCGATGATCGCCCATGTCTTTCTCGTTTTCTGGCTTTACGGGCTACTGCTCTACCGTCGCAAGAAATATACCTTCACGGATCGCGAATCGGCCATTCGTCTTCGCGACAAGAGTGAAGAAGCGCGGGAAAGCTATCTGGTGAACCGCAATATCGCCAACCAGTTCGAACTTCCCGTCCTGTTTCATATCGCCTGCCTGCTGCTCTACATCACCGATGCGGACAACATCGTCACCATCGTACTGGCCTGGCTGTTCGTGCTCTCGCGTTATGCCCATTCCTATGTCCACGTTACCACTAACCGGCTGCGTCACCGCGGGGCACTGTTCGGCATCGGCTTTGCCCTAATCGTGTGCCTGTGGGCATGGCTCGCCATCTGGTTGGCGCTGGAATGAAACAGCACCGTCAGGTTGACTCATAAGTGAGACAATCGCGCCTTTAAAATCACCCGATTTGCGATGGGTCAATTCCATGACGTCCCATCCCCGTTAATCTCTGCCTGCCGTCGAGGATTTCAGGCGAGCAGAGATTGAGGAGTATGTCATGGCAAAAACAATGAAGGCAGCCGTCGTCCGCGCGTTTGGAAAACCGCTGACCATCGAGGAAGTGGCGATACCGGATCCCGGCCCCGGTGAAATTCTCATCAACTACAAGGCGACGGGCGTTTGCCACACCGACCTGCACGCCGCAACGGGCGATTGGCCGGTCAAACCCAACCCACCCTTCATTCCCGGCCATGAAGGTGCGGGTTATGTCGCGAAAATCGGCGCTGGCGTCACCGGCATCAAGGAAGGCGACCGCGCCGGCACGCCCTGGCTCTATACCGCCTGCGGATGCTGCATCCCCTGCCGCACCGGCTGGGAAACCCTTTGCCCGAGCCAGAAGAATTCCGGCTATTCCGTCAATGGCAGCTTTGCCGAATATGGCCTTGCCGATCCGAAATTCGTCGGCCGCCTGCCGGACAATCTGGACTTCGGCCCGGCGGCCCCGGTGCTCTGCGCCGGTGTCACCGTCTATAAGGGCCTCAAGGAAACCGAGGTCAGGCCCGGTGAATGGGTGGTCATTTCAGGCATTGGCGGCCTGGGTCACATGGCCGTGCAATACGCCAAGGCCATGGGCATGCATGTCGTTGCCGCCGATATTTTCGACGACAAGCTGGCGCTTGCGAAAAAACTCGGTGCAGATGTCGTCGTCAATGGTCGTGCGCCTGACGCGGTGGAGCAGGTGCAGAAGGCGACCGGCGGCGTCCATGGCGCGCTGGTGACGGCGGTGTCGCCCAAGGCCATGGAGCAGGCCTACGGCTTCCTGCGCTCCAAGGGCACCATGGCGCTTGTCGGCCTTCCGCCGGGCTTCATCTCCATTCCGGTGTTCGACACGGTACTGAAGCGCATCACGGTGCGCGGTTCCATCGTCGGCACAAGGCAGGATCTGGAGGAAGCGCTGACCTTTGCCGGTGAAGGCAAGGTGGCGGCCCACTTCTCCTGGGACAAGCTCGAAAACATCAACGATATCTTCCACCGCATGGAAGAGGGCAAGATCGACGGCCGTATCGTCGTCGACCTCGCCGCCTGAGACAAATGACATGGGTTGCGGCGCTCACGCAAAAGTGTGGCGCCGCTTCCGCCCACCCCGTTCCCCGCGGGGCGATCTGCGTTATCCTCCCTGCCGCATCCGCGCGCTCAAGGAGGACAGGGTGATGGACAAGCCGAAGATTACGCAGGCCATGATCGACGCTTACGATGAATATACCCATCTCAGCCTCGACCGCCGCAAATTCATGGAAAAACTCACAGTACTTGCCGGTTCCGGCGCTGCTGCGGCGGCGATCGCGCCGCTTCTTTCGGCCAACAGCGCCCGTGCGGCCATCGTCGCGCCTGACGATGCGGGGATCGTGGCGGAAGACGTGACCTATCCCGCTCCCGGTGGCGAGATGAAAGGTTACCTCGTCACGCCGAAATCGGTGTCGGGACCGATCGGCTCCGTCATCGTCATCCACGAGAACCGTGGCCTGAACGACCATATCCGCGATGTGGCAAGACGTGTGGCGCTTGCCGGTTTCAGGGCGCTTGCGGTCGATTTCCTCTCCCCGCAGGGCGGTACGCCTGCCGATGAGGACAAGGCGCGGGAAATGTTCAGCGGCCTCGACATGGACGCAACGGTCGCCAATGCCGAAGCGGGCCGGGTGTGGCTCGCGGCCCGGCAGGGTGCGAACGGCAAGGTCGGCGCGGTCGGCTTCTGCTGGGGTGGTGGGCTGGTCAACCGTTTCGCCACCAAATCGGCCGGCCTGAATGCCGGCGTCGCCTATTACGGTCAGCAGGCCCCGGCGGCCGATGTGCCTGATATCAAGGCGCCGCTGCTCTTGCACTATGCGGGTCTCGACGAGCGCATCAATGCCGGCATCGATGCCTATAAGAAGGCGTTGGAAGACAACGGCAAGACCTTCGAAATCTTCGTTTATGACGGCGTCAACCACGCCTTCAACAATGATACGTCCTCGGCACGCTACGACAAGAAGGCCGCCGATCTCGCCTGGGGGCGGACGGTGGAGTTTTTCAAGAAATATCTGGGGTGATGGGTTTTCGAGGTGGCCGCTTGTTCCTTCTTCCCGTCGGGGAAGGAGGAAAGGCTCTAGATGTTGTCCACTTATAATGGGCCAAAGGTGCGTGGGGCTTTACCCCCTCTGCCCTGCCGGGCATCTCCCCCTCAAGGGGGGGAGATCGATACGCGGATAGGTTTCGCCCATCTCATAGTCTGAGAATGAAGTGGAGGTAGCCCCTCCTGCTGATCTCCCCCTTGAGGGGGAGATGCCCGGCAGGGCAGAGG
>CAACXH010000519.1_pt1 | contig 69657 bp, 74 predicted proteins | sample 2275881 | NCBI WGS metagenome assembly CAACXH01 (sample SAMEA5312483, study PRJEB27640) | indoor metagenome | biome: indoor environment; feature: controlled; material: polymer antistatic dissipative epoxy resin | place: Italy | collected 2014-05-27 | reverse complement strand
TCGTGGCTGCAACTCGTCAACTATGCAGTCCAACCTCAGGTGATGCCGCGGCTGATCGGACTTTCGCTCTACCGGTTTGACATCAATTTCCGTGAATCGGCCGTCATCGGCATTGTCGGGGCAGGGGGTATCGGTGCAACGCTCAACACGTCGATCGACCGATACGAGTACGATAGCGCGGGTGCTGTGCTGATCCTCATTATCGTCATCGTCATGCTCGCCGAATACGGCTCGAGCCTTGTTCGCAAACGGGTTCAATAATGCCAGTTTCAAATTCCCTCGATGGCCACAAAACATGGCGTAAGCTGACACCCAGCCGCGAGCTCATCCAGTGGATCGGTTGGCTGCTACTCGTCGCCTTCTTCGCGTTCTGCTGGCAGATCATGACAAAAGATACGATCTGGGCGTTTATCTACGATGCGCCAAGACAAGGCGGCGACATTCTCAGCCGCGCCTTCCCGCCACGCCTGTCCTATTTGAGCGAGCTTATCATTCCTCTTTGGGACACGCTCAATATGGCAACGCTTGGGACGCTTGCCGGCACTGTGCTGGCAGTACCTATTGCTTTCCTTGCCGCTCGCAACACCACGCCCAGCCTGCTTGTCCTTCGTCCGATCGCACTTTTCCTGATCGTAGCATCACGCTCCATCAACTCGCTGATCTGGGCATTGCTTCTCGTCTCGATCCTGGGACCTGGACTGCTCGCCGGCATCATTGCGATCGCCCTGCGGTCAATTGGCTTCGTCGGCAAGCTCCTTTACGAAACGATTGAGGAGATTGACCAGAAGCAGGTCGAAGCTGTCTCATCCACCGGGGCAAGTCGCATGCAGGTCATCGACTATGCGATTGTGCCGCAGGTCCTGCCTTCGTTTCTGGGAATTACCGTGTTCCGTTGGGATATCAATATTCGAGAATCGGCGATCCTTGGCCTGGTAGGTGCAGGCGGGCTCGGCCTCAAGCTTCAGTCCTCTTTGAACATGTTGGCCTGGCCACAGGTAACGACGATCTTCATCGTCATTCTGGCCACGGTTATCCTTGCCGAGTGGGTCTCGGCAGCTGTACGCAAGGCGCTCGTGTGAGCCTGTTTGATGTCAAGGCTTTCGGGTTCGCCGCGTGACCGCCAGCATTATTGCGGTTGTTTTTGTGCGGTCGTTATGGAAAGCCGGCGCGAAAGCTACTGAACAAACGTGTTGACTTCGTCCATAATTCCAGTAATCTGGATATATGGAACAGGAACAGGCAATTCTCGCTCTCGCAGCGCTCGCACAACCAACCCGTCTTGAGACTTTTCGGCTGCTCGTACAACACGCGCCGGAAGGGTTGCCAGCAGGTGACATAGCGCGTGCGCTTGTGGTGCCGCAAAATACTATGTCGGCGCATTTGAATATTCTTTCTCGGGCCGGGCTGGTATCGTCGCAACGGCACAGCAGGATCATCATGTATCGTGCCGAGCTCGAACAGCTTCGCGATATGACGCTGTTTCTGTTGAAGGATTGCTGTGGTGGATCAGCTGAACTGTGTGCGCCACTCATTGCTGAACTTACACCGTGTTGTATCGAGATCCCGCAGGAAAGTCCGGCATGAGCGCGCTGAAAGTCGAGCAAGTGCACGGGAGCGATCTCAATCTCAAAAATGCGCTGGTGAACGCCGATTTGCCAACGGATGACATTGAGGATGAAGGGCGAGTTTTTTTCAGGATTGTGGCCGACGACAACAGGACCGTTGGCTTTGCAGGTCTTGAAGCCTGCAAAGGTGATCAGCTTCTGAGATCGGTCGTAGTGCTGCCGGGTCATAGAGGCAAAGGTGTGGGACGTGCAGCGGTCGAGGCGGTTCTGGCATATGTCGAACCTAGCAGCGATGTGTTCCTTCTGACCACGAGTGCATCGCCGTTCTTTGAGCGCCTCGGGTTTATCGAGGTACAACGGGAAAATCTGCCAGCCGGAGTGCTCGCGACACGGCAGCTTTTCTCTCTCTGCCCATCATCGGCGGCCATCATGAAGCTTACCCGACCTCCAACTTAACACACGGATCGCAGACATGACCGAAAAGACCTATAACGTGCTCTTCCTGTGCACGGGCAATTCCGCACGTTCCATCCTTGCCGAAGCCATCCTCAACAAGGAAGGTGGCGGTCGTTTCACGGCTTATTCGGCCGGAAGTCAGCCCAAGGGCGAAGTCAATCCGCACGCGCTCAAGGAACTCGCGGCGCTCGGTTACGCTTCAACAGGCTTCTCGTCCAAGAGCTGGGATGTGTTCGCCGAACCTGGTGCGCCACAGATGGATTTCATCTTTACCGTTTGTGACAGTGCAGCGGGTGAAGCCTGCCCGGTATGGATCGGTCACCCGATGACAGCGCATTGGGGTGTCGAAGATCCTGCAGCCGTGACCGGAACCGAAGTCGAAATCCAGCGCGCATTCGCGCAGGCCGCGCGGTTCCTGAAGAACCGCATAACGGCATTCCTGAGCCTTCCGCTCGAATCCATTGATCGCCTGGCCCTCGAAACACGGCTACGGCAGATCGGAACGATGGAAGGAACCACCGGTGGTCAGAAAGCGACCAATTAGAGCCCGATAACGGATAGCGGCCGAAGTGAAGAAACGCGAGCCGTTAGCGCGTCGGCCCTCGACCCCCATACTTTCCCTCCAGTCAAACAAAAGGCCCGACGTCGCATGACCAACCCCGTCGATATCGTCATCTACCACAACCCGGACTGCGGGACCTCGCGCAACACGCTTGCGATGATCCGCAACGCCGGCATCGAGCCCCATGTGGTCGAGTATCTCAAATCCCCGCCATCGCGCACGCTTCTGGAGCAGTTGATCGACCGGATGGGGATTTCCGCGCGCGATCTCCTTCGCGAAAAGGGAACGCCGTTTTCTGACCTCGGTCTCGGCGACACATCCTTGTCCGATGAACAACTCGTCGATGCGATGATGGACCACCCAATCCTGATCAACCGCCCGATCGTCGTCACAACTGTCGGCGTCAAGCTGTGCCGACCATCGGAAGTGGTGCTGGATATTCTGCCAGCTGGCCAGCAGGGTGCGTTTACCAAGGAAGATGGCGAAGTCGTCGTCGACCAGACCGGTCGTCGCGTCATCTGACGCACGCCATTCAAGCCTAACGCGTGTGACCGCAGTCTTCATGGCAAGGCTGCGGACGATGTTTATCTGCCAAGGAGAACGCCAATGCGTCCCGAAGAACCAACACTGCGCTTGTCGTTTCTCGACCGCTATCTGACCGTCTGGATTTTTGCTGCTATGGCACTGGGTGTGCTGCTCGGTACTGTCTTTACCGGCCTGCCTGCAGCGCTCGACAACCTCTCCGTCGGCACCACAAATATTCCGATTGCCATCGGCCTCATCCTGATGATGTATCCGCCTTTAGCGAAGGTGCGCTTCGAGGAACTGCCGCAGGTGTTTGCCGACAAGCGGGTTCTGGCGATTTCCCTCCTGCAGAACTGGATTATCGGTCCGGTGCTGATGTTCGCGCTGGCGGTGATCTTCCTGCGTGACTACCCGGAATATATGACCGGCCTGATCCTGATCGGTCTCGCCCGCTGCATTGCCATGGTTCTCGTCTGGAACCAGCTTGCCCGAGGCGACAATCAGTATGTCGCTGGCCTCGTTGCCTTCAATTCGATCTTCCAGATCCTGTTTTTCAGCGTCTATGCGTGGTTCTTCCTGTCCTTCCTGCCTCCGTTGTTTGGCCTCGAAGGCAGTGTGATCGACGTATCGTTCTGGACGATTGCGGAAGCGGTCCTGATCTATCTCGGTATTCCGTTCCTCGCCGGATACCTGTCGCGCCGCTTGCTGACCGCGAGCAAGGGCAGGGAGTGGTACGAGAACGTCTTCTTGCCGAAGATCAGCCCGATGACGCTGGCCGCTCTTCTGTTCACGATCGTCGCCATGTTTAGCCTGAAGGGTGGGGATGTGGTCCGCCTACCGGGTGATGTGGTAATGATCGCCATTCCGCTGACGATCTACTTTCTCATCATGTTTCTTGTCAGCTTCTGGATGGCGAGGTCCGTGGGTACGGATTATCCGCGCACGACAGCAGTTGCCTTCACCGCGGCCGGCAACAACTTCGAACTGGCCATCGCGGTTGCCATTGCCGCGTTCGGTCTGGCATCCCCGGTCGCGTTCGCGGCCGTCATCGGCCCGCTTGTCGAGGTTCCTGTGCTGATCCTTTTGGTGCAGATGGCGCTTTGGATGGGCCGCAAGTATTTTACAAAGTCGGCCGGAAACCCGGCTGGGTAAAAAGTAAGGAAGCGCAATGTCTTCGGACATTTTCGATGTCGTCGTGATCGGTGCGGGCCAGGCTGGCCTCGCATCGGCTTACTATCTGCGGCGTGCCGGCGTCAGCTTCGTGATCCTTGATGCTGAAGAAGGGGCCGGTGGTGCATGGCGACATGCGTGGAATTCACTCCATCTGTTTTCACCGGCATCCTTCAGCTCGCTGCCGGGATGGATGATGCCGGCGAAGACCGAGGCGGCCTATCCGTCAAGGAATGAGGTGGTCGATTATCTGGCGCGCTACGAGGAGCGGTATCATTTTCCCATAGAGCGCCCGGTCGCAGTGACGTCGGTCCGCAACGTCGAAGGCGCTCTGGAGGTCGTCGCCGATGGCAGACAGTGGCGAGCGCGTGCCGTTCTGAGCACGACCGGCACTTGGCGACATCCTTTCGTTCCGGACTATGCCGGCACCTCTGGCTTCAAGGGCGTGCAGATTCATTCGGCGGATTATGTCTCGGCTGATCCTTTTGCCGGCCAGCGGGTCGCCATTGTTGGCGGGGGCAACTCCGGAGCACAGATCTTGGCAGAAGTATCAAAGGTCGCCGAGACAATCTGGGTCACGCCTCAGGCTCCAGTTTTCCTTCCCGATGATGTCGACGGACACGTGCTATTTCAGCGCGCCACCGCACGAGTGCTTGGCGGGGCGAGTGGCCCAAAAATTGGCAGCCTTGGCGATATTGTCATGGTTCCCCCGGTCAGGGACGCACGGGATCGCGGCGTGCTGGGTTCGGTGCGGCCATTCTCACGCTTTGATCGGGATGGGGTCGTCTGGCAGGACGGAACGAAAAGCGACCTTGACGCCGTCATCTGGTGCACCGGGTTTCGCCCGGCGCTTCATCATCTCCAGGATCTCGGCGTCCTCACAAAGGACGGCAGGGTTGATGTGGATGAAGGGCGGTCGATCAAACAGCCACGCCTTTGGCTTGCCGGGTGTGGAAACTGGACCGGGGCTGCCTCGGCGACGCTTCTGGGTTCAGGCCGGACGGCCCGCGAGATGATCCCGAGACTTGTCGCGGCGCTCTAATCGCGCAATCCCGAGAAAGGCGACGATTGCACAGGTGCCCAGCACCGTTGTGATGGTGAGTGACCACAGCGTGCCGATATGGGCCATGGCAAACGCCAGCGCAAAGGGTGCGGTGGCCGACAGGATCAATCGTGCAGCCATGACCTTGCCTTGCAGCCTGCCGTAGCCATCGCTGCCAAACAGCATCAGTGGCAAGGTGCCGGTGACGATGCTGAAAAGACCGCTGCCCAGACCGAAGACAACGGCAAAAGCCATGGCTCCTGCCACCGACGGAGCGGTGAGGGTCAGAATCAGTACGCCCCCAGGGATCAATGTGGCGGCAATCGTTGCCAAAGCGAGCGGCGGAAGATTGCCGCCGAGCACCATGTTGGCGAACCGGCTCAGCACCTGCGACGGACCAAACAGCGTGCCGACAATGGCGGCGGTGGCCCCAAGGCCAAGACCCGACAACAGCGGCACCATATGCACGAGGATCGCCGCGCTGACGAGAGATTGCAGCGAGAACCCCACCACCATCAACTTGAAACCGAACTGGCGGACAACCGGGCTCAGACTTCCCTCGACGATCGGCGCCGTGCCATTTTGTGCCCCCGCTTTACCCTTGGCGAGGCCGTAAGACAGCCAAGCGTGCAGAGGCAGGCAGACGAGCAAGTTGAGCGCGGCGAATACCAGGTAGACATTTTGCCAGGACAGATGGTCGTGCAAAGCCGTTGTGATGGGCCAGAAGATCGTTGAGGCGAAGCCGGCGATCAGAGTCAGATAGGTGATGCTGCGCTGGGCGGTGTGGGGGCTTGCCTGCACCAGCAGCGCGAAGGCGGCCCCATATTGCACGAGATTGGCAGCGATCTCGATGACGATCAGCGCGGCGACAAAGCCGCTCTTGCCCGGCGCGTAGGCACAGGCGATCAGCGCTACCGCGGCAATCGCGGAGCCGGCCGTCATTACCCGTCCTGCACCAAAATGATCAATGGCCCGGCCGAGAAAGGGGGCACTTAAGCCCCCTAGAAGAAGTGCGACGGAAAGCGCCGCGAATATCCACTCCGTAGACCAGTTCAGGTCCCGCGCCATATCGGGTGCAAGGATGCTGAAGCTGTAATAGAGGGTTCCATAGCCAATGATCTGGGTGAGGCCCAGGGCAAGGATAGTGCCGACCGGTGGGCGCTCGCTCATATCGACTTCAGATCCACGCGCTGTTCGAGCTTTGCGGCCTCTTCCTTGCGCTCGCTGTAGCGGTCTGTCAGGTAGTCGGAGGCATCGCGGGTCAGCAGTGTGAACTTGACCAGTTCCTCGCACACATCGACGACGCGATCATAGTAGGCCGAGGGTTTCATGCGACCCTCCGTGTCGAACTCCTGCCAGGCCTTGGCGACCGATGATTGGTTTGGAATCGTGATCATCCGCATCCAACGGCCCAGTATCCGCAACTGATTGACGGCGTTGAACGACTGCGAGCCGCCGGAGACCTGCATGACGGCCAGCGTTTTTCCCTGTGTCGGTCGCACCGAACCGGTGGTGAGGGGAATCCAGTCGATCTGCGCCTTGATGATCCCGGTCATCGCGCCGTGCCGCTCGGGGCTGACCCAGACATGGCCTTCAGACCAGAGAGAAAGCTCGCGCAGTTCCTGAACCTTTGGGTCGGTATCGGGTGCTCCATCGGGAAGGGGCAGACCCTCGGGATTGAAGATCTTCACCTCGCATCCGAGATGCTCGAGAAGCCGTGCAGCTTCTTCCGCCAAAAGGCGGCTGAACGAAATCTTCCGCAGCGATCCGTAGAGGATGAGGATCCGTGGCTTGTGCTGCGAATATGCCGGGCGAAGCGCATCAAGGTCGGGCTGGGAAATGAGATCAAGCGAGGCGGCTGGCAGATCGGCCATCGGGCTACTCCGTATGTAGGATTAAGTCGTTTGCATTCCGGGGCCGTTATGAACCTGATCCGGCGAATTCCAGGGGCACGTCACCGGCGTCAGATTGACCCGAACAACAGTTCTCCATCAGGAAATGAGCGAGGCCGTTGAGTGTCTCGAAGTTTGCGCTGTACACGATGGAGCGTGATTCTCGCTGAGCACTGATCAGGCCCGCATGTTCCAGTTCTTTGAGATGAAAGGAAATGTTGGAAGGCGAGACGTTCACAGCTTCGGCAATTAGACCCGCCGCCAATCCCCTTGGGCCGGCGATGACCAGTTTACGAATGACCTGTAGTCGGGTTTGCTGTGAGAGCGCGCGAAACGCATCCAAGGCTTGCCTTTCGTTCATGAGATCGATCCTCGTTCAATGCCTTGGCGAGAGACAAAGCACCTACGCCTGCTCGAACACGTCAAGCCGCAAGTTAGTTTGATGTTTCAATGAATATTGAATTAAGTGATGTTTTCTGTCTCGTCAAGGGCATCCAGTTATCGCGGTCTGGATCGTTGTTGTCGCCATATATGTCATCATCGAAACACGTTGGCGCATCCAGCCACCTGATTACACCCATTCAAAATCCCTTTAAACGCAATATACGCCAGCTTATGACAGCCCAAGACTTACATAAGCTGGCTGCAGGGTTCGAACGAAGATGTGATCACCTTCCAGTTTCGCGATGCCGCCGTCTTCCGATGACGCCGAAATCCTGCTTAGTCAGCGATCGCTGGCAAAGTGGCGTTTGGCCCTTCAAGGTTTCTCCCCGTCGGACAACATGCTTAAGCCCGCTCACAGAAGCACCGCCAACGTTATTCTGCTGGCCGTTCGGGCGCGATGTTGCGAGTCAGCCGGACCAGCTCCAGCGCGGCGATGATAATGGCTGCTGCTCCGACCCATTGAATCGGAACCAGCCTTTCGCCGAGAAACGCATAAGCCAGCCCAACGCCAAAGACGGGAATAAGGTTGAAATAGCTGCCTGCGACGGCTGCTGGAACAGACCGCAACGCAGTGATGTAAAGCCAATATGCCGCTGCATAGTATAGCAAGCCGGATACGGCAGCTGCGGCCAACACGCTAATTGGAATGGCCGAAATCTCACCCGGCGAACCAAAGGGCGTCTGCGCAAATAGCAGAGCCAAAGCCCAGCTCAATCCGGCCGTCTGCTGGACAGCGACCACGAAGAGGGGATCGGCTGCCTCGCTGATCTTGCGTGAAAACACGGTATAGAATGCGCAGCAGAGAACGGCCGACAGAAGCAGCAGCATTCCGACCGGGTCGTTTCCAGAACCGGTGAGCCCGCCGCCCACGTCCGTGACCAGCGCTACGCCAAGTCCGCCCACGAGCATGACGAGAATAAGTCGCCACCCTACGGGCTCTCGTAGCACCACCGCTGCCAATCCGAGGATCATAAGAGGTTCGGCTGCCCACAACAGTGTTGATATGCTCGCAGAAACGCGGGCAAGACCCACAAGGCTCAACGTGTAGGAAATGCCTGGATTGAGAAGTCCAAGCATCAGCAACGGGGCAATTACTGATCGTTTGGGAAAGCGCGTGCCACGAATGAACACCGCGACCCAGAGTATGAGCGCACTGGGAGCGAGTTGCAGAATCAGCAGCGTTACGGGTGAAATAGATGTGAGCAGGGCCTTGTTCAACACTGTGGCCGCACCCCATAGGGCGCAAGCAACAATCAAAAGAACGGCCGGAGACAGGCGCGAATGATGGCGCATGATGACACTCCAGAAGAGGATTACGATGAAAGGGAAAATGAACAAGCAGCGTTAGCAGCTCGCGCAAACATCCGCGTCGCAGTGATCGTAACCAGGTCTTCTGGGAGGACGGAGCAAGTGTGCCTTCTTTCCACGTCAGGGGCAGAACTTGGAGGCTATCATCTCAGTGTCATCGTCTCAACCGCAATGAAGCCCATGTGACGAATTGCTTAGCGAACTTGCTTAACCGAACTCATTACGCTCTCCGCCGCAGTGAGGCCGAGGCCAATGTCTATGCAGAGCTTGAAAAACTCATCTGGAGCGTCGCTTCTGTCGAGGTGAAATTGTCGTGTCAGATCGCGGGCACACTTGCCAAGCGGAACAATGTCGCTGGAAGTAATCCAAGCGGGATTGCCGACCTTCTCTTCAAACGCCGAGATGACCCCATCAGGCAGATCGGCGCCGAAAAGAAAATATCGGAGAGAGGAGAGAAAGGATGGGCGTAGATGTCGGCGCTTGTCCCATTCCGCTCATATAGCCCCCTCCGCGACGCCTTAACCCGACCGTGATTGTAGCGTGGATCGTTCCACCAATTGAGCCTTGATTGCGGAACAGCAGCTCGTGCGCTGAGTGACTTGAGCAACGCGAGAACTGGCTGTTGTTGTTGAGGTGCGCAGCGCGACTTTCATCGTGGTTGCGGTTGTGGGATACCAAAGGGATCGGCCCGCTTCCGTCCTCGATCCATTTGATGAGCAAAGATCGGGATCTGCCATGGACGTCGGGCACTACGAGCCCAAAGAGCCCCTTCAAATCGCGAGGGCAGCGGTAAAAAGACAGACACACAAATTTCCTCTTGCACCTCTAGTAGCTAGAGGTCGTAGAACGTTGTTACATTGATGTGAGGATTCCGAGATGAGCGAACCAATGCAGACGAGATTTCGTGTCGGGGGCATGGACTGCGCATCGTGCGCCGCCAAGGTCGATACGGCCGTCAGGCGCGTGCCGGGTGTCACCGACGTGTCGGTTTCGGTCACCGCCGGAACGATGACGGTCAAGCACGACGAGAGCAGCGATCTCGACGCAATCCCGAGAAAGCTGTCCGGTCTCGGCTACGATGCGACCCCGATACAGGTAAAGTCCAAGCCAACCACGGCGGAGCCGGTCCAGGGTGTGGACTTTATGCATGATCAGCAGCAAGCCCATTCCCACGATCGTGTCGGACATGAACACGGCAATGTCGCTCCGGCGTTGCCGTCACAGGTCGCCACGCCCGAATTCCTGCAGGCGCGCTTCAGGGTCGGCGGTATGGACTGCGCCTCCTGCGCGACCAAGGTTGACACGGCCGTCCGCCGAATGCCCGGCATCGAGGACATCAGCGTTTCCGTCACGTCCGGCACGATGACCGTAAAGCACTCCGCCGCCGCCGACCTCAAGGCACTCGAAAAGCAGGTGTCCGCTCTGGGATATTGCGCCGATCACCAGGACAGCGAAGCCTGCAACTCCCGGATCCAGCGTCTTGGCGGATCACTCCGGCCATGATCACGGACCCGGGTCCAGCCACGCCGAGATCGAAGGCCTGCACGGACATGACCATGGCCCGTCCGAAGGCCCGTGGTGGAAGAGCAAGAAGGGACGCCTGACCATCATGGCGGGTGCCGCTCTCGTGCTTGCTTATGGCATCGGTCATCTGTTCCCCGCCATCGAGACCTATGCCTTCTTAGTCGCGATGCTTGTCGGCCTCGTCCCGATCGGCCACCGCGCCATCATGGCGGCGATGGCAGGCACTCCGTTCTCCATCGAGATGCTGATGACGATCGCCGCCGTCGGCGCGCTGATCATCAACGCCACAGAGGAGGCGGCCGCCGTCGTGTTCCTGTTCCTGGTCGGCGAACTCCTCGAGGGCGTCGCCGCAGGAAAAGCGCGCGACAGCATCAAGTCGCTCACCGCCCTGGTTCCGAAGACAGCACTGCTCGAAGAGGGAGGGAAGACCCGTGAGGTGCCTGCAGAGACGCTTCAAGTGGGTTCGGTCATCCTCGTCCGTCCCGGCGACCGAATCTCGGCCGACGGCGTGATAGTCGCGGGCGAAAGCTCCATCGACGAAGCCCCTGTCACGGGTGAGAGCGTTCCGGTTCGTAAGGTCGTCGACGACAGCGTGTTCGCAGGCACAGTCAACGGCGATGCCGCGCTGCGCGTCAGGGTCACGGCTGCCGCCGCTGACAACACCATCGCCCGCGTCGTCCGCCTCGTCGAGGAAGCCCAGGAATCCAAGGCTCCGACCGAACGCTTCATCGACCGCTTCTCGCGGTACTACACGCCGGGCGTCGTCGTCGTCGCCGCGCTCGTCGCCATCCTGCCTCCGCTGCTTGGTGGCGGTGTCTGGAGCGAATGGGTCTACAAGGGCCTTGCGGTACTTCTTATCGGCTGCCCGTGCGCGCTCGTCATCTCGACACCGGCCGCTATCGCCGCATCGCTTTCGTCTGGTGCCCGCCGCGGCCTTCTCCTGAAGGGCGGTGCTGTGCTTGAAGGGCTTGGCAAGCTCACCGCCATCGCCTTCGACAAAACCGGGACGCTCACCGAAGGCAAGCCGAAGGTCACCGATGTGGTTCCTTTCGGCCGAAAGGTCGACGAGGTGCTCCGGTACGCTGCCGCGCTTGAAATGGGATCCAGCCATCCGCTCGCTATCGCCATTCTCGACAAGGCGAACGAGGACGGGATCGATGCTCCGGCGGCAACTGATGCCAAGGCGCTTGGGGGCAAAGGCGTGACCGCGGTGATCGACGGGGTCGAGGTCTTCTTCGGCTCGCCCAAGGCTGCCGCCGAGCGGGTTACGATGCCGATGGCTCATTCGAAGACGATCACGGCTCTCAACGACGAGGGCAAGACCGTCTCCGTGCTCGTGATCGGCGAAGTTCTCGCTGGTGCCATTGCCATGCGCGACGAGCCTCGGCCCGATGCAGTCGCAGGCCTCAAGGCGCTAACCGACGCGGGCATCAAAACGGTGATGCTCACTGGCGACAACAAGCGGACGGCGACCGCCATCGGCGCGCAGCTCGGCATCGAGGTCCGCGCGGAGCTGATGCCCGAGGACAAGCAGCGGATCGTCGGCGAGCTGAAGAAGGAAGGCTACGTCGTCGGCAAGATCGGCGACGGGATCAACGACGCACCCGCGCTGGCTGCGGCAGACGTCGGGATCGCCATGGGCGGTGGCACGGATGTGGCGCTGGAGACCGCGGATGCTGCGGTGCTGCATGGCAGGGTCGGCGACGTCGCCCTCATGGTCGATCTCTCAAAACGGACGATGAGCAACATCTTCCAGAACATCACCATCGCCCTGGGGCTGAAAGCGGTCTTTCTGGTGACCACCGTCGTCGGCATCACAGGGTTGTGGCCTGCGATCCTGGCCGATACTGGAGCGACCGTGCTCGTGACCATGAACGCACTGCGCCTGCTGCGTCCGATCCGGGAAGCGTGATGCTGAGGAAGTTCGTCTTCAGCCTCGTCGGCGTTGTGGCTGTGTGCGACGCCATAGCGCTTTTCCGGAAAATAAGACCGATGAGCATGAGCTCAGCGAACTGAAATGGAGGATTTTATCTTGCCCGTCCGGACCACATCCATCTTCGCCGCCGCCCTTGCAATTGCTGTCATGGCTTCCACGACCGCGCTGTCCCACGACTTCAAGGTGGGAAGCCTCGAGCTGAAGCATCCCTGGTCAGCCAAGGCGCCTGCGGTTGCACCTGTCATCGGCGGCTATGTCACGATCGTGAATACGGGAACGCAGGGCGACCGTCTTATCGGCGGGACCACGTCAGTCGCCGAGCGCTTCGAGATCCACGAATCCTCCATAGTCGACGGTGTGGCGAGGATGCGGCCTGCGAAGCAGGGGATCGAGATTCCGGCTGGCGCGACGCTGAACCTGCAGCCGGGCGGAGCCCACATCATGCTGGTCAATCCGCGGCAGCGCCCGGCAGAGGGCGAGAAATTCAAGGCGACGCTCGAGTTCAAGAATGCGGGATCCGTGGAGGTGGAGTTCGTGGTGCAGAAACCCAAATCTTCTTCGGTGGAGGATCATTCCGCTCACCAGAACCCCTGATGCCTTTATGATGCTGGTGGTTCCGTCAAATTTTAAGAAGCTGAGTCATCCGGCTGCCAACAAAGATCGTGCTGCAGAATTGGGATCCCGCAGGCATCATTGCGGGCACATATGCCGATACTCGAACCCTTTGGCTGCACTATCTGGCGAGATTTGAAACTGCCGGTCTCTAGCCGTCTGACCAGAAGCGCCCTTTATCAAATACTTCAGCGACGGGTTGCTGGGTAAGTTCACTGATTCCACTGCCACCCACGAGCAGCCGGGACGCGAACGATGGCGCGGTCATTCGTGTCGTTGCCCCAGGCGCGGAGAGCGCCCAATCGATCAACGCGTCCTGGGCGTCGCCTTCCTTATCCGGATCCATCTCGGACATGGGAAGCGGCAGCAAGGCGATGGAGGTCGCCGGCTGCCGCAGCTGGATGATGGTGGCAGAGCGCACGACGCTGGCAGTCGTCATCTCCGCGATGGGACCGAGTGCAGCCGTCTCGACTTCCGGCATGTCGGCGACGGGCCGAACGCTGGGAACCGGAACCGCCAGGGCGGCCAGATCGGTGAACTCGGGGCTGGCATTGTTTTCTCCGGTTCGCCGGCCTGTCTGAAGCTCCAGCGCTTCCTGCGCACGGTTCCTTGGGGTCGGAAGCATGGCTGTCAGCAGACTGCTTCTGCCAGATGAGGACTGGGCTGTATCATCATCGCCGTCACTTGCTGTCGCGGCGATCTCGATCGATCTTGCCCCGACCCGCCGCCTGTAGTCGGCCACTGCCGTCTCGTAGCCGGGCAGGGGGGCACCGTTGGACGGAAGGTGCATTGTCTTTCCGTTCGGGAAGATCCGAGCGAGTTCCTGGCGGGTCATGCGGGGCCAGGCGCGCACGTTTCCGACGTCGAGATGGACGAACGGCGACCCCGATGTGGGGTAGTAGCCGACGCCGCCGACCTGCGCCTGCATCGCAAGCGTCCGCAACGTTGTGAGCTTCACGCCAGGAATGTAGAAGTCCATCGCCTTGCCAAGCATGTGCTGGCTGTTCTTCGCTACGCCCGTGGTCCGGGAGCGGCCGCGCAGCATGTTGTTGGTCGCCGGAGACCTGTAGGCCGACACGATATGGATGTAGTCCTTCGCGCCGCTCCGGTCATAGACCTCCCAGACCAGATCGAGCAGACGCGGATCCATTTTTGCTGGTTCGTTCTTCCGCCAGTCGCGCAGGAAGCGGTTTATCTGGGCGAGGCCGCTGGGATCGAACCTGCCGTCACGCTTGAAGGTGATCGTCTCGCGTTCTCCGGTGGGTGAAAAACAGCTTCAACGACTTGTCGCCTTCGGCTTCGGCAAGGTTGGCCGAACCCATCAGAACCGGAATCGCAAGCAGTGCAGCAGCAGTCGCGCGGGCGACCTCGCGGATACGTTTCGACATGCGGGCTGCCTTACAGCGCGGTCTCGCAAATCCCACGAACTCGTTCACTTGATTACTCCGACTCTACCGATGCCCTATGCGGGGCTCTGACGCAGGCGTGGAAGCCTTGCTCCTATGAGCCGATTAAATCGGATTATGGTCAACAAAACCCTAATAAGCCGCTCTGAGCTTCCATTGAGAGGCTTCTTGCCAAGCTTCGGCTTTCATGCAAATGATTTGCAATTGCAACCTAGCAAAGGCTATGAAAGCGAGGCTAGGCTAATGGACGGACCAGTGAAGGGTTGGCGGCAGACTGTCGGAGAGGCGTCTCTCTCGGATGTGCACCGCTCCATTGGAGTGCCCACGGGTTCGGGCACCTTCCGCAGGGCGATGGCGTTCTTCGGTCCGGGCTATCTGGTTGCGGTCGGATACATGGATCCGGGCAACTGGGCGACCTCGCTTGCTGGCGGATCGAGGTTCGGCTACGCGCTCCTCACGGTGGCGCTCGTTTCCAACATCATGGCGATCGTCCTGCAGTCGCTATGCGCGCGCCTCGCCATCGCCTCGGGCCGGGATCTGGCGCAGGCCTGCCGGGACGCCTTTCCCAAGTCCGTCAGCATGCTTCTCTGGCTGCTTGCCGAGATCGCCATCATCGCGACAGATATTGCCGAGGTGATCGGCACGGCGATCGGTCTCAACCTCATCTTCGGCATCCCGCTGGAGCTCGGTGTGATCATCACAGCCCTCGACGTCTTCCTGATCCTGTATCTCCAGAAACTAGGCTTCCGGTGGATCGAGGCCCTCGTCATCACCTTGCTCGGGGTCATCGCCGTCTGCTTCACGATCCAGATCGTGCTCGCCGATCCGGACTGGGGCCAGGTGATCCTGGGTTTCGCTCCGACGACCGAGATCGTCACCAACCCGGACATGCTGTATCTGGCGCTCGGCATCCTCGGTGCGACCGTGATGCCGCACAACCTCTACCTCCACTCCGGGATCGTCCAGACCCGCAACTTCGGGCACACGCTGCCGGAGAAACGCGAGGCCCTGAAATTCGCGACAATCGACTCCACCATCGCCTTGATGTTCGCGCTGCTCGTCAACGCCTCCATCCTGATCCTCGCCGCGGCCACCTTCCACAAGACCGGACAAACGTCCGTGGCTGAACTGGGCGAGGCCCACAGTCTTCTGGCTCCCCTGCTGGGTCTCGCTGTCGCCCCGACGCTCTTCGGCATCGCGCTTCTGTGCTGCGGCATCAATTCGACCGTGACAGCCACGCTCGCCGGCCAAATCGTCATGGAAGGGTTTCTCAAGATCCAACTCGCGCCATGGCTTCGCCGCCTGATCACGCGGGGGATCGCCATCATTCCCGCAGCAGGCGTGACTATTGCCTTTGGAGACAGCGGTACGGCTCAGCTCCTGATCCTCACCCAGGTCGTGCTCAGTCTCCAGCTATCCTTCGCGGTGTTCCCGCTGGTGATGTTCACGTCCGACCGCTCCAAGATGGGGGAACTGAAAGCGCCGTTGTGGCTGACGGCCTTCGCCTGGCTCATCGCCGTCGTGATCGCCCTGCTGAATATCAAGCTCCTGTTCGATTTCGTCAGCTCCTAGCGTTCCGGTCCACCCGCAACGATAAAAGAATGGTTGTAGAATCTGAACCAGGAAGGCCGAATATGCGTTCGTGGATCAGTGATTTCAATCGGAGGATAGATATGGTCGACGAACGCGCCCGGATCATCGAGGAGCTCGGAGTGTCCCGCGACTTCGATGCCGCGGCCGAAGCCGCTCGCCGCTGGGAGTTTCTCGCAGACTACCTTCAGGCATCCTCGATGCGGGCGCTCGTTCTCGGGATCAGCGGAGGCGTGGATTCGCTCACGGCAGGAATGCTCGCGCAGCGCGCGGTGCAGCGGTTGCGGGACGGCGGATACAGTGCCGAGTTCATCGCGGTCCGGCTTCCATATGGCGAGCAGGCCGACGAAGCCGACGCGCTGAAGTCGCTTGATGTCATCCGCCCCGACCGTACGGTCACGATCAATATCAAGCCCGCCGCCGACGCCATGATGGCCGAGGTGCGGCGCGATGCCGACGATCTCGTCTCAGGTGAACGCCTCCATTTCCATCTTGGAAACATCAAGGCCCGCCAACGGATGATTGCGCAATATGCTTTGGCAGGTGGTGCCCGCGGCCTTGTCATCGGAACGGACCATGCAGCCGAGGCCCTGATGGGCTTCTTCACGAAATTCGGCGATGGCGCCGCCGACATCCTGCCGCTTTCGGGTCTCAACAAACGCCGCGTAAGGGCGGTCGCGCAGCATCTCGGCGCTCCAGAGGATCTGGTTTTCAAGGTGCCGACAGCCGACCTCGAATCCGACGCACCGCTCAAGCCCGACGAGGATGTCTATGGTGTCACCTATGCGGAGATCGATGATTTTCTCGAAGGCAGGGAGATCGGCGACAACGCGCTGAAACGGATCCTCACGGCGTATAGATCCACTGCCCACAAGCGTTCCCTACCTGCGGGTCCGATAGGATGAGGCATCTTTGAGATCGAAACGGCACGCGAGGCGGCAATGGCAAGCATCCCTTCTGAGAAAATACCGGACTCGACGCTAGCGCTTATCCGCGATCCCTATCGCTTCATTTCCGATGGGTGTCGGCGCCACCAATCAGACCTGTTCAAGACACGGCTCCTGCTGCAGAGGACGATCTGCCTGACAGGTCCGGAAGCGGCCAGGCTTTTCTACGATCCCAACCTCTTTGGACGCCAGGGCGCAATGCCCAAAGCGATCCAGAAGACGCTGCTCGGGGAGGGTGGCGTTCAGGGCCTCGACGGCAGACCGCACCGACACCGCAAGCACTTGTTCATGTCGCTGATGAGCCCCGACCAAATCCGGGAACTGTCTCGTCTGACGGCGGCGGAATGGCAGATGCGGATGGGGACATGGACATCGAGAGCCGATGTCACGCTCTATACGGAATTCCAGTATCTCCTGACACGCGCGAGCCTGGCCTGGGTCGGAGTCCCTCTCCCTGAAGCGGACGCCCAAAGACGAACACGGGATATCGTGGCCCTCTTCGACCATGCGGGATCGGTGGGTGTCCGGCATCTGTGGTCGCGGTGGTCACGCCGACGTACCGACCGCTGGCTTTCGGACCTGGTGGAGGAAGTCCGCTCCGGGCGCGTCCACCTCTCCGAGCATTCCGCTGCCCACGCCATTGCATGGCACCGCGATCCGGGTGGGCAGCTGCTCCCACCTCGCATCGCCGCCGTCGAGTTGCTCAACGTCATCCGCCCGATCGTGGCGGTCTCGGTCTACATGGTATTCGTGGCGCACGCACTGCACATGCATCCGCACGTCCGGGACAAACTCCGCTCAGGCGATGATGATGACGCCCATCTGTTCGTTCAGGAAGTGCGCCGATACTATCCCTTCTTCCCCGCTGTCGCTGCACGCACGCGACAAGCCTTCGAGTGGAACGGATACCGTTTTCCAAAGGACCACCGTGTGCTGCTGGATCTGTTCGGCACCAATCATGACAGACGGACCTGGGAGAGGCCGGAGAAATTCGAACCTGAACGATTTCGCCGATGGGACGGTGGCGAGTTTAACTTCATTCCGCAGGGCGGGGGAGACCATTCGATCCACCATCGCTGTCCCGGTGAGTGGATCACCATCGAACTCATGAAGCAGGCAACGGCGATGCTGACCCGCCAGATGGCGTATGACGTGCCGCAACAGGATTTGCGGATCGAGTGGGCGCGGATGCCTGCGCTGCCACGAAGCCGCTTCGTGGTCAGCAATGTCATCCTCCGTTAGCAACCGTGAATGACGCGCGTTCGCGTTGCACTCCTGCTCGAACGGAGTGGCAGTGGAGGCAGTGTTGCGAATGCATCAGCGGGATTGAATTACCGAGGTCGCGGACCTTCTGCTGCCGCGTCCTTGGACTGCAGGCCCGACGCAGCCAGCAGAATGGCCGCACCGATTGTGATCCAGACATCTGCGAGATTGAACACGAAGGGTTCCCACTCACCGATCCGCAAGCTCAGGAAGTCGGTGACCGATCCGCGCGCGGTCCGGTCGAGAAGATTTCCCATCGCCCCTGCAAGGATGAACGACAGCCCGACCCTTTGCCATCCCTGGGAACGGTGAAGCCAGATCGCCATCACTGCCGCGATGACACCTGTCACGGCAATGAGCAGGTATCTGCCGACATCGCTGTCGGACGAGAGCAGGCTGAACGAAACACCCGTGTTAAAGGTGAGCCGCAGAGGTATCAGCGGCAAAAACTCGATCGGAGGGCCGTAGGCTACCAGGCTGGCGCGTGCCCAGGCCTTGGAGCCGATGTCGAGCGCGGCACCACACGACACCAGGAAGATCGACGCGAGGGCCGCCTTCAAGCCTTCGCCTCCGAAAGATCCTGCCGCGCATCCCGGATGATAGCCCAGGCCGACTGGAGAAAGAGGCCCGCGACCGCGAAAGCGACAAGGAGATCCGGCCACTGCGAACCGGTCCACCACACGAGCCCGGCCGCTATTATCACCGCCAGGTTTCCGACAGCATCGTTGCGCGAGAAGAGCCAGACCGCCCGCATGTTGGCGTCGCCCTTTCTGTGAGGGATGAGCACCACAGCTGAAAGTACGTTGACGACGAAGGCGATGGTTGCGAATCCAGCCATTGTCAGAGATTCTGGCTGATGCTCGACGAATACCCTGTATATCGTTGAAGCCACCACCCCGAGGCCTAGAACGCCAAGGAACAGCCCCTGCAGAAGCGCAGCCTTCGCGCGGGCGGCGAGGCCCCAACCTACAGCCATCAATCCCAGAAATGAGATCAATCCGTCGCCTAGGAAGTCGAGAGAATCTGCTTGCAGGGCCTGCGAACCCGCGATGAAGCTTCCAGCTATCTCGACGACCCCGTAGCCGACGTTCAAAAGCACGACGATCCAAAGCGCGCGCTTGTAGGCAGGCGTCACGTGGGACAGGTCTGGAATATGATCGTCGTCATTGTCCGCCACCTCCTCACTCGCTGAACCCATCCGGTCGAGGCGGTATCCAAGCCCAGTTACGACATCCTCCAAGACGGGCAGCCGGGTCGCGGGTTCGTCCACCTTGAGCGTCATGACCTGCGACGCGATGGACACTTTCACATCCTCCACGCCATCGATCTTCCTGACCGCCCCCTCGATCTTTGCGGCGCAGGACGAACAGTCCATTCCGGCCACGCGATAGCGCACTGTTTCAGCAGACGTCATTCCGAAAGCCTCGATTTCGACATTCGTGACTGCTACAACCTGTAGCGACTACAGGAGCAAGTGGAAAATGCAGATCGGTGACCTCTCCGTGAGAAGCGGCGTGAAGATCGAAACCATCCGCTATTACGAACGCGTTGGACTTCTGCCTCGGCCCGACAGGCTCGCCAGCGGACGTCGCGTCTATGCAGAGGAGGACGTCCGGCGGCTTGGTTTCGTCCGCCACGCGCGGGACATGGGGTTCGACCTCTCTTCAGTGCGCGTTCTTCTTTCCCTCAAGGAGAAGCCGGATGAATCCTGCAGCGAGGCGATCCGCATCGCCCAGGCGCAGCTCGACGGGGTCGAGGAGCGGATGGCGCGACTGGCGGATCTCAGGACAGATCTGAAGCGGATGATCGCGGAGTGCGATGGAAGGCAGGTCGCCGACTGCCGGATAATCGGGACTATCGCGGGATAGATGGATTTGCGCGCCGGCCGTCCAAGGCCATCAGATGTTCAGTCGTGATCCGTCGCGCACATGTCATGGTTCGCCAGCGCCCGGATCACGTAGCAGTCGCGCACCTGGTTCGACTGGCAATGGGTTGAGATACGCTCGAGTTCGGCCTCGAGCTTCTTCAGCCGCTCGATCTTCTGGCGGACTGTCACGAGTTGTTCCGCGGCAATCCTGTCAGCCTCCTCGCACGGCTTCTCGGGATGCTGGCTGAGATCGATCAGCTCTCGGATCGCTTCTATCGTCAGGCCGAGATCGCGGGCATGCCGGATAAAGGAAAGCCGCTCCTGTTCGGGCCTGGAATAGCGACGCTGGTTGCCCTCGGACCGCTCCGGCGGCGACAAAAGCCCCATCTGCTCGTAGTACCGGATGGTCGGCACTTTCACGCCGGTTGTCTTCGACAGGTCTCCGATAGTCAGCATGGAACTCGATCCTTCAGGCGGCGTGGGCGACATGCGCCGACGCGGCAAATCCGCCCCGTCACGCCGACTGAATCCATCAGGAACAGAACGCGACCTGGCAACTGTGACGCAAATGTGAGGATTTCTGACGGCAAATCAAGTGACACCTTAGTGCCCGGTGCAGCGGTGCCGCTCGCGGTATGCGACTAGAGGCGTGATGGCGGCTCGTCATCAAGCTTCCGCATGCGCCAGTCCCTCAGCCACAGGAAGGATTCAATTCCGATGCCGACACCCAGGGCAACCGACGCGACCGCGCCTACGGAGGCCTCAAGCAGATTGTGCCCGCCCACCCAGCAGACGAACGCGAACGCGAGCTTCATCAGGCCGAAGCCAGCCGCTGAGAACAAAGTGATCCAGCAGGCAGCGCGGGCGAAGTTCGTAACCGGGGATCTCATCAGGCACAAACTATGGCTCGGAGAGCCGAATGGAAAGTCAAGTTGTCGTGCAGGGTTCCACCATGCTCTACGATGCATCCTGAAACAAATCTCTTGCACCTGAAGTAACTAGAGGTCCTATGATTCCGCCGAATCGCTCACGAGTATGTGGTTTCCCGCATTTTCACCTGATCGTATAAGCCGAGTTAACGGGGAAGTAAGTCCTTCCTTAGACTTGTTGGACGCAACCCGATGGACCAGGACAGCAGAAACGCCGCATGACTTCGACATCAACCATGAGCTGGTCACCTAAAAAGGGTCGCATCAGCACGTTTCTCGGCCGCCTGGCCGCAGTCGCCCTACTCGGAGCGGCCTTGACGGGTTGCGTTGCCGCCGACATGGCACTTGACGACCTCCCCAAGGAAGCGCCTCAGATTCCGGCGAAGCTCGTTGCCGAAATGTCGAAGAAGGGGATGAAGCCCGAAAGCCCGGTGCTCGTCAGGATCTTCAAGCAGGAGAGCGAGCTCGAGGTCTGGAAGATCAACGGCACGGGCCGCTACGCGCTCCTCAAGACATATCCGATGTGTAGATGGTCGGGGAAGCTCGGCCCCAAGAAGGCTAATGGCGACCGCCAGGCTCCGGAGGGGTTCTATCATGTGTCCAGAGGGATGCTGAACCCGAAATCCCAGTACTATGTGTCATTCAACCTCGGTTACCCGAACAGGCTGGAGTCCGCACTCGGCTACACGGGGGAAGCGCTCATGGTCCACGGCGCTTGCTCCTCTTCCGGATGCTATGCCTTGACCGACCAAGGCGTCGGCGAGATCTATTCGGTCGTCTCCAGGGCGCTCGCGTCCGGACAGGAACGCTTCCAGGTCCAGGCTTATCCGTACCGCATGACGCCTGAAAACATGGCGCTGCACAAGGACGACGGGAACCTGCCGTTCTGGCGGACGCTCAAAGAAGGCTACGATGCCTTCGAACTCACGAAGCAGCAGCCCAAGGTCTCGGTCTGCGGCCGCCGCTACGTCTTCAACACCGAGTTTCAGGGCGGCGATCCCGCAAATCCTCTGGCGGAATGCCCGGCCGCCACCACGCCGTCGGATACGCAGCTCATGGCAAAGATCGCGGCCGAAAAGCAGAAGGTCGACGCCGCGCTTGCGGAAAGCAAGGCATCCACCATGACTTCCTACGTCGATGGCGGCATGCATCCGAGCTTCCGCGAGCTACTCAAAAAAGACGGCCCGGAGAAGCTTGCCGCAAGAATTTCGAACATCAAGTATCCCGTCAGCAGGCCGGACGCGGCACTCGCCGATCCGTTCAAGGAAATTCGCAAGCGTTCGGGTCCGGGAACCGTTTCCGACAGCGCCCGCGGGGACTGAGCCAGGGAGCGGCCAGACGACGAACGAGCGCGCCACGTCCGGCGAAACAACCGCATCCTGCTGGCTGTCCTCGTGGCATTCGTGCTCGCGGTCTTCGCCAACAGCTTCTTCCATATCGGACAGGAGGCGCGTCCTGTGGCGGCCCCGGCCACATCGCAGCCGCAGCCTTAGACAAGACAGGGCGGCTTCGCTGGTACAGGAGGAGATACGGCGCGCGCTCCTCAGATCGAAGACGGGTTCCCCGCCTCGTGGCCGATGACCTTTGCGTCCTGATCACAACGGTCCTGACTGGTCTCGATCTCGATCGTGGAATGGCCGACGTGATGCTTCGCGCTCAGGAGCTTGCGTGCCTGCCTCTTCACGCGCGCCATGTCGGTGAACGACGAGCCGCTGATCACGAGGTGGGCCTCGAGCGCGTTATGTCCTTCATCGATCGCGAAGACGTGCACATGGTGGACATCCTCGACGCCTTCGATCGCCCGCAGATCCTCGATGACCCGGTAGATGTCGATATTCTCGGGGGTCGCCATCATCAGGACGCGGACAGAACTTCCAATCTCCGAGAACGCCTGCCACAGGATGTAGCCGGCGATCAGCAGCGTGATGGCTGGGTCGATCCATGTCCACTCGTAGACCAGCACCAGGGTGCCAGCGATGATGACACCCACCGAGCCCAGGGCATCCGCGACATTGTGCAGGAAGGCTGCTCGAATATTCATGCTGCTCTTCGACATAGCGTAGGTCAGCATTGCGGTGATGATGTCGATGGCAAGCGCGATACCCGCGACGATCACGACGATCCAGCCTTCGATCGGCTCCGGCTGGATAAAGCGCATGACCGCCTCGTAGAGCAAATAGAGACCGATCACGATCAGCGTGGTGTAGTTGATGAGCGCCGCGACGATCTCCGCACGGACGTAGCCGAACGTCATCGAGTTGTCGGCAGGCCGCCGGGCGATGCGCCGGGCTCCGAACGCGATCACCAGTGACGCTGCATCGCTGAAGTTATGGAGGGCGTCGGCAATCAGCGAGAGACTACCCGATACGATCCCGCCCGCGATCTGCGCGAACGTCAGAAGAACGTTGACGAAGATCGCCCAACCGATGCGGCTGTCTCCGCCTTCCGCTCCGTGGTTGTGAGAATGACCGCTCATGCTGTCCTCTTCGGCCCGTCGGCTATTGTTCACGAACCCGCTTTTGCAGCTTTCAGCTCCGCTTCCACCAGGCGGTAGAGGCCCTGGGGGCTGAACTCCGTCAGAGGCTTCCCGTTAACGAAGAAGGTGGGTGTCTGGCGGACGTTGTTCGCCTTCACGTCCGCGATATCCTGGGCGAGCACGGCATCGACCGCGCTCGAAACAGCGTCCTGCCGGGCCTTCGCCTTGTCAAACCCGCCGACGGCCGCGATCTGCCAGGCTTTGTCGATGTCGGGCGCGCCGTGCACGGCCCACTCTGGCTGTCTTGCGAGAAGAGCCTCGAGGACAGGCTGGAAGAGGTTCTGCTTGCGGGCGGCCTCCAGGATCCTGACAGCTTCGTCGGATCCCTGATGCATCGGGGTGTAACGCAGCACGAGCCGGACGTCGTCCCCCGTCTGGGCCATCATCTGCTTCACGATCGGGTAGAAGGCGCGGCACGCCTCGCACGAGGGGTCGAAGAACTCGACGATCGTCACAGGCGCTGTAACTGGACCCATGACAGGAGAATGCATTCTGACAAGAGTGTCGTCGGCGACGGGCGTGGCAGGCGGTACTTGGACGGGCTTGCCACTGTAGAGGGCGGCCCCTCCCGCAAAGACGGCGACGGCGGCGAATGCAGTTGAAATCACGAGAGTTCGTCTGTTCACGACAATGTTCTCCGGCGCACGACGAGAAGGAGCGCGATGATGATGCTGAAGGCGGCGAGTGAAAGGGCCGGAAGCGGCAGCGCACCGAACAGGGTCATGCCTTCGCCGGAACAGGACGGACCTTCCCCGCATGGCTTGATGGCAGCCGGCACGATCTCGAAGTAGAGCAGGTTGTGGAACGCGGCGACGAGCCAACCGATGACTGCGAGCGGCAGGGCGTATATCCAGGCGCCTCCTTCCGAGCGAAGCGCGGCCACCCCGATCACGACGACGAGCGGGAACATGAACGCTCGCTGATGCCAGCAGAGATCGCAGGGGACTTGGCCCATCACTTCGCCGATAAACAGCGCTCCCAGCGTCGAGGCCAGGGCGACAAGCCACGCCGCGAAGAGCAGAGCCCACGTTTCGTCTCCAGCCTGCTCAACTCTGCCCATCGTCGCTTTCCATGCACTACCCCTTTCCGGATTCGGTCTCCATAGTGAAACCTCAAGCCCCTAGAGGGTCAAGGACCGGTTGCGTGCTTGGAACGTGTTTCCAGCATTATCCATGAGTTGAGCGCCTGCGACACTTGAGCCCGGAACTCAGGGTTGCCGCGCGATCAGCCCTTCCCTATAGCTGCCAGAGGAACTATCGCTCACATATCCAAGGTATTCTCCTGGCCGAATCGCAGGTGGACAAGCAGGAGAACCCTATGAAGGGACTGAAAATCTTCCGCGCCGTGACATGGACGCTCGTCGTGATAGTCGCGGCCTTGCTGTTCGTGTCCGGTAACCTGCCGCCATTCCGGCAGCAGGAAACGGGATTGTCGGAACCCTCGACACCTGCGATCGGCAAGCCCTTCGAGTTGACCTCGCATAAAGGGGCTGTGGTGAACAACGCGACTCTCAAGGGCAAGCCTTACCTCGCCTTTTTCGGGTTCACGCACTGCCCCGACATCTGCCCGACGACACTGTTCGAACTGACCGATCTGATGACCGAGCTCGGCCCGGAGGCGGACCGGTTCAACGTCGCCTTCATCACCGTGGACCCCGAGCGCGACACCAGAGAGATGTTGGCCGGATACATGTCTTCGTTCGATAGCCGCATCATGGCCTTGCGAGGGGCTCCCGAGCAGACACAGACGGCCGTCAAGGCCTTCGCCGCGTATGCGCGGAAGGTCCCGACCGATGGCGGAAACTACACCATGGACCACACGGCAGGGGTCTATCTCATGGACGCTGACGGCGCGTTCAAGGGCACGCTGGACATGCACGAGCCGCGCGAGGTGAGACTGAAAAAAATCCGGAACCTGATAGACGCATCGTCTTGATAGTGTAAGTCCCGGCGCCTAGGCCGATGCATCACGCGATTCGGGGCCGAGATTGGCGATCACGCGGACGTATATCATCTCGCTGACGAGCTCCACCAGGGTCTGGGTAACGATGATCGCGGGCAGAAGCGGCATCGCATTCGGGACGGCGAATGCCAGTGGCAGAACAACCAAGGAATTTCGAGTGCCGGCGCTGAAGGCAACGGCGCGGATTCCACCAACCTCGACACCAACAAGCCTTGCGATCACCCAACCAATGACTGGCGCCAATACGGCAAAAGCAATGTAGATGGGCAAGACCAGCAGTGCTCCGTCGAGCGCCATGCCGAGCTGTGGAACGACGGCTGCGACCACGATGAAGAGAACCACGGCGGTCGCAGGAACCGGCAGAAATCCAAGACATACGGAAACCTTGCCCATGGCGGGCAGCTTACGTTCAGCCATCCGAACCAGCGCGGCGGCGATCAGGGGTATTGCAATTAGCCAGATGAAGGCGTGGATGAATGGTCCACTCTGTACAAGACCGCTGGCCTCATCGCCGAGGAAGGCGCCAAGATAGACGGGAAGGGCCAACATTTGAACGATAAGGAGCGCCGGAGTGGCAGAAAGCAGGAGCTTGGCATCGCCGCGCCCGATGTGAGTGAACGTCACGACATAGTCGATGCAGGGGGTAAGAAGCACGAGCAGGACACCAAGGCGGATCATCGGATCGACTGGCAAGAACTGGATAAGGGCGAAGACGAGTGCCGGCACTGCAATAAAGTTCGTGACCAGGAGGGCCCCAAGGAACCGCATCTGCAGGAACGCGGCTCCTAGCTCCGCGACAGGAACCTGAAGGAAGGTGATAAAGAGCATGAAAGCCAATGCCGGATTGATCGCCTTTTCCAAGGCTGTTGTTCCGGGAACCACGAATGCTATGAGGGCAGCGAACAGCACCGCCCCAAAGTAAATGCCAATCTGCCGGGTTTCCAATACGTCGCGCGCATTGCTCATCTCGCTACTCGCATGCAAAAGGTTTGGCATCGGCAACCTTTTGCGGTCGCCCGGGTAGGTGAACGTACCCGTCATTCTGGTGGATGACTATAACGTCATTGGACGTCTTCAAGCCAGAGCGTTGGACTGATGATGTGTCGTTTGGCAGTTAAACGTGAGAATGCAGCCGTTATTTTCGAATTTGGCACTTAATTTGAGACTATTCGGTGCGATTTTCCGTGCTGGACGCCCTCTGGTGCGGCAACAACCTTCTATAATATAAGGCATTTGTTGATGGGGGCTTGGCCGTAGGCACCCATCTGCGCTCGGCGGCGAATCTCAAATTAAGTGCTAAAAACGAAGCCGGAATCTCGAATTAAATGCCAAGTCTCAAATTGGGTGTCGGGCTATCTTATTGAAACTGTTGCTGGGGGAGTCTCACGATTAAATGCAAAACGACAGCCAGATCGAACCTGCCGATCCGTGAGCGAACGAAGTCCAGGAAGCGGCGCAGCGTGGCGAGCGCGCTATGGCCCGACACGGGCCTCAGCCGCGGCTCACCGTAGGCGAGCCGTTCATTCATCCAGGCATAGATGTATTCCTTGGCCAGCAACCGCTCGGCGGCACAGGGGATCACGCTGAAGTCGACCGTTCGAAAGGCCTTTCGGGCCATGTTAAACATCGCCGGTGCCATATCCCAGACATTGTCGGCGAACCGCGAAAGCGTCGCTCGGTCCGTTCCATCCCTGAGAGGCATCGACGCCAGAACGATATCGTCATCGGCCCTGATGCGCGAGACGGTAAGCTGATCACTCAAATGAGGAGCAGCCGTCATGAGCCGTAGGCCTCTGGCGGAAGATAGAGCAGCGGTGCCGAGGCTTCTGCCGCCTCAATTCTTGCGTTTTCGACAACGGAGGGCGGGAACATGGGGAGGATCTGCTCCGTGATCCTGCGATAGGGCTGATCGAATTTGTCGTCCCAGTCGTTCAGCGGTAACGCCTTCCGCTGCTCGTCCATGAACGTTTGGAACGCAATCAGGGCCGGCAGTTTTCGTGCGGTGATGACCGCGTTGGAGCATTTCAGGCATCCCCAGAACGGCGTTGGACATGCTTCGCCTTCTCGACCGAAAGGGCTGGCTCGGAAATTGCCGCATGCCGCGAGCCAAAGATCCTGCTCTCCACCGAGGAACAGGTCGATCTTTTCAGGCGTCACTGGCAGCCCGGTCACGTCGGCTGAGGCTCGTAGCCGGGCTTCATCCGCAGGCAAAAGTATCCGAGGTTGCAGAGCCGGCGCCATCGCGTCTGCCAGCGCCTCAACTATCGTCTGCTCATGGAGATACCGAAGGGCCGGGATGTCGGCATAGTGATTGGCCGCCACTGCGATCGTATGACCGACGGCGAAGATCTCCAATTGTCCTCCGGTTCGTTTGTACCAGTCAGCTTTCTGGGTCTTGCGCAGCCTGGAGAGATTGAGCGCGAGCGGTTTTCCGGCGTCATCGACGATTCCATACTTCTCGACAAAGGCGGTCACACAGGTCCCCAGATTTTTCGGTGACGACAGGCGCCCCGGCTTCCAGGTGATCCAGAGCTTGGTTGATCCCGTGTGCTGCCGCGCCCGTTCCGTCAGCTTGATCGCCAGCCGCAGAAAGGCGCCGGGCGTCTCCCGACCGCCATCACGGACACGCAACCGTTTCCACTGGGCCTGGTGCGCGCGCCGTTTTCGATATTCGATCTCGACGTAACCCCGGTTGGGATTGCGCAAGCAGTCGGCCTCAAGCCCGCGCAGCGCCTCGATCTCCATGCCGGTCGTCAAGGACAGCCAGACAAGAAAGCCGACAACATCGTACCGGGTCAGATGGAAGCCGGCATGCAACTCCTCGACCGGAGGCGGTTCGAGCCCGCATCTGTGGGCGTGGTAGCGAAGATTGTCGAATAAAGGACCATCTCCGGCGGCTGTTCCCGTCGTCACAATCTGCTCAACCACGAGGCCGTAGCGACGTCGTAATTCCGAATCACGGGCTACATCCAGAAGTGGGAGGGGCAGAGCCTCGCCCGTCGCTATCCGGTCGCGAGCTTCGATGATCTGATGCGTTGCCGCCTGCAGCAATGCCGCGGCAATCTTCCCGCTATAGGCATCACGCGGCTTGGAGACGCCGTGCTCCCCGTGGCCGATGTATTTCAGGCGAGGCAGTGTTTCGGCCTGAAGTCTTTCCGGGTCGAGTTCGGCGACCACGCGCAGCACTCCGATCAGAGCACCGAGCACATTGCGTTGATTTGGCCGTTCGCCGCCGTTCTGCTCCAGCCAATTCTCATAGGCGTTGATCACTGCCGGGTTTACGTCACCGAGACGGGGAGGCTCTACCGACGACCCTTCCAGGAATAGCCAGAACCGCCGCAGACGACGGACAAAGGTGCCTGCGGTTTTCCAGAGTGGGGCCGGTCCCATCCGGTGGAGATATTCCTGCAGGAACGGCGCCACGTCACGGGTCAGCGCCCTCAGCGGCCAGAAAGACAGATTGACGGCGACCGTCCCGGCATCTTCCGTCCGAAGGACGAAGACGAGCGGATCTTGCGGACTTTCGTCCCGTGTGTCGGACAATTCGATTCCAACTGGGAAAGTGGCATGACGACCGCGTTTCATCACGGGGGTCCACCAGCATTAATGCGCAGTTCCCAGGCTTCAACTGCTGCATCGATCATTTCCTGGCTTTCTTCCAGGCTCTCGAGATAGATATGAGTGCTTTCGATGCGGCTGTGGCCCAGCAGGCGCTGCAATTTCAGGAGGGGATCGCCAATCAGGCGGCGGTACGCCGCGCCGATATGGGATCGGCGCTCGTCGAGCACCCATCCGATCTGTTCACGCACGAGCAGCGACAGCATATGAACCGCAAAAGTGTGGCGCAGCATGTGCGGCGTGACGTCGAGATCGACCCCGAACCGCCTGCATCGTGCACTCGCCCTCCGGAAGACCACCTCCCACGCAACAGGAGGCATGGGCCGTGCCCCTTCCGCCAGCCAAAGACACAATGGTTCGGACGTTTCCGCCCATACCAAGCGGCTGCGTTCGAGGGGCGTCAGCATATCGACGCTGGCCCGAGCCGCATTCTTTTCGAGAAGGAGCATTCCACGATCGTGGCCGACAACACGGATCGGATGTTCGTTCGATCCGCTGCTTGGTTGCGAATGGCGCATGAGGACATTGGCCCGTTCCAACGCAGCGTATTCATGCAGACATTTCAGAACGCGCTCGGGCAATCGGATCACGCGCCCCTTGCTGCCCTTGCCAATAGCCGACGCCAACCGGAAAGGTCGGCTGCGCACCACACCGGCCGGCTCCAGTTTCGAGAGCTCGATCCAGAGGAGGCTTGCCGCCTCCTGGAGCCGCAGGCCCGTCGTGACGAGCAATTCGGCGAACAACGCATTGCGCTCGCCGTTGCGGCCCTGCCAGGTCGGGTCCTCACTCCCGTCTGGAAGACGGCCGCGCAAGCCGATTTCGCGGAACATGAGATACCGATCCAGGGAAAGGAAGCGGACATCGTGGCTGCGTGCGCCGCGCTCCGTGGCAGCGTTGGCGGCGACCGTCATGACCGAGCCGCTGTTCGGCCGTCGCCATGATTGCCGATATGTGAATGGCGATTTGGCAATCACACCCTCTTCAACAGCCCATCCGTAAAGCTTGTCTAGCGCCGCGATCGACCGGTTCCAGCTCGCTGCGGAGATGCGCGCCGGGGGAAGCGCCAGACGTCGCGCCGCATGGAAGGCTGCAACATCGTGCCGATCAGCCGCCCAGAAGGACTTGTTGTCTCGGCGCTCGGCAAGAAAGCGCATCCAAATCAGGATATCCCGACCATAGGCGCGCAGACTGTTGGGCGAACGGACCCCCAAGGTGGGACAGGCTCTGAAGAACCGGTTCAAGTCGTGATTGTAGCTGCCATCCTGGTCAAGAATGAACGGCATACCGTCCACGAGGTCCAGATTTTCCGCTGCTGTGATTTCGTCCACAGACAGCGTGTGCACGACGCCATCAAGCGTAACAGACTGCCGCAGCGCCGAAAGATCCGTGAAGAAGAGCTGGGGCACATTGTCCTCCTTGGCCGCGATTTTCCCGCCGGGGCGGGCTCGAGCCCGCCCCGGCGGGAAAATGGCACCGCCTCACCTCAAGCGGGGAAGGGTGTCGTCGACGTTGATCCTGTGCTGCAAACGTCTCAGCGGTAAGACAGAACGCAGAGTCAGGATAACGGCGTTCTGCCGAGCGACGAACTCGACGATGGCGACGATCTGGAGATCGTGCATGAATTCCATCCCTGGCCGGCTCATTGAGCCGGCATTCTCCTCTCCTTGATGCCGCTTGCGAGCGGCAGGCGGCAAGGGAAGCTTCGCCGCGCCTTGGCACCGACGGGAGGCGCCAAGCTGCAGATCAGCAGATTGCCATGGCGCGCCCTTGCCCCCTTTGCTCTTCGCGGCCGCCGGAAACGGTCCCGCAAATTGCGGGAGACATGGATCTGGAGAGAAGGGCGGCACCAAGCGCCGAGAAAAATAATGGAAAAACAGAAACTGGAGGAACTTCGGGACCGCGTCCCGTGCGCAGCAGTGCTGGAACAGGCCGGTTTTGCCATCGACGTCAAGGAAAGCACCCGCAAAGCGTTAAAGTACAGACGCGGTGCGGAAATCGTGATCGTCATCCATGAGGGGCGGGGATGGTTCGATCCACTGTCCGACGCGAAGGGCGATGTCTTCGGTCTCGCGGAGCATCTGGACGGCGTGACCTTCGTCGAGGCGCTCGACCGGGTGGCCGCTCTTGTCGGCGTCGTCGCCAGGGAACCTGCCTGGTCTCGTCCGGCCGGAAAGCCCGCTGACAGCGGTTCCGTTTCGGAGCGCTGGACAACACGACGGAGGCCGTGGCAGGGATCGATGACCTGGCGCTATCTGCGCAGCGAGCGATGCCTACCGTCAACGATCATCCGGGAGGCCATCCAAAGTGATGCCCTTCGGGAAGGCCCTTATGGCAGCATGTGGGCCGCGCATGTCAATGACGATGGTGTTGTTACTGGCTGGGAGGAGCGCGGTCCCGATTGGCGCGGCTTTTCGACAGGCGGTTCCAAAATCCTGTTTCGCCTTGGCTCTCCTGACGCCATGCGTCTTTGCGTCACCGAAGCGGCGATAGACGCCATGAGCCTGGCGGCATTCGAGGGGCTGCGTGAGAGCAGCCTCTATCTCAGCACCGGCGGTGGTTGGTCGCCGACGACGGACGCCGCGGTCCGCAAGCTGGCCGCACGTCGCGGTGCTGTTTTGGTCGCGGCCACTGACAGCAATAGTCAGGGCGAGACCTTTGCCGGCCGCCTCCGTGCCATTGCCGATAAGGTGGGCTGCGATTGGCTGCGGCTGAAGCCGCCGGCCGAGGACTGGAATGAAGCGCTGAAAGCGCGGGAGAAAGAAAAGAGGGAGAGAAGAATGGAAACAAGCCAAGGCCTGCCGCATGCCCGCCGGCCGCATCAAGGGTAAAGCTTCGCCCGCTCGGGAGCGGCCCTTGACCCGTCCGGACGGAGAGGCGGCTTGAGGGGAGGGGTCATGAAGGACTGAAGAGGATGGTGAGGCGACAGGCAGCACCGCGCTTCGGTCCGGGCAGGGCCAAAGGAGCCGTCAATGAGCACCCCTTCCGCAATCCGTAAAGTCTACCAAGGTATCACTGAGCGCCATCAGATGTTCAGGTTGTTCGATCGGCATGCACAACGTCCTTACCGTTTCGACGGAGGCGCGAGCGCGCTTTATGCTGGCGAGTGGTTTGAAATCAACGAGCGTCAACATGACTATATGTTCGAGATCCTGCCGCCGTTGTGGATCCGGGGCTCGATGTTCGCGATGCGCGAATTCCTGACCGGATCCGTCACATCGGTCTTCTTTGCGTTGCGGATCGACGGGGTCATTCGCTACTTCCATAGCTACTGTGATCTCTCCGACCGTGGGTCGGTGGAATACATGCGGCTGGCGATCATCGAGCGGGAGACGCGCCCGGTGAGAGCGATGACGCGGGAAGAACGCCTCGAGCACATCTGGAGCACCACGGCTGACGCCTATCGCGGCTACTCCGATGAAACCGTCCCGCAATACCTGCCGGGGCAGCGCGTCATCGCTCTCTTCAGCAATGGCGGGTCTGCCAGGTTGAAGCTCCTCGACGACCTGACAGACGCCGAGATCGCCGCCAAACTGCCCGTCCAACTACGCGATCTGCCCGATGCGGCAGTCGCAGCGTGAGGGGATGCGTGTGATGCTTTCCTTTCCGATTGAATCCGTGCGGGCGGTGATCGCCCGCGGTCGCGCTGACGCGGAAGCCAATGGCGGCTTTCGCAATCCCCACTATGGCCTTCATCCCGGGCGCGACGAACGGCCAGGTCTATGGCTGGTCGGTGACCATGGTGTCTACTTGTGCTCGAACGGCAAATTGCCGGATGGCGAAAAGACGTTCGTCGCTTATGCGCTCGAATGCGATCCCCGCACCAACGACGGCTGGTTCGAGGTCAAGCGCAGGACCTTCGGGGGCGATGACGGTGTCGAATTCATCGATGCCGAGCAACTTGAGGCGATGATCGCCGCCACTCCGAATGCGAGGCATCTCGGCATCACCTTCGACGAGGACTCGATGGAACTCTTCATCATCGAGTGGTCGTAACGTCTCCGCCGGAGCCGATCCCCAACGTCAATCAGCGTCTCTTCATCAGCGCGTCCCAATCGCTGGACGACGACGCGCGCCTTCACAAGGAGAATTTATCATGAGCAACGATCCCTTCACGCTCGACATGTTTGACAATGCCGCACTATCGTCCGGCCTGGGCCTTGGCGTGACCGCCTTCGGCGCCTTTTCGCCTGCGGCCGCAAATGGGGGCGATCCCGATCCCACGCCGCCGGCGTCAGGGCCAGCATCCGCACCTCCCAGGGCGACGGCAGTACCCTCCCCGCCCCCCTCACGCCCAAGAAGGCTCCGGGCAAACTTCTATCTCGACGGTGACCGCGGACTGCCTTCGTCCTGGAAGGATCGTGCCCGCGCCAATCTTGCGGCCATCCTCATCGCCAATAACGTCTCCAAGCAAGACCGGCCGGCAACGTCGAAGGAGCAGGCGCAGCTGATCCGTTTCACCGGCTTTGGCGCCGGCGAACTGGCTAACGGCATGTTCCGCCGTCCGGGCGAGGTCGATTTCCGGCAGGGCTGGGACGATCTCGGCTCATCGCTCGAGACCGCCGTTTCCGAAGCTGACTATACGTCGCTGGCTCGCTGCACCCAATATGCACATTTCACTCCAGAGTTCATTATCCGGGCGATCTGGGCCGGCATCCAGAAGCTCGGCTGGCGCGGCGGTCGTGTACTTGAACCGGGCATCGGTACTGGCTTGTTCCCGGCGCTGATGCCGGAGCCTTATCGCGACGCCGCCTACGTCACCGGCGTCGAGCTCGATCCCGTCACCGCGCGGATCGTCAAGCTGCTGCAGCCGAAGGCCCGGATCATCGAGGGCGACTTTGCCCGCACCGATCTGGCGCCGATCTACGATCTCGCCATCGGCAACCCACCCTTTTCCGATCGGACCGTCCGTTCCGACCGCGCCTATCGGTCGCTCGGCCTTCGGCTGCATGACTATTTCATTGCCCGCTCGATCGATCTCTTGAAGCCAGGCGCGCTAGCCGCCTTCGTCACATCGCATGGCACGATGGACAAGGCCGATGCGGCGGCGCGCGAGCACATCGCCAAGTCCGCCGATCTGATCGCGGCGATCCGCCTCCCAGAGGGCAGCTTTCGCCGGGATGCAGGCACGGATGTCGTCGTCGACATCCTGTTCTTCCGCAAGCGGAAGGCCGGCGAACCGGAAGGTAGCCAGCTGTGGCTTGATGTCGATGAGATCAGGCCGGCAACCGATGACGAAGGCTCGATCCGCGTCAACAGGTGGTTCACCCGCCATCCCGACTTCGTGCTCGGCACCCACGCGCTGACGTCAGGACCGTTCGGCGAAACCTACACGTGCCGACCTCGGGATGGAGAGGATCTTGAGGCTGCCCTTGCCGCAACGATCGATCTCCTGCCGGCCGATCTCTATGACGGCGAGCCGACCGCGATCGATATCGATCTGGAGGACGAGCTCGGAGAGATCGTCGACCTGCAGCCAAGAAACAGCGCCATCCGCGAGGGCAGCTTCTTCCTCGACCGATCGAAGGGCCTGATGCAGATGCTCGATGGGGCGGCCGTACCTGTCACCATGCGCAAGGGTCGCTCGGGCGATGGGATTTCTGAGAAGCATATCCGGATCATCACCAAGCTGATCCCGATCCGTGACGCCGTGCGCGAGGTGCTGAAGGCCCAGGAAACCGACCGCCCATGGCGCGATCTCCAGGTCCGGCTGCGTATCGCTTGGGGCGCTTTCGTGCGCGAGTTCGGGCCGATCAACCACACTGATGTCTCCATCCAGGAGGATGCCGAGACCGGCGAAGTCAAGGAGACCCATCGCCAGCCGAACCTCGCGCCTTTCCGCGACGATCCCGACTGCTGGCTGGTCGCCTCGATCGAGGACTATGATCTGGAGACCGACACGGCGAAGCCGGGTCCGATATTCGCAACCCGCGTGATCGCTCCGCCGACGTCGCCTGTCATCACCAATGCGGCTGATGCGCTGGCGGTCGTACTCAACGAGCGCGGCCATGTCGACCTCGATCATATCGCCGAACTCCTGCATCTCGACGTGTCCACCGTTATCGCCGATCTGGGCGACGGAGTGTTCCGCGACCCTGCCGACGGATCCTGGCAGACCGCCGATGCCTATCTCTCCGGCGCGGTGCGCACCAAGCTCGCCGCAGCACAAGCCGCGGCCGAGCTCGATCCGGCCTATGAGCGCAACGTGCGAGCGCTTCAGGATGTCCAGCCGGCCGATCTGCGACCGTCGGACATCACCGCCCGTCTCGGCGCTCCCTGGATCCCGGCTGCGGATGTCGTCGCCTTCGTCAAGGAGACGATGGAAGCCGACATCCGTATCCATCATATGCCCGAGCTCGGGTCCTGGACCGTGGAGGCGCGGCAGCTCGGCTACTCGGCGGCGGGCACATCCGAATGGGGAACCAGCCGCCGCCATGCCGGCGAGCTGCTGGCCGATGCGTTGAACAGCCGTGTTCCGCAGATCTTCGACACCTTCAAGGATGTCGACGGCGAGCGCCGGGTCCTCAATGTCGTCGACACCGAAGCCGCCCGCGACAAGCTGCAAAGGATCAAGCAGGCCTTTCAGGATTGGGTCTGGACCGATCCGGATCGCACCGACCGGCTGGCCCGCGATTACAATGACCGCTTCAACAATATCGCGCCGCGCAAGTTCGACGGCTCGCATCTGAAGCTACCCGGCGCCTCAGGCGCCTTTACTTTATATGGGCACCAGAAACGCGGCATCTGGCGCATCATCGCCGATGGCTCGACCTACCTTGCTCATGCCGTCGGCGCCGGCAAGACCATGACCATGGCGGCGGCCATCATGGAACAGCGCCGGCTCGGGCTGATCGCCAAGGCGATGCTTGTCGTCCCCGGCCATTGCCTGGCGCAGGCGGCACGCGAATTCCTGGCGCTCTATCCGAATGCCCGCATTCTCGTGGCCGATGAGACCAATTTTACAAAGGACAAACGGGCCCGCTTCCTGTCGCGGGCGGCAACCGCCACCTGGGATGCGATCATCATCACCCACTCTGCCTTCCGCTTCATCGCGGTGCCATCGGCTTTCGAACAGCAGATGATCCAGGACGAGCTTCAGCTCTACGAGGACCTGCTGACCGAGGTCGACAGCGAGGACCGCGTCTCGCGCAAGCGTCTCGAGCGGCTGAAGGAAGGATTGCAGGAGCGGCTCGAAGGTCTCGCCACCCGCAAGGACGACCTGCTCACGATCTCGGAAATCGGCGTCGACCAGATCGTTGTCGATGAGGCGCAGGAGTTCCGAAAACTCTCCTTCGCCACCAACATGTCGACGTTGAAGGGCATTGATCCGAACGGCTCACAGCGCGCCTGGGATCTCTATGTAAAGTCCCGCTATATCGAGACGAAGAATCCCGGCCGGGCGCTGGTTCTGGCGTCGGGCACCCCGATCACCAATACGCTCGGCGAGATGTTCTCGATCCAGCGCCTGCTCGGCCATGCAGCACTTGCCGAGCGCGGGCTGCATGAATTCGATGCCTGGGCCTCCTGCTTCGGCGACACGACGACCGAACTCGAAATCCAGCCATCCGGCAAATACAAGCCGGTCAGCCGCTTCGCGTCCTTCGTCAACGTGCCCGAGCTAATCGCCATGTTCCGCTCGTTTGCCGATGTGGTGATGCCGGAGGATCTGCGGCAATACGTGAAGGTGCCTGATATCTCGACGGGGCGTCGGCAGATCCTCACGGCCAAGCCGACGGCTTTGTTCAAGACCTACCAGCAGATGCTCGAAGGTCGGATCAAGGCGATCGAGCAGCGGGAGGGACCAGCCAAGCCGGGTGACGATATCCTGCTCTCCGTCATCACCGATGGGCGCCATGCGGCAATTGATCTTCCTCTCGTCATGCCCGTGGCCGATAACGAGGAGGACAATAAGCTCAATCTGCTCGTCCGCAATGCCCACCGGATCTGGAAGGAGACAGGTGACGCCATCTATCGCCGCCCCGACGGCAAAGACTTCGATCTGCCAGGCGCCGCGCAGATGATCTTTTCCGATCTCGGCACGATCAATGTCGAGAAAACGCGGGGATTCTCGGCCTATCGCTTCATTCGCGATGAGCTGATCCGGCTCGGCGTGCCGGCGTCGCAGATCGCATTCATGCAGGACTACAAGAAGACGGAAGCCAAGCAGCGCCTGTTCGGCGATGTCCGCGCCGGCAAGGTGCGTTTTCTCATCGGTTCCTCGGAAACCATGGGCACCGGCGTCAATGCGCAACTTCGGTTGAAGGCGCTCCACCATCTCGACGTGCCATGGCTGCCGTCGCAGATCGAGCAGCGCGAGGGCCGTATCGTGCGCCAGGGCAATCAGCATGATGAGGTCGATATCTTCGCCTACGCCACCGAGGGCTCGCTCGACGCATCGATGTGGCAGAACAATGAGCGCAAGGCCCGGTTCATTGCCGCTGCGCTCAGCGGTGATACCTCGATCCGCAGGCTCGAAGACCTCAACGAAGGTGCCGCCAACCAGTTCGCCATGGCCAAGGCCATCGCATCGGGTGACGAGCGGCTGATGCAGAAGGCCGGGCTGGAAGCCGATATTGCTCGCCTCGAACGGCTGCGGGCCGCCCATGACGACGATCAATATGCGGTCCGTCGGCAAATGCGTGATGCAGAGCGTGAGATCGAAGTCTCGTCCCGGCGGATCGGGGAGATCGGCGAGGACAGCGCGCGTCTCCGGCCGACCACCGGCGATGGCTTCACCATGACTGTGCTGGGTCGAGATTACAGCGAGCGCAAGGAAGCGGGCCGCGCGCTGATGAAGGAGATCCTTACGCTTCTGCAGCTGCAGCAAAAAGGTGAGGTACATTTGGGGACGATCGGCGGCTTCGATCTCGTCTATGAGAGCGAGCAATTCGGTAAGGGCGATGGCTATCGTTACGAGACGCTGCTTCAGCGAACCGGCGCAGACTACGAGATCGATCTGGCGATCACCGTCACACCGCTCGGCGCCATCTCACGGCTGGAGCATGCGCTCAGCGGCTTCGAGGAGGAGCAGCGCCAGTATCGCCGGCGTCTGGAAGAGGCGGAGCGGCGATTGACGTCCTATCAATCCCGGCAGGGGGGCTCCTTTCCTTTCGCCGATGAATTGACGGAAAAACGCCGCCAACTCACCGAAGTCGAAGAAGCGCTCGCAAATTCCGTGCGCGAGGACGCGGAAGCCAACAGGGCCGCCGCTTAGCCGGTGTGTTGACGCAACTCCTCGACGAGCTCCGGGTGACGGTCAAGGAGGCGCAGCAACTGGCTGGTCGGCCCACTCGGCTCAACCAGTCCGCGTTCGTACTTGTCGAAGGCGTTCTCACCGACCTTGAGAATGCCGCCGGCCTCCCGCTGCGACAGGTTCAGTTTCTGTCGCACGCGCCGGATCGTGCTGGGCGAGGGAATACCCTCGACCTCTTCCTTAAGCGCGCGCAGCGCCGCATCCGTTACCTCCATGTCGTCGCCGACATGCACGCCGTCCTCGCCGTTTTCCGGATAATAACCGGGAAGATCGACCGTCCTGCTTTTGCCCTTATAGGTCACGACGAACGGGCGAACGTCACGGCGCAGGACCTCACCGGTCTCCGGAGAGACCATCGTGTCGGGCAGTATCTTTTCCGCAGATGCCATCCTATTTCTCCTTGAACGACATGACCCGGAATTCGGTGATCACGTCCGCCTGGAACTTTACATAGAGCACCATGTCTTCGTCCGGCACGGGAACATGGTAGACGTCCTGCCAGACGCGATGATCGGCATTGGTCGTCATCGACTTGTAAAACATGCGCCGGTCGATCCCTCCGATCGTTGAAACGATGGCAGAGCGATCGTAGCCGAGAGACGCTGCGTCACGAAGGGCCGTTGTCGTGATCGCCAAAGCCCGCACGGACCCGAGGGCAGCCTTGATTGCTTCCAGATCGTATGTCGGCCGCATTTTTTCCATGCCTCAATATGCCACCTTAATGGTGGCAAATCAAGATGGGCAAAGGAGGGAATGAAAGGGAAACCCCTCTCGCAGATCGGGCTTCCCGGCGACGCTTCGCTCAACCGCCCCCTGCGCAGCCCTGCCCGTCGTTCACGCAAGGCTTCGCCCCGCTCGCCCTGACAGTCAGGGCCGCTCGGGCGCAGTTGCGCCGCTCCTCCCGCCCTGCGGTCCGGGAGATGTCTTCGGAAAGAACTGAAGGCAGGAAGGACCGGTGAGGTGCCGGTTCCGATATCCCGGAAGGAACAGATCCCATGCAGATCCTCAAACTCGATCCCCGTGCGCTGAAGGACAATCCCGACGACACCCGCCGCTCGAAATCGTCTCCGCAATCCGATGCGCTGCTGCTGGCGACGGTAAAGGCTGTCGGCATCATCCAGCCCCCGGTCGTCTCGCCGGAAGTCGATGGCGGCAATGGCTATATCATCCAGGCCGGACACCGCCGCGTGAAGCAGGCCATTGCGGCCGGGCTGGAAGAAATCACGGTTCTGGTCGTCGAAGCAGCCAACGACAATGGCGCCATGCGTTCGATGGTGGAGAACATCGCCCGTGAGCCGCTCAATCCCGTTGACCAATGGCGCGGCATCGAGCGCCTCGTCGCACTCGGCTGGACCGAGGAAGCGATCGGCGTCGCGCTCGCATTGCCGGTCCGCCAGATCAGGAAGCTCAGGCTTCTCGCCAACGTGCTGCCGGCCATGCTCGATCAGATGGGGCTTGGCGACATGCCGAACGAGCAGCAGCTCCGGACCATTGCCGCAGCCTCGCTCGACGAGCAGAAAGAGGTCTGGAAGGCCAACAAGCCCAAGAAGTCCGAGCGGGCCGACTGGTACAATATTGCGCGTGCGCTCTCCAAGACCCGGATGTTCGCCAGGGATGCGAGCTTCGGGGATGATCTCGCGCAAGCCTATGGGATCGAGTGGGTCGAGGACCTGTTCGCGCCTGCCGACCAGGACAGCCGCTATACGACCAATGTCGAAGCATTCCTTGGCGCCCAGCAGGAATGGATGACATCGAACCTGCCGAAGAAGGGCACGGTCGTCGAAGTAAATAACTGGGGCCAGCCGGAACTGCCGAAGAAGGCGGAACGCGTCTATGGCAAGCCGTCGAAGTCCGATCATGTCGCCATGTACCTCGACCGGGACGGAAAGGTGCAGTCGGTTGCCTTCCGCATGCCGGAAGAAAAGAAGAAAGCAAAGGCCGGCCCGGCGATCGCGGGCGGTGAGGGGTCCGTACACGACAGTTCCGTCATTGATGCGCCGAAGCAGCGTCCGGACGTGACCCAGAAGGGCCAGGACATGATCGGTGACTTCCGCACCGATGCTCTGCACGAGGCACTCGGCCGCGCGCCGATCGAGGACGATACGCTGATGGCGTTGCTGGTGCTTGCCTTCGCGGGTCTGAATGTCCGCGTCGACTCCGGTGCGAACGACAACGTGTTCGGACCGAAGCGGTTCAAGCGCCACGCTGCCCGACTGATCGGCGAAGACGGAAAGCTTGCCTTGGATACGGAAACACTGCGGGTCGCCGCCCGTTCGATACTGATCGACGTCCTGTCTTGCCGGCGGGGCATGTCGAACAGCGGTGTCGTCTCCCGCATCGCCGGCGACGCCATCGGCGCCGACAACTTCCTGCCGAATATGGGCAGCGAGGATTTTCTGTTGTGCCTGTCGCGGCAGGCGCTCGAAGCGGCGGCCAAAGAGGCGAATGTGCTTCCACGCCCGAAGGTTCGGGAAACCCGCTCCGCGCTGGTCGACCGTTTCAAGGAAGAGCGTTTCGTCCATGCCTCCGCACTGTTTGCGCCGGATACGACCGAGGTCGTCGATCTGCTGAAGCATGCCGACGACCTCGACATGGATGAGGCATCGGCCGACACGGATGCGACCGGACCGAAGGATGACCCTATCGACGGCAACCCTGTCGATCCAAGCCCTACCGACGAGGATGGCGGAGCTATCGAAGACAGCGCCGCGGATGAAGCGCCAGCTGGGAACGACAATGGCCTCGATCCGCTCGACGAAGAAACCTCTTCGGAAGCCTTCGATGGCGACGCCGATGAGGCCGATCCCGATAAGCAGTCCGCCTACGGGATCGCGGCGGAGTAGCCGCGTCCTCCATTTCGCTTCCGAATCTGCCGCCGCCGATGGTCTCCATCGGCGGCGGTTTCGTCTTTTGCAACCCCTAAAAATTCAGGGAGAATTCGCATGACCGCACACACAATCCTCTCCGCCCCGTTGGGTTCGATCATCTCCTGGTCCGACGGCACACCGCGTCCACCCGAGCGGCACAGCAAGAAGCTGGCCGTCTGGAAAACCCGGAACAGCTCTGGCCGCCTGATCCGCAAGGAGGATTCTCGAATCCTTGGCAGCTACACCGCGCCGGCATCCTTTACGCTGCATGAGGGCGATATCGGCAGCCGTGGCACGATCGTCGTCAAAATCCTGAGAACATTCGGCATCGACAGCACGCTGGCCTTCACCGTGATCGAGCGTCCGCCGGTCGGATCGATCCGCGTCTTCGATCGACCCGGCCCATCGCATGAACTGGTTCATCTTGCCGTGAACCGAGAGGCGGCTGAGGCATGGCTTAAACTCCACCCGCATCCCTTCGCCGTTCTCGAAGAGGTGACGGCCGACGAAGTCGCGACCGATCATGTCGAGGGGAGGGCCGCATGACAACGCCTGTTCCCGCAGACGATATCACTGCCTCTACCCCTGAATATTCGGGGGTAGAGTTCGGCGTCAGCGCCGAGGGCTTTCCGGTCGCCCGGACCGGCGATATCACGCTTGCCATGCTGCCCTTGTCGGCGGGCGGCGGGTTCCTGGCGAGCGCGTGGCGCGCGCACCGCCCACCTTGCGACCTGACCCGCGCTGACTTCTACAGCCACGAGGGCCGGCTAGCCGACGATGCCGGTTTCCGGGCGCGGGTGCTGGAAACGGCGGAGCACAGGCGCGAGCTTGCCTTGCTCAATCGCGTGCAGACACGGATGTCCTGCAGCACGCCATGGGGTGCTTCGCAGATGGCGACCGTCTATGCCGAGGGGATCGTCTCTCATGTCACCGCCGGTCACGGGGGTTTCAAGCTCTCGGTCGAACGCAACGCGGAGGTTCATCCCACGCTGCGCTCAAGCGACGGGTTTTACGAGGAGGACTGCTGCTGGGCCGCTGTCGCGATCGCTTTTCCCACTCTGTTCACCGCATACGAGCGTCGCGTCGCGGAGAAGACGCTCAAGGACGGGGAGCCGGATGCATGGGAGGCGATCACCGGTGACGTGCTGGCGGCGGGCGAATCCCACGAGAAGGACCGCCGGGCGTTTGAAGCGGCGCATGCAGAAGACTGGATCGTCATCTCGGCGCTGCGTTCCGATCATCATCCCGGCATGACCGAGGTGATAGCCACCAGTGGCGGTAAGCGTGATCACCATGTCGATGAGCGCCGCTTTCTGGTTCCGACCACCGAGTATACCGTCGGACGCTTTGGCTTCGTGATCGATGAAGCCCGTCATGCTGCCTATGACGGCCCGTCAAGCTTCGTGTCATGGGCGGGGAGGGGCGCGGTATGACAACAATCAGCCCCCAGGTACTCCTCATCCGTATGGAGGCATCGCGCCGCGAGACCCGCCATCATCTCGATCTGGTGCAGCGACAGATTGCGGCCCGTGCCGAGCGTGTGACGGTCACCCAGAAGGCGAAGTCCAGCGGCCGCACGCACAAGAGGTCGGGGTCACGCTGGACGCCTTCCGACGAACGGCTGTTCCAGTCTCATCTCCAGGCACTGGAATTCCAGCGGCGGAGCGAGATCGAAGCGCTGTCGCGCAAGCTCGCCCGGCAGGATGCGGCGATTGCCGCTCTGCGCGCAAGGCTGGAACCGAACTCCGACATCAATGAGAAGAGTGCAGCATGACCCCTCTTGTCATTGAAACCACCTACCACCTGCCGATTAGTCGGCAGGATGCTTACGAGGCGGCAAGCCAGGGAAGGGGGAGGTTGATTCGATGAGTGCAAAGCATCACGACAAGCTTCCGCCGCTTGACCCGCAGGAGGAGGCCGCACTTCAGGATTACGCCGCCCGCCACGGGCGGTCCTGGAAACGCATCCTCAATCGCGCGTGGATGGGCGAGGCGCCCTGTGACGACGGCCAGGTGCTGCGCAAGCTTCGTAACACACATGGACCGACATGGCTCGACCGTTACCGCCTGCCGAAGCGCCCGGGCGATCCGAAGAGGTTTCCGGCTGAGGATCCCTGACCGCTGAATTGGCGCAAACCCGTCGCCTGCCCACGAACTCCACGCGCAGGGCAAGACCCGTGATCGCATCGCGGTGGCAATCATCTCGTCGTATTGTCGGTAAACCGTATTTTGCGGGTGACAGTGCCCGGTCGTTTGGTCCATCGGGCAGGAGGAGGCAGTCTGTTCGTCATAACGGGGCGGAAGGCTTCCGATGGCCGGTGTTGTAGCCGGGGTGCATTAAAGGGGGGCCGGCGCGCACCCTGCATGAGATTTCTCCTGGTGCTCACATCTGGTGTCGGCCCCTGCTGGCCTGTCCTCCGGTTTTGCTGCGGTCTGAACCAGCGCCCGTTCGGTTCAAGGCCGCGTTCCGCGCCGCGGGGCGGCCGGTCATGCCGCTCTCGGCAAAGCAGCCATATGGGCGTCGCAGGTCTGTAAGACCCGCTTGCCCGCATGACTGCTTCGCTCGATCTGGCTCGCCCGGACCCTGAACCGCCCGGTTTGCGCCGGTCCCTGTCGACCGCACCGAAGGACAGACCGGCAGGGGCCGGAACCGCTTCGGCGAACCGAAAGGAAACCACCATGGCAAAGTCCGCGAACCCTTCCCGCCAATCCACACACTCGGCCAACCGCCCCACCGCCCGCGTCGTGCAGCTCCGCAAGGGCGCCACGATCGAAATGGTCCGCCTGACATGCCCGGATGAAACGCAAGCGCTGCGCATCGCCGAAAGCTTCGGTACCGCCATCCTCGATAGCGACGGCATCCGCGACATGCACGAACGTCTCATCGTCGAAACAGCGACTGGCCTTTCAGACGGCCTCGGCGAACGGGCAATGCAGATCCATCTGCAGCGGATCGTCGGAGCCTATGTCGGCTCGGCCCACGGCGCCGGCCAGTTCTACAGCAAGGCTGTCACAGAAGCGCGCGATGCCACCGCCAAGGGTGCCGCAGACGCCCGCGACGAGGACCTTGATGGCCCCGTCGGATATGACAGCGCCGCGCAGCGCAAGCGCGAATTCGCGGCTGACATGGGCATTCAGGCCCATGCGCTCCGGATGGCCGCCGAAGGCGCCGTTTCCGCCTACGAACATATCGTCGGAGAAGCCTGGAAGCCCTTTGACCGCCCGGTTGAAAATCCCGGCCAGACACTCGACCGCAAGGCTGCCGCTGCGCAGATGTCGGCCTTCGATTGAGGCCAACAGGGCGGAGCTTCGGCTCTGCCCATTTTTCTCGATTACGGTATTTACTGCACTCACGGCGTTGAGCGAGGCGGGCTCAGGGTTTTGTTGCGATCATGCCCGTTACAGTCTCGATTTTGTCGATCCAGTCCGCTGCGGTGGCGTTGGTCCAGGAGACAATCTTGCGAATGCGATCATATTCCTCCTGAACGTTCCGCCGAAAAATTGGCTCGTGATGGGCAATGCGATTGCGGAGGTCACGAATCTTGAACAGTGTATCGTTGCCTTCCCCGCGCAGAGCCTGAATCGTCCTGGTATTGTCGGTATGTGGAAAGACAGTTCGGAAATGCGCGTTCCAGATCGCACCGTCATGACCGTAAGTCAGCATCTTTTCCCAGAAGACGAAATTCAACTCGGCAACGATTTTGCCGGATGTCGGGAGTGAGCGAAGTCCCATCAGGTTTCGGCGCGGACTATATCCGGTCGGCGGGTTTCGCAAACTGATTTCGAAACCGCGCTCCCAAGGCCAGTTTGCACCATAGGTCGCTTCGATTGCCGTGACGATTGAATTTCGGACGCTGACTTCACATATCTGCAGAGGAACAAAGAAGGCCGCCGAAAGTTCAAGGTTCCACTTGTAGAGTTCCAGCGCCTGTTCCTTGTCACCGCCCTTTTCGGCCAGATAGGTTGCAAAGCGAGGAGCAGACAGGACAGCGGGAAGATTCTGGATTTCGTCATGTGTGAATGGCAATTCAATCAGTTCCTTGCTGATCCGGAAGTCGGCGTGTCGTTGACAAGTACACCGGATTCGGACTAAATAGAAATCGAAAGGCGCGTGAGGTCGCGGGGTAACACCACCCTCATCGTCATACGATAAATGGAAAAGGCCCGCCATTGGCGGGCTTTTTTCATTCGGGCAGGATCTTCCGTCCGCGTGTGCCTACGGACACCAAATTTCTCTCATCCAAGTCCAGGCAAGCACGGACAATTGCCTTTCCATATCCCGCGCGCCGGTGAAAATGGCATCGACGGTTGCCTTCAGCCCTCGCAGCCCCGTCCCGTCCGTCGGTCCTGCAGGAGCAGGTGGCAGGCGCAACGGCTTCGCCGTCCTCCTCTTCGTTTCGGCCGTTCCGGTGCGCCTTCCTCCGATCGCTCCTGCTTTTGGCCCTCCGCGACGGGGCCGCGATTGGCGCGGCCTCCTGACAAGGAGGTTTGAAAATGAGCAGGAAAAGAGAAGGCGAGCGGGCTGACGTCTACGCGCGCATCACCGACAGGATCGTCAAAGATCTGGAGCAAGGTGTCCGTCCCTGGATGAAACCCTGGAAGACGGCCAATACTGAGGGCCGTATCACGCGGCCGCTGCGCCACAACGGAACGCCGTATTCCGGTATGAACGTTCTGCTTTTATGGTCGGAGGCCGTGGCCCGCGGCTTCACCGCGCCGATGTGGATGACGTTTCGCCAGGCGCTGCAACTAGGCGCCACTGTTCGCAAGGGCGAGACGGGTGCGACCGTCGTCTTCGCCAGCCGCTTCACCAAAGCCGAGGCGGATGGAAACGGCGGTGAGGTTGACCGCGAAATCCCGTTCCTGAAGGCGTACAGCGTATTCAACGTTGCTCAAATAGACGGTCTGCCGGACCACTATTATCATCGGCCGGCTCCCGTTCTCGATCCGGTCGAGCGCATCGACCATGCCGACCAGTTCTTCCGCAACACCGGCGCGGTCATCCGTCACGGTGGCAATCAGGCGTTCTTTTCCCCGGCCAGCGACCACATTCAGATGCCGCCATTTGAGAGTTTCCGGGATGCTGAGAGCTATTATGGTACGCTGAGTCATGAAGCCACGCACTGGACTTCAAGCTCCGCTCGCGTCGGTCGCGACCTCAGCCGCTATTCGAAGGACAAATCGGAGCGAAGCAGGGAAGAGCTCATCGCCGAGCTCGGATCATGCTTCCTCTGCGCCGATCTCGGCATCGCGCCGGAGCTCGAGCCACGCCCTGATCATGCCAGTTATCTGGCTTCGTGGCTATCGGTGATTTCCGGCGACAAGCGCGCGATTTTTCAGGCGGCGGCGCATGCGCAGCGAGCGGTGAATTATCTGCACGGCCTCCAGCCGCAGGCGGACGCCGGTGAGGCGAGGGAGGCGGCGTAATGGCGATCCATTTATCTTCAGGACGGCGTCTGATCCTCGCGTGCTCCAACGGGGAGACAGACTGATGCTCTTCTCTCCGATTACTCACGGGGACGGCGACGAGCTCTCCTCAATCCGCCTCAGGGTGCTGTCATTGGGTGGCGGCGTCCAATCCACCACGATGGCACTGATGGCGGCGCATGGCGAAATCGGCCCGATGCCCGATTGTGCAATCTTTGCGGATACTGGCTGGGAGCCGAAAGCCGTCTACGATCATCTCGAATGGCTGATGTCGCCCAACGTGTTGCCATTCCCGGTCCATATCGTCTCGGCCGGTAATATCCGCGACAACCTTATGCGCGCGGCCGCGGGAGAGCGTTGGGCGTCAATCCCGGCCTTTGCAAAGACCGTCACGCCGATCGGCACGCCCGTTCCCGTCTTCGACACGGATGAGGACGGCGACTTGATTCCGATTGGCATGCGCAGCACGTCACGCGAGACCCTTTCCGTCGGCATGATCCGCAGGGCCTGCACGACGGATTTCAAGATCGTACCGATCCGCCGCAAGGTTCGCGACCTTCTTGATCTCACCCGCAAGCGATCTCCCGACTACCCGGTTGCCGAGCAATGGATCGGGATTTCGAAAGACGAGGCCGTGCGCATGAAGCCCTCGTTTGAGGACTGGCAGGTCAATCGTTGGCCCCTGATCGAACGGCGCATGAGCCGTCAGGACTGCCTCGCCTGGCTCCGCCGCCATGATTATCCCTTGCCCCCGAAATCCGCTTGCCTTGGCTGCCCCTATCACGACAACAAGCGCTGGCGTGATATCCGCGAGTATGATCCCGAAGGCTGGGCCGATGTGGTCGAGGTTGATCACGCCTTGCGCCGTGGCTTGCGTGGCATTCGAGGTGAGGTTTACCTCCATCGTTCCTGCGTGCCGCTGGAGGAAGCCGACTTGTCCACGGCCGCCGATCGTGGCCAGCTCGACCTCTGGCCGAACGAATGCGAAGCCATGTGCGGCTTATGATGAATCATCATAATGCAGAGCCTCTTTCGGCCTAACGGGCTCAACGGCTCCCTGATCTTATTGGAACCTTGCCAGAAATTCAGGCTCTTCTAACGGTCAGCCACGGTGTCTCAACCGCGACAAGAGGATGCGAAAATCCGCTGGTGGCGGCGGAACGGGCATCGATCAGCGGCGAGCTGACGCCTGACAGCATGTGTTGCCGCGCCAGCCTGCGTCTGGCAGTACGGTTTGGCCGGTTCATGATCAGCGGACACGATCTCATGCCGTGCGGGCGGTATAACGTTTCAGCGATTTGCCCCCGGGCGCACTTCAACGACACCGGGCCATTTATGGCGAGTAAGAGCGAGCATCAACGACATGCCCGATCGGAACCCGAAACCGGCTATAGAGAACGAGCGTCCGAAGACGCTTTCAGACTTGACGTTATCGAGCGGCAAATTCGTCAGACGATTGATGTGGCCATTACCGTCATCCATTCGGATCCAGGTCTCGGGCGCGGCCAGCGCGGCCTCGATTTGACATGTCTGATCGAAGAGCGGCTGCGCCTCGATCGTATTCCCGCAACGGCATCGCCAGCTTTCTTCCCCAGCGAACTGCGTTCGCATTCCTCGCGGAACAACAAAGCCGTCTCCCGCCGCCCTCCATTACATTCCGGTCCCTTCGGGATGCGGTCCGATCGTCCCCGATCAATTCGACAGTCATCGAGGACGCGATGGTCGCGGCCCGATCAGCCCGAAAGGATCACGACAATGGCAATCATCGGCGAATTCATCACCAACGGCAACACCATCACTGGCAACGTGCGCACCCTCACCGTCTCCCTGAAGGCCCGCCTGAACCCGATCGAGCGCACCTCGCGCGACGCTCCCGACTTCCGCATCACCGCAGGCCCCGGCGTCGAAATCGGCGCAGGCTGGAACCAGGTCTCCAACGACGGCGAGCCCTACATCTCCGTAAAGCTCGATGACCCGAGCTTCAATGCCCCGATCAACGCCGCCCTGTGGCCAGCCGAGAAAGACGGCGACTACACCCTGGTCTGGAACCGGCCCAAGCGCGACGCCTGATCGAAATAATCGCCCCGCCGGAAACGGCGGGGCTTAACCTGCACTCAGCAAAGAAGAAGTCGGGCATCGAGCCCGATTTCTTCTTTCGGTCGCGATACGGAGAGGTGGGGTCTGCTCAGTGTGGGCAATGGTGCCGTGAAAAAATACCAGCTTCAAGGACTTCGCGGCCCCTCCAATTTTCAGGAGCCGCCCCGAAGGGCGCCACCAGAAAATCGGTTCCTCCGCTTGCCGCCGCCGGCGGTCGCTGGCGCGATCCTTGACCCCGCCATTTCCTCACGTCCGGCTTCGTCATCTTTCTCAAACATCAAGGAGATGACGATGCTGCTGGAACAACATATCGAAGAACTGCGCCGCGAGATGAACTTTTGCCATCCGGACGAGCGTAGCCAGATTGCCGTCGAACTTGAACTGGCTCAGGCCGAGCTGGCGGTCATCATGGCCGAGCAGGACGGTTCCATCGACGCCGAGCCGCCCTTTTGAGGGCGGATGCCGCCGGCAGCTCAGGCTGCCGGCTTCAATCGCGATGACGTGCAACGCTTTCACCGCTCTTGTCGAGGACGGTCATCGACTATCGGGGATGGTGCATCCGCGCAGCTAGGCAGCAACCTTTCGCCACCAGAGTTTTCCCCGCCGCAAGCGGCTCCTCGCTACTCAAAATTCCGGCGGCGAAAGGTCCTCCACTTGCGTTCCGGCCTGCCGGTGCAGCCTGTCTTTCCGGTCTGCATCTTCTCCCCGCGATGACCGCAATCGACAAGGAGAAACCGTATGAAACGCCTCGCACAATTCCTCAACCGCACAGGCCGCCGGCTCCGCATCCTCGCCAAGGTGATTTGTCATTTCTTCCGGGATGGCAAACTTGGTCTGAAGCTTGCAATCAAGATCCCGTTCTTCGTCGAGATCGAGATCAGCTATGAGCATGACCGCAAGCAGCGCAGGTGAGGCGACGCCGGAAGCCGCTTCGGCGGCTCCCTAGACTTATTCCTTCCACCACTGGCGGCTCACTTGTTCAGCGTGTCCTTCAGGGCCTTCGCAGGCTGGAATGTCAGCTTCCTCGCAGCTGCAACCTTGATGGTGGCACCCGTCCCCGGATTGCGGGCTTCGCGCTCTGGCGTGTCCTTGATTTTGAACTTGCCGAAACCCGGTATCGACGTTTCCGCGCCGGATGTGGCAGCCTCTGTAATGGATGCGAAGACGCTCTCGACGATCGTCTTCGCCTGCGCCTTGGTCAGGTTCTGCTCGGATGCGATCTTGTCAGCGATCTCATTGGTGGTAGCCATAAATAATGGTCTCCTTCTATTGGGCGGCTTTCACCTATGACGAGGAAAATCGCGCTACGAAAGAGTCTGCAAAGCAGGTTTGAAGGCGAGAGGCCGGGAAACCACAGAAACATTGGCCTTTGGTGACCTACGTTGGTTACTTTGAACGGTGGACGTCAGCATACCCACGACGTCTCTTGGTGCCTTCGACGCGGGAAACGGCCACGGCCGCGGCTTCCTCGTCATCGAAAGTTTCGATCATTGTCTGGCCGCTGGTACCTATTCGGCCCCAGTTGCGAATGACAGAAGCTCCACCGAACAGCGTCGGTTGGACAACGAGCATATAGAAGCGCCGCATGTTTTGTGCAGCGTCGATCCGTTGGAGATGAATGGGTCCTGTCGCCTTGCTTTCCATGAGCGGAGTCTCGCTTCTTTCAAAGGAGACGTCCAACGACTAATCTGAATCAATCTGCTTCCACCGATTCATCGAGGTGATAGTTTCAAAGGCAAGGGGCGAGACGGCGTTGCCGCACGGCTCTACTCGCTGCGCTCGCCAAACCCGCAAGGCGGTTTCGGCCGATCTCGGTGACGATCCTCTCGCGGTCCGACCCGGCGGAGCCAGGCCGACCCTTCAGTCCAGTTTAACTCCACACCAATCGATCCGAGGACTGCCCCAACGTCGGGCAAGCTTCTCTTGCACGAGCTGCTCGCCGAGCGACTTGCCTGCGCGTGAAACGACGCGCAACTTACGACCATATCGGTCTTCGTCACGCACGCCGCTCACGAGTGAAAATTCGCCCGCGTTGAGCATCTGAAGCAATCGCAGCTTTGCTGCTTCTCCCGCCACGCGTTCCTCTCTACACGCAGGTTGCGAGATCTCCGGCGCGTCGATATCGGCGATGCGGATCTTGACACCGTCCAGCCAGAACGTGTCCCCATCAACAACACATGTGATCCGTCTCCCCGTATCGCAGAGCGCGAACGACGCCCGCAGTGTGTCGGCGGCTTGCCCGGTTGCGATCGTCGCCCAAAATAGGATGAACAACCACACCGACGTCTGTGACGCGCACGGGATTTTACGAGCGTGCCGGTAGGGTTCGTTCCTTGCCATCAAGCCGATGGCCCTCACATTGTCGTTCATCGATCAATACCCCAGATACCCAAGGATATCAGCGCCAGAGTATTCACCCGCCTCATCGACGTAAGCGATGACATCATTGGTTTGCAGATCGATTAGCGCGCCATCTAGTTGGCGGACAACGGCTTCGATCTCGTGAAGGCGGCATTCTTCAATGGCTTCCTCAGCCGTCACCTGAGCTTCGCACGCTTCCCAGTATCTCATCGCCTCATCCTCAACCTACTTCCCTGTCGATCGGTCCGCGCCAGGAGAATTTTGGTGAAACCGGTTTTCTCCGACACAGGATCTCAAGTCATCACGACGAAACCAGATCGCGCGCCCGCATCGCAGCGGCGCGTTGCCCGCGGTGAAGACGATCTGCTCGTCGGCGCGCATTCGTAGAACCTCATGCGGAAGGATCAGCGGCCGGCGGCTGAGCTGCTTCGATCGCGAGCGGGACGACCCCTTCATTCCGGACGAACGATTGGTCTGGTCGACCTCGACCGTGGTGTCGCCACATCGCTTCGAGATGTAGTCGGCGGTATCGGGATCGTTGATCGCCGCAAACGATATCCAGGAAGCGCTCTCGAACCATTTGCTCGTCGCGTCGCGGCCGCCATAAGCCTCGCGCATCTGGCCGAGCGACTGGAAGATCATCGCCAGCGTAATGCCGTATTTGCGTCCGGCGTCGCGGGCCGTTTCGAGGATGCGCAGATAACCGAGACGTGCCACCTCGTCGAGCAGGAAGAGGGTGCGCCCCTTCCCGTCGCCGTTGCGGTTATAGATCGCGTTGAGGAAGGACCCGATAACAACGCGCGCCAAGCCCGGATGCGCTTCCAGTACTTTCAGATCGAGCGCGATGAAGATGTCGGTCTCGCCGTCTGCGAGATCGTCGGTCGAGAAACTGTTGCCAGACACGAGGCCGGCATAGTTCGAGTAGGAGAGCCAATGAGTTTCCTTTACCGCATTGGCATAAACACCGGAGAAGGTCTCCGGCGTCATGTTGACGAAGACGGCGACGTTTTCCTTCACGAAGTCGGACGCCGACCCTTCATAGATTTTCGTCAGGCGCGCCCGAAGCTGCGGTTCGGGCTCGGAGAGATTGGCGCGGACCCGGCGCAGAGTCTGATCTTTTTCGTCGGTGTGGCCAGAGAGGCAAACGTCGGCAATCAGCGCGGTTAGGAGCTGCATCGCTGATGCCCTGAAGAAGTCGTCGCGGGCGGACGCCGTGCGCGCGTTGTCGGTCATGATCCATGTGGCGACGGCAACGATATCCTCTTCCTTGGTATTGCCATGACGGCCGATCCAGTCCAGTGCATTGAAGCCGACGCCGGACGCTGTGGGATCGAGCACGATCACCTTCCGGCCAGCCTGACGCCGGTGCTCGCTCACCATTGGCGCCACCTCGCTCGACGGATCCAGCACAACGAGACCGCCGCCCCATTTGAGCGCGGTCGGGATCGTCACCGAGGTCGTCTTGAAGCCACCGGAACCGGCGAACACGATCCCGTGCGACGAGCCGAAGGAGCCGTCGAAGCAGAGCAGTGGCGATTTGCCGCCGGCGCCCCAGCTTTGCGCTTCATCGGAGCGGAACGGCATAGCGGCAACGCTGTCGCGATCGACGCGATATCGTTCGCCGATGACGATACCGCCGGTTTCGGGGAACAGTTTTGTGGCTTCGGGCAGTTTCATCCAGTCGGCCTGGCCGTGGACAGCGCGTTTGCCGCCGATGCGGCGCGGTCCGGACGCCGCGAACGCGGCATTGCCTTTCAGCGCGACACGCAAGCCGAAGATACCGCTGAAGAGTGACGCGGCAGCACCCACCATCGTCCCCGGGTCTGAATAGGCGAGAACGGATTGGCCCGCCGGCACGTTTCCGGCGATATCGGCAAGCCGGACAATCTCGCGCACCATGGCGATGACGACGGTTACGGCGTTTCCGGCAAGCACGCTCCCACCGGCCATCTTGATGTTCGCGGAACCGTTGACAGCGAACAGCGCGATGACGCCGATCGCGGCGGCGGCGACATAGGGCAGGGCGAGCCCGGCGCGGCCCAGCATCAGCTTCGCCTGCGCCGATGTTCCGAGTGCCGCCAGCCGATACTCTATGCCCGACGTCAGTACCATCGTCGCAAGCATGATCATCGCCGGCACGACAGCCAGCAGTGTCCTATTCGCCGTCATGACCGAATGCCTCCGCGCCGATCGTGGCTAGACGTGCGCGTTCCATATCGTCACCTTTGATACGGCGGTTCGCGTCGATCAGCATGCCGAGCAACAGCGCGCGCTTCTCGTAGCGCAGTCCCGCCTTGACGATCAGACCGCCGAGTTCGATCTTTTCGCGCGTGTCCTTTTTGCGTGCATCCGATGTCATTGCTTTGGCCATCCGCTCAAGCCTCACCAGGCCCGCCCGCATCCGCGCCAGGCGACTGCGCCGTGGACGATCCGCTTGAGGCTCGGCCGTCTCCAGTGTCCTTCTTCCCGGTCGCAGCACCTTTGCCTCCGCGAAACCGCTTGGCGACGTCCTCGAACGCAGCCTGAAGCTCTGCCTCGTCGATCTCGATCTCGCCGAGACCAGCCTTCAGTGCGATGCGGCCGATGCGTTCAGCTTCACGGGTCTCGGCCTGCTTGAGCTGATCCTGCAATCTGGCGATTTCTTCCCTGATCTTCGATGATGGCTTCTTCATTCAGCTTGCTCCTTTAAAGTCTGGGCGTTGCACTTGCGACGACCAGACTCTCCCGGATGTGCCTGAATTGAAATCTGCAGATCTGCAGATCGCCAACGGCGATGCTTTTGTGAATGATCCCGCCGTTCCGAAGGAATGGCTCCAAGGGCGCAATTATACGTCGCGATGCGACGCGTTGCTTCTCGGCCGCCACTCCCGACGAACTTTGTTCGAACGGGAGCACTAATTGCCGTGGCCATCGCCCATTTCTCAGCCAGCATCGTCAGCCGCGGCTCGGGCCGTAGCGTCGTGCTGTCTGCGGCGTACCGGCACTGCGCGAAGATGGAGTACGAGCGCGAGGCCCGCACCATCGATTACACCCGCAAGCAGGGCTTGCTGCACGAGGAGTTTGTCCTTCCCGCCAGCGCCCCGAAATGGGTTCGCTCCCTGACCGCTGATCGTTCTGTCGCCGGAGCGTCCGAAGCCTTCTGGAACAAGGTGGAAGCTTTCGAGAAGCGTGCCGATGCGCAGCTTGCCCGCGACTTGACGATTGCACTCCCGCTGGAACTGTCGGCGGAGCAGAACATCGTCCTGGTCCGGGATTTTGTCGAGAAACACATCCTGGCCAAGGGCATGGTTGCCGACTGGGTTTATCACGACAATCCCGGCAACCCGCACATCCACCTGATGACCACGTTGCGGCCGCTCTCCGAGGGCGGCTTCGGGTCGAAGAAGGTCGCGGTTATTGGCGAGGGCGGCCACCCGGTCCGCACGAAGTCCGGCAAAATCCTGTACGAACTTTGGGCCGGGTCGACGGATGATTTCAATGTGCTGCGCGATGGTTGGTTCGAGCGGCTGAACCATCATCTGGCGCTCGGCGGCATCGATCTGAGGGTTGATGGCCGTTCCTACGAAAAGCAGGGCATCGATCTTGAACCCACTATCCATCTCGGCGTCGGGGCCAAGGCGATCGAGCGGAAGGCGGAGCGACAGGGCGTCCGGCCGGAGCTCGAACGGATCGAGCTGAACGAGCAGCGACGCTCGGAAAACGCCCGCCGGATTCTGAAGAATCCCGCTATTGTGCTCGACCTGATCACGCGAGAAAAGAGCGTCTTCGACGAGCGCGACGTGGCCAAGGTCGTGCATCGCTACATCGACGATCCCGCTGTGTTCCAGCAGCTGATGATCAGGATCATCCTGAACCCGGACGTGCTGCGGCTGCAGCGCGACACCATCGATTTCGCCACTGGCGGGAAGCTGCCGGCGCGCTACTCGACGCGAGCGATGATCCGGCTGGAAGCCACCATGGCGCGGCAGGCTACATGGCTGTCAGCCAAGGATATGCATGCCGTTCCCGAGGCTGTACTGGATGCGACGTTCAGGCGACATGAGCGGCTGTCCGATGAGCAGAAAGCGGCGATCGAGCGCATCGCCGGTCCGGCCCGCATCGCCGCGGTTGTCGGACGCGCGGGTGCGGGCAAAACCACGATGATGAAGGCTGCTCGTGAGGCCTGGGAACTGGCCGGATATCGTGTCGTTGGCGGTGCGCTTGCCGGTAAGGCAGCTGAGGGTCTGGAGAAGGAAGCTGGTATCCAGAGCCGGACGCTTGCGTCATGGGAGCTGCGCTGGAGCCGCGGCCGTGACGTCCTGGACGACAAGACGATCTTCGTTATGGACGAGGCCGGCATGGTCGCGTCGAAACAGATGGCCGGGTTCGTCGATACCGTCGTGAGGGCGGGCGCGAAGATCGTGCTGGTCGGCGATCCCGAACAGCTTCAGCCGATCGAGGCGGGGGCTGCCTTCCGCGCCATCGTCGATCGCGTCGGTTATGCCGAGCTCGAAACCATCTATCGCCAGCGCGAGGACTGGATGCGGAAAGCGTCGCTCGATCTTGCACGCGGAAATGTCGGCCAGGCCCTCGCTGCGTATCAAGGTGAGGGCAGGGTACTTGGCTCGCGATTGAAGGCCGAAGCCGTAGAGAGGTTGATCGCCGACTGGAACCAGGATTACGATCAGTCCAAGACGACACTGATCCTCGCCCATCTGCGCCGCGACGTTCGCGTCCTCAATGTCATGGCTCGCGAGAAACTCGTCGAGCGCGGCGTTGTCGGTGAGGGCAAGATCTTCAAGACGGCCGATGGCGAGCGCCGTTTCGATGCCGGTGACCAGATCGTCTTCCTGAAGAATGAGGGATCGCTTGGGCTCAAGAATGGCATGATCGGCCAGGTCGTTGAAGCCGCATCAAACCGTATCGTTGCGACGGTGGGCGAGGGCGATCAGCGCCGACAGGTGATCGTCGAACAGCGGTTCTACAACAATCTCGATCATGGCTACGCGACGACGATTCATAAGAGCCAGGGCGCGACGGTTGATCGCGTGAAGGTACTGGCCTCTCTGTCCCTGGATCGGCATCTGACCTATGTGGCGATGACCCGCCATCGTGAGGACCTGCAGCTCTACTACGGGACCAGATCCTTCTCCTTCAATGGTGGCCTGGCCAAGGTTCTCTCCCGAAAAAATGCCAAGGAGACGACACTCGATTACGAGCGCGGTCAGCTCTATCGCGAGGCGCTACGCTTTGCCGAGAACCGTGGCCTGCACATCGTCCAGGTCGCTCGCACGTTGGTACGCGACCGGCTCGACTGGACATTGCGCCAGAAGGCCAAACTGACCGATCTCGGCCGGCGCCTTAGCGGTTTCGCCGCGCGCCTTGGCTTCACTCAATCCTCGAACACTCACACGATGAAGGAGGCGGCACCCATGGTCGCGGGCATCAAGGCATTTTCCGGCTCTGTTGCCGATACGGTCGGTGACAAGCTTGGCGAGGATCCCAGCCTGAAACGGCAATGGGAGGAAGTCTCGGCGCGTTTCCGTTACGTCTTCGCCGATCCTGAAACAGCCTTCCGGGGTATGAATTTCGACGTCGTGATCGCCGACAAGGACGCTGCCCGCCAAACGCTGGAAACGCTGGAGACGAACGCCGCATCGCTCGGCCCGCTCAAGGGCAAGTCCGGTATTCTTGCCAGCAAGGCGGAGCGTGAGGCGCGCCGCGTCGCAGAGATCAATGTTCCGGCCCTGAAGCGCGACCTCGAGAAGTATCTGCGTATGCGCGAGACGGCGGCGCAACACATGGCGGCTGATGAACAGGCGTTGCGCCAGCGGGTCTCGATCGACATTCCGGCCCTGTCGCCGTCGGCGCGCGCGGTGCTGGAGCGGGTGCGTGATGCGATCGATCGCAACGACCTGCCAGCCGCGATGGCCTATGCGCTGAGCAATCGCGAGACCAAGCTTGAAATCGACGGCTTCAACCGGGCGGTGACCGAGCGGTTCGGGGAACGGACGCTGCTGAGCAACGCGGCGCAAGAGCCTTCGGGAACGCTGTACGAAAATCTTTCCGAGGGTATGAAGCCGGAGCAAAAGGAACAGTTGAAACAAGCCTGGCCAGTCATGCGGACAGCGCAACAGCTCGCGGCCCACGAGCGCACCGTCCAGTCGCTAAGACAAGCCGAGGAACAGCGTCTTACCCAGCGTCAGGCGCCGGTGCTGAAGCAATGAGGCCGAGGCACCTTCTTCTGTTTCTGACGGGCGCGGCCGTCACCATGTCCGCACTGGCGGCGTCCGGGTTCATCGGCGGCTACCGGCTGAACCTGACCCCCAGCGAGCCGCTCGGCCTCTGGCGTATCGAAGAGCTTCAGCGTCCGGTCGCTATCGGCGATCTGGTGTTTCTGTGCCCACCCACGACAGCCGTATTCGCAGAAGCTTGGCGGCGCGGATATCTGCGTCGAGGGCTGTGCCCCAGCGGTTTTGCGCCGCTGATCAAGACCGTTGCAGCAGTTCCTGGCCAGCATGTCCAAATCACTGATCACGTGCTCATCGATGGTCGTTCGGTCCCCGGGTCGTCCGTGCGTGGCAGGGATGGCGAGGGCAGGATGCTCTCGCCTGATCCCGGTGGGGTGGTACCGCCGCATTATCTGTTCCTCCACTCTTCCTTTGCGAGCTCCTATGATAGTCGATACTTTGGCCCGGTTTCGGATTCCGGTCTTCTCGGCGTGGCGCGGCCAGTCTTCACCTTCGAGCCGTGATCGCGGTGGCGATCATATGACTGATCGCTGGAAATCCATCTTGCTGATCATCGCGTCCATTGCCTGTGGGTGGATCGGCTGGAGCGGCGAGGTGCTTCTTCTCCCGTTCGCCGTGGTCTTTCCCTTGCTCTGGTCAAAGGCGTCGTCGCGATCGATCGCGTCACTTGTAGCGGCCGGCTATTTCCTGGCGGCCTCCCGCGGCTTGCCGCAGGGGGTGGCCAACTTCTATTCCGCTGATCTCTGGCCGGGGCTCGTGCTTTGGGTGATGGCTTCCGCATCCTTCGTTATTGTCCATGCAGTGTTCTGGACGAAAAATCGTAGCGAAAACGCTTCCGGGGGAATAGGGACGGACGCGGCGAGAGGGCTACGCTATCTCGCGGTCATGGTACTGATGGCACTGCCGCCTTTCGGCATCACGGGTTGGGCGCATGCACTGACGGCTGCCGGCGTGTTGTTTCCCGGCTGGGGATGGTGGGGGCTGTTCGCGATGGCGACCGGCCTCACCGTCATGACGACAAGGTTTTGGCCGGCCGCCGCCATCATCCTGGGAGGACTGTGGCTCTGGTCCGCCGCATCGTGGACGGGACCGAGACTACCGGATGCTTGGGTGGGCGTCGACCTAGAACAAGCCCAAAACCTCGGCCGCGATGGATCTCTTCTGTATCACCGTGATCTGATCGCAACGGTGCGCCGAACAATCGCCGGAAAGCCTGACGTGCATGTTGCGGTGCTGCCTGAAAGTGCGCTCGGGCTCTGGACGCCGACAGTGGCGCGGGTCTGGCAGGAAGGCCTTCGTGGCTCGGACATCACCGTCATCGCAGGTGCTGCCGTCATCGACCCATGGGGCTATGACAACGTGATGGTAGCGATCTCAGCCGATGCGGCAAAGGTCCTCTATCGCGAGCGCATGCCGGTCCCGGGTTCGATGTGGCAACCGTGGTTGCAATGGACCGGGCGAGGCGGTGGCACGCAGGCCGACTTCTTCGGCAACCCTGCGGTCGAGGTTGATGGTTTCAAGGTCGGGCCTCTGATCTGCTACGAGCAGCTCATTGTCTGGCCGGTCCTGCAATCGACGTTTCACAATCCCGAAGTGATCGTCGCCATCGGCAATGGCTGGTGGACGAAAAATACCTCGATCGTCGCCATCCAAAAGGCGACCTCGGTCGCCTGGGCAAGGCTCTTTGGCCTGCCCGTCGTCATGGCCTTCAACACATAGGGAGTACCTGGGATGCTCGATGCCGTCCTTATCCAGCAATGCGCCGATTCGTCCCTGAAGCCCGCGATCGTGGAGCAGTTCATCGCAAAGGCTGGCTCGCAGGATCCGCTGGCTGTCACTGTGCGCTCCGGAAACAGGGTTGTCCTCGTGCCGAAGCCGATATCGCCTGAAGAGGCACTGGCTCTGATCCGCGACAATCTCGGTCGCAACACCGTTCGCGTTGGTATCACCCAGTATCCAGCAGGTCTCGGCATCGTCGAGGCCGGTCAGTTGAAGCCGGATATGGTCGAGCCTTGCGAAAACATCCGCATGGGGACGGCGCTGTTCGCCAAGGTCTTCCGCATCGTTTCGAAATGGTATGGCAATCCCACCGCGAAAGAAGTCCTGCCTCAGGTCATGGATGATGCGGTCATCGCCTGGCAGACTGGGTATTTCGAAGGGGTGGCAGTCTTTAGGGCGGACGATCCAGGAGAGGCCAAAACTACTCAACCCGCCATCGCCAATTCCGAGAAATCTGAGAAAGACGCTGATTCCAATGAGGCCGCAGCGGCAACCGCGACCGATAGGATAGCGTCCGATCCGAACAACGCTGGCATCAGGATCGACCTTTCGGGGATCGGCGCGCGGCCTTGATGCGATCGCTCTGCAGATCTGCAGAGCAATTGTTTATCAGGCTCCCTAGCGCAAACAAAGCGGACCTTTTATAAGACGAGGCAGGGCGGTACGCGCTGCCTCGGGGTGTGGAAACCTCTATCAGACGGTTGGTGTTGGCCGATACGACACCAGAATCCTCTGGCCATTGGCCGGCGGGCCTGCGACGTATGTCCAGGTGCTCCGGTGCTAAAGGTCGCAGGACTGTTCTGATACAGTTTTCCAACCCCCGGCTGGGGATCAGAGATCAACGTTTGCGGGGGCGTACCGCAGACATTATTCTCGGGGTTGGATCACCAATGGATTTGAAAGATTCAGCAGTGTCGGACACACATGAACTGCGCCCAGTGATCGGGCTGACACGCGGGCTGCCGAACTCGGACTTGGAAACACTAACGATCAACGCCATCCGGCTGCACAGGCGACTGGTCGACAGGGCCGATCAACTTTTCCAAGCCCTGCCCGAGGAATATAAGACGGGAAAAGAGGCCGGCGGTGCACAGCATCTCGCATACATCGAAATGATGATCGAGATGCATGCACAGATGAGCGCCGTGAGCACGCTGGTTGGCCTTCTGGGCTATATCCCTAAGGTTTCAGTCAACTGAGAACCGCGCCTAGATAAGCCCGGCACGGATGGCAAGTGCTACCAGGTGCGGCATCGTATGGATCTTGAAGCGCTTTCTGACCTCTTCGAGTTTGCTCTTCACCGAATTGTATTTGACACCTTCGAGGTCGGCAGCTTCCTCCATCGTCTTTCCGACCGAGATCCAATTGAGGTACGCCGCTTCCTTCGGGTCGAGCCAGGCAGGGTCCTGGGCAATCGGCGTTAGGGGCAGCAAGGACATGCGTGTGTGAAGTTGTCCAACGGCGGCGGCGGCTGCGACAGGATCGATATCGCGTTTAAGATCGATTGCCGGTTTATCGGAAGCCAGCGTAAACATGGAAGTAGATCCGTTGGCGGCTTTGATGGGTATGGTGATTCCGGCACGGATCCCGAAGTCCGCCGCCCGGTCAAAGAACGCTCGCTCCTCCTTAGAAACACGCAACCTTTCTGCCTCTCCGCTCCACGTGAAGATCCGCTTCAGCGACTTCGCGCGGCTTACGATCGGATCGATGGCCTCGAATCTCCGCTTGAAGTAGAGCTCGCGCCACTCGGGAGGGTAATTTGACGATGCAATCGTGTGACCCGGCCGGATGTATAGATAGGCGTAGCCGGAAAATCCCGCTTGTTGGGCGAGATGGGCAAGAGCATCCTTGAGAACATTCTCGTCGCCCCGAAACGCAGCGAGGTCGATGAGCTTGTCCAGCCAATGTTGCATATTTTACTCCTAAATTGTCAGGTGGGACAGGTCACGACGCGCTCCTCATTGAAGGGGATTTAATCTCACTCGCAACCTAAGATTGCATAATCGTTTTTATGGAACTTTTTGATTGTTTAGCACCCCGAAATCATATGAGCGTAGGATTAAATTTCACGAACGTGTGCTACCGGCGAATAAGACACAATTCGCTGCTTCACTCTCACTGGCGATGAGACAAAATAAAGGTTGGAACTTGGCCAACTTGGGGTCAAACTCGGCCATAAGTGAACGACAAATGCGACGGTAGTTGCCGAACTATATGAGCGAGAAGGTGCGGACCGGCGACTTCGCCGATCGTACAAATGCCTGCCAGGCGGTATTGCAGTGCGTGTCGGTGGGCGGCATTGCAATTCTCAACCGCCCACCTCTCTGCACAATAGCAGTACCCTTCTTCGAAGCCGGAGCAGCTGGCCCAAGCAAATGAGATTGGCGCACGAATCTCTACTTGCCCGACAATATCCTTACGCGAACCCGTTCAGGACGACCTTCCCAATCGTCTTGCCGGTCTCAAGGTGCTCATGAGCCTTTTTCAGGTTATCTGCGTTGATTGGACCGAAGTCCGTCGTCATTGTCGTTTTAAGCACACCTGCGTCTACGAGCGCCGAGACTTCGTTCAGGATTTGATGCTGCCGGATCATGTCAGGTGTTTCGAATAGGGGGCGGGTAAAGACCATTTCCCAGCTGACCGTAACGCTTTTCGGCTTGAGCTTCCCGATATCGAGCGAGCCATCGTCGATTAGGGACAGGGAACCCTGCGGTGCGATGATCTCGACGATTTCTGAGAGATGTTTGTCGGTATCGGTCAGGCCCGCAACATACTCGACGTGGTTGATCCCAAGTGCGCGAACCTCGACATCGAGGGCCTTACGATGATTTACGACGTGATGAGAGCCCATTTTCGACACCCAGTCCTTCGTCTCCGGACGAGATGTCGAGGCGATGACGGTCAGACCGGTAAGACGCCGTGCAAGCTGGATCAGGATGGAGCCGACGCCGCCAGCGCCGTTGATGACCAGAATTGCACCCCCGAGGGTCTTGGCTCCATAGGGGACACGAAGGCGATCAAACAGGAGCTCCCATGCCGTTAACGCCGTCAGCGGAAGGGCAGCTGCTTCAGCAAAGGACAAAGACGTCGGCTTGCGCCCAACAATCCGCTCGTCGACCGCATGGAACTCACTGTTCGTTCCCTGACGATTACTCGTGCCGCAGTAGAAGACCTCATCGCCCACCTTGAAGAGAGAGACCTCGGAGCCGACTTCAACCACAATGCCTGCGGCGTCGTAGCCGATCACCTTTGCCTGCCCGTCCTGAGGCGCAGCACCCTTGCGAACCTTGGTGTCAACGGGATTGACCGAAATCGCCTTGACCTGAACGACCAGGTCACGCGGACCTGCGCCCGGCTTTTCGATAGTGATGTCGGTCAGCACTTCTGGGCCGCCGATCTGAGTGTAACCAATTGCCTTCACTTGTATCTCCTTGGAAATCATAGGCATTGTGCCGCACGGAAACGTGCAAGCTAGCGCTGTCGGTCAAGGCACAATGCAGTCGCTAACCGCACAGCATCGAGTAAGATATCTCTGGTCAGAAAAAGGCCAGAGACGATGGCTGCATTCCGTTGGCGGCATTGGATGACGCACGCGTATTTGCTCGCCTCTTGTGAAGTCGCCCTAGGCTACGATCAGTGGTGCTGCCGGGAGTGCCGGCTGGCTGCGCTGCCAAGCGGAGCCGTAGCGGGTGTATTGTGGCGGAACGGCGATCGGCGTCTTCAGATCGTCAGCGGCGGTGCGAGCCCAGAAGGGATCCTTGAGGATCTCGCGGCCAATAAGAACGATATCCGCGCGACCGTTCTGAAGGATCTCTTCGGCCTGCCGACCTGTTTCGATAAGGCCGACTGCGCCGGTCATCATGCCAAGCTTCTCGCGCAGGAGCTCTGCCGCAGGCACCTGGTAACCGGGAAAGGAGTTGACCTTGATCATCGCAATGCCGCCTGACGAGCAATCGATCAGATCGACGCCCTGCTCCTTCATCCACTGGCCGTAGATCAGGAAATCTTCAGGCGTGTTGCCGCCCTCCTTGTAGTCAGTGGACGAAATGCGAACGAAAAGCGGTCCATCCCATTCGGAGCGAACAGCGTCGATCGCCTCGCGCACGATCCGGTAACGGTTTTCGTGGCTGCCGCCGTATTCGTCGGTCCGATGGTTGGCGAGAGGCGACAGGAACTCGTTGAGGAGGTAGCCGTGGGCCGTATGGACTTCAACGACGTCGAAGCCAGCTTCCTTTGCGCGACGTGCACCCTGGCGGAAGGCTTCAACGACCTCCTTGATGCCATCGATCGTCAGGGCCTGGGGGACCCGCGAAGTTTCGGTGAACGGAATGGCCGACGGCGCAATCGCCGGGCGGCCCTCAATACCGAGCTGGCGGCCGGCATGGCCGAGCTGACAGCCGGCCTTGGCGCCAAAGCGCTGAATCACCTTGGTCAGACGAGAAAGGCCCTCGACCTGGCCGTCTTCCCAGATACCGATGTCACCTGGGCCGATCAGGCCGTTATCGAGGATCGCGGTCGTTTCGAGGAAGACCAGGCCGGCGCCGCCGAGAGCGCGAGCGCCGTAATGGACCATGTGAAAATCAGTCACTCGGCCATCGTCGTCGGCAGAATGCATGCACATAGGGGACATTGCGATCCTATTGCGAAATTCGGTGCCACGAATAGTGATGGGCTCAAAAAGCTTAGCTGCCATCGATTTTCTCCTTTTGACGGTGAATCAGATGACGGCCAAAATATGCATGCCGTGAATACAATCAATACAGTAAAGATTTGCCATTACTACGCTTTTTGTAACTGCCCCCCCGCTTCTATCAACGCGCATGAGCCGCTCTGGGTCGGCTATCCGTTTCGGCTAAGACACCTCTTCGACCAGTCTTTCGACCAACCACTGAACAACAGGATCCAAGGACGCGCGAGGGTGCCAGGCAGCCACGGTCTCGAATTCCGGCATCCGAGGACTTCCTTCGATATCGATCTCCACGATCCTCGGATCGGGAAGCAGTCGAGACGGCAGAAATGCGATTGCGCCCGTACTCTCGACCACTTTGGGAAGCATCGAAAAATAGGGCACCGACATGATGACGTTGCGCGTCAGCCCAAAGCTCTGGAACCAGGAATCCGCGGAGCCCACCAGATTGGGCCGGGTGGGCGACACGATAACTTGTGGCAAGTCGGCGATTTCTTCCAGCGTGTGATGTCGTTTGCAGAGGTCCGATCCGGCCGGACCGACACAAACATAGGTGTCAGTGAACAGCGGAACTCTCGGAAAATCGTTGGGAAGGAAGTCGGCGACCGAAACGACAAGATCGATATCGCCGGAGGCGGTCTTATCGGCCACCTTGTCAATCTCGACCTCACTCAGAATAAGCTTCAGACCAGGCGCCAGTCCGCGGATTGATTGGAGCGAGGGAACGACCGCGACGGCGTGTGAATAGTCGGTCGCCGAAAGGTTCACCTTGCCCGAGATCGTGGCTGGATTGAATGGGTCACGGTAGACCATCCGGTCAACGCCCGAAAGAAGGTCGGCTGCCTCCAACGCGAGTTTCTGGGCGAGTGCCGTCGGCACGACGCCGTGCCCTGTCCGGACAAAGAGCCGGTCATCGAAGACCTGCCTCAGGATCGAAAGATTGGCGCTCACGGCTTGCTGTGTCAGGTGCATATGCTCTGCGACCGCGCTGACGCTTCCTTCTTTCACTAAAGCAGCAAGCACCCGTAGGTGCCGCAGTTCTAAGCGGCTATCACGCTTCATATTTGTATCACTAACAATTTTTCTTTGTTTGTTTTTGTATCGTGTTTGGCGCATCAAGTCCATCACGACAAACGCCAAGCCACATGCCCCAGCCAACCAATACGCGGTTGGTAGGCTGACCCGTGGTAAAATCTCGGAGGATTTGCAATTGGCCCAGAAATATTATGCGATGGACACCGGGTTCTACAGCTCGATGGGACTCTACAGCTTCGAAGATCGCTGCGAGATAACGAAGGAAGTCGGCTTTGACGCAACCTATCTCTCCGTCTGGGACGGCCGCCGATGGAAAGAGGTCGAGCAATTGCATGGCGTGAGGGAACGGTTCGGTCTCGAGGTCGCCGCGGTCTACGTCGTGCTCGACCTGGCCAAGGGCGTACACGCGGATTGCAACACCGGAATCCTGGAAATGCTGAAAGCGATGCCAGAAGGCGTGAATGTAGAGCTTGCCATCATGCATGCTGGCGCCGGGATTCAACCGTCCGATCCTGCAGGCGATGATGCCGTCGTAAACTGGCTTGAGCAGGCGCTCCTGATTGCCGAGGCCCGGAACATCAACATCCTTCTCTACACGCACTATACCCATTGGTGCGAAAAGCACGACGATGCGCTACGCATCTGCGAGCGCATCAACCACAAAAACCTGGGCATCGTTTTCTGCGGCTTCCATTGGTATGCGGCCGACGGCCAAAACCTGTTCAAGACGCTGAAGCGCGGACTGCCATTCATCAAGCACGTCAATTTGTCTGGCAGCCGTCGCAGTCCTCTCGGCTGGGGCCGCGCAGCCACGATCGAAACGCTGGATGTCGGCGAGATGGACAACTTCACCCTGATCGCGACCCTGCGGCGACTCGGTTATACCGGATATCTTGGTTACCAAGGCTGGGACGAGAACGGTGACGCATTCGCCAAGCTAACACGGTCGCTGACCGCGATGCGCGGCATGGTGGAGCGGGCCGAACGCCATCCGCATTGGGCTCGTCACATCGAGATGGCACAGTGAGGGCTCCAAGCATGTATACGCCCTCAGAGCGTGACTATCGCAGCCTTCCCGGATACTCTCGGACCTATAAGCAGTCGAAACTGACGCTGGGTGTCTTCTTTCCGATCGAAGCCTTTCCCGGCGACGAACCCCAAATGGTCAACCAGATCGCACTTGCCAAGGCTGCGGAAGCTGCCAACTTCGCAGCCGTCTGGGTCCGTGACGTCCCATTGCGGGACCCGACCTTTGGCGATGTCGGCCAGGTCTTTGACCCTTGGGTTTACCTTGGCTTTTTGGCTGGGCAGACAACGAAGATCGCATTCGGGACGGCGGCGATCGTGTTGCCTATCCGCCACCCTCTCCATGTTGCAAAGGCAGCCGCGAGTGTCGATCAGTTGAGCGGTGGAAGGCTCCTGTTAGGGGTTGCTTCCGGTGACCGACCTGTGGAATTTCCGGCATTCGGGATCCACCCTGATCATCGTGGCGAACGTTTTCGGACGTCAGTCGCCGTCTTCCGGGAGTCCTTGCGAGGGCATTTCGATACGTTGGAGTGGCCGGGTGGCTTGGTGGAAAAAGCCGACCTCATCCCGAAACCCATTGCCAGAGACATCCCGCTCCTTGTCACTGGAAGCAGCCGCCAGTCGCTCGATTGGATCGCAACACATGCAGATGGTTGGCTGAGTTATCCCCGGCCATTTCTCGCGCAAAAATCCGTTCTCGACCAATGGCGCAGCACCGTTGAAGCGGTGGCGCCCGGCGAATTCAAGCCATTCAGCCAATCGCTGTTTGTCGACCTAGCATTTGACCCGGACGAACCACCAAGACCGATTCATCAAGGGTACCGTCTCGGCCACAAGCATCTGATTGATCTATTGTTCTCGCTGGAAAAAATAGGCGTCAATCATGTGATGTTCAATCTCAAATACGGCCAACGGCCCGCTGCTGAAGTGTTGGAAGAGATCGCCGAGCATGTTGCCCCGTATTTTCCGGCACACTCGGCATAATTGCCAAACCGGGCGCTGAGCACGCCTGGAATGAACCGTTGAAGAGGATTTGGAATGCCGAAGAAGCGAAACTACGACTGCGCCCCGGGCTGCTCCATGGAAGCCGCTTTGAACATCATCGGCGGCAAATGGAAAGGCGTCATTCTATATCACCTGCTCGACGGCACCATGCGTTTCAACGAGTTGGGGCGGGAGCTCACAGGCATAGCGCCGCGCCTTCTTGCAAAACAGTTGCGTGAACTGGAAGAAGACGGGCTGGTTATCAGGACAGTCTTTCCGGTTATTCCGCCACATGTCGAATACACGCTGACCAATGAAGCACGGACAATGGCCCCTCTGCTGCTGGGTTTGAGCAATTGGGGTCACGGATGGCTGGAACGGCGTGGTCTCAAGACTTCCAAGCAGCGTGAGGCAGAAACGATCGATCTGCGGTCGCGCCGCGCAGGGCGACAGAAGAAAGTTGCTTAGCTTACTGCGAACGTTGAGCGACGGACCATCGACATCTGGCGAGGGCTCTAAGCCTTTGCCGCGAACCTGCACACGTTAGCGTCACGACCGTCACATATCACGTCTAAAATTCGACCAATTCGGGACATCCCACGCCAAGAACCGTGCCTTGCAATCGCCGTCGGGGTAGTTCCGCAATCAAGCGAATGTCTAGCGTGCTAGCAAGCCCATGTTAAAGCAACAGGGGTTGTCGCGGCCTGTTAGCGGCGTCGATCGAGAGCAAGCCGAATGAGTCCGAGCGCTACCATCAGCAGGGCAATGGTGAGCTGAATATTGAGCACCCACGGAAGGGTGTTGGCGTTCATTTTCATGGCAAGAACATAAACGACGAGGACAAGTCCACAGCCAAGCATAGAGAGGTCTTCCTTGTTGCGCAGCCCAAGGGCCGGGCCGCATTTAATTTCTCTGACCAATTGGTTGCGCAGGTAGCGGGTCCAGTAAGGATGAGGCTCGGCACCAAAGCCAGCGCTACCCGCGGTAACCACTGCGCGGCATGATTGTTAAAAATCATCCTGCTGGCTTTCAGGACAATGCCGCCACCAGATCGCGAACCCGACGAAGACCATGATGAAGCCGAAGCCTGCGGTAACCCAAATGACTTTTGCAGTTACGGTCGTTTGGGCCTCCATTGTTATGGCTGCCGCTAGACCAATGGCAGCAATTCCGCATGCTGCCCATTTTGCAGCCAACAATGTGTTGTCCGCCCTCTTGGCCGGTACCCTCGTGTCTCGCTGAACCATGACGCTTGCCTCAGTGTCCGCTCGACTTCGACAACAAATTCATCACCATCACACCAGAGACAATGAGGGCGATCCCGACGTAAGCCCATGCATCGAGCGGGTGGCGAAACACCACGACACTGACGATTGCAGTCAACACGATGCCAAGTCCGCCCCAGACCGCGTAGGCGATCCCGAGCGGCATAGCCTTCAGCGCAATGGATAGAAAATAGAAGGAGGCGACGTAGAACAACGCCATTGTTGCGGTCGGGACCAGCCGCGTGAACTGCTCCGACTTCTGAAGAAACGTCGATCCGGTAACCTCGCAAATAATCGCTACGGCGAGTGCGCCATAAGAAATAAGAATCGGATTCATGATGTGATTTTCCTTTGCCTTTTATTGTCTTTAACGATTTCAAGTAGCCCGGCCCTTGGCGGCTCCTTAAGACCCGGTCCGAGCGAGCAATCGTTCTCCCAGTGGACTGAGCGCTCGGCTTCCAAGTGGTTGACTGGAAATCCGTTTTGCCAGCGCCTTCAACATGTCGGATGACTGCGCAAATGCGTTGTGGCCAAGAGGGTCCGATTGCTTATAGTCCGAGGCGTCGATGACGGACACGCCATCGGATGCCAGCAGATCCTTCTCCCTTTCGAGATTGCCGCCCCCCACCCTGTCGACGTCGCCCGCGATCCACTTGGACATGGCGAGCGCCAGGTCATTTCGAGAGGTTATGACAGTGAATGCCGGACGCTTCTTGCCCATTTCCACCAACTGCCGACGAAAAACATCGATGTCTATGTCGGGTGAGGCGAGAACGACGTTTGTGATCTTCGGAGAGAGTTTACGATCGCGTATGGCTATTTCCCTCAGAGCCTCCATCGTCAGCCAGGTTCCCATGGAGTGCGACAGGATAGTGATATCATCGACATCGCCGCTCTTGATGGCCTCGTCGAGAACCTGAACCAGTCCAAAGCGCGAATAAATCGTACTCTCGCGATCGTAGACATAATCGAGAACGTTGTTGCGAGACGGCCAGGTGAACAGCACCGGTGCTGCATCGACCTTGATATCATGAGAGATCTGCGCAAAACGGAACACGGCCTCGGCATAGGACGTGTTGAACCCGTGCACGAAGATCAGCGCGCGACGCTTCGGGCCGCTCCGACGTTTGAACCAGTCGAAGGCTTGACTTTCCGACATGCCGGCCGCCTTCACCGTCACGAATGACTTTAGTGGGTCCGGCCGCGCGTTTCCGGGCCAGGCGATCTCACCGGTTTTTCGGTTTGCCTCCGGCGGAATGGACACCACGACATTGTTGATGCTGACGTAATTTCCCCGCTCCCCGGTGAAGAGAACTGCCGGATCCGGCGAGGCCATTCGGGTCGTGGCAACGACAAGATCGACCCGGCTGGTTCCAGCTGCGGCGACAGCGACAGGTTTCATAACGTCCGCCCTGTGTCCGCAGGCCGTGAGAAGGCCGAGTGCCAAGACCACCAAAACCATCGGAAGCAAGGAAGTTGCCGATACGCTTCGTGCA